>Ga0075428_100003742_pt1 | contig 16687 bp, 11 predicted proteins | sample RhiMetdeltSRZDD2_FD_75291 | JGI IMG/M metagenome (GOLD analysis project Ga0075428, IMG submission 75291) | Populus rhizosphere microbial communities from Tennessee, USA - Rhizosphere MetaG P. deltoides SRZDD2 | ecosystem: Host-associated > Plants > Roots > Rhizosphere > Soil | place: USA... | reverse complement strand
AAGCGCGGGAAATGATGCTCCAGGTGCTTCTTGAAGATGGGGAGCTCATAGGGCAGGGCGCCGTTGATCACCGCGTCGGCCTTTTCCAGCTGGGGGATGATGTGCTTGAGCTCGCCGCGGCGCACGTGGTGCCAGTGGGAGATGGTCTGGGAGGGATCGTAGCCCCGGTGCGAGGCGTCGCGCATCATGCGCCGCAGCAGTCGCAAGTCCGTCCAACGCACCCAGCGGGCGGCGCCGTCGCGGAGCTGGAGCACGGTCTCGATGTAGAGCCGGAACTTGAGGGACTCGTCGACGCTGGCGGTGAGCGGTGCGTAGAGCCCGTGGAGGGTGTCGAGGAGGAGCACCTCGCCTGGGCCGAGGCGCAGCGCCCGGCGCTCCTCGATCCGCCGGCCGAGCTTGAAGTCGTAGATCGGCATCTGCACCTCGCGGCCCTCCAGGAGCTCCTGCAGATGGCGGTTGACGAGCTGCAGATCCAACGCTTCCGGCGTCTCGAAGTCGTAGTCGCCGCTCGCGTCCCGCGGGTGCAGACGCAGGTCGAAGAAGTAATTGTCCAGGTTCATGGGGACGACACCGAGACCCGCAGCGCGGAGCGACTCGGTCAACTTGGCGGTCGCCGTCGTCTTTCCCGAAGACGAGGGGCCGGCGATGATCACGAGCCGGAGGCGCTGGCGCGACTCGAGCACGAATTCCGCGGTGGAACGCAATTGCTCTTCGTAGGCGGCCTCGGCGGCGGCCACCAACGCCGGGAAAGTGCCGTTCCGCACCTGCCGGTTGAGAGCCGCGACCGTGTGGCAGTCGTGCTCCAGGTTCCACACCAGGGTGCGCCACATCGTCTGCCAGGGGACTTCGCCACCGCGCTGCCGGCGCTCGCGCCGCTCTTGCCGCAGGCGCGAGCGCTCTTGGCGGTAGAGGATGTAGGCCTTGGCGGTGCGGGCGTGGCCATTTTCGATCAGCACCTTCTCCACCAGGTCCTGGATTTCTTCGACGCTCGGCGTGTCGCCGCTTTGTGCCAGGAGAGCGACCACCGCGTCGGAGAGCCGCTCGGAGAGCGCCCGGTCGTGACCGCCCACGGCGGCGGCAGCCTTGTAAATGGCGGTGGTGATCTTCGACGGGTCGAAGCGAACGACCTCGCCCGTGCGCTTGATGATCTGGGTCGGGGGCGGCATGGATCACCTCGAGTGGCCGGGCGCCGATGCTACCACGGCGCCTTAAAGGGAGGCGCGACGGCGGGAATTCAGCGGGGCAGAGGTGCCGGCGCCGCAGCAGGGGCGGCCTCGGCGGGCGTCTCGAAGCCGACGAAGCGGATATCCTTGTAAGCGTCGCAGCGCGAGCAGAGCGAGATGAGATCGCGCCGGCCGCGGTCGAGGAGAGTGCGCATGGAGCGCATCACCGCGCCGTTCCAGATCTCGAGCACGCTCTCCTTCTTCACGTCGCCGACGATGCCCCGTCCCTGCTCGTCCCAGCAGCAGAGCGGTGCGGTGCCGTCGCTGTAGAAGAACATCTCGTCCAGGATCTTGAGACACGGTTTGAGCACCGGCTGGGTCTGCCCGGTCCAGGGCCAGTTGTAGAGCGGCACGAGGAGCGCCACGTCCACCCGGGGCCGCCAGTAGTCGAGGAAGGCCTGCTGCTCGTGCTTGTTCTCCGGCATGTCGATCATGCGCACCTCGATGGTGCAATCGTAGTTGCCCGCGTCCCGCAGCTCGACGAAGCGGTTCGTGTACTCCACCACCTTGTCGTAGTCCACCCCGGGCCGGGCTGCCTCGTAGGTGGCGCGGGAGAAGCCGTCGATGCTGAAGCGCACGATGTCGATGCCGGCGTCCAGGAGGGCGCGGGAGCGGGTCTCGGTGAGCAGACCGCCGTTGGTGTTGATCTCCACCTTCGCGGTGGGATCAGACTTCATGGCGCCGATGATCTGCGGCAGGCGTTTCTCCGAGAGCGGCTCGTTGATCAGGAACGGCCGGTAGGTGACGCCGAGCCCCCGCGTCTCTTCCACGATCTTCTTCCACACCCAGTCGTCCATGAACATGGGCCCGCGCTCCATGGTTGGATAGGGACAGAAGGGGCAGCGGGCGTTGCAGGCCAGGTTGGTTTCGATCTGGATGAAGCGAGGTGTCTCGCTGTAGTGCAGCTCGCGTACCGTGCCGTCCGGCGCGATCGTGCGGGGGTTGCTCATCCTGGCTCCCGGACCGGAGTGGGACTCGCCTCGAGGGCTTGCAGCAACCGCTGCAGGCAGCGCTCGGAAGCACCGAGATTGGCAGCGACGAAGGCCCGGGCCCGGCCTCCCCGGTGCAGGCGCTCCGCGGTATCGCCTGCCACCCTCTGAAGCTGGCGCTCCAGGTCGACCGAGGACCGTATCACGGCTGCGGCGCCGGTCTCAAGCAGCATTTCCGCCTCCGGGGCATTGTGATGCCCGGGGCCGAAGAAGAGCGGCAGCCCCATGATGGCGGGCTCGATGACGTTGTGCACGCCACGACCGAATGCACCACCCACGTAGGCGGCGTCGGCGTCGGCGTAGAGCTCAGCTAGAACGCCGACACGATCGACGAGGACTACTTCCGCCGGCTCGCTCTCGACGAGAGCGGAGAAACGCGTGCTCTGCAGCCCCAAAGCGGTGAGCTCCTTCTCCAGTGCTTGCAGGTGCGATGGGGTGGGCTCGTGGGGAACGAGGACGAGACGCGCGCTCTGCGCTGCACCTCGTTCCGTCAGCGCTGCCTGGCCTGCCGCGTCTGCGGCACGCCAAGCGCACCAGGCCGCGAGCACCGTGCGCTCGTCCGCCGGCCAGGTCGAGCCGGCGAGGAAGGTGAAGGGGCGGGGCCGGCGCCGCAGGACGTCCGGGATGGGAGCCTTGGCCGCCGCTTCGCGCCGGCGCAGCACCTGATCGAAACGGGTGTCGCCGTCGACGAAGATGGCGGGGTGCTCGGGTACCAGGGCACGGAAACGCTCGGCATCGGCGGGGCTCACAGCGCTGATGCAGGCGAGCCGGCGGTAGAGTTGGCGATAGAGGGAGCGCGCCGGCCATTGCTGGCGCCGCGAACGTGGCTGCAGCGTCGCATCGACGAGGGTGACGGGGACGCCGCGGCGCGCCGCTTCGACCACCAGATTCGGCCAGAGATCGAACTTGACGAGCACGAGGAGCCGGGGCTGCAGGGCGTCGAGAACCTGGCTCACGTCGTTCCGGTCGTCGAAGGGCAGGTAGTCGTAGTACGCGGCTTCGCCGAGGCGCCGGGCATAGTCGTAGCCCGAGGGCGAGAAGAAGGTGTGGAGCACCGCGAGCTCCGGACGCGCCGCGGCGAGCAGTGCTACCAAGGGCCGAGCCTGCTCGTACTCGCCCACCGAGGTGGAGTGCATCCACACGACGCGGCCGCGGAGCTCCGCCGCCTGCGCCACCAGGCGCGCGACCACGCCCTTTCGACCGCGCCAGCCGACGCGCAGCTTCGCATCGCCGAGCGCGAGAAGCGGCGCCGCCAGGCGAGCCGCGGGAAGGAGCGCGTTGTAGAGGCGGAGCACCGTTGGTTCCTCCAGCTCGATGCGAAGTTACCTGGGCGAGGCGAGGAGTGCGGACGCCACGGCGCTCGCCTCGTCGACCGAGATGTTCTCCATGCATTCGTGCGTGGGGCGGTGGCACGGGCGGCTACCGTTCTTCGAGCACGGGTTGCACGGCGGCGGTCGATGCAACGCCCGGCTCGCCAGGCGGTACGGGGCATAGCCGAAAGCCGGCGCGGTGGGACCGAAGAAGGTGAGCACCGGGCAGCCCACCGCCTCCGCCACGTGCGCCAGGCCGCTGTCGTTTCCCACACACAACCGGCAGCGCTCGAGCACCGCGGCGGTTTCCAGGATATCGAGGCCGCAGGCATCGAGCGTCACCGCCGGCGACACGGCAGCGACTTTGGCGGCGAGCGGGCTCTCTCCCGCCGCACCGAGGAGGACGAAGCGACGCTCCGGCACGGCGGCGAGGCGCGCGACGAGTGCGGCGAAGCGCTCCACGGGCCAGCGTTTGCTCGCCCAGCGCGCCCCTGGCGCCACGGCGATCCAGGAGCGCTCGCCGTTTCCGACGCCGAGAAGGGAGGCAGCGCGAGCGCGGGCGTCGGCGTGGAGCACGAGCCGCGTGTCGTGGAGGCGCGGCGCCAACCCGAGACGCCGCAAGGGCTCGAGCATGCGCTCCCGCAGCGGCCGGACGCCGCCGAAACGAGCGTACAGGTCGCGATGGGCGTGCACGAGCAGCCAGCGCGGCAGCTCCTGCTTCGAAAACCCCGGCCGCAGGCGACTGCGGAGCCGCCAGGTGAGCAGGCGCGAACGCAAGCTCTGGTGCAGATCGAAGACGTGCTCGTAGGGCTCGCGGGCGAGCGAGGCCCCGACCGAGAGGAGCTGCAGCGGACCGGCACGGCGCGAGACCGCGACCACGCGTGCGACGCCTGGGAGTGCCGTTGCCAGGGGGACGAAATCCTCGCGCACGACACAATCGAGCCGCGCCGAGGGGAAGTGCTCGCGGCAGCTCTGCAGGAAGCTGGAAGCGAGCACGATGTCGCCGAGGGAAGACAGGCGCAGCACCAGAATCGCGGCCATGATGGCCTCCGTTCGCCGTGCGCATCGTAGCAGACCGACCGGAGCTTCTCGTCGGGCCGGCCACGCTGTGCACACGGCGTCGTTGAGAGGTGCGCATGCTTGCCCTAGAATGCGGTGCGAGGTGAGGAAGTGGATCTTTTCCGTCTCGTGGTGTTGGCGCTGCTCCTCGGGCTGTCGGCATACTTCTCCGCCGCCGAAACGGCGCTCTTCTCCTTGCGCCTGCCCCAGATCCACACGCTGCGCCAGCAGGACAGCCGCGCTTCGCGTGCCATCCTCGCTCTCCTCGAACACCCGCGGCGCCTCCTTGCCACCGTACTGATCGGCAACACCTTCGCCCATGTCCTCATGGCGGTCACCGCGGCGAGTGCTTTCGTCGCCTGGTTCGGTCCCGAGCGCGGCCCGGCGCTGGCGACGCTCTGCATGGGGCTCGTGATCCTGGTGGCAGGCGAAATCCTGCCGAAGACGCTGGCAGTCGGCGCGCCCCTGGCGCTTGCCCGGCGCTTGGCGGCGTCGCTGCGCCTGACAGCGCTGCTGCTCGGCCCGCTGGCGAAGAGCGCCGTCCGCCTCACTGCCGCCGTGGTCCGGCTCTTGGAGCGCCGCGTACCCCGCCGCGACGAGGCTCTCTCGGAGAACGAGATCAAGATGCTGGTCACCATGGGGTGGGAGCAGGGTGTCGTCGGGGTCAGGGAGAAGGAATTCATCCACAACGTCTTCCAACTCAACGACCGGTTGGTGGAGGACATCGTGACGCCGCGGACGCGGGTGTTCGCCGTGGACGCCGACGCCGCCGTCGAGGACGTGCGCCACGCCATCGCTCATGCGGGCTATTCGCGGGTACCCATCTTCGAGGGGACGCGGGACAACCTGGTGGGCTACGTCGAGGTGTCCGACCTGCTCTGGCCGAACCAGGCTCCGGATACGCGGCGGCTGCGCTCGCTGCGGCGGGAACTGCTGTTCTTTCCCGCCACTCTCCGCGTCGGCGAGCTTCTCCTGGTGTTGCGGCGCACGGGAGAAGAGATCGCGGCGGTGGTGGACGAGCACGGCGCCTTCGACGGCATCGTCTCCCTCGAGGATGCTGCCGAGCAGGTGGTGGGCGAGATCATCGACCTGCACGATCTGGAGCGCTACCGCCTCACCGACCTCCCCGACGGCGACCTGTTGCTCTCGGCGCAGATGGAGATCGACGTCTTCAACGCTCTCCTCGGGGCGGAGCTGGAGGATCCCGACGTCGACACCTTGGGAGGACTGGTGAGCAAGCGGCTCGGGCGCATCCCGCGCCAAGGCGAGTGGGTGGAAATCGCCGGCATGCGCTTGACCGTGGAGCAGGCAGCACCCAACCGGATCCTGCGCCTGCGCCTCGGGCGGCGCGCGGCAACCGGGCCCAGCGTTCCCCGCGCGCCGCACGGCGACGGCAAGGGAGGGCGCTGATGCAACCGATACTCGTCTTCGCCCTCTTGCTCCTGGGCTCGGCGTACTTCTCCTCCACCGAGCTCGCCATCACCATGGCGAGCCGGGTGCGCTTGCGCACCGCCGCTGCCGAGGGCCGCCGTCTGGCGCGCCTGGCCGAGCGCCAGCTGCGCCGGCGGGACCACGGCATCGCCCTCTGTCTCGTCGGCAACAACCTGGTGAACGTCGGCATCGCCGTCTATGGGCGCGAGACGCTGCTCCACCTCGTGCCGCTGCGCGAGGCCGCGGCGGACGTCCTCGCCACGCTTCTCGTCGTGCCCTTGCTGCTCGTCTTCGGCGAGGTGCTGCCGAAAGCCGTGGCGCAGAGCTATCCGAACCGCGTGCTGCGCTTCAACGTCCTGCTGCTGCTCGTGTTGCGGATCGTGCTCGCGCCGCTCCTCCTGCTCGCCATCGGTCTGGCGCTTTCGGTACGGCGGCTGCTCGGTTCACGGGGCTCGGTGCTCGAGTTCGCCTCCCGGGAGGACCTCAAGCAGTTCGTGGCCCGCAGCGAGTCGGGCGGCCACTTGGACCCGGAGGAGCGCGAGCTCATCGGTCACATCGTCGAGTTCTGGCGGCTGGACCCGATCCACTTCGTGCGTCCCCTGCAAGCGGTGCCGCAAGTGCATCTGGAAGCAAGCGCTGGCGCGGCGAAGGAGCGCATGCGTGCGACGCGGATCACCCGACTCCCGGTGACCGATGCCAGCGGCAAGGACGTGGTGGGGGTGGTGAGCGCCGCCGCCCTGCTCGGCGCCGACAACGACTCCTCGGTGGCGCGCTGGATGACGCCGCCCGTCCGCGTCCGCCAAGGCACCGGCTTCGATCGTTTGCTCGGTGACCTGCAGCGCAGCCCGAGCCAGATCGCGGTGATGGAAGGGGACGGAGAGGTGCTCGGGATCATCCGGCTCGACGATCTGCTGCACCGCCTCATGGGGCCCGGCAAAGGGGCAACAATGGCGCCCCCGGCAGCGCCCGCCGGGGCCCGGCAAGAAATGCCTTGATGCCTCGACTGTAGCTTCCTAACCTGCCGTTCCAGCACGAGTTCGGCCGCGATTGCGTTCCCCGGCGCGAGGTCGGAGCTTTCCTAGAGAGAGCCGGGTCTTCCCAAGAGGTGATGCGGAGATGGAGCGGGCGGTCTATTTCTTCGGCAGCGGCACGGCAGACGGCGACGGCACGATGAAAGCGTTGCTCGGCGGCAAGGGCGCGGGCCTCGCCGAGATGACGCGTCTCGGTTTGCCCGTGCCTCCGGGCTTCACGATGACCACGGCGGAGTGCATCCGCTTCTACAACGAAGGCCGCGTCCTGCGGCCGGAGCTGCAGGCGCAAGCCCTCGAGGCCTTGAAGCGCGTCGGCACCATCCTGGGGCGGACGTTCGGCGACGTGAAGGCACCGCTCTTGGTTTCGGTGCGTTCCGGCGCCCGGGCTTCCATGCCTGGCATGATGGACACCATCCTCAACCTCGGTCTCAACGACGAGACCGTGCGCGGCCTCATCGACATGACCGGGAACCCGCGCTTCGGCTGGGACAGCTACCGTCGCTTCCTGCAGATGTTCGGCGACGTGGTGCTCGAGGTGCCGCACGAGGATTTCGAGCAGCTCCTGGGGGATCTCAAGCGCCAGCGCGGCGTGAAGCTGGACACGGAGCTCACGGCGGAGGACCTGCAGCATCTCACCCGACTCTACAAGGAGCGGGTGCTGCAGCGGACCGGTTCGCCCTTTCCCTCCAATCCGGAAGAGCAGCTCTGGGCCGCCATCCGCGCCGTGTTCGCCTCCTGGTACAACGACCGCGCCATGTCCTACCGGCGCCTCAACCGCATCCCGCACGACTGGGGTACGGCTGCCAACGTCCAGGCCATGGTTTTCGGCAACATGGGCGAGGACTCCGCCACCGGTGTCGCCTTCACCCGCGATCCGAGCACCGGGGAGAACCAGTTCTACGGCGAGTACCTCACCAACGCCCAGGGTGAAGACGTGGTGGCCGGCATCCGTACCCCCTTCCCCCTGACGCAAGCGCAGGCGCACGAGGAAGGCCAGCTCGCCCTGGAAGAGGTGATGCCGAAAGCTTTTGCGGAATTATGCAGTTACCGCGACAAGCTCGAGCGTCACTACAAGGACATGCTGGATCTCGAGTTCACCGTGGAGCGCGGCAAACTCTGGATGCTGCAGACGCGCTCCGGGAAGCGCACCGGCCTCGCCGCGGTCCGCATCGCTGCCGACCTGGTGCGAGAGGGATTGCTCCAGGAACGGGAGGCCCTGCTGCGTGTCGACGCGGAGACGCACCTGGTGCAGCTGCTCCACCCGCGCATCGATCCGGCGGCGCGCGCCACGCTCCTCGCCAAGGGCTTGAACGCTTCACCCGGGGCGGCTTCCGGAGCCATCGTCTTCGACGCCGACGCCGCGGTGGAGGCGACCGCGGCGGGCAAAGCGGTGCTGCTGGTGCGCACCGAGACCAGCCCGGAGGACATCGAGGGGATGGCGGTCGCTCGAGGCATCCTCACCGCCCGCGGCGGCCGCACCTCGCACGCCGCCGTGGTGGCGCGCGGCATGGGCCGGGTCTGCGTGGCCGGCTGCGGCGCCCTCAGCGTCGACGCCGCCGCCGGGACCGCCACTTTCGCGACCCGGAACGGCCCGCGGGTGTTCCGCGCTGGCGACGTGCTGACGCTGGATGGCACCTTGGGCAACGTCTACGAAGGCACGGTGCCGACGGTGGAGCCCGAACTTTCCGGCGATTACGAGCTGGTCATGACCTGGGCGGACAAGTACCGCCGCATGCGCGTGCGCACCAACGCCGACACGCCGAAAGATGCGGAGGCCGCCCGCAAACTCGGCGCCGAGGGCATCGGTCTCTGCCGGACGGAGCACATGTTCTTCGGTGAGGAACGTTTGCCCTGGGTGCGCAAGATGATCTTGGCCAAGGACGCCACCGAGCGCCGGGAGGCGTTGGCGCGTCTGAAGCCCATGCAGCGCAGCGATTTCGTCGGCATCTTCGAAGCCATGGACGGGTTGCCAGTCACCATCCGGCTCCTCGACCCGCCGCTGCACGAGTTCGTGCCGCACACCCAGCCGGAGGCGGAGTCCCTGGCGCGCGAGCTCGGGATGCCGGCTGCCGATGTCTGGCGCCGGAGCGAGAGCCTGCGGGAGATGAACCCCATGCTCGGCCACCGCGGTGCCCGGCTCGGGATCACCTTCCCCGAGATCTACGAGATGCAAGCAGAAGCAATCCTCGAGGCTGCCCTCGAGGTGTCGCGCCGCGGCATCCGCGCCGTGCCGGAGATCATGCTGCCCCTCATCGGCATCACCGAGGAGTACCGGCGACTGGAGCTGCTGGTGCGCGAGGTGGCCGAGCGCCTCTTCGCCGGGACGCAGCCGGTGCCGTTCCTCGTCGGCACGATGATCGAGGTGCCCCGGGCGGTGCTGGTGGCGGACCGCATCGCCGAATACGCCGAGTTCTTCAGCTTCGGAACCAACGATCTCACCCAGCTCGTCTACGGCTACAGCCGCGACGACGCCGAGGTCTTCCTGCCCACCTACGTCGAGCAGGGCTTCCTGCCGCGGAATCCCTTCGAGAGCCTCGACATCCAAGGCGTCGGCGCCATGGTGCGCTTGGCCACGGAACGCGGGCGCGCGGCGCGGCCGCAGCTCAAGGTGGGTGTCTGCGGCGAGCACGGCGGCGACCCGCCCTCGGTGGAGTTCTTCCATTCCGTGGGGCTGGACTACGTGAGTTGCTCGCCTTTCCGCGTGCCCGTGGCGCGACTCGCGGCGGCGCAAGCGACGGTACGGGAAGCGTGAGCGCCCGGCCGCAAGCCTCTCTGCAGGGAGATCTCGCGCGCTTCGCGCCGGAGATCGTGCTGCAGATCCTGGCGCTCGTCCGCGCCGATGGAGTGCTCGTGCTGCAGAGCGCCGGGGCGCGCGGTGAGGTTTTTCTCCGCGGCGGCAAGATCGTGGCGGCCCAGCTCGGCTCGGGCCGGGGCCAGCGCCGTCGCGCGGCGACAACTCCCGGAGCCGGCCGCGGCCGCGGCCGCAGTCGCAGCGCGGTGGCGCCGCCGGAACCGCCGGCGTTGCCGGAACCGGTGCGCGATACCGTGGCCCGGGTCCTCGCCTGGCGGCAAGGCGGGTTCTCTTTCCGGCACGGCGCGACGGCCGAGGTGGAAGGCGCGCCTCTCGAGGTCGAGGGGCTGCTCCTCGAGTGCATGACGCAGATGGATCGGGTGCGGGGTGGTGTGGCAGGCGAGCAGGGCAGGTAGAAGCGCGGCGCTCGGTGTCGCCCTCGCCGTGCTCTGCTCGGGTACGGCGGCGGAAGCGCGCTCGGCCGCCGACCTGTCGACCACGCTGGTCGTCGACGGCGTCTTGAGCGGCTGGGATCCGCTCGACGCGGTCTTCCGCACTTGCTCCACGGCGGTCGTCGATTCCTGCAGCGCCGAGGAAGAACCTGCCGACGATTCTGCCTGGTCCAGCCGCCAGGAGCTCCTGCAGATCCTCGTCACCTGGGATGCGGCGCGCCTCTACGTCGCGGTGACCGGCAGCCTCGGCGGCCACGCCCTGCTCGTCTTCCTGGACCATCGATCCGGCGGCTTGGAAGACATGAGCAGCGTCGAGAGCTGGCGGCGCGCGCTGCACTTCGGGCCGGAGCTCCGGCCCGACCTCGTCCTCGCTTTGCGCGAGGGACAGGCGGTGCCGGAGCTGTGGCGTGTCGCCGGGCGCGAGGCGCTGCAGCGCCTGGGCACGGAGCACTACGAAGCGCGCTCGAGCTTCGCCTTGGGTGCGGAGACGGGCACCGTCGAGGCGGCGATTCCGTGGACGGAGCTCTTCCCCGAGGCCCCCTTCGCCATCAACCCGGACAGCCTGGGGCCGGAGGGGCCGATGTTCGTCCTGCCGGCGACGGCGGCAGCGCAGGGGTTGCGCCTGGCCGCTGCGCTCGTGCACCGAGAGGACGGACTGGGTGCTGCCGACGTGGCCCCTGATCCCAGCGCGGCTCTTTCCCTCGACGCCACGCTCTCGGTGAACATCGATCGCGCCGCGCGGGTGGACTGGAGCACCGCGGGTCCGCCGCACTTCGTCCGCTTCGGTTTCGCGCTGCAGGAACAGTCGGCGCCACGTTTCGTTCCCGATGCCCCAGCGACGGCGCCGCCGGCGGGCGCCTTCGAGGTGGACCTCGTCACCTTCCGCGATGGCGATCCCTCCCAGGCGCCGACGCGCTTGGTCGTGCCGGACCGCGATCTCGCCGTTGCCTTCGCGCTCCGCCCGCGCGGTACCGTCCCCGCCGTCCTCTACGTGACCTCGGTGATCTCGACCTTGCAGGGCGAGCGCATCGTCGAGCTGCTGCAGGATGAACCGGTGACCTGCTCCGGGAGCGGCGTCGATTGCAGCACTGTGCCTTCGCGCTGGCGCTGGGACGGGCGCGATGCCGCGGGCCACCCCGTTCGCGGTGGCTACTATGTCTTGCGCCTCACCGCCGGCACCAGCCCGGGAACGCAAACGGTGCGGGCGCAGCGCACCCTCGCGGTGGTGCATTGATGCGCCGGCTGGGGCGAAGAATCGCCGCGGCGCGGCGACAGCTATCCCGTCGCGCCGGGCGCAGAGGGTGTTGGCTCCGCGCCCAGGTCTCGGGGCGGCGTCGGCTTCTCGCCCGCGCCGGCATCTGCGTTGGTCTCCTGCTTGCCGCCGTTCCTGCCGCCGCCTTCTTCGACTGGCATCGCGTCGGCACGCGAGCCCTGGCGCTGGGCGACAACTTCGTCTCGGTCGCCGACGATGCCTCGGCGCTTTACTGGAATCCGGCCGGGCTCGTCCGTGTCCCGCAGCATCAGGCACTCTTCACCGTGGAACGGGCCCCGGATCTCGAGGGCTTGCAACATCTCTTCGCCGGCACCGTGCTGCACACGCGTTTCCTTTCCGCCGGCGCGGGTTGGAGCGCCACCCGTCTCGAAGGCACACTCCGGGAAGATCTCTTCGCCGTCTCCATCTCGCGCCATCTGGTGCGGCGTACCCTCGGTGCCTTCATCGCCGCCGGGGCGACGTTGAAGGTGGCGCGCGTCGGTGTGGATGGGGCCGAAGCGGCGGCCTTCGGCGGCTCTGCACCGTCCGAGACCCACCTCACCGGCGACTTGGGTCTGCTCCTCGCCCCCATTCCGAACGTCACCCTGGGGGCGAGCGTGCGGAACCTGGGCCGGCCGCGCTTCGACCTGGTCCCGGGAGGCTCGGTGACGGCTCTCGAGTCGGAGTACGAATGGGGCGTTACGCTGCGTATCCGGCCCGAAGCGCAACTCCACTTCACCCGCAGCGAGTGGGCCGGACAACCGACGGAGAGCCGCTTTGGCGCCGAGCTCCACGTCGGCAGCAGCCTCGACCTCCGCTTCGGTGTTTCGCGCCAGGCGGTCTCCACCGGTCTCGGCGTCCGTTGGCGGCAATTCCGCCTCGAACCGAGCTTCCGCATGCAGCGAGAACTGGGCCTCGTGACGCGCGTCGGCCTCTTGGTCGGCTTCGGGGCGTTGCGCGGCGAGGCGGGGGACGGCTTCGATGCCTACTAGGAAGGGAAGACGTCACCTCGGGGCCGCGCCCGCTTGGGCGCTCGGGCTCGGACTCGGGCTCCTGCCGGCACGCTCCGCGGCGGAGCTGCAGCTCGGCGGCAGCCTCGGATTCGGCATGACGCTGCGCAAGCAAGCCGGCGTTTTCGCCTGGGACTGGGATTCGGCGCGGGAGGACACGACGCTGGCGGAGCTCAAGCTGCGCTATGCGCCGCTCGCTGGTCTCGACGCTTTCGTGCGCTTCGGGGCCCGTCTCGATGCCGCCTTTCAGGATGAAGAAGCACCGAAGTTCGAGCTGCGCGAGGCCTCGCTCCTCTTCGCCCGCGCCGTGCGTGGCGACAGCCTCGGGCTCCGGCTCTTCGCCCGCCAGCCCGGCTCGCTCTGGTTGGATCATGGCCTCGGCGCTCCGGTGTCGCCTCTCGCTCTGGGCGAGGACGTCCAGGGCCTGCGCGCCGGGCTGCAGGGCAAGAACGGCCTGCTCTTGCTCCTCGCCGCCGACGGCAGCGGCTCCTTTTCCGGCGCCGAGGGCGCGGACGAGCGCTTGCTCCTGCTCCGCTTCCGTGGCGACAAGAGCGGCAGGCTCGGCCTGCGCATCGGCGGCACCTTCTTGCGCCACGATCCGGCGATGGATCCCCAAGGGACGGGTGTGGTGCGCCGCGATCAACTGGGTGTCGATGTGCGCGCCTTCGTGGGTGGGGTGCTGGCGCAAGCGGACTACTCCGTGCTCACCACGGAGGCGTTCTTTCCTCCGGCCTTGGGCACGAGCCCGCCGACGGAGTCCGCGAGCTTCGGCGCCTCCGGTGGACCCTTGACCGAGGAAATGTCCGAGAAAGCGGCGCTACGCGCCGAGCTGCGCGCCCCGCGTCTCGGGAACACGCGGTGGGGTTGGGTGGGGTTCGCGCCGTCCTACCGCGCCATCGGGGCCGAGCACGAAGAGGCGCTGCTCCACCCCGGACCCGAGCCGGGAAGTCCGCGACGCGGTCTCGAAGGCCATCGGCTGGAAGCCTGGTACGAGCTGCCGCAGTGGCCTGTGTGGCTGCGCTATGCCTACGATCGCGAGGTGCAGTTCCGCGACGCCTCCCGGCGTGTCCTCCGCCAGGAGAGCGAAATCGAGGCTCCGCTCTTGCAGGACGTGGGCGGCCGCGTGCTCTACACGCAGTCGCGGGTGCGCGACGAAACGGACGGCAACGAGGAGCACTTCAACGATCTCCTCCTCGAGCTGCGCGCTGCGGACGGACCGACGCGTCTCCGGGCACAGTGGGCCGCCTTCTCTCTCGACACGCCGGAGCGACGCGACGCCTTTATCCTCGAGGGCGGCCTCCGGCTGTCGTCGCGCCTGCAGACCCTCGCCCGCGCCACCTGGGCCCGCGTTCCGGACCGCCTGCACCGCTCCTTTTTCGTCGCCGTGCAGTACTGGCACTTGCCTCACTTCGAGATGGCGCTGCAGTACGGCCCCGATTGGATCGGAGACCGCTCCGATCCGGCGCTCGATGCCGACGTGTTGACTGCAGATCTCCGTGACGTCTTGCGACTGCACCTGAGGGGGTGGTTCTAATCCGTTCTCATGTCTTGATTTCAGCGCTCGAGACGGGGCGCGGTAACGGGCGCGAACGCCCTCGCCGCAGGCGACACCCCGCTGCGTTCGGCCCCATCCTCCGCGTCTGCTTGCTTCTCTGTCTTTGCCTCCCCAGCGCCACGCAGGGGCGCCCGACGAGCGGCGATGGCGTGGTGCGCTTCGTCTATACCGGCCCTCCGGCCCAGGCGGTGTTTCTCGTCGGCGACTTCAACGGCTGGAGTCCTACCGCGACTCCCCTCGATCTGGAGGCGGACGGCACTTGGGCGGCCTCTGTCTTCCTCGACCCCGGGACGTACGAGTACAAGTTCTACGTCGACAACGAGTGGAAGCTCGACCCTGACAACCCGGATGTGTCGGAGAATGGCAACTCCATGGTGCGCGTCGGTGCCGGCGGCGCGGTGCTGCCCCTGGGCGCCCCGGGGGAAAGCGAAACGACGAGCACCGGGGGCAAGAACGAGATCCGCTGGCTCCTCCGCTATCTGGGCTTCATCACCATGCGGCGGCAGCCGGAGCTCGGGCGCTGGGACCTGGAACGCCCGCTGCACGACGTGGACCTGCGGCTCGAGGTGGACATCGGGGAGGATGTCACCGGCTGGTTCCTCACCAACTTCAACAATCGGGAAGAGGGTGAGCCGCTGTCGCGCACCAGCCTGCGCTACGACCGCGGTCTCATGCTCTGGCGCCCGGAGGCGTTCGAAGTCCGCCTCTTCGACAACACCAACGTGACGGATTTCGAGGATCCAGGGTCGCTGGTGGGGAAGATCGGCATCTATGACGACAGCTTCGGGTACGAGCGGCGAGGGGTCCTGCTGCGGCGTCCGCTCTTGGGCGCGCCGTTCGAGTTCTTCTACTCCGACAACACCGAGGCCGCGACCGACAGCAGCCTCACGCTTCAACTCCCGGATCTGGAGACCCCGCCACCGGCAGGGACGGCCTTCGCGACCTACAGCGCCGTGGACACCCGGCGCAACGGTGACACCTTCGCCATCCGCCTGCGTGCCGGCTCGGAGGCGCGCGGTCTCGGCCTCGCCTACCGGCTGGACCGCGGCGTTTTCCCCGGGCTGCTGAGCGAAGGCGTGGTGCAGGCGGACGCGGGCGGTGCCTTCGCGAGCGGGCGGCAGGTGGAGACGGTGGAGCGCTGGAGCGCTTGGAACGCGGACCTGCGTCTGCCCTTCGCCGGCTTGCACTGGGTGGCGGAGTACATGAGCGCCGATCGGCGGGCCGAGGCGGAGCGCCAGCAGGTGCTCGAGGAAGCACGCTTCGATAGCACCACCGGCGCGGTGCAAGCCAGCTTCGGGCCGCAGACGGCGGCGGAGGGCAGCTTCGACCTCGACGAGAGCCGGCGCGTCGTGTTCACCGTGTCTCCCGCCATCGAACGGCGCGATTTCCGGCCGAGCCTGCGCTACGACTACGAGGAGCACGACTACGACGCCCTGGTGACGGGAACGCCGATCCTCATCCGCCGTCACGGGGCGAGCTTGGGGCTGGAGGGGCGCCTCGCCGGCGTTCGCCTGCAGCTCGACCTCGCCCAGGACTGGTACGACTATCCCGCTGGTTCCACCTGGGAGACGCAGTTCTGGTTCCGCCGGCACAATCTCTGGCTCGACGAGAGCAAGGCCGGGTACGAGCGCTTCGTTCTTCTCGGACTGGACGAGGCGGCCACGGCGTCCCTCGAAGCCTCGCGCCCACTGTGGGCGGCGCGACACCTGGATGCGGCGCTGCGCTGCACCGCCTCGAGCCCCGGGTTCGACCAGGCGCCGCGCTACGTGGAAACCGTTCTTCGCTTCGGCATCGACGTCGCGGGGCCGCTGCGCTTGCAGACCCATTCGCGCTTCGCCACCTTCCGGCGCTTCGAGACCAGCGACCCCGGCATCGTGGCATCTCTCGGTCCGGGGCCGCACTTCGAGGCCGGCGCCCTGGCGGTGAACGACATCCCCGGCGCCACCCACGACTATCGCACGCTCTCCGCTCACTTCGTGGAGCTCGTCTACCAGATCTCGGAGCGGTCCGACATCTCTCTGGGCTTCGGTGTCGACCCGTACGTGGTCTACGAAGTGCGGAACACGTATATGGATATCGGCTGGGATCAGTTCTTGTTCGATGACGGCGCGTCCCCTGGGGCGGCCTTCACCGACCCGGTCGGTCTCGGGGACCGCATGGAGCGCGCCGAGCACGACCTGCAGCTGGAACGCCGGCTCACGGTCGAGGCGCGGATCCAGTTCTGATGCCGCGCTTCGAGGAGGTGCGTATGCAGCCCGCTCGCTCCGGGCCCCGGCGGAGGCGAGGCCGCGCCTGGCGACACGGCGGGATGCCAGCCCGCAGTGCCGTTGCGGCTGCAGGGGCGCTGTCACTCGTTCACCTAGGGTTCGTTCTCGCGCTCTGCTGGAGCAGCGCCTGTCTGCCGCGGCCCTCGGCACCGCGCTCTCCCGAGATCGCTTCCGGGACCGTGACCTTCCGCTACCGCGACCCGTCGGCGCAGGTGGTGCAGGTGGCGGGGAGCTGGGCGACGAACCTGGCGCTCCGTGGCCGCGACTGGACGAGCGGCACGAGAGTGGGCCTGATGGAACGGGACGAAGAGGGTCTC
>Ga0075428_100003741_pt1 | contig 16688 bp, 9 predicted proteins | sample RhiMetdeltSRZDD2_FD_75291 | JGI IMG/M metagenome (GOLD analysis project Ga0075428, IMG submission 75291) | Populus rhizosphere microbial communities from Tennessee, USA - Rhizosphere MetaG P. deltoides SRZDD2 | ecosystem: Host-associated > Plants > Roots > Rhizosphere > Soil | place: USA... | reverse complement strand
AGCTGGTCGGCGTTCCAGGCGATCGCCACGTCGGGGCAGGGTGTCGGCCTGTGCTCGCGCTACCTGCAATACCGCGCGGTGCTCGCGTCGTCGGATCCGGCCGTGACTCCCGCACTCGAGGACGTGGCCGTCACCTGCTCTCCGAGCGTCGCGCTGTCGGCGATCACCGACCTGGCGAGCGCTCCGTCGACGAGTCCCGCGGACGCGAGCGGGCGGATCAAGATTGCCGTCACCTGGTCGGGCGCGGGCGGTGGCGGCCCGGTCAAGGTCTACCGCAAGGGCTACGGCGACTACCCGACCTACCAGCCGGGTGTGGGCGTCGCGCCCACCGTGCCGGCGAGCCCCGCGCAGGCAGAGCTCGACGGCTGGACGCTCACCGCGGTGACCGCCTCCGGACAGGAGGACCCGCCGGCGACGCGCGACTTCTGGTACTACGTCGCGTTCAATACCAACGCCTGCGGCAACTCATCGGCCGCGTCCAACCTGGCGGGCGGAACGCTCGACTACGTGCTCGGCGACGTCTCCAACGGCTCGACGGCCTGTGCGGGCGACAACGTCGTCACCGTCGCCGACGTCTCCCTGCTCGGCTTCCACTACGGCGGGCTCACCAGCCAGCCCCTGGTGCCGGCCTGTCTCGACGTGGGTCCGACGACAGGTGGATCGCCCCAGGGCCGCCCGATCCCGGATGGCGTAGTCGAGTTCGAGGACCTGGTGATCTTCGCGCTCAACTACTTCACCCCGCCGCCCCCGGGCCCGGGCGTGCTGGCGGGCCGCACGGCGGCGCCCGCGGCCACGACCGCGGCGGCAAACGCGCTCGCACTCGTGGTTCCCGTTCCGCCGTCGGTGGGCGAGAGGTTCACGGTGACCGTGCGTGCGGCCGGCGCCGGCGACGTGCACGCGCTGAGCCTCGCGCTGGGCTACGACCGCTCGGTGGTCGAGATGGTGAAGGCGGAAGCGGGCGAGCTGCTGAACCGCCAGGAGATATCGTCGGTGGTGTGGTCGCCGGGCCCCGGCCGCGTGGACCTGGCGCTGCTCGGCAAGGGCGCCGGGCTGACCGGCGAAGGCGACCTGGTGCGCGTGGAGTTCCGCGTCAAGTCGGCCGGCGATCCTGCGATCGCGCTGGTGAGGTCCGATGCGCGCGACGGTGCCAACCTGAACGTGGCGATCAACGGTGCGCCGCGGCCGCAGCCCCCGGCACTCCCGACGATGACCCGCCTGGCGTCGGCGCAGCCGAACCCGTTCCGGGAGACATTGACGATCGGGTACTCGCTCGCTCGCAGCGGGCCGGTCGATCTGGCGATCTACGGGGTGGACGGACGCAGGGTGCGCATGATCGTGCGCGACGTCCGTGGGCCGGGCGAGTATGAAGTGATGTGGAACGGCCGCGACGATGCGGGTCATGCCACGGCGGCGGGCGTGTACTACGTGCGCCTGGTCACCGACCAGGGCCGCTTCGTCCGGCGAGTGACGTATCTGAGGTAGCGAGGTGAGCCGCGCTCGGCACGGGGTGATACCCGGATCCGAGGGCGGCATGGTCGCGGTCTCGCACGCGCCGATCGGGCGCTGGAGGTACAACGTGCGTTTCCTACTTGTCGCAGCCCTCGGCCTGGCCGCCGCGGCATCGCCTGCCATGGCGCTGCCGCCGGTCAATACGCCGCTCACGGCCCTGTCCATCACGGCCAACACCGGCGAGAAACCGCAGTCGAAGGTGTGGACCCATGACGGACGGTGGTGGTGCGTCCTCCCCAACTCGTCCGGAACCTGGATCTGGAGGCTGGACGGGACGACCTGGACCAGCATCTACCAGCTCAGCACCTCGACCTCAGTCAAGGCCGACGTGAAGTCGACGGGCAGCGCCGTCCATGTCCTCCTCTACAACGGCACGAGCTCCGCGCTCGCCTCCGCCGAGTACGTGACCAGCACCCAGACCTACCAGGCATGGACTCCGCGCCCCGGCAACGTGGCGATCACGCTCGACAGCGGGGTCGAGACGGCCACCCTCGACATCGATTCCCAGGGCCGGATGTGGCTCGCATCCGACGAGACGGACGAGATCATGGTGCGCTACAGCGACTCTCCCTATTCCTCATGGAGCGCCCCGTTCAGTCTCGTCACCGGCATCAACAGCGATGACATCTGCGCGGTGACCGCACTTCCGAACGGCACGATCGGGGTGCTGTGGTCGAACCAGACCACGCAGCGCTTCGGCTTCCGCGCCCACGTGGACGGCGCCAGTCCCACGGTCTGGTCGGCCGACGAGGTCCCCGCATCGCAGTCCGCGCTCAACGTCGGCCTCGGCATGGGGGACGACCACCTCAACTTCGCCGTCGCCTCCGACGCCACGCTGTACGCAGCGGTCAAGACCAGCTACGACACGGGCGGGTTCGTGAAGATCGCGCTGCTGGTGCGACGTCCGAGTGGGACCTGGGACAACCTCTACGAGGTGGACCAAGCGGGGACCCGCGGCATCTGCCTCCTCAACGAGGGCACCGGAACGGTAAGCGTGATCTACACCTCGGTCGAAGGCTCTGGGGACATCGTCTACAAGGAATCCCCCATTTCGACCATCGCCTTTCCCCCCGCACGAAGCACGCTCATGAGCGGTGCGTTCAACGAAGTCACGAGCACCAGGCAGAACGTGGCGGGCTCGGTCGTCATCCTGGCTTCGACCACGTCCGGGCCCCTGCAGGCGGTCGGCGTGCTGCGTTCGAGCAGCGATGTCTCGCCCCCGAGCGTCACCCTGACCGCCCCCAACGGGGGCCAGGTCTGGACCGTGGGCACCTCGCAGAACATCACCTGGACCGCTTCCGACGACATCGGGGTCACCGCGGTGGACCTGGAGTACTCGACCAACGGCGGCAGCAGCTGGACCCCGATCGTCTCCAGCCTTGCGAACACCGGGACCTACGCGTGGTCGGTGCCGAACGCCCCGACGACCCAGGCTCGCGTGCGCGCCACCGCCCACGACGCGGCCACCAACCAGGCCCAGGATGCGAGCGACGCCAACTTCACGATCCAGGCGGTCCCCATCACCCACACGATCACCGCCAGCGCCGGGCCCAACGGCGCAATCGCGCCGGTGGGCGCGGTGGTGGTGAACGACGGCGCAAACGCTCCGTTCAACATCACCCCTGATTCCGGCTACCACGTGGCCGACGTGCTCGTGGACGGCGGCTCGGTCGGCGCCGTGACGACCTACACGTTCATGAACGTGACGGCGGACCACACCATCGCGGCGAGCTTCGCCGTCAACGTGCCGGCGGGTGACCTGGTCGGCTGGTGGAAGATGGACGGCAACGTCACCGACGCCTCCGGCTTCGCCAACCACGCCGCGGCTTTCGGCGGCCCGACGTTCGTGACGGGCGTCCTCAACCAGGCGCTGAACTTGAACGGAACCAGCCAATATGCGGCCGCGCCGGACCATGCCTCGCTGGACGTGACCAACGCCCTCACGCTGGCCACGTGGGTCAAGCCGACCCTCGAGGCCACGCAGAATCTCATCAGCAAGTCGACCAACGGTGGCGTCGGCGGCTTCGAGCTGTGCCTGGCGGCCACCAGCTCCGCTTTTCCGCACAAGGCCTTTTTCCGGCTCAACCAAGTCCCCTCCGGGGACACCTACCGGGTCAATTCGACGACGCTCTACTCCGACCACCTCAACACCTGGATCCACCTGGCCGCGACGTACGACGGCGCCACGATGAAGCTCTACGTCAATGGCGCGCTCGAGAGCTCACTGCCGGCGGCGATCACAGTCAATTCGAACGCCCTCCCGCTGGGCCTCGGGGCCCAGGTGGACGCGGGCAACGCCGGGACCCGGTTCTTCGCGGGCGCCATGGATGACAGCCGGGTGTACAACCGGGCGCTCACCGCGGGCGAGATCGCGGCGCTCGCCGCGGCGACGACCCACACGATCACGGCCAGCGCCGGCACGGGCGGCTCGATCGTCCCGAGCGGTGCGGTGGTGGTGAGCGACGGGGCGAGCCAGGCCTTCACGATCACGCCGGCATCCTGCCACACCATCGCCGACGTGCTGGTCGACGGCCTCTCGGTCGGCGCGGTCGCCGGCTACACGTTCACCAACGTGACGGCCGACCACACGATCGCTGCCAGCTTCGCCGCGACGCCGCCCTACACGGTCACCGCCTCGGCGGGACCGAACGGCTCGATCAGCCCGAGCGGTGCCGTGCCGGTGGCCTGCGGTGCGAGCCAGCTGTTCACCATCAGCCCGAGTGGCGGTTACCACGTGGCCGACGTGCTGGTCGACGGCGGCTCGGTGGGCGCGGTGACGAGCTACACGTTGACCAATGTGCAGGCGCCGCACACGATCGCGGCGAGCTTCGCGCCGGACGTGCCGGTGCCCGATCTGGTCGGTCGTTGGCGGATGGACGAAGGCAGCGGGACCCTGGTGGCGGACGACTCCCCGAACGGCCTCGACGGCACCGCGGCGGGCAGCCCCACCTGGGTGCCCGGCGTCCAGGGCCCCTGGGCGCTCTCGTTCACCAACGGCACGAGCCAGTACGTGAGCGTGCCCGACGCCACGCCGCTCGACATCACGAGCGCGATCACCCTGGCCGCCTGGATCAGGCCGACACAGGTCGCGACCGCGAGCATCCTCAACAAGGCCACGTTCGCCTCGGGTCCGGTCTTCGGGTACGAGCTCAACCTGTCGACGACCGGTGTCCCCTTCGTCCGGCTCTTCAACGACACGCAGGCCCCGGGAGGCGGGCGGCTCAATGGGACCGTGCCGTACCCCACGAATGGCACCACCTGGATGCACGTGGCTGCGACCTACGACGGCGCCATGATCAAGATGTACGTGAATGGCGTGCTGGACGTCACTCGGGCGAGCACCGCGTCCATCACCACGAACAACCTGCCGTTCGTGATCGGCGCCCCGAGCGACGGGCTCGCGGCGCGGGTGTTTCCCGGCGCGATCGACGACGCCCGCCTCTATAACCGGGCACTCACGGCCGGCGAGATCGCGGCGCTGGCCAACCTCACCCCCACCTACACGATCACCGCCTCGGCGGGCACCGGCGGCTCGATCAACCCGAGCGGCGCCGTGGTCGTGAACCAGGGGGCTGACCAGACGTTCATGTTCACCCCGGCGACGAACTATCACGTGTCGTCGGTAACGGTGGATGCGATCCCGGTGGCGGTGGCGCCGAGCTATACATTTACCAACGTCACGGCCAACCACACGATCGGCGTGCAGTTCGCGCTCGACACCTACACGCTGACCTACACGGCCGGCCCCAACGGGACGATCTCCGGGACCTCGCCGCAGACGGTGAGCCACGGTGGCAGCGGCACCGAGGTAACGGCGGTGGCGAATGCCGGCTACCAGTTCGTCAGCTGGAGCGACGGGGTGCTGACGGCCGCGCGTACCGAGACCAACGTCATGGCCGACCTCACCGTGACCGCGAGCTTCGCGATCATCCCGCCCGACCAGATCGCGGCGGCCCCCGCGCCCGGGAGCGCGATCTCCAACCCGACTTCGTGCGTGAGCGTCCCGGTGGTCTTCACCCGCGCGGATGCCACGCCGATCCGGGCCTACAGCGTCACGGTCGAGCTGAGCCCGAACCTATCGCTGTGCGGCGGCCAGTTCGCTTCGGCGGGCTACACGCAGCCGCCGCGGCAGTTCCTGGTGACGTCGCTGGGTGGAAACCAGTGGACGGTGGACGACGCGACGCTCGGATCGCCGTGCGGCGCGAGCGGGAGCGGCACGCTGTTCACCCTGGAGGTGACGAGCGCGGAGACCAGCGGGACGGGCACCATCACCGTGCTCTCGGCAACGGTCCGGGATTGCCTCAACCAGTCCGTCCCGGCCAGCCCCGGTGCGCCGGCCTCCGTCACCATCGACCGCGTGGGTCCCGCACAGACCTTGGATTTGGTCGCGATCCAGTCAAAAACCGGCAACTACGTGCCGCCGCCCCTGCCATCCCACGCCACGACCCCCGTGCGGCTGGAGTTCACTCTTCCTGGGGACGCGGTGAGCGTCGAGCTCTACCGCCGGCCGTTCGGAGGCTACCCGCAATACGACGAGAACGGCGGCGCGGAGCCCGTTCCGCCGGCAGCGCTGCCCGGCGTGGGCTGGACCCTGACCGCGATCACGGCCCCTGGCCAGAGCGACGAGCCGGCCTCGCGCGACTTCTGGTACTACGCGCTCGTCACACATGACGCGCATGGTAATGCGTCTGCAGTCTCGAACCTGACCGCGGGCACGCTCAACTACTACCTCGGCGACTGGAGCAACGGCCTCGAGGCCTGTGCGGGTGATGACCGCGTCAACTCCGCCGACGTGAGCCTTCTCGGCACTTACTATGGCCTCTCGCTCCCAGTGAACGACGCTGTGGAGTGCCTCGACGTCGGCCCGACGACCGATCAAACCGCGGACGGAAGGCCGCTGACCGACAACCTGATCGGGTTCGAGGACCTCGCAATCCTCGCCCTCGGCTACGGTGTGGTCTCTGCGCCGCAGCCGGGGCCCGCGCGGGCGCTGGACCCGACCGGGAGAGTCGATCGGTTGACGCTGGCGTCCCCCCGCCATGTGGCGGCCGGCGCGGTCTTCGAGGTACGCATCGATCTGCGCGCGGGCGGGGGGCTCCACGCGCTGTCGGTTGCGCTCGACTGGAGTCGGTCGGTGGCCGAGCCGCTGGCGATCCGGTCGGGAGACTTCTTCGAGAGCGCGGGAGGCGTGACCTTCGCCGCGGGTCCCGCCGCCATGGATGGCGCCATCCTCGGGGCCGCGGCCCCTGGACTCGAAGGTGAGGGGGTGTTCGCGATCGTGAGGTTCCGGGCGCTCGCCGACGGAGACCCCATGGTTCGCCTCGCGCGGGTGCGGGGTCGCGATCGTCAGAACCAGCCGGTGGCCATCGACGACTTTTTGCCGGAACCTCCGACGGCCTCGCCGACCGAGACCCGACTACTGGCGGCGGCTCCCGCGCCGTTCACGTCGGAGACCACGATCGCATACAGCTTGGTGGCCGGAGCCGAGGTCGAGCTCGCGGTGTTCGGGATCGAGGGTCGGCGCGTGCGCACGCTCCATCGGGGCAGTCGACCCGCGGGCGTCCACCGGGTCACGTGGGACGGGTCGGACGATCGCGGCCACTCGGTGGCGGCCGGCGTCTACTATGTGCGCCTCAGCGCGGGGCCGAGACGGTTCTCACAGCTGCTCGTTCGGCTCGGGCGCTGAGAAAACCGAGGCCGATGAGATCCTGGCGCCGGGGCACGGGCCCCGGCGCCAGGAGCGGACTCCTACCGACCTCCTTACCACAGCCGCGGCGTGCCCAGCGCGACCAGCCCGAGCGCCCCCTCGCTGAGCCCGACTAAAGCAACACGCCCCACCTTCCGATGATCCAACGGGGGAGTCCGCGGGCCGGCCCCTGGCATTCCATGGATCGAGCCATTCATGAGCGAGTCAAGACGATTGGGGCGGGCCAAAACCGTCGCCGGCCGGCGGCAGCCCGGCCCGGCGACCGCGAGCGCGCTTCAGGTCGGCGCGTTGCTCGTGCTCGCCGCCACCCTGTCGGCGGGCGCGGCCGCCGCCGTCCCACGGTGCATCGCCCAGGATCGCTGGCTCGCAGTGGAATCGAGGCGGTTCACGCTCGTGACCAACGTGACCGAGCGGCGTGCCCGAGACATTTCGACCCGGCTCGAGTGGGAGGCGGACGCCGTCTTCCGCAGCAGCCGCGCCCTGCGTGACAGCAGCGGCAGCCGGATCTTCGTCATCGCGACCGCCGACAGCGTCTGCTTCGAGACGTTCCGCCTTCGTCATCACGGCAGGGCCGTCGAGCTCGGCGGATTCTTCACCCCTTCACTGCTCGGCGCCTATCTCATCTTCAACGCCGGCATTCCGTGGTACCAGTTTCAGCCTGTCTGCCATGAGTACGTGCACGCCCTCGTGAACCGCCAGATCGGCAACCTGCCGCTGTGCCTGAACGAGGGCCTGGCGGAGTACTTCAGCACCTTCCAGACCGACAGCCGGGGGATCGCGTACGGTCACGCGATCGATCAGCATTGCCAGGTGCTCCTGCATGACCGGCTCATGCCGATGGACGAGCTCTTCTCGATCCGTGAGTCGTCCCCGTCGTACTGGGAGGGAGAGCGGCGCCCGATGTTCTACGCCGAGTCCTGGGCGCTCGTCCACTACCTGACCAGTACCGAGGACCTGCGCGAACGCTTCGACCGCTTCCTCGCCCGGCTCAAGCGCGGCGAGGCGCCTCGCGGCGCGTTTGGAGCGACCTTCCCCTCCGAATCCTGGTATGGGATCCAGGACAAGCTCAAACGGTATGTCGCCGCGAAGCAGCTCCCGCATCGGCAGCTCCCGGGCGGCGTGGACGCTCGCCCGGTTGCCATGCGGGTGTCCGAGATGCGCCGTGGCGATGTGTACGCCCGGTTGGGGGCCGTGCTCGCGGAAGTGCACGATGACGATCGTGGAAAGGGCGAGGCTTGCCTCGAGGCCGCCCTGGGTGTCGATGCCCGGTGCGCGCTCGCGCTGGCGTACCTCGGATGGAACGCCGACGCCCGAGGTCGAGCCGATGAGGCGGAGAGCCTCTACGACCGCGCGACGAGCGCCGATCCGCAGAGCGCCGAGGTCTGGCTCGTCGCCGGGATGGGACCCTTGGTGCGCCTCAGTGGCGGGAGAGCCGCGGGGCATGACCTGAGCTGGGCCTCGCGCCAGGTGCTGACCGGTCGCGAGCGACTGCGGCGCTCGCTCGAGCGCGACCCCAACAACGCCGAGGCGCTCGCCCAGTACGGCTGGACGTTCCTCTTCGACGACCGTGCACAGGGCGGAGTCAACGCGCTGCGGCGCGCGAGCCGGGCCCTTCCCACGCGCGCCGACATTCTCACCAACTTGATCGTGGCGCTCACGCGCTCGGGCGGCGTCGCGGAAGCGAAGGAGCTGCTCGAAGTGCGGCTCCGCAATCTCGGTGACGCGGACGACGTGAATCGGGCCGAGAGCGCCATCGCGTCGGCCCGCTGAACGCCTCGCACCGACCGCGGCAGGCTTCGGCCCCGGGGTGCTCGCCGCGGCGAAGCTGCCCGCCCCGCGTCGGTGCCGCGGCGTCCCCGCGACGCGCGGCGTATCCCGGGCAGCGCCGCTTCAGTCGTTTTCACCAAACGTGAATTCTTGGCCGTCGAATGAGCGGAGCGAGGCCACAGACGACAGGCGCGCAGCGTCTTCGACGAGCGTCACGTGATGCAACAGGTCGTTTGAAAAACATTCCATTGACGGCTCTCGCTCGCGTCACGACTATCCCGCCAGTTGTTTGAAACGCCCTTGGAAGCTACGTGACACGTATCCCTCGCCTCCCCGTGCGGCTCCTCCTCGGGAGGTGGCGGATCTCCCTCGTGCGGACTCAACCCCACACCGCCTGAAGGAGACGGATCTCCTGGTACGGTAAGGCGGCCGTCTCGCCTGCCCGGCGGGAGGTGGTTTTCCCTGCGCGGCCCCGGAGGACGCGAGTCCTCGGCATGCCGTGCGGGAGGAATAACCGCGATCCATCCGGCACCTCCTCACGCCGCGTTCCCAGGGCACGTCTGCCACCCGGCCGCGATGGGAACCACCATGACCACACCGAAGATCCTCGCCTTCGTCCACCGCCTCACCCTCGGCTCAGGCCACGCGCGTCCGCTCCTGTGGCGGGCCGTCTTCCTGGGCGCGCTCTGCGCTCTGGTCGCGCTGGGGTCCTGCGGCAAGTCCACCCACACCATGAGCCCGGACGCAAGCCTGGGCGACAATGCCGGCGGCACCGACAGCACCGCCGAGAGCGAAACCCCCGAGGAAATTGCGGCCGAAAACGCCGCAGAAAGCGACCTCGCCAACGACAGGGCCTGGCTCGAAAGCGCCCAGCGGGGCGAGTTCGTGGCCGAGTATCAGCCCGGCGAGGCCACACCGAGCTCGAGCGCGGGCCAAACCGTGGTCGTGGTGGGCGCGGGCGATATCGCCACCAGCGGGTCGGGGGACTCGCAGACCGCCAAGCTGATCGAGGCGATGCCGGGGGCGACGGTCTTCACGGCCGGCGACAATGCCTACTCGGACGGCAGCACGTCCAACTTCAGCAGCTATTACGCGCCGACCTGGGGCAAATTCAAGAGCCGCACGCGGCCCAGCCCCGGCAACCACGACTACAACAGCTCCGGCGCCAAGCCCTACTACACGTACTTCGGCACCAACGCCGGACCCTCCGGCCGCGGCTACTACAGCTACAACGTCGGCGACTGGCACCTCATCTCGCTCAACAGCAACATCAGCATGTCCTCCGGCTCCAAGCAGGAGACGTGGTTGAAGGCCGACCTGGCGGCCAACCCCGGCAAGTGCGTCCTGGCCTACTGGCACCATCCGCGCTTCAGCTCCGGCAGCCACGGCAGCTCCACCAAATCCAAGCCGATCTGGCAGGCCCTCTACAACGCCGGGGCCGAGGTCGTCGTGGTCGGGCACGACCACGACTACGAGCGGTTCGCGCCGATGCGGGCCGACGGCACCAAGGACCTGGCGCGTGGAATCCGGGAGTTCGTCGTCGGCACGGGCGGAACCAGCCTCCGCTCGATGGGCAAGATCACGAACTCCGAGGCCCGCAACTCCGGCACCAGGGGCGTGATCGAGTTCACGCTCGGCGCGGGGACCTACGCGTGGAAGTTCATCCCGGTCGCCGGCAAGACGTACACCGACGCGGGGACCGGTACCTGCCACAACTGATTGGATCCTGAGGCCGCGGCGCGTGGGCCGGGGGCGCGAGCCTCCGGCCCACCGCGCGTTCGTGGCACACCGGGTGTAACCTGTGGGCCCTTCCGACCGTAGGAGGCTCATGACCGTTCGCCGCACGCGTCTTGCAGTCTCGCACGGCCGTTTCGGCCTCCACGTCGTTCTGGTCGCGGTCGTGATGCTCGGCGCCATCGATGCGCCGGCACAGCGCGCCTCGCCCGCGCGAGCGATCCTGTTCCGCGGCGTCCGGGTATTCGACGGGCACGCCGTCGTCCCGTCCACCGACGTGCTCGTCCAAGGCGGCGCGATCGCCAAGATCGGACCCGGCCAGAAGGTACCCGTGAGCGCCGACGTCGTCGACGGCCGCGACAAGACGCTGCTCCCGGGATTCATCGACGCGCACACGCACGCCTTCGGCACCGCGCTCCAGGACGCGATCGTGTTCGGCGTCACCACCGAGCTGGACATGTTCACCCATCCCCAGTTCGCGCGCGAGGTCCGCGCTCGCGAGGCCAAGGGCGGCGCGCCGGACGCCGCCGACCTCCGCTCGGCCGGCACCCTCGTGACCGCCCCGGGCGGGCATGGGACCGAGTACGGGATGGCGATCCCCACGCTCGCCTCGCCGGAGTCGGCGCAGGCGTTCGTAGACGCCCGGCTCGCCGAGGGATCGGACTACGTCAAGATCGTCTACGACGACGGCCGGACGTACGGCATGAACACCCCGACGCTCGACCTGCTCACGCTCCGGGCGGTGATCGAGGCCGTGCACCGGCGCCACCGGCTCGCGGTGGTCCACATCGGCTCGCAGCAGGGGGCGCGCGAGGCGATCGACGCCGGCGCCGACGGCCTGGCGCATCTGTTCGTGGACTCGGCGCCGGCCGCGGACTTCGCCGCCTTCGTCAAGGCTCACGGCGCGTTCGTGATCCCCACCCTGGGGGTGAACCAGAGCGTCACCGGTGACCCCGGCGGGGGTCAGTTGCCCGGTGACCCGCGGCTCGCGCCGTTCCTCGCTACGGCCACCGTGAGCAACCTGGGGCGCGCGTTCCCTCGGCGCGACGCGCTGCGGGCCGGGCTCTCGTACGTCGAGGCGACGGTGCGCGCGCTCGATTCGCTCGCGGTGCCGATCCTGGCCGGCACCGACGCCCCGAACCCGGGCACGGCGCACGGGGTCAGCATCCATCGCGAGCTCGAGCTATTGGTCGAGTCGGGGCTGACGCCGGCCGAGGCGCTGACCGCCGCGACCGCGGCCCCGGCCCGCTGCTTCGATCTCGCCGATCGCGGCCGGATCGCGCCCGGGCTGCGCGCCGATCTGGTGCTGGTGAACGGCGACCCGACCCAGGATATCGGGGCGACGCGCGACATCGTGGGCGTGTGGAAGCGCGGCGTGGCGGTCGACCGCGCCGGCTACCGCGCGGCCATGGCCACGGAACGGGACTCGTCCCAGCGCGCCACGGCCCGAGCGACTCGGGCGCTGGTCTCGGGGCCGATCAGCGACTTCGACGGCGGCGAGCTGTCGTCGGCATTCGGCGCCGGCTGGGTGGTCTCGACCGACCGGATCGCGGGCGGCACGTCGGACGCCACGATCGAGCCCGCCACCGGCGGCGCCAATGGCACTTCCGGCGCCATGCGGGTGCAGGGCACGATCGCCGCCGGCCTGCCGTACGCATGGGCGGGAGCGATGTTCTCCCCCGCGGCCACCCCCATGACGCCCGCCGATCTCTCGTCCAAGCAGGCGATCGCCTTCTGGGTGAAGGGCGACGGCAAGCAGTACCGCCTGATGGTGTTCACCGCCCACACCGGGCGGATGCCGCTGATCCGCACCTTCGAGGCCGGCCCCGAGTGGACCGAGGTGGTCCTTCCGTTCTCGGCGTTCGGCGACGTCGACGGGCGTGATCTGACGGCGTTCCTGTTCGCGGGTGGCCCGGCGCCCGGGCAGTTCTCGTTCCTGATCGACGGCGTGCGGCTGCGGTAGGCGCCGGGCGCTGTCGTCTACGGCAGATACCGCGCGACCGCCATGACGCCCGTTGCGACCAGAAGCAGGAGCGCGACCACGATGCTCGCGTTCGCCATCCGCGACTGCAGCCGCTGAAGCTCCGCGACCTCGTCTGCCGTCGGTGGACCACCGCGCTTGGCGGCAGTGGCGCCAATGGCGCTCATGCGGCCAGCGGTCGGCGCGTTGACCGCCATGCCGAGCACGAGCGCCAGGATCGCGAGCCCACCACCGATCCCGAAGGCCCGGCCCGTGCTCGATTGCATCCACACGCCAGGCGCGCCACCGGAGAGGATCATCATGAGCCAGATTCCGGCACCGATCGTCAGGATGGCGGAGCCCATCATGATCAGCGGCATCCTTCGCCGTACCAGCTCGCTCATGATCGCGGCGCCCGACGGGCCGACGGCGCGGATGGACGGCATGAGCATCACCGTCGCGAACAGAACGGACCCGACCCAGAAGACACCGGAGATGATGTGGACCAGCCGCAAGATGAGAACCATCGTGGCTCCTCCAACTTGATCGTGGCGCTCGCGCGCTCCGGCGCCGGGTGAACTCGAGTCTACGCCCGTCCCTGCGCACCGCTCCACATCATTCCCCCGCCGGGATCTCGAGCGCGAAGGTGGCGTGGGGCAGCGCCGCCACGCCACCGCGAACCCGGCGCGAGGTCAGCTCATCCGGGCCAGCAACGCGTCGAGCGCCGCGTAGCTCTGGTTCATGCCGCCTTCCATCCCCGACTGCATCATGCCGTCGCGCTCCTCCGGGGTGTAGAACAGCATCGTCGAGACCACCTTCGTGCGGCCGTCGCCGAGATCCTCGAATGCCGCGGTGCTGACCACCGGATAGCCCGGCATGCCGTCCCATTCGAAGGTCATCGAGAGCCGCTCCATCGGCTTCACCTCGCGGAAGCGGCCCTCGAAGCCGTGGAGACCGTGATCGCTGTGCTCGACGAAGCGCCAGTGGCCGCCGCGCTCCAGCTCGTAACGCTCGATCACCAGCGTGTTGCCCCGTCCCCACCACTGCGCGAGCAGCTTCGGGTCGGTGTACGCCTGCCAGACGCGCTCGCGCGGGGCATCGAACACGCGCTCGACGCGGATCTCGCGGTCGGAGGGCTGGGTCAGCTTCGAGCGATCGGCGTTCTTCGTGGTGGTGCTCATGAGGGGTCTCCTTTCGTGCGCTCGAGGAACTCGCCCAGACGGTCCAGGCGGGCTTCGAGCATCTGCTGGTGGCGGGCCATCCATGCCGCCTCGACGTCGAGCCGGCGCGTTCCCAGCGTGCAACGCCGGATCCGGCCGACTTTCTTCGTGTTCACCAGTCCCGCCGACTCGAGGATCTGCACGTGCTTCTTGATCCCGGTGAGGGTCATCCCGAAGCCCCGGGCGAGGTCGCTGATCGACGCGTCTGCGCGCGCGAGGCGTTCGAGGATGCCCCGCCGTGTGGGGTCCGAGAGCGCGGCGAAGGCCGCATCGAGCCGAGCCACATAGTGAACCATGTGGTTCAGTATAGAGCCAGCCCGCGGGGAACGCAAGTTGATGTTCTGGGGCTACCCGGCCTTCTTCGCCCGGTCTTCCAGCCGGTCGACCAGCTTCGCGGCCCACCGGCCGAGCCGGCCCGACCCTTCCAGCATCGCGCGCAGCTCGGCGAGCTGCACCGCTCGCGCCTGCGGGGTGGTCTGGTCGTCCAGCTCGAGGCCGCTCGCCTGGGCGAGCCAGGCGGCGAGCTGGCGCACCGATCCATCCTCAGCCGATTGGGCCACGATGCGGCTGTGCTTCGGTGGCAGGGAGCGCCACTGGATGGTCGCGGGCGTGGAGGACGGCGCCGCCTCGGCGAGCGCAAGGAGGATGACCGAGGAGTCGCCGTCGCTGTCGGTCGAGATCTCGAGCCGCAGACGGCGGCCTTCGAACACATCACGCACATTGGGCCCGAAGCGCTTGCGCAGCGTGAGCCGGCCGTGGCCGATCCGCCATTCCCACCGCCCGCGGGCGAGCCACAGGGTGCCGGCCGCGAGCGCCATGGTGAACACGAACAGGACGGCGGCGCCGACCATGAGATCCGGGCGTCCGATCGCCTCGCGGGCCACGAGGAACGTCACCGCGGCGAGGCCCATCGCGATCGCGCTCGCGACCCGGGCCTGCGTCCTGCGCACGGCGAGGTTCGGCACCAGCGCGCGATCGCCCTCGGGCGTGATGACTTCCTCCCATGCCTGAGGGATCGCGACGCTGGTCGCGGCGTCCGAAAGCCTGAGCTCGGCTCGGAGGGCCCTCGCCCCCTCGATGCGCTCGGCGCGAGTGCCAAGCCGCGAGAGCTCGACCCGTTTGCGGCTGGTCTCGAGCGCCAGGTGGTCCTGGCGGCCGACGAGCGCAACCCCCCGGATCACGTCGCGCTCGAACGCCCGCCCGTTCCGGAACGGCCCACGCGCCCAGGTGACCGTGAGGCGGCCGGCCGAAACCGCGATCCGGTCCTCGCCCCAGAGGAGCCGCATCAGCTCGGCGAGCGCGGCGATGCCGCCGATCGTCCACATCGTGAGCCACAGAGCCAGGAACACGCCGACCATGAGGGCGGGCCCCAGATCGAGCGGCTCGCGCCCCGGCTCGGGCGGGCGGCCCGTCAGCAGCGCCACCGCCCCGGTGATCAGGATCCAGAGCACGAACGCCTCGCCTACCACCCAGCCGCAGAGCCAGACGGCGAGAAACCCAGCGCTCAGGTAGCGGCCACCGCCGCACGACTTGAGCCTGAGCTGCCAGCCTTCGTTCGTCCGCTCCTCGGTCATCGCGTGGACGTTATCGGCCGATCCGGCCCCGGCTTTTGGCCCGGATCCGCACCGGCTCGATGCCGGCAGGGTGCTAGTCCTGCGAGAGCGCTATCCGCCAATCGCGCACTTTCGCCGCCGCCGTCGTCGGGCTTTCGCAGTCCACGAACGCGTCAATTTTCTGTTCAGCACCGGGGCCCGCAGAGGCGCTCCCGATCGCTGCCGTGCAGCCGGCGCGCATGGCTATCCGCCATCGCGGAAGTAGCGTCGGGCGTCGGCCTGGATCGCGACGCAGGGGATTCCACGACGTCGCGACCAGATACTCCCCGAGGCCGGGGTAGGGATTCTCCATTGACTCGCGCGGGTGCCACCGCGAACATGCCGCCTTCGTTCCCACTGCCCTTGGAACATCGAGGCGCGCAGGACACGCATTCCGCTTCACTTCTCCTCTTCCCGAGTTTCGGAACTCCCCGAGGACAGAAGTCGGACATCGTGATGTCGCGGCGAAAGCCCGCGGCCCGGATGGGCCCATGCATGCCTGCCGATGCGCTCCAGGGGTGCCAACTCTCGACCCCGGCCGCTGAGGATTCAATGAGCGCATCCAAGCTGTTCACCCCCAACGCCCGTAGACTCTTGCTGCTCGCGTGCCTGTTGCTCGCCTCGCTCGCCCTGGCCATGATCGCGGCCTGCGGGCGGTCGACCGACACCGTGAGCCCGGGGGTCTCCCCCGCCGGCGGCAACCTCCCGACGAGCGGCTCGAGCGTGGTCCTGGTCGGCGCCGGCGACATCGGCGACGACGGACGCGAGGCGACGGCCAAGCTGCTGGACAGGATTCCCGGCACGGTCTTTACCGCCGGGGACAATGCCTATCCCGACGGGACCGACGCCGACTACGCGCAGAAGTACAACCCCACCTGGGGCCGGCAGAGGGCGCGCACCAAGCCCTCGCCCGGCAACCACGAGTACAACACCTCGGGCGCGACCGGGTACTACAAGTACTTTGGCGGCCTCGCCGGGCCATCGAGCCGCGGCTACTACAGCTACGATCTCGGCGACTGGCATATCATCTCGCTCAACAGCAACATCGACATGAGCGCGGGCTCGACCCAGGAGCGGTGGCTGCGCGCCGACCTGGCGGCGAGCAACAAGGAGTGCACGCTCGCCTACTGGCACCACCCGCGCTTCAGCGCCGGCAAGCACGGCAGCTCGACCAAGTCCCAGGACATATATCAGGCCCT
>Ga0075428_100003739_pt1 | contig 16691 bp, 14 predicted proteins | sample RhiMetdeltSRZDD2_FD_75291 | JGI IMG/M metagenome (GOLD analysis project Ga0075428, IMG submission 75291) | Populus rhizosphere microbial communities from Tennessee, USA - Rhizosphere MetaG P. deltoides SRZDD2 | ecosystem: Host-associated > Plants > Roots > Rhizosphere > Soil | place: USA... | reverse complement strand
CTCGGCTGCCTCAACGTGCACGCCTCGCTGCTGCCGCGCTGGCGCGGCGCGGCGCCCGTTGCGCGCGCGATCCTCGCGGGCGACGCGCGCACCGGCGTCTGCATCATGCGAATGGAAGAGGGCCTCGACACGGGTGCCGTGATGCTCCGCCGCCAGACCGCGATCGGCACGCGGGAGACGGCGGGCGAGCTCGAGACGCGCCTCGCGCGCGAGGGCGGCGGCGCGATCGTCTCCGCGCTCGACGCGCTCGCGGCTGGCACGGCATCGTTCGAGCGGCAGGACGAGGCGCAGGCGACGTACGCGACGAAGCTGGCCAAGGCTGAAGCGAGGCTCCACTGGGCCGAAAGTGCGGCAGAGCTCGAGCGGCGCGTGCGCGCGCTCAACCCGCGGCCCGTCGCCGAGGCGACGCTCGACGGCGCGCAGCTGCGAATCCACGAGGCGATCGCGGTGAAGGCGCCGCCGGGACCGGTGCCGGGCACCATCCTGAGCGCCGACGCGGCCGGGATCCTCGTGATGACCGGCGATGGCGCGCTCGCTCTGAGGCGTGTGCAGCTGCCGGGCCGCCGCGTCGTCGGCGCACGCGAGCTCGCAAACGCGCGGCCGCTGAAGGGCAAGGTGCTCGCCTGAGCACCGCGGGCGGCGCCGCGATCCGGGCCGCGGCGGCGCGCGCGGTCGCGGCGGTCGCAACGAAGGGACGCCGGCTCGAGGATGCCGTCGCCGCAGCGACGCAGGGCGGCGTGCCACGCCCCGCGACGCAGTCGCTCGCCTTTGGCACCGTGCGCTGGTTCTTCGAGCTCGACGCCTGCCTCGCCGGTCTCCTCGAGCGCCCGGGCGCGAAGCAGGACGCCGAGCTTCGCGCGCTGCTGCTGGTCGGCCTCTTCCAGCTCAGGCACGGCGCGACGCCGGCCCACGCCGCGGTCTCCGAAACGGTCGAGGCTGCGCGCGCGCTCGGGCACGCGCGCGCGGCCGGTCTCGTGAATGCGGTCCTCCGTCGTTTCCAGCGCGAGGGCGATGCCATCGTCGCCGCGGCCCACCGCGGCCGCGCTGCGCGCCATGCGCACCCGGAATGGATGGTCAATGCCTTCGCGCGCGACTGGCCCGACCGCTGGGAGTCCATTGCCGCCGCAGGCAACGCCGAGCCGCCGATGTGGCTGCGCGTGAACGCGCGGCGCGCCGCGACGGGTGCTTATCTCGCGAGGCTCTCGGATGCGGGCATCAAAGCGACGGCTTCCGCTTTTGCACCGGAAGCACTGCGCCTCGGCGAGCCCGCCGACGTCAACTCATTGCCCGGCTTTGCGGACGGCGATGTTTCCGTGCAGGACGCCGCCGCGCAGCTCGCGCCGCGATTCCTCGGCGCCGCCGCCGGCATGCGCGTACTCGACGCCTGCGCGGCTCCCGGTGGCAAGGCCTGCCACGCGCTCGAGCTCGAGCCGGCGATCGCCGAGCTGGTCGCGCTCGATGTCGATTCCGCGCGCGCGTCGCGCATCGAGTCGAACCTCTCGCGGCTCGGGCTGAAGGCGAGCGTGGTCGTCGCGGACGCCGCACGACCGGCAGACTGGTGGGACCGCCGTCCTTTCGAGCGCATCCTGCTCGACGTGCCCTGCTCGGGCACAGGGGTGATCCGCCGTCATCCGGACATCAAGCTGCTGCGGCGGCCCGCGGACGTCGCGCGCTTTGCGGCACAGCAGACGGCGCTCCTCGAGTCGTGCTGGCAGATGCTCGCGCCGCGCGGCCGGCTCGTGTACGCGAGCTGCTCGGTGCTCACGGCCGAGAACGCCGACGTCGTCGGCGCCTTCCTGAAAGGGCAGGCCCGGGCGGTCGACGTGACGGGATCTGCTAGGCTTTTGATGCCCGGCGCATTGCCGTGGCGAATTGCGGGGGCTGGCTGCGCGCTGCCAAGCGGTGCAGCCGACGCCGACGGCTTCTACTACGCCTGCCTCGAGAAGCGGGCCTGAGGGACGGAGCGAATCCGGGGCTCCAGCGTGCATTCACTGCGGGGACATCGCTGGCTCGTGATCCTCGCTGCGCTCCTCGGCGCGGCGGCAGGCTCCGCGCGCGCCGACGACGACGGCCGCTTCGAGATCCGCAACGCCTACGTGGAAATCGTGGGCGACAACTGGCAGCTCGACGTGCGGCTCGACCTCGCGCTCGCCGACGCGGCGCGCCAGGCCTTCGAGGAAGGCGTCCCGCTCGTGCTGAAGCTCGAGATCGAGGCGAGCGTCGAGCGTCGCTTCCTGCCCGCCGACGACATCGTCCAGAAAGAGCGCGTCTGGCAGCTCGCCTACGACGCGATCTCGCAGCGTTACGTCGTCACCGACACGGCGAGCGGCGAGCACGTGAGCCATGCCACGCAGGAGGAGGCGTTCGAGGCGCTCGGGCGCATCAGCGGCATCGTGATCGCGGACACCGCCCAGCTGCCGGAAGGGCAGCGCTTCGACATGCGCGTGCGGGCGACGGTCGAGATCGGCGACCTGCCCGCCGCGATACGCATGCTTCTTTTCTGGAAGGGCTGGTCGCGCACCACGGAGTGGTACGCCTGGAAGGTGCGGCCATGATCCGGCGCTGGCTGCCGTTCGTTGCGGGCGCGGGGATACTCGTATGGGTCGCGGCGCTCGTGATGCTCGCGCTCACCGCCGAGGGCTCGCAGCGGTTCGGCGAGGTCTACCTCGTGATCCTCCTGGTCAACGTCGCGGGCGTCATCGCGCTCCTCGTCCTGATCGGGAGCCGGCTCGCGGACTTCGTCCGCGACTGGCGCAAGCACGTGCCGGGATCGCGGCTGCGCGGCCGGACGCTCCTGATGTTCGGCGGCATCGCGGTCGCGCCGCTCCTGCTGGTGTTCACCTTCTCGGTGATCTTCCTGACGCGCGGCATCGACAGCTGGTTCCACGCGGAGGTGCGCCAGGGCCTCTCGGACGCTCTCAACCTCTCGCGCGCGGCGCTTGACCTGCGCATGCGCGAGTACCTCGAGCGCACGGAGCGCCTCGCCGACCGGCTGAACAACGTGTCGGGCGGCGCGCTCTACTTCGCGCTCGAGGCGGAGCTCTACCGCACCGGCGCGGACGAGATCATCGTGACCAGCGCCGGCGGCCAGCCGGTCGCCTACAGCCGCGCGGGCATCCAGCACCAGCTGCCCGCGGTCCCGCCCGAAGACCTGCTGCTCCAGCTGCGCCAAGGCCGGCCGCACGTGAGCCTGCAGCCCGCGCAGGGCGGCGGCTACCAGGTGCGCGCGGCGACCCGGATCGGCGCCGCCAACGGCCTGCAATCGCCGCGGCTCCTGATCGCGACCTATCCGGTGCCGCAGCGGCTTTCCGACCTCGCGGCCAACGTGCAGGACGCCTACCAGCAGTACGGGCGCCTCACCTACCTGCGCGAGCCGCTGAAAGCGACCTTCGTGCTGACCCTCTCGCTGGTCTCGCTGATGGCGTTGCTCGCCGCGGTGTACGCCGCCCTGTATTTCTCCGAGCGGCTGGTGCGCCCGGTGCAGGACCTGATCGCCGGCACGCGGGCGGTCGCGAAGGGCGACCTCGACACGCGCATCGAGCGCCCGTCGCACGACGAAATCGGCTATCTCGTCACCTCGTTCAACGATATGACGAAGAAGCTCGCCCGCGCGCGCGAGGAGACCGAGCGCAACCGCGCGGCCGCGGAAGCGGAGCGCGCAGCGCTCGCGGTCGTGCTCGCGCGCCTCACGAGCGGCGTCATCTCGCTGGAGCCCGACCTGCGAGTGCGCGTCGCGAACCAGGCCGCGGGCACCATCCTCGGCGTCGACTTCGCGGGCGCGGAAGGGCACCCGCTCGCGGAAGTGGCGGCCGGGCAACCGCTGCTCACGGAGCTGCACGAGCTCCTGCAGAAGCACCTCGCCGCACGCGAGACGGAGTGGCGCGAGCAGCTCACCCTGCGCACGGATACGGGCCGGCGCGAGCTCGTCTGCGCCTGCACGGCGCTGCCCGGCGATGCCGGCGCGCAGGGCCTCGTGCTCGTGTTCGACGAGGTCACGCAGCTGCTGCAGGCGCAGCGCCAGGCGGCCTGGGGCGAGGTCGCGCGGCGCCTCGCACACGAGATCAGAAACCCCCTGACGCCGATCCAGCTTTCGGCCGAGCGCATGCGGCGCAAGCTGATGAGCGGGCTCGAAGCCCGGGACGCCGAGCTCCTCGACCGCTCGACCCAGACCATCGTCCAGCAGGTCGAAGCGATGAAGCAGATGGTCGCCGCCTTCTCCGAGTACGCGAAGGTCCCGGAGATGCACATCAGCGAGTTCGACCTCGGCTCGATGGTGCGGCAGGTCTCCGACCTCTACCACGCCCAGGACCCGCGCGTGGCGTTCGGCCTGTCGCTGGACCCGAAGGCGGGGTCCCTTGCGGCCGATCCGGGGCGCATACGCCAGCTCCTGAACAACCTGCTCACCAACTCGCTCGAGGCGCTCGACGGGCGGCCGAATCCTGTCATCATGATCGAGACACAGCGCGTGGGCGATCATGTCGCCCTGACTGTCGTCGACAACGGACCCGGCTTCCAGGGCGGCTTGCTGGAGCAGGCCTTCGACCCGTACGTGACAACGAAGCCGAAAGGCACCGGGCTCGGGCTCGCGATCGTGCGCCGCATCGTCGAGGAGCACGGCGGGACGGTCGAGGTCGACAACGCGCCGCAGGGCGGCGCGCGGGTGAGGATCACGTTGCCGGCCGCGCGTGAGGCGCGGCGTGCTGAGGCGAGGAGAGAAAAGGCATGAGTCCGCAGCGCATCCTGGTGGTCGACGACGAGGCCGACATCCGCGGCCTGCTCTCCGAGATCCTTGCGGAGGAGGGCTACGAGATCGAGGTCGCCGCCGACGCGGCCTCCGCGCGCCGCGCAGCTGCGCGCCAGGAGCCCGATCTCGTGCTGCTCGATATCTGGATGCCGGACATGGACGGCATCTCGCTGCTGCGCGAGTGGAACGAGAAGCACACGCTGCGCTGCCCCGTCGTGATGCTCTCCGGCCACGGCACGGTCGAGACCGCGGTCGAGGCGACGCGCCTCGGCGCCTTCGACTTCGTCGAGAAGCCGCTCTCGATCGCAAAGCTCCTGCGTACCGCCGAGCGCGCGCTCGAGGCCGGCAAACGCCGCCGCCAGTCGCAGCGCACGCTGATTCCGCCGCTGGTTGCGCCGGTTGGCAAGAGCCGGCTGATGCAGCGGTTGCGCGAGCAGGTGCAGCAAGTCGCGGGGCACGACGCCTCGGTGATGCTGGTCGGCGAGCCCGGCACGGGACGCGAAGCCTTCGCCCGCTACATGCACTTGCTCGGGCCGCGCGCGTCCGGGCCGTACGTCGCCGTCACCTGCGCGAGCCTCGACGACGCCACTGCCGCGGCGCGCCTGCGCGGCACCGCCGGCAAGCCCGAGCCCGGGTTCTACGAGCAGGCGCGCGGCGGCACGCTGTTCCTGAGCGGCGTCGAAGACCTCTCGCCTGCGGCGCAGCGTCTCCTGCTCGCGGACCTCGAGCAGCGCGGTTGGCAGCGCGAAGGTCTTGCCGAGGTCATGCCGCTCGACGCCCGTATCATCACCGCAGCCGTGCCGGGCCACGACGGGCCGGCGAGCGGCCTCCGGCGCGACCTGCTCGCTCACCTCGAGGTCATCTCGATCCGGATTCCGCCGCTTCGCGAGTATGCCGAGGACGTGCCGGACCTCCTCCGTCACTACGTCGACCGGCTCGTCGACGAGGAGGGCATGCCGTTCCGCCGTTTCTCGGTGGCCGCACAGAATCGGCTGCGGAACTACCCGTGGCCGGGCAACGTCCGCGAGCTCCGGAACCTCGTGCAGCGCGTGCTGATCATCGGCGGCACCGAGGAAATCGGCCTCGAGGAGATCGAGCAGCACCTTGTCGCGCAGCAGGCGCCGGACGAGCCGCTCGTGAAGCAGGACCTGCTGGCGCTGCCGCTGCGCGAGGCACGCGAGCAGTTCGAGCGGGCCTATCTCCTGCAGCAGCTCATGCTGTGCAACGGCAAGGTCGGGCTCCTCGCCAAGCGGGTCGGCATGGAGCGCACGCACCTGTACCGCAAGCTGCGGTCGCTGGGCGTAGACTTCCGGCAGATCACCGAGGACTAGCGATCGGGGAGAAGAGCATGAAAAGGCAGTTCATCGCCGCGTCGGTCGCGGCCCTCGGCCTCCTGGGCGCGCTTGGCGCGCAGGCCGACGAGGCAAAGCGCAGCTTTGGCCAGTACACCGACGACAAGGTGCTGGTCGGCAAGGTCAAGTCGGCGCTCATCTCCGACAAGACCGCCGATGCCGACGAGATCAACGTCGAGGCCTACAAGGGCGTCGTCCAGCTCAACGGCTTCGTCGACAGCGAGAAGGAAAAGGCCCAGGCGGAGGCGGTCGCGAAGGCGGTCGAGGGCGTCAAGGGCGTCGAGAACAACCTTGCGATCAAGCAGGGCAAGCACACGAGCGGCGAGATCATGGACGACTCCGCCCTGACCGCGAAGGTCAAGTCGGCGCTGATCGACGACCCGTCGACCAAGGCCGGCGACATCAAGGTCGAGACGCGTCAGGGCGTCGTGCAGCTGTCGGGTTTCGTCTCGACGCAGGCCCAGAAGGATGCCGCGACCAAGGTCGCGCAGGCCGTCACGGGGGTCAAGTCGGTCCAGAACGGGCTGACGATCAAGAAGTAGCTCACTCGCCGACGCGGACGACGAGGAAGTCGACCTCGGCTTCCTTGAGCCGCTCACGCACGCGGTTGAGCTCCTTCGGGTCGCTGATCGGCCCGATGCGCACGCGGTGCCAGGTGTCGTTGTCGATTGCGACGCGCTGCACGTTCGATTCGATGCCCTGGAGCGCGAGCTGCGCGCGCACGCGGTCGGCGTCCTCGAACTTGCGGTACGAACCCGCCTGCAGCACGTAGGCGCCCTTCTTGTCGGCGGGCTCGGGCGCATCGCGCGGCATCACGACTTCCTTCTCCGGGACGACCACCTCGAAGTTCGGCAGCATCTGGTAGAAGTCGTACTTGTCCGATTGCTCCTCGATCACGGAATCGCGCGAAGAGGCGGGCTCGGTCGAGCTCGCCGACTTGTCGGCGGCGTCGGGCGCCTGCGGCGTGCGCGGGTCGAAGTAGTAGAGCGCGAGCCCGACGGCGAGGCCTGCGACGAGGCCGATGAAGAGGCCGGTCCAGCCCGAGAAACCCTCCCGCCGCCCGCGGCTTCGCTTGTAATCGCGCGCCACCATCAGACTTTCATTACATCGCCTCGGGCGCCGAGACGCCGAGGATCGCGAGTCCGTTCCGGAGCGCCTGCCTTGCGGCGGAGATCAGCGCGAGGCGGGCGTTCCGCGTCTTCGCCTCGTCCACGATGAACTGCAGCGCCGCGTAACAGGCGTGGAAGGCCTGTGCAAGCTCGCGCAGGTAATTCACGACGAGGTGCGGGGCGCGCAGCGCGGCGCCCTGCGCGACCACCTCGGGCCAGCGTGAGATTTCGCGCATGAGCGCGAGCTCCGCCGGCTCCCCGAGCGACGAGAGCGCGGCGATTCCCGCCGCCTGGTCGAAGGGCAGTCCGCGTTCCGCAGCCTGCTTCAGCACGCTCGCGATGCGCGCATGCGCGTACTGCACGTAATAGACGGGGTTGTCGTTCGACTGCTTCTTCGCGATCTCGAGGTCGAAGTCGAGCGCCTGGTCGTTCGAGCGCATTACGTAGATGAAGCGCGCCGCGTCGTTGCCGACTTCTTCCCGAAGGTCGCGCAGCGTCACGAACTGCGCCTCACGCTTGCCCATGGCGACCTTCTCGCCGCCCTTCCAGAGCGTCACGAATTGCACCATGGGCACTTCAAGCGACTCCGGCGGCTCGCCCATTGCCGCGAGCCCCGCGCGCACGCGCGCGACGTAGCCGTGGTGGTCAGCCCCCAGGATCGTGAGGAGCAGGTCGAAGCCGCGCTCGCGCTTGTCGAGGTGGTAGGCGATGTCGGAGGCGAAATACGTCTTCTGGCCGTTGGCGCGGACGACGACGCGGTCCTTCTCGTCGCCGAACGCGGTCGCGCGGAACCAGGTCGCGCCGTCCTGCTCGAAGACATGCCCATGCGCGCGCAGGCGCTTCAGGGCGCGATCGATCGGCCCGCCGTCGCGGCCATCGCCGAGGTCCTGCTCGGAATACCAGCGGTCGAACTTCACGCCGAACTCGGCGAGGTCGCCGCGGATGTCGGCGAGGATGTCGGCAAGTCCCGCCGCGAACACGGTGCGAAAGCCGTCGCCGAGGAGCTCCTTCGCGCGCGCGATGACGGCGTCGACGTACTGGTCCTTGTCCCCGCCCGCACCTTCGTCGGGCGGCAGGCCCTTCAGGACGTCGGCCGCGGGACGCCGCAGCGCGTCGCCGTGTGCCTCACGCAGCCGCGCGGCGACCGGGCGCACGTACTCGCCGCGGTAACCGTTCGCGGGAAATGGCAGCGTCTCGCCGAAGAGCTCGAGGTAGCGGAGCCACACGCTCGCAGCGAGGATGTCCATCTGCCGGCCGGCGTCGTTCACGTAATACTCGCGGTGCACCTGCCAGCCGTCGGCCTCGAGCAGGTTCGCGACCGTCGCGCCGAAGGCGGCGTGGCGTCCGTGGCCGACGTGCAGCGGACCGGTGGGATTTGCAGAAACGAATTCGACGATCGCCTTGCTGCCGGCACCGCCGCCTCCGCGGCCGTAACCCGCGCCCTCCGCGAGAACGCGGCTCATCTCCGCCTGCCACGCAGCGGCCGTCATGAAGAAGTTGATGAAGCCAGGGCCCGCGATCTCCGTCTTCGCGACGAAGTCGTTCGCTGGAATCGCCGCCACGATCTTCTCCGCGAGCTTGCGCGGGTTGGCGCGTGCCGCCTTGGCGAGGCGCATCGCGACACCCGTCGCGAAGTCGCCGTGCGCAGAGTCGCGGCTGCGCTCGATCGCGGGATCCGGGAACTCGCCGTCGCCGAGCGTGCCGGGCGGAAGCGCCGCGAGCGCGTCGTTCACCAGGTTTTCGATGCGGTTTTTCAAGGCGCGCCAGTCTCTGGAATCGTCGCCGCCTAGTCAACCTCGGCCGGATCGACGTCGAGCGACCAGCGTAGCTGCCGCGGCGTCTTGAGCTTCGCGATCTCGGCCAACCACTCCGTGAGCTGCGCCTGGAGCGCGCCGCGCGAGGATGACTCGACGAGGATTTGCGCGCGATGGCGGCCGGCGCGGCGCGCCATCGCGGCGGGTGCGGGCCCCAGCAGGCAGATGCCGCGGCGCCCGCCGTCCGGCGCGACCGCCTCGGCGGCATGCAGGAAGCCGAATGCCTCCGCGCGCGCGGGCGAGTCGGCGCGCAGCAGCGCGAGGTGGGAGAACGGCGGCCATCCGGCCGCGCGACGCTCCTCGAGCGCGAGCTCGGCGAAGCCCTCGTAGCCCTCGGTGATGAGGCAGCGCAGCAGCGGGTGCTCCGGGTACGCGGTCTGTATCAGGACTTCACCCGGGCGGTCGCCGCGGCCCGCGCGGCCCGCCACCTGCACGATCTGTTGTGCGAGTCGCTCGCTCGCCCGGAAGTCCGCGCCGAAGAGGCCCTGGTCGGCGGCGAGCACGATGACGAGCGTGACGTCGGGGAAGTCGTGGCCTTTCGTCAGCATCTGCGTGCCGAGAAGGATCCGCGCGCGCCCGTCGCCGACAGCCGCGAGAGCATCCTCCAGGTCGTCGCGCCGGCGGATCACGTCGCGGTCGATACGCACGAGCGGCGCGGACGGGAACAGCTGCGCCAGCGCCGTCTCGACGCGCTCCGTGCCTTCGCCGACGGGGGCGAGCTCGTTGCTGCAGCGCGGGCAGGCGAAAGGCATCGCCTCCTCGGCGCCGCAGTGGTGGCAGGCGAGCGCCGCTCGTCGGAGGTGCACCGTCAGCCGTGCATCGCAGGAATGGCATGGCGCGATCCAGCCGCAGCCGGTGCAGAACATCGTCGGCGCGTAGCCGCGGCGGTTCAGGAACACGAGCACCTGGCCGCGCGCGTCGAGGTGTCGGCGGATCGCATCGACGGCCGGCGGCGAGAGCCCGTCTCGCGCCGGGTTGATGCGAAGGTCGACGACGACCACGCGCGGCTTGCCGGCTCGGCCCGTGCGCTCGGGCAGCGATACCTTGACGTAACGGCCGGCAGCCGCGTTGTGCAGCGACTCGAGCGACGGCGTCGCGGAGCCGAGCACGACGGGCACGCCCGCGCGCTGCGAGCGCGCGACTGCGAGGTCGCGCCCGGAGTAGCGGAATCCCTCCTGCTGCTTGTACGAGGCGTCGTGCTCCTCGTCCACGACGACGAGCCCCAGCGCGGGCATCGGCGTGAAGACCGCTGAGCGCGTGCCGATCACGACCGGCGCCCGGCCCGAGGCCGCGGCACGCCAGGCCTCGAGTCGCGCGCCATCGGCGAGCGAGGAGTGCAGCGCGACGACCGGAGCGGCGAGGCGCGCGCGAAAGCGCGCAACCAGCTGCGGCGTCAGCGCGATTTCCGGCACGAGCACGAGCGCGCCTTGCCGGGCCTCCAGCACGCGCTCGATGAGCCGGAGGTACACCTCGGTCTTGCCGCTCCCGGTGACACCGTGCAGCAGGAAAGCGCCGAAGCGCCCGAGCGAGGCGCCGATGCGCTCGAGCGCCGCGCCCTGGTCCGCAGTCAGTACCGGCCCCGGCTTGCCGGCGCCGGCCGGCGGCGGTGGCTCGGGCCGCGCGAAGGACTCGAGCCAGCCGCGCTCGGCGAGGCTGCGCAAGGCGCCCGCGTGCCCGGCCGTGGAGATCTCCTCGTTCGTCGCGCCTTCACCGCCGACATGCGCAATGAGGGCCTTCTGCCTCGAACCGAGTCGTGCGCCGCCGGCGACGGCGTCGCGCCCGCTCTCGGAAAGTCGCCAGACGATCTCGTCACGCGTGGCCGGCGCGCCTTTGCGCAGCATCTTCGGCATCGCGCTGAAGAGCACGTCGCCGAGCGGGTGGTGGTAGTAATCCGCGGCCCAGCGCAGGAGTCCGAACGTAGCGTCGTCCCAGAGCTGGACCGAGTCGAGCCTCTCGCTCACCGGCTTCAGCCGCGGGCGCGGCAGCGCGCTCGTCTCAGCCTGCGCGACGACGACACCGACCGCACGCTGCCGGCCAAACGACACGCGGACGCGCTCACCAGGCCGCGGCGGCGGCTGCCCGGCCGCCGGCAGGTAGTCGAACGACTGCCGCATCGGTGTTTCGAATACGACCTGGATGACCGGGCTCTGCTCGCTCAATTAGATCTTCTGGATCAAATAGTTATGAATTGACGGCAAACGGCGTCATCCGCCGCGGCATCGAAGCGTTATACACCGTGGCCGCTCGCGGAGTCGGATGCCGATGGGGGAAGAACCGGTGAAGCGCTCTGCGATGCTCGACGCGCCATTGTCGCTGGGCGGCGCAGGCGAATCATGGGAGGAAACGGTAGACCGGGAGCGCGCGCTCGACCGATTCCTCGCCGGCGTCGAGCGCAGTGCGCTCCGGATCGCGCGCATGGCGCTGCGCGATCACGCGGAAACTGAAGATGCGGTGCAAGACGCGATGATCCGCGTCCTGCCGAGGACTCGCATCCGGCAAGCCGCCGTGGGAGGATGCTCCCATGCCGAACACGCCGCTCAAGCGCTCGCGCGACCGGATTGTCGCCGGCGTTTGCGGCGGGCTCGCCGAGTGGCTCGGCTGGAAGCCGGACCGCGTGCGCATCGCCTACGTGATCCTCTCGATCCTGAGCGTCGCCTTCCCGGGGATCATCGTGTACCTCCTGCTCTGGCTCCTGATGCCGGACGCCGACGAAGCCGTGTGAGCCGCGAGCAGGCGGAACGCCTCGGCGAGCGACACGACCACGCCACAATGCTCGAAGCGCGCCGCCACGCGATCGCGGCCGTGCGCGACTTCGCTCGAGAGGTCGCGCCGGGCATGACCGAGGAGGAGGGGCTCGACGTGGCGCGCCGCGCCCTGCGCGTACAGGGGTTCGAGAAAGACTGGGTCGCACCTTACCTCCGCTTCGGCACGAACACGCTGAAAAAATATGCGGAGCCCTCGGATCCGGGCGTCGCGCTTCGCGAGGACGACGTCTGGTTCGTCGACGTCGGCCCGCTCTGGAAGAACCACGAATGCGACTACGCCGAGACCTTCGCCGTCGGCAATGACCCGGAGCGGCACCGCCTCGTCCGCGACGTGCGCGAGGTGTACGAGCGCACGGCGCGCCGCTGGCGAGAAACGCGCGCGAGCGGGGCGGAGCTCTACCGCCATGCCGCGGCCGAGGCGGCATCGCTCGGCTGGCAGCTCGAGCCCGAAATGGCCGGTCACCGGCTGGGCGAATACCCGCACTCGGTACTGCACGACGGCACGCTCGCCAAAGCCGGCTTCACGCCGTCCTCCGGCCTCTGGATGCTCGAGATCCAGCTCCGCCACCCGGACTTGCCTTACAGCGCCTTCTTCGAAGATCTCCTGCTGGATGAGCCCACCGACTGACGATTCGCGCCGCGCGCGAGCGAGCCGTTGCGGGACCCCGCAGCGAGCGAATGTCCGTTCTACTGAGCGAGCAGAGGGGTCCCGCCGGCGAAGTGCGCGCGCGGCGCCGACCGTCAGCCTGCGGCTTTGACCGCCTGGATGAGTTCCGCGGCAACTTTCTGGGCGTCGCCGTAGACCATGCGAGTGTTGTCCAGGTAGAAGAGATGGTTTTCAATTCCCGAAAAGCCGGCGCCCTGGCCGCGCTTGATCACGAGCACGTTCTTCGCCTTGTCCGCGTTCAGGATCGGCATGCCGTAGATCGGGCTCGACTTGTCGGTGCGTGCGACCGGGTTCACGACGTCGTTCGCGCCGATCACGAGCGCGACGTCCGCGGTCTCGAATTCCGCGTTGATCTCGTCGAGATCCGAGATGAGGTCGTAGGGCACGCCCGCCTCGGCGAGCAGCACGTTCATGTGCCCCGGCATGCGGCCCGCCACCGGGTGGATCGCGAAACGGACCATCACCCCCTTGTCGATGAGCAGCTGGCACAGCTCCCAGACCTTGTGCTGCGCCTGCGCGACCGCCATGCCGTAGCCCGGGATCACGATTACCTTCTGCGCGAAGGCCATCATGACGCCCACATCCGAGGGCTCGATCGGCTTGAGTGCGCCCGTGACGCCCTCGGCCGCCACCGCGGCGCCCTCGCCGAATCCGGAGAACAGCACGTTGGCGAGCGAGCGGTTCATCGCCTTCGCCATGAGCTGCGTGAGCAGCGTGCCGGCCGAGCCGACCACGATGCCCGCGATGATCATCGCCGCGTTCTCGAGCACGAAGCCCTCGAATGCAACCGCGAGCCCCGTGAACGCGTTGTAGAGCGAGATCACGACCGGCATGTCCGCGCCACCGATCGGGAGCGTCATCGTGACTCCGAGCACGAGCGCGAGCGCGAAGAAGCCGACCACCATCTGCATCGTCGGGTGGCCGGAGGCCACAATCCAGGCCCCGAGGCCGATGGTCGCCGCCGTGATCAGGAGGTTCACGAACTGCTGGCCCTTGAAGCGGAAGCTGCGCTTGATGAGGCCCTGGAGCTTGCCGAACGCGATCAGCGAGCCGGAGAAGCTCACCGCGCCGATGAAGGCGCCGGCGGCCGCGAGCGCGGTGACGACCGGACCGTGCTGAGCGGCGCCCTCGGCGCCCGAAGCCATGCGCAGCAGCTCGACCGCGGCGATCGCTGCCGCCGCGCCGCCGCCCATGCCGTTGTAGAGCGCGATCATCTGCGGCATGTCGGTCATCGCGACGATGCGGCCGCTCCACCAGGCGAGGCCGCCGCCGACTGCGATCGCGACCAGCATCAGCGGGAAGTTCCCCATCCCGGGGTAGAGGAAGCTCATCAGCGTGCCGATCAGCATGCCGACGCCCGCGACGACGATGCCGCGGCGCGCCGTGACCGGCGAGCTCATGGCCTTGAGGCCCATGATGAAGAGGAAGGCGACGAGCAGGTACGAGAAGTCGATCGCGACGGTCGCGACACTCGCGGGTACGAGGCCCTGCATCAGGCGGATTCCTTCTTCTTCTGGCCGCTCGACTTGAACATCTGCAGCATGCGCTCGGTGACGACATAGCCGCCGACCGCGTTGCCGGCGCCGAGCACGACGCCGATGAACCCGATGACCTGCTCGAGCGGCGTGTTCGCGCGGCCGAGCGCGACCATCGCCCCGACGAGCACGATGCCGTGCACGAAGTTCGAGCCGGACATCAGCGGCGTGTGCAGGATCACCGGCACGCGCGCTATGACCTCGTAGCCGGTGAACGCGGCCAGCATGACGATGTACAGGGCGATCACGCCTTCCATTTACGCGCTCTCCACGAGTTTGCGGGTGGGGTCGTGGCGGATGCCGCCGTCGTGCGTGACGCAGGCCGCCGCGAACACCTCGTCGTTCCAGTCGATCGCGAGCGCCCCGTCCTTGAGCGCGGGCTTGATGAAGTTGAGCAGGTTCTTCGCGTACATCTCGCTCGCGTGGTACGCGACGGTCGCCGGCAGGTTTACCGGGCCGATAACGCGGACGCCGCCGTGGTCCACCGTCTCGCCGGCGCGCGTCAGCTCGCAGTTGCCGCCGCCCTCCGCGAGGAGGTCGACGATCACGGCGCCAGGCTTCATGCGCTCGACGGCCGCGCGCGAGATGATCCTGGGCGCAGGCCGGCCGGGGACGCCCGCCGTCGTGACGACGCAGTCCGCGGCGGCGATGCGCGCGTCCAGCACTTCCTGCTGCTTCGCCTTCTCCTCGGCGGTCAGCTCGCGGGCATAGCCGCCCGTGCCTTCCGCGGTGACGCCGGTCTCGACGAACTTGGCGCCGAGCGACTTCACCTGCTCGCGCGTCGCGCTCCTGACGTCGTACGCCTCGACCACGGCGCCGAGGCGCTTTGCGGTTGCGATCGCCTGCAGGCCGGCGACGCCCGCGCCGATCACGAGGACGGTCGCGGGCCGGATCGTGCCTGCGGCGGTCGTCAGCATCGGGAAGAACTTGTCGAGCGCGGCCGCGCCGATCAGCACGGCCTTGTAGCCGGCGACCGCGGCCTGAGAGGAGAGCGCATCCATGGACTGCGCGCGCGAGATGCGCGGCACGAGCTCCATCGCGAAGCTCGTGACCTTATGCTCCCTCAGCGCACGCACGAGCGGGGCCTGGTTGTGCGGCGAGAGGAAGCCGGCGACGACCGCGCCCGGCTTCAGGCGCGCGGCGACCGCGGCGTCCGGCGGCTGCACCGTGAAGAGGAGATCGGCGGCGGCGATGACGCCGTCAGCCCCGTCGGCGAAGGCCACGTCCTTGTACTGGGCATCCGGGAAGCGTGCGGCGGCGCCCGCGCCGCGCTCGAGCAGGACCTTGGCGCCGAGGGCGGCGAGCCTGGAGGCCACCTCGGGCACGATTGCGACGCGGTTCTCACCTCGCACGGTCTCTTTCAGCACGCCGATCGTGACTGGCATCCAAACTTCCCCTGGTCTGTAGCCGGCCGGGCGGCGGCGCGTGGAAAATATCATAATCGTGCCTTATTGTTTGAGGCTTTCACGGCCCGGGAAACATGCGTGGGTACGGCCAACGGCATCGCAAGGACGGCTGTCAAGGGCGCGAGCGCTCCGTTCGCGCTCACGCAGCAGGTGCTGCGCACGGATGCCTCCGGCATGCCGCTCGAATGGATCGACTACAAGGAAGCGGTGCGCCTGCACTGCCTCGGCCAGGTCGCGTACGCGTTCGGCAGCCGGCTCTACGCGCTGCACGGCGGTATTAACGCTCGGAGCGGACGGCAGACCGTCATCGAGGTGAACTCGATGATGGCGACGCAAGGCAGCTCCGGGAATCCGGGGAGCCTGCGCGGCGATTACGTTCCGCCGCTCAACAACGAGACTCTGTTTCGCCGCGACGCGAACCTCTGCATGTACTGCGGCGGCCGCTTCTCATCGAGCCAGCTCTCGCGCGACCACGTGCGACCGTTCTGCCAGGGCGGCAAGGACGTCTGGAACAACGTCGTCGCGGCCTGCCGCCGCTGCAACAACCAGAAGGCGTCGCGCACCCCGGAGCAGGCGGGCATGCAGCTCCTTGCCGTGCCGTTCACGCCGACCTATGCCGAGTACATCTACCTGAAGGGCCGGCGCGTGCTCGCCGACCAGATGGAATACCTGCTCGCGCACTTCCCGCGCACGAGCCCGCTGCACGCCCGCATCCAGCGATTCACCCAGTGACGCACGCGGGCCCGCCCGCCGTCCACCTGATCGACGCGAGCTACTTCGTCTTTCGCGCCTACTACTCGGTGGGCCTCGAGATGACCGACGGCGACGGCCAGCCGGTCAACGCGTTGTACGGCTTCAGCCGCTTCCTCGGGGACCTGCTCGAGGAGGCAAGGCCGGAGCACGTCGCGGTCGCCTTCGACGAGTCGCTGGCCACCTCGTTTCGGAACGAGATCTTCCCGGCCTACAAGCAGAACCGCGAGCCTGCGCCGCCCGAGCTCAAGCGCCAGTTCGGCCTCTGCCGCGAGCTCTGCCGCCTGCTCGGCGTCGCCGAGTTCGGGAGCCCGACGCACGAGGCCGATGACATCATCGGCACGATAGCGACGCTGCTGCGCGCCTCCGGTCACCGCGCCGTCGTCGTCACGCGCGACAAGGATCTCGCGCAGCTCATCCGCGACGGCGACCACTACTGGGACTATGCGGGTGCGCGGCGCTTCGCGTACGGCGACATCGAGGGGCAGTTCGGCGTGCGGCCGGAACGCATGGCGGACTTCCTCGCGCTCATGGGCGACAGCGTCGACA
>Ga0075428_100003737_pt1 | contig 16693 bp, 11 predicted proteins | sample RhiMetdeltSRZDD2_FD_75291 | JGI IMG/M metagenome (GOLD analysis project Ga0075428, IMG submission 75291) | Populus rhizosphere microbial communities from Tennessee, USA - Rhizosphere MetaG P. deltoides SRZDD2 | ecosystem: Host-associated > Plants > Roots > Rhizosphere > Soil | place: USA... | reverse complement strand
TGCACATTGTGAAGAAGAAGAAAAAAAAGTTCAGCGAAAAGAAATGAACAATAGCGAAACCATTTTTGATCACACTTTAGAAAGTTATGTTGGTAATCTTAATGGCAGTGGACAATCGTTGCCCGATGAAGTGCGCAATTTTTATGAACCACGTTTTGGATTTGATTTTAATAATGTAAGAGTACATACGGATGGTGTTGCAGCAAAATCGGCTCAATCAATAAACGCACAGGCTTATACGTCCGGGAATAATATTGTATTTAACGCCGGTGAGTTTTCTCCCAACACAAATAGCGGTAAAAAATTATTGGGACATGAGTTAACGCATGTAGTGCAGCAGCAAGCAGCTGGAACAAACCAAATTCAAAGAACAAAAATTACCGGGGGCCAATATGGTACAGAGCTCGATATTTTCTCCACCGAGTCAACACAGGTCCCCAATCGTGTCTTTACACTTTTAAAACATTCTCCCACCTTTATGAAGATCGCCGCAACCATGGACGCACATTACGTGTCTCATTCGTCAAAGCGAACACCAACCAACTGGGATTCCCAGTGGGGCGTCAATAATGGGGTTATCTCAAAGGGTCCTTTCACTGGCCGAAGAATGCTTGCCATTTGGCAGAATACTACAGGATCCAGCTTTTCCCCCACCGGTTCTTTAGAGAATGATTTTGGATATGATTTAATACGACTGAAAGCTCCCGAAAGCTCGAACCAGGATCAAATTGTTGGAGAGTGGATTGAAACCATAGCTCATGAGACCACTCACGCATTTAATATGGTCACCAACGGTAAGCCGGCAGGGACCACGGAGGTAGCACGTATTACTGCTGCCATCACGGATGAAGTTAATACTCGGGCAACGGAAGCAAAGGTTGCAACAGAGGCAACAAAAGGACGTCTGAAAGGGTTTACTCCAACAAAGAGTTCGCAAGACCCAGCACAAGTACAACGGGACATGTTCCCTTCAGAATTAAGACGAACTTATCTTGAACAATTTGTGCTGAGCGAATTAATCAATAAGGCTATTGCAAGAGAATCACTATCATCATCAAATATTGAAACACACAATGCGTGGGTGGATCGTCTGCCATTAAATGTTCAACGAGCTATGCAGCATCCCTGGTTAATATTGTATTTAGACGAGAAAGCGGGAATATACAAGAGTTTTCAATCGAAATATGACGAGCTCAGGTACATTCAAAGAATTATTGACCGGCGCTGGGAAGATTTAGGAAAAAATCCCCAGGCAGATCCTGAGATAAAAGAAAAAATTTTGCAAGAGCACGCCGGTGCATTTTTTGGAGGGCTGTATTCTTATGCACCGAAACCGTGATCTGGGTGATGTTACAATCCTAATGTATTGAAGTAACAGATACTAATCAATGAAAGAAAGAACAAATAATGTTAATAATTTATCGCACACCACTATTATCAGTGCCAGGCAACCATTGTACTTTCCACCAAAACCCATTGTCAACAACCCGATTGATGAGTATGCAAGTAAAGCCGATACTATGGAAGGCAGAGTGATGAAAATGGCGCAACATTCTATACAGGTGAGGCCATTGTCTCTAAATTCACTAAAGTCTAAATGTGCGCACTGTAAAGACGAAGAAAGCAAAGTACAAGGAAAAGAACTAAAAGGTCACGAACAGGCAGCCGATCATACTTTGGAAAGTTATGTTGGTAATCTCTATAGGGGCGGGCAATCATTGCCATCTGAAGTGCGCAATTTTTATGAACCTCGGTTTGGTTATGATTTTAGCAACGTAAAAGTGCACACAGATTCGGTTGCAGCCAAATCAGCGCAGTCAATAAATGCGGTGGCATATACTTCCGGAAATAATATTGTATTCAATATCGGTCAATATTCACCCGCCACTCATGGTGGAAAACATTTACTGGCTCATGAACTCACACATGTCGTACAGCAGTCCTCATTCAATGAGTCTGTAAACAGGAGCGTGGACAGGGGAAAAACTCCCGAAATACAGCGGCGTGTAAGAAGGACAATGGTGACTGGTTGTGCAGATCATTCCGAAAATGCTTTCAGCGACCTAAATGCTGCTGAACAAAGTGCATTTACCCTGTTACAAAAAGGAATAAAACGGATCGAACTTGCACTGGCACAATATGCGGAAGCGGTGCACGAGAATCTTATTCCCAGTGAAAATGATTTAAAGAAATTCGAAGAAGCGCTTAAGGTTGGAAAGCATTTTCGGACTGCCTTTGGATTAGCCATTGATAAAAGCGCGACATGGGATTTCCTGCGTATAGTCAGGGCCAGGTTCATGGGTACGTTAAGCTATCTCAATTCGGTTTATTTTGATTATGTGTGCTGCGAAAACGACGAGACTTGTTCTCCAATAGGAGCTCATCAATGCAAGGAAACACGTTTTGCTATTACAATAGCTGAAAATGACCCCAACTTAATCATACTTTGCCCGCTGTTCTGGAGTTCCACCAATTCAAAGGGACATACCCTTGCTCACGAAATCTTGCATCTCTGGGGCAGAGGGCTTATTAAGGATACAACTGTGGAGGTTTTTGGTATAGAAAGACCAACGCCAAGAACCCAGGATGCAAACAGGTATGAAAAATTTCTCAGATTACTTAATAACTAATTTATCGAAATTAATAATGAGTTCATTTCAACATATACAAAAATCTTTAAGCCCGAGTAATGATGCAAACCCAACGTCGCTTTTTTTCCGACCGAAACGGACTATTAATAGTACAGACACATCTGCCCGGCACTTGATTCAGCGCCAGGCTGCCGGAAAGGTAAAGGCAGTGGAACCTACCGAAGAAATCAGAAAGGAATTTGAAGCGATGCAGCAGGAGTATTTCAGACAAGCGGGCGAAGTGATGACCGGCCAGATATTGAAAAACGCGGGGTTTAAAGAAGGACAAAAACCAACAACTCCTGATGATGCAGTAAAATTGATCACGTTTTGGGGTTTGTCAATGTCGAAGATTACCGCCGAAATGAAGAGCATTGCGTCGTCCACCACAACGCAGGTATTAGGATCACAAACCAGCACTTCAATTGCGTCCCAACAGAAAGTTCATTTCGATGCCCTTTCCCCCAAGGGGCAAAAAGCATATCAAAAAGCTATAGACCTTGTAAAAGCTGAAGCATTCTGGAAGAATTATTTTGCGCAAAATGAGATCTACATATACCCCGACCTGGGTGGCGCCAATAGATTTGGCGGTTATAACCAGGCTTTGAATGACCCCAATGACCCGACCGGTAAACGCAAGGTGATCATTGTCCATTTAAGTAAGACCCCGCTTGAGAATGATTTCCCGGAAATGGCTGCGAGCACAATCGTGCATGAACTCAGCCATGTCATTTACGAACCGAGTGTTCTGCAAAAAACGCTGTCATCTTTTTCAATATCTATTGTTGATCTTTTATTGGAGCACCCCGATATAGTTGCCGACCGTGCCAAAGCAGCAAACCCCGCAGATGTTAAAGAAGAGCAACGTTCGAAATTGAAACAAGTGTTATACGAAACCCTGGCTTATGCTGAAGAAGAAATATTTGTTCATCTACAGCAGTTAACTCATCAGCCGGATGTTACAATTAAGAAAGCGGGAGGAGACGAATCCTTAAGAGGTTCCCAGGTTCTTCAGGCCCAGGTGCTGCGATACGTGCAGCGGCTAAAAAAAATCGGGCTGGATAAGCATACAGAAAATGGCCTTCTGGATTCTATCGGAAGGCGGGCGGATCTTTTTTATGACAGGCGAATAGCGGCCTGGCCCGCCGGTTCAAAACAAAGAGACATATTGGATGCAAACAAAAAAATGGCACAGTTGCTATTCGAGATGGCAAGACGCGGAGAAGTTTTATAAAATAGAGAGGCGTATAGAGTGTTACCTTTAATAAAAAAAATGAAAGCGTTTACTCATATACCAGATCATTCAAACGCGGAGAGGCATCCCTCAAAATCATTTTTTGTACAACCAAAACTCCGGATAAACGATTCGGGAGATCAGTATGAACAGGAAGCCGATAAAGTTGCTGATACCGTGATGAGGATGGAGGTTCCTTTTACACCAACAAGGCCTTTGCCAATTACTTCTGTTCATCGTAAATGTGCTGATTGTGAAGAAGAAGAAAAAAAGGCACAACGAAAAGAAAACAACCGCAGTGAAACAAATGCTGATCATACTTTAGAAAGTTATGTTGCCAATCTTAATGGAACTGGACATTCATTGTCCGATGAAGTGCGCAATTTTTATGAGCCGCGTTTTGGTTATGATTTTAGCAATGTAAAAGTGCATACAGACTCTGTCGCTGCTAAATCAGCGCAATCAATAAATGCATTGGCATACACTTCGGGTGATAATATTGTTTTCAATGCCGGTCAATATTCACCAAATACAGATAGTGGAAAAAAATTATTGGGTCATGAGTTAACACATGTGGTTCAGCAGACCAACATATTACAACGTGGTACGTCGAAAGAAAAACCGATAACTCAACGCAAAGCAAATGACATATTAATACAGCGGCAAGCCTCACCAGTATCCGACCAGCTGCAGTCACCCAGATTCAGTCCCAGTGCCAAGCTACAGAGATGTTTTAATAACACAGACCGCCTCGGCCAAGGAGATCCGGACACCGATGCAGTCATTAGAATTCAGCAGGCATTGATCGATGTGCAAGGATTAACGGGTAACATCTACGATTTGGGATCCACAGGTCCAAACAAAGACGGCGTGGATGGTAATTACGGGCCAAAGACCGCAGCGGCCGTACGGAAATTCAAAGCGGACGAAAAACTTGGATTCACACAGTTCGGCGATGTGGGACCAGGAACTATGCACCGCCTCGATGAACTGTTCTCAACAGAACAAATGTCTGTCGTCTTCTCTGAATCGCCTCTCGAGAAATTTGCGGGCTACGACGACTCCGTTAATCCTAATAGCCTCGTTATCCCGGTGAATGGAAGTCGGCAGGCGACTGTAACGATAACTCCGGCCGGCGCCGTGCCAGAATTCGTGAGCTTGGACCCGGAGATTGCCACAGTGACTCCAATACCTGGCGGCATAGTCGTGACAGGCAAGGCGGACGGCGCGACTAATGTGTTGGCGCTAGACGGAACCAGACTGCTGGATGCCTTAAATATTGAGGTTAAGGATCGTCGCGAACTGACGGTTGATTATCATTTTACGCGGGACTCAGCAAAACCTCCACACCATACCACCCGCTCATTGGGCGATGCGGGCAGCCTTACGGACACACTCAATCGCATTTGGGAACGTCAGGCGAACGTCCATTTTAATAAGGGAACGGTGGATGACCCAACGATACCGAGACCACTAAGGGACGTCGTTCAAATGGATGATTTGTTCGATTTCGCCCTGCTCGCTACGGGCGGTGACTACAACGTGTTCCTCGTTTGGGAGTATGAGCCTATAGCTTTGGATCCCTTTCCAGGTTTCACGCCTCCCGACATTGAGGGAGTAACGGCGGTTCCACCCAAAGGTGGTATGATTAAAAAGACGATCACGCTTCTGGAAGACAGCGCTTGTCCGGACGGTCTGACTATAGCCCACGAGGCCGGACATTTCATGGGACTTGCACGGGGCAAAGGCCATCCCCCCGATACGATTATGTCTATTTGTGGCGGAAAGGACAGGCAACGGGTTCGTAAGGCGGATGCTGATATCGTGAACCCCTAAGTGTGAACAGCGAGGATCGCAGGCAGGGCTCAAAACAGGCCACTGGTCCATATATAAGGATAGGAATTTTAAAGAAAAAAATGAACATATCAAACTATATAACCACTTGTTCCAACCCGGATCACCCCGCAACTTCGCAGTCGTTTTTTGTGCAGCCTAAGCCTCATGTCAACGATCCGGGAGATCAGTATGAAAAGGAAGCCGATACAGTTGCTGATAAAGTGATGCGAATGGAAAACCCTTTATTGACATCTTTATCATCAACTGCGGTACAAAGAAAGTGTGGTGATTGCGAAGAGAAAGAAAATAAAATACAACGAAAGGAATCAAATGCTTTGGAACAAGAGCAGGGCTCATCATTGGACAGTTATATCAGTGGTCTCAATGGTGGACAATCTATGCCAAATGAACTGAGAAACTTTTATGAACCAAAATTCTCCTTTGATTTCAGTAATGTAAAAGTGCACACGGATAATGCTGCAGCAAAATCGGCGCAATCAATAAATGCACTAGCATATACATCAGGCGCAAATATTGTATTTAACCAGGGACGGTATTCTCCACAAACAGATAGCGGCAAACGATTACTGGCCCATGAACTGACACATGTAGTGCAACAAAATGGTGGCAACGCGAGTATTCAGCGGAAGCCAAACCCGGAAATTAAAAACAAGTGCAAAGACGGCATTCTTACTTTCCTGGAAGCGGAAATTAACGGAATAAAGTTTATGGTCGGCGGACCCACCAAGGCACTTCCTGGTTTAAAGCGGCTCAGAGAAATTGCCGCACAAATAGTTCAGGATAATAAATTGATAACCGATCCGGCACTCCAGGTAAAAACGTGTATCATATCTCCTAACACAACCCGGTATGCTTTGTTTAACGGACAACCAGTTTTGGTGCTGGATCCCATACATGCTGATCTGGCAACTACCAGGCACGAAATGGGACATGCCATTACTGAATTCTTATTTCATAACAGAACACACAAGATCAAAGACAAAGTCGAATCATCGAATTGGCTGGCGGCACTCACCGATATTTTCTTACAACTTCAGGCTATTACAATTAAGAATAGTAAAGGCGAGGAAATGACTGCAAATTTTATTGTTGACCCCCGGGAATGGAACCGTGGTGCAGAAGGAGAGCATCCCACCGATATGGATGAATTTTTCGCCAGTGCAAAAGCAGCGTTCCAGACAAATAAAAAAGCACTTGCTGCTTTATTCGTAAAATACGCAAAACAAAATTCAAAGATTGGTGGCTTGGGAAAACAACTAATACAAATACTCGAATTTTCATTCAAAAGTGCCGAATTCCCAAGCGACAAAACGATTGCTTCAACTAAAGATATCGAATCAGAGATTAAGAGGGTTAAGAAGCCAACGAAGTTGGAGGACACGATGGACCTTCACATCGAGACAGCCATGTTAATGGATCCAAGCAAAAGACCAAACTGCAAATAGCTAAGTGTATCAATATGCATTGTGAGCAAAAAAAACATAAGACAAAAAGCAATTCTACCATACTACCAATAAACCAAAGCATATGCAATCTTCATCCCAAAATATACTTAACTCGCTCCAACTTCTGCAACAGGTAATTCGTAACCGGTTGGATGGATTTTTTAAAAAAGAGGAAAAGGATCTTTCATCTTTCTTTCCTTCCGTACAAATAAACGAAGATGATTCAGCGCTTCATGAGTTCATCATTAATAATAAGCTTTCGGTAGAGGAGTATATTACAATTTTAACGGCGCTTGCACCACATATTCATCCTACGCTATTTGAAAATTGCATCCAGGAATTTTTACCGCAGGGCGGCCAGTTTCCTGAATTTGGAGGTGTCAATGGCTCCAATCATCGGGGTATATTACCTACAGGTGAAACGGTGCTGTTCATCTTATGTGGCAATAACCTGGAAATGCGTTTGCATTTGCAGCAAATGTTCTCTTCTGATCACCTGTTTAATAAACAAAAAGTACTGTGGCTGGAACAGACTAAAGAAGGTGATCCTACCATGACAGGAAAATTAGTTTTGTCACAGGAATGGGTTGAGAGATTTCTTTTTAATAAAGAGTTTTCTGCAAAGTTCAGCCCCGATTTCCCGGCAAAGCGACTGACATCCGAAATGAATTGGGATGATATTATTTTGAACCCGCAAACAAAAGAAGAAATAGAAAATATCAGAATATGGTTGACACATAATGCAACGCTACTTACCGATCAGAACCTTTCCCGTAAAATAAAACCTGGTTATCGTGCTTTGTTTTATGGCCCTCCTGGTACCGGAAAAACGCTCACCGCATCATTGCTTGGTAAAGAATTTGATAAAGACGTTTATCGAATCGATCTATCGCAGGTAGTTTCTAAGTATATCGGCGAAACAGAAAAAAATCTTGAAAAGGTTTTCAACAAAGCCGAAAACAAAGACTGGATATTGTTTTTTGACGAAGCAGATGCTTTATTTGGTAAACGTACCAATGTAAATAATTCGCACGACCGGTACGCTAACCAGGAAATATCTTATTTATTACAGCGTGTCGAAGACTTTCCGGGATTGCTTATCCTGGCATCGAATTTCAAAAGTAACCTTGATAAGGCATTTACACGCCGATTTCACGCTATGGTGCAATTTCCCCTTCCCGATGCCGGTGAAAGATTATTGATCTGGGAAAAAACGCTCCCGCAAAACTTGCAGCTTGCATCGGACATCAATGTTGCCGAAATTGCTCGGCGTTACGAATTAAGCGGAGCCTCTATATTGAATATTATGCATTTTTCAACATTAAGAGCATTGAACCGAGGTGATAACAAGATCTGCAGCAATGACGTTCTCTCAGGGATTCGCCGGGAATTTTGGAAAGAAGAAAAATCAATTTAAAAGAAGTTTACTCCGAAATGATAGAAAACGGGATCAACTGAGGACACTTACCCTTTAAGGCTAATTTTATTTGAACAGACAGCAAATTTATGTATTGCAAAGTTTGGACAGGCACCGGATCCATTTCAGTAAAAACTTCATTCTCGCCGGTCATGGCCCAAATAAATGAATGATTCGTTGTCGTTCGGTGAGCCTATTATTGTAAAAAAGATTATCGGCGAAAATTTAGAGTTGAAAAAATACCTCCTTCGTGGTATGTTTTATGTTGGGAATAATTATACTTTTAAACAATCTTCTTCCGCTCCCATTCAAACTTCACACTTTGATTAGTAACAGGCTTGGGCAATTTAATTTGTATCGCATCGACATATATTGAATCTATCGATAGGCCTTTAAACAAGTTCTTCAAAAAGATTCATTCATGTATATTAAACAATATTCTTAACCGCTAAAATCTAAATCATGTACACGTATACGTTAGGCGGAAAAAATGGAAAAAAAGTCTCCCTGCAGGAAAGCAGTGACAGGGTGGTTGTCCGCACAAGAAATGCAAGACCTTTAACGGAAGCTGTATTCTCCGATGAAGGCAAGGAAGCCCTGGAGAATTTTAACGTGGAAGCAGAATTCCCCGAAGCTGATATCACGATCTTAAAGCCAAAGGCAGAAAAAGCTGCGCCAAGTTTAAGAGATCGAACAAGAAATACTTTAAAAACAGAACCTGAATTACGCTTTGCGGGAAGAGTATTGGAAGATGTAGAAAGTAAAAAACCAGTTGTATACACGGAGAACATCTTTATTAAATTCTTTGATAATATTAAGGCAGATACCTGCGAGAAAATTATAGAGGGAGAAAACCTGGTAATAAAACAAAAGCTGGATTTTGCAAAGAACTCATACTTCGTTGGAGCTCCTGAGAATACAGGTTTGCAGGTCTTTGAAATTGCAGAAAAACTGCTTTCAAAAAAAGAAGTTGAGCTCTGTCATCCTGAACTGATCCGTAAGAAGAGTTTAAAAACGATTCATCCCAACCAGTGGCACCTCGCGCCTGCCACAATAAATGGAGTACAAGTAATGGCTAATGTAAAAGCTGATCGTGCCCATCAATTGGCGCAGGGAAACAGTGTTACCATTGCGGTGATCGATGATGGTGTTGACATTGATCATACCGAATTCAATTTTCCTGGAAAAGTAGTTGACTCAAGGGACGTGACATTCAGTACAAATGACCCGAGACCAAAATTTGCAGATGAAAAACATGGTACTGCCTGTGCAGGTGTGGCAGCAGCTGCAGGTGTAAATGCATCAGGCGTTGCACCTAAGGCAAAGCTGATGCCTATAAGATTACGTGCAAACCTCGGTTCAATAGAAGAGGCAAACGCATTCAAATGGGCAGTTGATCATGGCGCCGATATTATTTCATGCAGCTGGGGTCCGGAAGATGGTGATTGGTCCGATCCAAATGATCCAACCCATACAATTCGTGTTGATCTTCCTGATAGCACAAGGCTTGCCATTGACGACGCCGTAACCCGGGGTCGCGGCGGCAAAGGATGTATTATATTCTTTGCAGCGGGTAATGGCAACGAGGATGTAAGATTTGATGGCTACGCAAGCTATAGAAATGTGATAGCAGTAGCGGCCTGTAATGATACCAATAAAAGAAGTGTGTATAGTGATTTTGGAGATGCCGTATGGTGTGCATTTCCGAGCAGCGACTTTGGGTTTGCGCCTTTCAGTCATCCTAACCCTTTAACGAACGGAATATTTACTACTGATAGAAAAGGCACACCAGGCTATTCGCAGGGGGATTATACAAATAGTTTCGGTGGCACATCAAGTGCTTGCCCGGGTGCAGCAGGTACGGCAGCATTGATGCTTTCTGCAAACGCTGATCTAACAGTGCAGCAAGTAAGAACTATCATCAAAGAAACTAGTGAAAAGATAGATACAATAAATGGCCAGTATGATGCACAAGGTCATAGCAAGTTTTATGGATATGGAAGACTGGATGCTGAAAAGGCCGTGCAAAGAGCAATAGCCTTGAAAACTGCAGCTGTGGTTGGAAGGATCAGGATCATTTCAGCATTGGTTGATCCTGCCGGCAATGACATTGGCAATGAAAAAATATCATTGCTTAATACTACAGCTAACAGCGTTGATCTTAGCGGCTGGGCCATTGAAGTAAAAGGAAAAAGACTGCCGCTTACAGTAACCTTATCCGGTGGTGAAGCAAGAACAATAAGTCTTGACGGATCGTCGGCAAGACTTACCAATACCGGGGCTACCATCAATTTGCTGAACATAAATCAGCAGATAGAACATACTGTTACATATCTAAAAAAACAAGTAAAAAAAGGAGAGACTATCCAGTTTTTGAACTGATAAAGTTTTTGATCCGGCCTTCTTTTAGAAGTGGATAATAATGGCTGCACGAAGACGGAAAAGATAATCTGTATTTGGAAATTCCCATTATTGCAAAGTCTGCACAGGCACCGGGTCCATATCGTTAAAACTTTATTCTCGCCGGTCATGCCCGGTTAGGTTATATTAATAAAAAAGTCCCCCGACAGAATCGGGGGACTTCGTACATGTACTTTTATAGTTATAGTTTAAACCCAATTGAAAAACCTAACACACGATGTTTATTTTTATCATCTTCAGAACTGTTACTGCCTGATTGCAATTTGGCAAGGCCCAACCCATAATTCACTGAAAGAAGGATATTCTTTGTTTCAATTCCTGCAGTGCCGTTCAGACCATAATCAAAACGTTTCATAATGCCAAATCCTGCGCCTTCATCATAATCAAGAGTTGAAGGATCATCATCACTCCATTCAATATTTTTTTCACTACTGAACCCGGTTCCAAAAATTTTTCCTTCTGTTTTATTTTTTCCTGCAATACCAACAGCCAGGTAGGGACCTGCACCTGCAAAGAATTTTGTATCTCCACTGATCGGGCCTTTCAAAACAACGTTGAATGGTATCTCGATGTAGATAGGATTGGATGTTGCTTTAAAATAATTTGCATCGGATGGATCACCATTTTGTGTTTTTGAACCTTTGCCTGTCACAAGAAGCCCCGGTTGCAATGCAATAAAATCAGCTAAGCTAATATCGCCGATGATACCGACATGAAAACTGGTTAATGTTTTTGCATCATCGATTCTTCCGTTATCAGTTATTGATACATTGGCAAGGTTTAAACCGCCTTTTAAAATGGCAGTGGATTTTTGAGCGTTGGTTGTCAATAGAATAAAGAACAATGGGAGCAACAAAAGAGCATTTTTTTTCATAATCGTACAGTTTAAGTTTACCCTTAGAGGCAAAGATTTTGCCAGAGTTTAATACATGACAGAATATTTCAACCCTCTTTTTGTAACCATTATATTTAAATCGCGTCATAATTTGCAATTTAATGACAATGAGAATTATGTTCTGTTATTGCTTAATTGTTCTGGTTACTTCAAAATCTTTTGCAAAGAATGTTATTACTATACATGATACCATTGAATGGAAGGTGTCGGATCAAAGGGAATTCACTCTTCATTATACAAAAGAGGATGAAACGATGATCAACGCAATAAATAATTATTTGCGATCAGGTGTTGGATTTGTTACTGGCTTTTTTGACCAGGCTTTTTTAAAAAGATTTGATGTGTATATTTTTCCAGACAGAACATTATTGGATAAGCAATGGCAAAAAGATTGGGGTGATTCAACGTTCAGGTCGCAATGCTGGATGATAGCAAGCGGTGTGGCACACAGGCTTGATGTGCTGTCTCCAAAAACCTGGAATGTACAGGCATGTGATCATAATGGAAATGATACAACCGAAATCCGGCAGGTAATATGGCATGAGCTGGTTCACGTTTTTCATGGTCAGTATAATCCTGACCATTCTTTCACCTACATCGAAAAACTCGATTGGCTGGTCGAAGGTGTCGCCACTTATGTAAGCGGACAATTAACCGGGAAGCGCAAGGAAAGAATAAAGGAATTGATCGCTGAAAAAAAAATACCTGCAACGCTTGATAATTTCTGGAAAGGCCCCGAAAAATATGGACTTTCCGGTTCTTTAGTTGCCTATATCGATAAAGTATATGGCAGAAGGAAATTATTTGAATTGTTGAAGTTTACCAATAAACAAGATGCCTTACAATTTCTCGGAACTACTGAAGCACAGTTGATCGCTGATTGGCAGAACTCTCTGAAATAGTGGCTGATCATTTTAGTGACCGGCTTTCATCAATTTTTTTTATTGTAAATGATCTATCTTACCATGAGATTTATAAAATGAAAAAGGTTTTTCTTGGTGGTACAGCCAACGGTTCACGATGGCGTGATGATTTCATTAAGGGATTGAAAATTGATTATTATAATCCTGTTGGAGAAACATGGACCGCTGAAATGAAGAAAGAAGAACTAAGGCAAAGAGAAGTAAGTGATTTTTGTCTTTATGTTATTACGCCAAAAATGGAAGGTCTTTATTCTATTGCTGAGGTGACGGACGACAGCAACAAACGACCATCAAAAACTATTTTTTGTTTTGTATATGAAGATGACGGCAAGAGCTTTTCAGAGAAACAGATCCGTTCGCTGGAAGAAGTTGGACAGATGATAAAGCGAAACGGGGCGCATTTTTTTAAAACGCTGAAAGAAGTCACCGATTTTTTGAATAAACAATAAGCCGAACCATGTCTGCTTTACTTGAACGTTTGGATGCCAAGGTCCCAAAGAAAATACTTTCGTTAGACGGAGGTGGTATCCGTGGTGCATTGACACTGGGATATCTTAAAAAAATTGAGGACATATTAAAAGCAAAACATCCCCAGAATAAGAATTTCACATTGAGCGATTATTTCGACCTGATCGGCGGTACCTCGACAGGCGCCATCATTGCAAGTCTTTTGTCATTAGGAAAACCAGTTGACGAGATCACGACGTTGTACATGGACCTTGGTAATAAGATTTTTGGTGAAAAAAGGAATTGGTGGAATCCATTGGAGACTTTTCAATGGTTGAAGGCGAATTATGATTATAAAGGCATAGCCGAAGGTTTGAAGTTTGCATTGGGTCCTGATACAACTTTAGGAAGTGACAAGATAAAAACAGGTCTTTGTATTGTTGCAAAAAGAGCCGATACAAACAGCATCTGGCCATTGATCAATCATCCAAGAGGGAAATATTATAATGCGCCAACCAGTAAGAATAAAGATTTCTTATTATGGAAGGTAGTAAGAGCAAGCACTGCAGCGCCAACTTATTTTGCCCCGCAATTGATGGATGTAAAGGATGATCAGCCTGCGGCGTTCATCGATGGCGGATTAAGCATGGCTAATAATCCCGCGTTGACTTTATTGATGGTAGCCACGTTAAAAGGATTTCCTTTTCATTGGCCAATGGGTGCTGATAGAATGTTACTGGTTTCAGTTGGTACCGGTTATCCTGAATTTAAAAAACAGGTGGGTGAAATTGATGAGTCTACGATCCTCTCATGGGCAGCGAGCATTCCTGATATGCTGATGCAGGATGCAAGCTGGCAAAACAGGATATTGCTGCAATGGTTATCAAGATCTCCAACAGCAGAAGTAATGGACAAAGAAATTGGGGATATGAATGAAGACCTGATTTCGGAAACGCCATTGCTTTCTTACCTGCGATACAATTTTGCCATCACTAAAAAGAATTTGCAAGACCTGGGTTTTGAAAGAGAATTTAGTGATGTTGATGTGCTGAGCATTGCCGATATGGCAAAAGCAAAGAACAAAGAATTGCTTTATGAAATCGGTTATCGTGCCTCGTCTGTAATAAAGCCTTCACATTTCGACGAGTTCTGATCAAAAGCGCCCAAGCTTGATCTCGATCTTTTCTTTTTCAGTTAATTTCCAGAAGACAGAACCGGACGGACTGGGCATTTGAAGATTGAAATATCCATCGAGTATGTTACAGATCTTCACTTTGTACCTACCATTTTTTATTACATCGTGAAAATAATAGTAGCCATCTTTGAAATATGCCTGCTGCCATCCATTAAGCTTTGGTACCAACTGATCAAAACCCTTGCAATCTTTTTGGTAAAGCAAAGCTTTGTTAGTGTTTAGGATAGTTTTGTTAGTTCCGGAATATGGAATGATATATACACGGAATGTATCTGTTGTAATTGGTTGCTTTTTTTCTCCCGCTCTATCATAGACCTGTACCCTTAAATTACCGGGGAAAGTGCTTCCGGGGTTTCTGTTCATCAGTTCTTTTATAGTTTCACCCAGCTTTCTGATCTGCCCTAAAAGATTTTCGATTTTAGTTTCAAGTTCTCTTATCCGAATCGCCGCATTAATGGAATCTTTTTTATACCGTTCAATTTCTTTTTGCCATTGTTTTTCTTTTGTAGCCGCATCTTCTTTATCCTTTTGATTTCTGACTGTGATGTCTTTCAAACGTTGATCCCGGTCACCCAATTTGCCTTGGATATCGCTGATTTTTCCAAGCAAAGAACCTACCGAGTCATTAAAACGCTTTAAATCATTTTGCAGTGAATCTATTAATAAGGAATCAGTACGGGCCCGATCTGAAGAATCCCTGACGTAGATTGTATCTCGTTTTTTTGGATCAATTCGACTTAACGAATCTCTCCTGATTTTGAGGCTGTCAATCTGTTTATTCAATGATAAAATTGCATTTTCGGCAGCGCCCTTCTTTTCTAATGAATCAACCATTGCGTTATACGCTCTCGTACTCAGAATAGTCGAGATGGCAAAGGCGGCGCCCGCTATAAGCAATGCCCAAAGAATTAATTTGATCGCTTTTCTTCTTGCTCGCTGTCTCGCTGCCACTGCTTCTAACTCACTTCTTCTTTTTTCCCTGTCTGTTTTTATTATCGGAGCAAGAACGTCGTGACTCAGCTCAACAACATTATCATCTTCCCTTACCAGGTACCTTGCTGTTAAAATATAAATGCCGGGTTTCAGGGTCTCCTCATGAGCTGTTAAATGATATTTTGTGCGATAACCCTGTGTCGTGATCAGTTTTTCTTCAATAAATTCTTTAATGAGATTTTTTCTCTCTTCCCCTTCCTTCGAAATGATATGCAGGGAGCTATCAGCGGCATTTACAGTTTCATCATATATGGAACGAAGTATCGTTGCCTTTGGGTACCTGTTCAACAATTCCGCGGAAACTTTTCCCCCGCCACTTCCAATTCTTTCTTTATCGATATAGGCACATACCTGGCTTAAAAGCGATGGCTCGACTGTTACAAGGCTTTGATCCTCTGTTCCGGGTTCATTTGTAAAATAAGAGACAAGTTGTCTCGCCTCCTTTACACTTATGTTTTCTTTCCATGTTTTTGTGATCACTTCAAAAGCCTGGTTGCCGTTCATCGGCAGCAAACGAAACCTTGAATATTTTATAGAAGGGATCTTTGCCGTGATGGATTCAAACTCAGGTAAATATTCTTCGCGAAACGAGAAAACAACTTTCGCTTTTTGCTTTTTATAATTGTATCCAACCGTTTCTTTTTCTTCAAGAAATTGTTCTTTTAGTTTTTCCGGAATTGTATTTTCAATTACATCCGATAACTCTTCCCAAAATGCAGGCAATTCCTTTAATGCAAATCTTGGATTTGATTTGGAAAGGGTAAATATTTCTTCAAACTGGTCAAATACCAGGATCGGGGTTACCGTTTTCCATAATGGCTCTTTGTGAAAATATTCCCATAATGGTTCTGGTCCCGGATATGATTCAACCTTAAATCCATATTTATCGATCTCTTCTTTTAAAACTCTTTTGATCTGCGAGATCAGGCCAGGGCTATTATCATTGAATTCAAGTCTTATCCGGAACGGAAGACAAAAACTTTTTCTAAGCTTTGGAAACACTCCTGCATTCAGCAACGATGTTTTGCCCGTACCGGACCTTCCAAAGACTATCGTTAATGTGTTTAATTCAATGAGACTGGTGAGGGTATTGATTTCTGCATCCCGGCCAAAAAATGAATTTGATTGCGCCTCTGTATAGGATTGCAATCCTAAAAAGGATCCTGCCTGTCCGTCTTGAATGGTGGTTGGTGGCATATAAACTTATACGAGGTTGAGTATTTTTCTTATATCATT
>Ga0075428_100003734_pt1 | contig 16699 bp, 22 predicted proteins | sample RhiMetdeltSRZDD2_FD_75291 | JGI IMG/M metagenome (GOLD analysis project Ga0075428, IMG submission 75291) | Populus rhizosphere microbial communities from Tennessee, USA - Rhizosphere MetaG P. deltoides SRZDD2 | ecosystem: Host-associated > Plants > Roots > Rhizosphere > Soil | place: USA... | reverse complement strand
CGCACATTCATTGCAGCAACTTTCAATGGCAGCGGCACTATCAGTGTCAGCACCATTCATCGGATGGTGGCGACGGCACTATTCGCCGGAGAGGGTCGGCTTTCGGCGCAGAGTGATCTGCAAGTCAGCGCCGACAATATCATCAAGGTGGTTCGTGTCGGCATCACGCACAATGCGCCACGCACCACGGTCACAATCAAAGCAACCGCGCACCAGGTCGGTGTGATAGCAAAAGCGAGGCCATCAGTCGTGGTTGATTGGCCGAAGAAGCGGGTAGCCTGATGTTGGTAGAGACCATTGATCGCGGCAACGAAGTTGAATTTACGGTGCAATTCCTCAATCGAGAAAGCCTGCCGCTGTCGCCATCGTCAGCGACGGTGACGGTAAACTTTCTCAACATGAGTGACGTGCGCGAAAGCGAGGTAGTGACGCTATCGCCGCAGACTGATGATACATGGTATGGCCTATGGGATAGCCAGCAGGCGCAACCGGCGCGAACCTATTGGACGGTACGCTCGGAAAATCCCGACAGCGCCGAAGATGGCTATTTTGAACTTGCCGGCAATCTTGCCAATGTTGCGGATACGACGACGTCATGAGCATCTGGCAGGACATTCTGCTTGATCCGATCTATGCCAGTCCGATCGCGACCGATGCGACACTGATCCGCACCACTGGGGAGCGTCATTCACTGCGGGCGGTGGATTACACTGATGGTGCAAGCCAGCCGACGCATGCCTTCATCGACATGCAGACGCAGCGGCCATCAGCCTTCGTGCGCGAAAGCGAAGTCACGTCGCTCGGTATCACAAACCTCGAGGAATATTTCTATCAGGGCGAATTCATCATTAACGGCAAGCGCTGGCGCATCAAGAGTTTTCAGCTCGCGCGGCAGCCAGTTGGCTCCGGCGAAATCCTGTTGTTGCTCGCCGATGAACAGGCACCATGAGCAAGCGGGAAGATATCCTCGCGCGACTGCTGGCGATCCTCAATACGATTGAGGTTTTTAAATTGGTTGCGCGAAACTTGGATGAATTTCCGGAAAGGGTTCGTCCGGCTGTGATCCTGCTCGACGGCGATGAGGAAGCGGTTGCCGAATTGGCACGCCCATGGGTCAAAGGAAAAGCTTATTCTGTTATACAGATGAATCCGCTGATCGTGGTGTCGATGGGCGGTAGACCGCAGGACGTTGGAACCGATATCAACGAATTGATGGCGCGGATCGTGACTGCCGTGATGAGCGACGTGGAGCTTGCCACCATCGTCGTCGTTAATGCGCAATGCGGCGTTTACTATATCGCCACCGACTATCGCCTGAATCACAGTCTGGCAATGGACTGCGATATGCAAATGCGTTTTGCAATTCGCTACACGCTGTTACCCGTTGCACCGTAAAACAAAGGAGACTTCGCAATGGCTACATCACCTGACACCATCAACTATGTCCTCTCGCAGGCCAATGTCCGGTTTACCCCGACGGGTGGCTCGCAATTTCACATGGGCAACTGCACGCGGTTTATCTATACGCCCACCGTTGACAAGCTGGAGCATTTCAGCCGCATGGCTCCCGTAAGGATCAAGGATAAGACCGTCATCCGGCAGATCAGCGCGACGATTGCTTTGACGCTGGAAGAAGTGACGGAAGAAAATCTCGCTTTGTTTTTCCAGGCCGACGCCAATACATCGGCGCTTCATGGTATGACCAATATGAATCAGGAGGGTGTCATAGTTCTTGACGGCACCAACTCGGTCGGCAATCAACTCAACTTCACCGGCAAAGTCAGCTTCAATCCTGCCGGGGATTTCGACTTTCTCAAGGAAGATTGGACCGAGATCCTGTTGAATGCCGACGTGTTGCTCGATGCCGGTTCCTATGGCGTCATCACCATCACTCCGGGAGTCACTGCATAATGGTCGGACTTTTGGATATCGCGCCGATCCCCGAGCGCGTTGACATCGGCGGCAATGCGATCGACGTTACCGGTGTCAGTGTCGAGGGTATTGCACATCTGCTGCAACGCTTCCCGCAATTCGCACAATTGCAAAACCTCATGGGCGGCGGCGAAAAGGATCTTGCTGCCGTTCTGTTCAGTCTCGGTCCGCAGGTCATCGCGGCGATCATTGCTGCCGGGTGCGGCTATCCGGGGAATGATGATGCAGTTAAGCGCGCGTTGAATCTTGATCTGCAAGCGCAGGCGGATCTGCTCGATGCCGTGTTGCGCAAGACATTGACGAAAGGGCTCGACCCTTTCATCGAGCGGCTGAACAGCATCAAGGCCACTCTCAGTCCGCCCGTGACATTGGCCGACAAGCTAAAGGAGGCCAAGAAAAAGAACTCGCTCAAGCCATCGAATCCCTCATTGGACGGGCAGGGCATGCAGCCGCCGATGTCTGGCGGATGACGCCACGACAGGTGTTGGCTTATTCGATCTTGGCGAACCGGCGCATTCGTATCGAGACGGCGAGCGAATTGAACTTGCATGCGATCGCCGCGCGTGGCGAATCCAAGTCCATCGGCGAGATCACGCAATCGCTGCTGAAGGAACGCTGATGGCAGGCTTTTCCTTTCGCTATGATGCGAAGACGGCAGAATTCAAGAAAGAATTTATATTGGGCGGTAATCTGATCGTCGAGGCATCGAACGCGGCGGTGCAGACATCCGCCAAGAAGGGTGTTGACGCAGGACGATCAAGTATCGCGGGCGCGGGATTTTCCCGGCGCTGGCAGAATTCGCTACGCTTCAAGATGGTCACGCCGAAAAATTCGCTCAAGCCGGTGGCCTACATTCATACCACGATAAACTACGCCGATATTTTTGAAACGGGCGGCGACATTCATGGCGATCCGCTACTGTGGATTCCATTGCCGAGCGTGCCCGGCGCGGGACGGCGGCGACATATGACGCCAGCGGAGTACGTCAAGAATATCGGACCTCTGATCAGTATCCGCCGTCCAGGCAAGCGTCCATTGCTTGCCGCCGTGATTCGGCGTGAAGCAAAAGCGCAGCCATTCGGCAAGTTCGCCACGCGCGGTCAACTCAAACGCGGCACAGCGGGGCGAGGCAAACAGACGACGATGATCCCGCTTTTTGTTGGCGTGCCGACTATTCACATCGGCAAGAAATGGGATGTGACCGGAGCGCTGCAACGCGAGACCAACAATATGCCGCAATATTACGAGGAAGAACTGAGAAAACTTGATGCGCAACGGCTAGCATCGGGCGCAGGAAAATAAATGGCGATCAAACAAACCATATCGCTGGAAGGTCTACAGCAAGTTCAAGGCGAGTTGAAAAATCTCGCCGAAGTCGGCGTTTCTACTTTCGATCGAATCGCCCGTGCCGTCGAAGGCGGCAGCGGCGAGATGTCGGGTTTTGCCAGCAGCATACTCGGCATTGGCAAAGCAATGAGTTCACTGACTGGCGCGGTGACCGTGCTCGCCGGACTGACCGGCAGCGTGTTGGCGTTGACTGTGTCGGCATCGAACGCGGGCGAGGAATTCGAAAACCTCGGCAATCAACTTGGCACGACGAGCGAAACGGCTTCGGCACTGATCACATCTTTCGCGCGAGCCGGTGCGGACATCGAGGGTTTGTCGGCGGGTCTGCGGCGTGCGGCGGTCAACATTTCATCCGAATGGGCGCAGATTCAAAAGAGCGTCGGCGACGCCACGCTCAAGCTGGCATCAAATAATCTGCAGCTACAAAGCTCTTATATCAATCTCGGCAAAGCCAGTCTCGTTGCTGCCAATCAGGAAAAGAATTCCGCGCTACAACGCGAAGCCAATGCGCAAGCCGTCGGCGATGCGCAGGCGCGACTCGATGATCTACTTGAGAAGCGACGAATTCGTGAAGGGGGCGTGCGCGATCCATTCTTGGAAGCAGAGCGTGCCGCAGCGAGAGAGGAAGCCGAGATCGCAAAGGCGCGATTGGCAGTAGCGCAGGCAACGCAGAAGGCGAAAGAGGAAGAAGCTGCGGCGACAACCAAGGCGGCAGAAGCGGCGATCGCGGCTGAAACAGCGCAACTCAATCTGGCCAAGGCGCGCAAGCAAGCCAGCGAGGATCAGAAAAACTCCATCGCCAATCTGGTCGGCTTCGTCGATGAATTGACGTCAGGCATCACCAATACCGGACGCGAAGTCGACCGTACAGTTGACAACATTTTCAAGGGCATCATTGCTTCGGTCGGCGCGGCTGGTCACGCTATCGATGAAATCGATCTGAGCAATGTCGCCTCGCCCACGACCTTTAGTGTCCTGCTGAAATTAAGCGATGCCCTGAAAAACATGAGCAGTCAGACTGAAAAGTCTGCGCTGGTGACCAAGCTGATGGGACGATCGGCTGGGCCGGAATTGGTCGCCTTCCTGTCGCAAGGCAGCGATGCCGTCAGAACTTACATTGAGGATGTCAAGCGGCTTGGTCTTGCGCTAGGCGAGGATGCAGTCGAGAAAACGCAGAAATTCCGCCGCGAATTATTTACGCTGCAAAGCACGATCAGCGCGATCAAGAACCAGTTTGGTGCTGAGTTTGCTCCGGCGTTCGGTCCGGCGCTGGACGAAATAAATAAGAAACTGATCGAGAACCGCACGCATCTTATCGAGACTGCCACGATCGTTTCGACAAATGTTCTAAATGCATTTCGCGAATTGGTAACGATGCTGATTGAATTTAATAAAATAATTACGGAGTCGGAAGACAAGGTCGATGCACTGATCAAGCTTCTGCAAGTGCCTGCGGTATTTTCGATCAAGGTCGAATTCCCGCCGATTCTGCGACAGGGACCGGAAGCATTAACGACATTGCTTTTGGGTCCGCCAGGATCGCCTTTGCGTCGACTACTTCTTGGCGAACGCGCGCCGTCAACACCGGCCGCACGAGCGGGTGCTGAGCAGCTCAATTTCGATGAGCTGCAACGAACGGGAAAAAGCGCCACGCAGGAAATGAAAGAACTTGATGCCGCCGCGCGGGCGTGGGGCGACAGTGGCCGCGCTGCTGGCGAAAAGGCCGCTGAGGGCGCAACTAGGGCAACCACCGCATTCAAGACGCTCGGCACCGAGATTCTGAAGATCAAATCCGGCATTGAATTCCTACAGGCACCGGCAGCAGGGACGCAGCCGACTCCCGGCAAGGCAGGCTTTGTCTCGGTCGATCAGCTTGGTGTGTCTGCTATTCAAGCGGCGCAGAAATTAGCGACGGCGGGACAGGCCACTCCGGCACAACAGCAGACTCAACAACAAGCGCAATCTGCCGTACAAGCGTTTCAAGCCGCATCGGATCAGATCATCGCGATCTGGAATAGTTTACGCGATGCTATTGATGCAGTGGATTTCTCGGGAATTTTTTCCGGAATATCGGAGGAGTTGGTCGGGCCGTTCCTTGATGCAGAGGAAGGCATCATCGCGGTATTCGATGCCATAGCGCAGGAAGCCGAACGGATGGCACAGCGTATCACGCAAGCGGCGCAGCAAGCCGCGACGGCGTTGCAACAAATTAGTTCAGGCGGCGGGTTCGGACCTGAATTTAGCGGCAGCGGATTTGCCGGTGGTGGCCGGGTATCTGGTGCAGGATCATGGACGTCAGACAGCATTTTCGCTCGTCTTTCGCGCGATGAATTTGTGCAACCGGCCTTTCGTGTGCATCAATATGGCATGGACTTTATGGAGGCGATCCGGCGCGGACTGTTGTCAACCGACGCGGTGCGAGCGCTGATGGGCGACTTCCGTGGGCTGCGTTTCGGTGACTCGGCGTTTCCCCGATTCGCCGAAGGCGGTGCGGTTACATCGAGCGGATCACGCACGCTGAACTTGATTCTCGGCGGCCAGACATTCCCAGTCAGCGGCTCGGCCAAGGTGATTGATTCGCTTGAGCGCGAGGCAGCGTTGCGCTCGATGGCGTCGACCGGGATTGCACAGTCGTTTGTGGGAAGAAGATGATGCGCACGACCATTGAATTATTTCTTTTCACTGTCGTCTTTCCGGTTGTTGGCGGATGGGCAGTCGTTACCCTTGTGAAATTTAATTATAGAAAATGGTGGAGTGAGAGACCAAAATTGAAAGATTATAAATAATGCCTGTTCCACCTGATGACCAGACCTTTCTGGTATTCAGCGAAAACGGCATCCCACTTTATTCGACGCGCGATGCCAGCCAGACATTGAAGCCGATCCAGGCCTCGGCTGATATTGCGCGAACTGTCAATGGCGCGTTAGTTGATCTGAGCGATCTGGCAACATTCCGCAAATTCAGTTCGGAAATATCCTGCACCGATTTCAATTCGCCGGCGTTCGACGGCTTCTGGCCGGGCATGATCGTGACCGTCGATTGCGTGACCGAGCTTTGTTACATGACTGGCGGCTCGCCATCGCGCCCAGTAGTGAGCGGCAGCAGTTATGTTCTGGGCGCCTTCACCTTTTACCGTCCGCAGATCGTGTTTCGAATTCTCGACTATCAGATCAGTTTCAGGGAATGGGCGGCGGAAACGAGTTGGACGCTACAGCTTGAGGAAGTATGAATTTGAATGACAACGTGGACAGGAACAGTTTTATTCGTTGGTCAAGGTGCTTGGTCCACTGTCCCGGCCTCGCTGCATATGGGGGCGCGGGGTTTTAATTTTGTTGCGACTGGTTCGTTAACTGCGCTCGGCGTCAAGCCACCAAAAAGAATCATCGCGCATTTTGCTGGTCATAGCAGTGTCAGTGTTATAACAAGAGCGCCACGCTTGACTGCAACGGCGAGGTTTGTCGGCAATGGACGGTTCATTGAACGGGCCGATGCGCAGGCAAAAGTGCTATCGACCAAGAACACCAACCGGATGAGCTTCCCGACTTTTCCTAATCCGAACGATCCATTCATGTATCGACCGAGCAAAGGCTATAACAATTATGCGATCTCGGTGCGCTTTACCGGCTCCGGCCGTATCACGGCGATAGCGAGTTAAAAATGTACGAAACAGAAATTCTTCAAATTTTGGAAGAAGAAATCATTGGAGACGGTCAAGGCTCTCCAGATCAAGACGAGCGAATCAAAGCGGCAAAACGTTTGGCGAAGCAGGTTGATCTTTGGATCAGCGATGCTTGTGCCTTAGCAACGTCGGACTAACATGGCCGCGCAATGGTTTTTGGCTTGGGTCGATCCGACCGAGACAAGCTTTACTCAAAGCCATCAGGTGATGGCTGAAGATGTTTATTCGATCCAGATCGACGGGCGCGAAGGCGAGGTCGCAATCCTGACACTGGTGCTGAAAAATCCGCGTATCGGTTTGCTCAATGCCGGACGCAAACTGTGGGTCTGGTTGTCGTGGTCGGATGGCACCAACACATTCCCGATATTCTTTGGCCGGCTGGTTGGCATACCGGAAAATGTTTTCGGTGAATTGGTGAGTCTGGTCTTTCTTGCCAAGCCATTGGATTTCGATCAGCAGCGATTCGATGTGGCGCAAACATTGAAAGAATTGCCGTGGTTTGATCCTGTGTTCGTCGACAGTCGTCTATGGGACGACCCCGATGCGATCGCGGAAACGCGCAGCGTGCGCTATCAATGCACACGCGGCGAGGACGGCGCGACATTGGCCGTATCCATATCCGATATTCTGCAAGGCGAAGATGGTGTCGAGATCTTTACCGGAGATGAAGTGCCGAACGATTCGGTAACTCTGACAATTTCCGGCGCTCCGTTGGCATCGATCAGCGTCAAGGCTCCGGTGACATGGACGCAGACCGGACTGGAGAATGTGCCGGCGTTACAATTGCCGGTGCCGGGACAAATCAACGGCTTCAATCAATCGATCTTCTCTGATTGGCCCAAACCGGGGGCCAGCCTTGGCGGCGGTTGGGCGGCTGCCGCCAATACGTCTGCCGTCGATATTGCCGGTGCCGAGAATGCCTATACGACAACCATCACGGTCAATTTCCAGAACAAGGAAAAGAAACACGAACTCGGCGACGTGATGTCATCCAGTCATAGTCTGACTTATCCCATCGGACCCATCGGCTATTCACAGAAAATCATTGAGCATGTTCAGCAAGGTCTGGTTTGGCCTGGTGGCGGTTACGGCACGATCACGACGAACTGGCATACTGTTTTTGATGGCGAGGGCGAGAACGACGACCCCGATATCAATATCCCTTATCACTACGACTCGACATTGATGCATATCGTATTCTGGCGCGTGGCTCCGAGACTAGCCATAACCGCCGAAGCTGGCGTGATCAAGCGAACGGAAAGCATCACGTTCACGATGACGGCTGATCTGCAATCAATTCTGAGTCTGCCTGATCCCGCGCCGACCACGCCAGCCAATCCAATTGAAACTCCCGGCGCGGATGTCGGTGCACCGATTGTCGGCGAAGGCGGGACGGTGGCTGAGGCGGCTCCGCCGATTGGCGACACCACGCTGGCAAATTATTATCCGACATCGCGGGGCATTCTCAGTCTGGAAAATCGGCTGCTGTGGGCGCGAGCGCAGTTGCGGCAGGGCGCGCGGGTGGCGCAGGCATCGTGGACCATTCCCTTCGAGCGGGCGATCAATCTGAGTTGCCGCAAGTCGGCGCGGTTGGAATGGAAAAATATGCCGGGCGGGCAGATCGAGGGTAAAATTACGTCTTACCAGATTTTCCATAATGTGCAGACCGGACAGCGCAGCGGCACAGTGACCATCGGCGCAACGCCGGGACATGGCGGGACGACGACGCCCGTCATCAATTCGGGCAGCGACTATATCGAGACGGGCTATATCCAGACCGGTCACTTCGTCAATTCAAGCGATGTAGTGGCATCGGATTCCAGCCTTGCCGATTTTGGCTATAGCGTGCCAGTCGCCGAGACATCGACCGGCGAATTCCCGCTCAAGCTCGAGGATGTCTTGTTGGGCATCAATGTAACGGGAAGCACGACCGGGCAACTCAATCGTTTGGCAAGCACACTGGCGCAGTTTTTTGTTTCGCCTGTTGTGCTGGTACACTTTCCAAGTACCCATGTTCCTTCGGTGCAGGAAGCCAACCTCGCCATCAAGGATGTGCTGGAAGGCATCCAGACTCAATTGACTATTCAACTCGTTCCCATCGCAGGCGAAAGCGGGTTCGAAAGCAATTATCCAATCAGCGTCACGCCGCTACGTCTGCCAAAAACTGTCGACTTCGAAGCACCGAGCAACCTATGAGCTTAGAAAAAATCATCCGTCCGTTTCAGACGCGCGAAACTACACCGCCGCGCTTCGTCATGAATCCGGTCACGGCACAAACGGTAACGCCTGCGCAGCCGGTCGTAATTGTCATTGGCAAGTCGCCAGCGGTGAAGGTGCTGAACGGCAGTGAGACAATCGATGTAAGCTACTACATGAAAAAATGGATGAAAGAGAAAAAGACAGAGACGTGATCCTTGCCGCGATTGATGAAGCGCAAACGTGTTCCGATCTTGTCCGGGGATGGCGACTTTGACCCCAACAACTACGTTGATATACCGGTCATTGCCGAAATAGATCTACTCGGGTCGCTGGCGCAGGTATTTCGCTATCGCTTCCATAATGATTCGACGACGCAGTTGCGCACCGTGCGCGTGCAGAAAGTCGGCAGTGCCAAGGGAACATTCGGCAATGCAGCTGTTTCTAAGGAACAATATTGCAATGTCGAACGCATCCTCACCATGGCATTCACCAGTCCGGTGGAATTGCCGATCTTCAGAGGCAAGCCTGTGCTGGGCAATTACGCTTGGCGCACTGACAAGAAATTCAAGAATTTCGATCCGGCACCGAAGCAGCCAGACGGCTCTGATGATCCGGCACATCTGCAAGTGCATTATGTGCGGTTCTACAAGAACAACGATCTCGATGAATCGTTCTGGGTCGACACTGAATTGATCGATAAGATCGAATTGCTGGCTACCAATGCACAGGGATATGTCTATCGCTTGCGCTGGCCGACGGCAGAAGAATATGCCGAGATGGCCGGTGATCAAGATTTTGGGCAAATCGCAGACGATGACGATGATCCCTATCAGCCGATTATAGGCTTCTGTCCGACCGAGGATGCGAATGGTAACCCGATTGCTTTGTTGGGAATAGAATTCGGCGAGGACGGCAATCCGCTGCCGACGCGCACCGATCCGTTTCAGAACATTTGCAATATCGGTAGCGGCGATGCGGTGATCTTCTTTCCGAATTTCAGTTGAGGATATCTATGGCATTTTTGACACAAGAAAAGTTAAAGGCGGCCGATTGCACTAAACTGATTTTGTCGATGTGGTTCAAGGTCCCTGAAACACTGCCGACCAGACAGGATTCGGAAGGCGTGACTGGCGGCAATGATGGCGATGATGAGAATCCGACGGCAGGCGAAGAACTGGTTGAACATAGTTATTTATTGATGGAATGGGGCAATTATCAGCAGACATCGCATAAGAGATGGTACGTTCAAGATTGGATTTTATTCACTGATCTAGCATACGACACTGTTTTGCCTTTTCACGATGCGGAAAGGATTGGTTGGGTACCGCGCCCAACAACGACCGGATTTGATTATGGGTTATTCCCCACTCCTCCGGCCAATGTTCCAGGCGATGTGATTACCGCTGTTTATGATTTCGAGGGAGCAGGCAATCTGGGTTTATTTCCGCCAGTATTTCCTGTGCCGCATGTCGTGATTGCAAATATCAATACCAAGTTTGGATATTTTACGCTCGATTCCGGAGGCGATCCGAATGATGTGGCGACATGGAGTAATTGGACCGGCGGCGATGCAGTAGCTTGGGGGCTTAAAACTCCCGATCCAGGTTTTGGCAATCGTTGGGGAGCACCATTAAGTCCGCCACAATCGAGCGAAGTGTGGTTGATTGATAATAAGGAATTTGACCACGAATATTATAACTATCGCATGCCAAGTTGCATTTATATATCGGGATTTAAAGATCATCTTACGGTGACGGTGAATATTGCCGGCGCTGTTTTTGGTCCATTAGGTCCAACAATCCATACGTTTTTATTTGCGCCGTCTGCATCATTTCCCGGTTACACGGTTGCGCCATCTCTGACCGTGGCATGTCCGAGCACGAAGCCGTTTACCGAGGATGAAATTCCAGTGGGCGGAGCCGAAAAACCCTATGTTACGCAAGGCAAGTGGCATCATCTTCTGCTTTGCGTCAACTTGAATGGCGATAGCATGATCGAAATAAAAGACGGAACGCAAACCGAAACGAATCGCGGATCAGCTCGCTATCGCGAATGCACCATGTTTGCCTTGCTTGATGGCGTCAAGTATGGCGATACGATCTGGCCTGTTCCAATCCCCGAAGGATTTTCCGATACCCTTGAAGCACAATCCATTCATGAAGATCCCTATTTAATCCCGTCAACCGCCGTGCAGGCCTATAGCGAACTTCAAGACACGAGCTTCAATACACGCAATGGCATTCTGGTCAGGGACGAAACGATCAGTCTGCCCTATCACAAGCAATGGGAAAGAACTGATCCGGCTGAATATAATGAATATAATGAACCGCCGTCATCCGTGACAGCGCAAGGATTGACGCATTTAAAGGGTAATTATCCTTATACAAATGGCTGGCATGGCGGCACTAAGGGATTTGACATTGTCAGTACATTTTTGAGTTCATTTGCAAGTGAGGCACTCAATCGTGTTTACCCTATTCCGGCAGCGCAAACGGATCCGACCATAACCGGCGAGAATAGATCGCCATCGCGCACCGTTGATATCAAGCGGGAATATTCTGATGTGCAGATCTGGTTTGGAAAATATATCGATCCGACTGATTATAATAATCTGAAATTATTCTTGGATATTACGCGCAATGATCAGGGCAATTTAGTCGGCAATATTCCCCCTCTCGATGGTGCGGCGCGTACTGCTTATGCGGATTTACAGATCAACGATCCGACTGTCAAAGTACTTTCTCTCGCGGCAGCGCCAAATAATCTTGGTCAGCCGGATGTTTATCTGGCTGGCGGCGCAAGCTCGTTTATTCATGATCGCGGCAAGGAAGGTGACGTGATGGTGAAAATCGGCACCATCAATGATGTAGCAAAACCAATCGACATTCCGATCCCAGAAAGCGCTGTGAAACCACAAGGTCTTTGAACACATGCCACTCGCAATTGGTGACCTCACCTATCGTCTGACAACCGTCGATTACACGGGCAAGGGATCTGCGCTGACATCGACCGAAGGCGACCAGAATAATTTCAAGCTGGCGGATGCTGTTGTCGATCTGCAGACCCAGATGCAGGCCGTTGGCGCAGGCATCGATACGATCACGCAGCCAACACCGAACACGCTATTGATCACATTGACCGACGCAACGGTGTTCGGGCCGTTCATCTTGCCATCAGCGCCGATGAATGGTCGCGGCGAATGGCAACCGAGCGTCAATTATGCCGTGAACGATCTGATATTTTCCGGTAACGCATTTTATATTGTCGAGGTTGCGCACGTCAGTGACACCACATTTGATCCCGGCGCAACGGATGGCAATGCCAACGAGCTTTATGGGTTGGTGTTTGATTTGTCCGCTTCTGGCGCAGTACTGAAACAAGCGCAAAGCAAGGTAGAAGCTAATCCAACGCATACCATAACTGATCAGGATCTCGGGGCTTTCTGGAATTGCACCAATGTCGCCGGCTGCATCATTACGGTGCCAAACGATACGACCTATAGCGCTCCGATCGATACCGAAATTTCATACCGGCAAGCGACAACAAGTGGCATCCTGAGCTTCGTTGCTGCCGGCGGCGTGACGTTAAACACCGGAATATTCCTGCCATCGACTACGTTTAACGGTGCCATTGTCACTTTGAAAAAGATCGCGGCGAATAGCTGGATCGGTTGGGGATACCTCTCGGCATGATCCCTGGTTGGACGGCTGGACAAGTCATGCCGCATCGATGGCGTGGCAATATGTCGGGCACCGGTCGCGGCGGTCTGCAAAGCAACTTGCGTTTTGGCTTGGCTGGCATCAGCGCCAGACTTGCCGGTACCGGACGGGCGCTGTTTCTTCAACCGAAGATTCCGTTTTTGCAGGCTTCGGCGAGTTTCGTCGGCAGTGGTCGCTTGCAGGATATTACCGGCATTTCGGGAGCCTATACGGCATCGGGCGTGCATTTCGATGGCGCCACGTATTTGCGGCGGCATGCTTGGCTGACCGGCGTCGGCGCTTTCGACAAATTCATATTTTCGGTGTGGACAAAATTATCCAATCCCGGCGATGGATTATTCGCTGCGATAGCCGGCGGATCTGATTTTTTCCAGCAAGGCATGACGACCGTCAGTGCCGGCAAATATTTCAATATGAATATTGCGAATAGTTATTTCGACACTTATCCGAATACACCAACCATGCAATCGGCGACATGGCAGCATGTGTTATGGTCAGTCGACATCAGTGCCGTTGATGGCACTTCCGGCAGCATCGTGCGTCGTCTTTATGTCAATGAAGTTGATCTCAGCAGCACAGTTGATGATGGCATAGGCACCGATCAGTCTGTCAGCGGTCTGACCGATTTCTATTTTGGCGATGATGGATTTGCCGCCCGGATAACAGGCGACATTGCCGATTTTCAATTATGGATCGGCTCTTATCTGGATTTCAGCATTCAGGCCAATCGTCAGTTGTTCATAAACAATGGCGTTCCAGTCAACCCATTGATTGCGTCGCAGACGCTCGGCTCGCCGACGATATTATTTCAAGGCAACGCAACGAATTTCATCATCAATCAGGGAACGGGTGGTCCATTCACGTTGCATGGATCATTGACAGATTCTACGACCAGTCCGGGCGGGCTGACAGCATCCGCAAGTTTTGCCGGAGCGGGTCATGTCATTGCCAATGCCACAATCGAGCAGCCAGGATTGTTGCAAGGCGCAGCGACACTAATCGGCGCTGGCAATATCGTATCCTCGATGCGCATGCGTCAAACGGCTCTTTCGACATTCGGCGGTGCTGGTCGCCTCGAAATTCTGCCGTGGACTCCGGTTCAGCTTGCAACGGTGGTTGGATGGTGGGATGCCAACGATAGTGCGACATTAACAGATGCTGGATCCGGTCACTGCTCGCAATGGAATGACAAATCGAGCAATGCGAACCATGTGACTCAGGGAACGGATGCCAAGCGTCCGATTATCACGGCAGCGTCGATCAACAGCAAAACAGCTCTGGTCTTTACGAGAGCGTCTGCGATGGTTCTGGCAAATAATGCCTGCACCGGTCTGTCGAATATAACGACAGGATTAAGCATGGCATGCATTGGCGGGTTTACCGACAACAGCAACAACAGCTCGATTTTTGACGTATCGGATTCGACATCGACAAATAAGGGAATGCAGTTAATCCTTATTGCCCCCGATGAAATTGACCTGCGTAACAACGCGGTAACGGGTGCAACTGAAATCAATACCGTTAATCCAGCGGCTATAAAATTATTCGCCGGCTATATAAAAACAACCGGATCGTCGATGTGGATCAATGGGAGTTTGACCGATACGCAGGGCGGGGCGCAAACCAATTTTACCAACGACCATCTCAGAATGGGATTGCTGTTTGGGGATGTGTTCCCACTCGGCGGCAAGATCGCCGAAATAGTTTTCACTTCCGGTCAGATCAGCACTAATGATCGTCAATTGCTTGAAGGATATCTGGCATGGAAGTGGGGGACGCAAGCATTACTACCAGGCGGGCATCCCTATGCCAGCGCTCCACCTTGACATAATCGAGGTCTTGTATCTCGGCGGTATTGTTTATTTTACGTGGGGAATGGGATGTTATCGCAGAGGCAAGCCGCAGAATTTCTTTGTTGATTTCCTGACAGTATTTTTGATCTTGCTGTGGCCGGTATTTTTCGCTTGGTCATTATTGCCCATCAAGAAACGACAGAACAAATATGAAAAGTGAGCCGGGTGATACCTTTGCCGCCACCATGAGTGTAATCATCATCGCCTGCACCGTGATCATCCTGATCCTGGTCTGCTATATCCTATGGAGGATGCTATGAGTCTCGGAGGGTTGCTGCTCGGCCTGATCAATATCGCCATCTACATCGCTGTTCTAGTCCTGATCGGCTACATCATTCTGTGGATCGCCGGCATACTCGGTTTTCCCATTCCAGCCATGGTGCAGAAAATCTACATGGTGATCGTGGCATTGATCGCACTCTATCTGATTGTGGCACTACTCCTCGGCGGTGCCTTGCCCTTTCGCATTATCGGGCAGAACGGCGGCACGCCCGTTACCATCGCTTGGGTCAACACCTAATATTATGGTACCGGAAAAGAGATGATGCGAAACGCGCTTGCTGCATTCATCCTGCTGACATTGCTTGACGGCAAGCCGGTGTGGGTGGAGTCGACAGCGGTCACCATCATCCGCGAAGGTCATGCGCAATGCGCTGCGGCGAATGTGACTGCAATCAAGATTGGTTCTAATGCTTTGTGCGTGAAAGAAAACGCGGATGTGATACGACAGAAGATTCAGGATGCGGAAGGAGTGTTGCGGTGAAAGTTTGTATCAGTTCCGGCCATGGTCTGAAAATTCGCGGCGCTTCCTACACTGATCCAGATGGCTGGGGGCTGGATGAAGTCGACGAAGCAAGACGCGTGGTAACGGCGCTTGCAGAAGCATTGCGCAAGCGGCCAAACTTTGAAGTCGAGGAAATACATGATGACCATTCCACTGAGCAGCAGCAGAATCTCGAGTGGCTCTGTGCGGAACACAACAAGCGCGAACGCGATCTCGACATCTCGGTACATTTTAATGCCTGTGATCCGGCCGGGATTGATGGTCCGCGTGGTACGGAATGTTTTTATCAGACCCAAACCGAACTGGCGGCGCTAGTCAGCGAGGCCATTGCCGACGCTACCGGCTTGCCCGACCGTGGTGCCAAGTACGGCAATTTTTACTTTCTATCGAACACCAATCGCCCGGCAATCTTGATCGAAGTGTGCTTCGTCGATACGCGGGAGGATGTCGAGGCTTATGAAGCAAACTTTGCTGATATCATAGCAGCGCTGGCCGCCGTGCAGCTGCATGGAAACAAAGTCGAGTTCAGTGGCACTTGCAGCCACTTTGGCGGTCCGCAGGATGATGGCGTGGCTTGGGATGAAAATCTTGCATGGTGGGAAACTTGGGAGCAGGTTGAACTAGCAGGCGCGACCGGAATATTTCACTTCGAACAGCCGCCCAATACGAGCGGACTCGCCAGACGTCTTGACCCACTAGAGGCATACGTCGCCTGCCGTTGGGATTATTCCATCACACCTAAGTCGATGCTGGCTGATCAGCGATTGCGGGCGGAAGTCTATGCACCTAAAACTGGCAGGAAATATTTCGCGCAGCCTTGCGACTGGGGACCGCATGAAGAAAAGACTGGTAGAGCCGCTGATTTATCGCCAGGACTAATGGAGGCGCTTTTTGGTAGCGCTGACGCGACCGATGAAGAAGTCGTGGTGACATTTCCGCATCCCGCAAGACGAAGATAACTAACTTCACGCAATCTTAACCAGAAGGAGATAAGCAAAATGGCGCAAGTTCCTGTTTCAATGCAAGTGACGATTTATCCGCGCGACAAATCCGTAAAGCCATATCCGGCAACGATCGTCGGCTATGCTTGGATCACTGGCCTTCAAGTCGGTGGCGGTCCAATGCCGGGCGGTCCGAGCGATGCGCACCCGGAACATCCGATCGTGTTGCCACCGGTCGAGCAACC
>Ga0075428_100003733_pt1 | contig 16701 bp, 18 predicted proteins | sample RhiMetdeltSRZDD2_FD_75291 | JGI IMG/M metagenome (GOLD analysis project Ga0075428, IMG submission 75291) | Populus rhizosphere microbial communities from Tennessee, USA - Rhizosphere MetaG P. deltoides SRZDD2 | ecosystem: Host-associated > Plants > Roots > Rhizosphere > Soil | place: USA... | reverse complement strand
AGTTAGGCCCGGCCCTAGCATGTGCCAATAATCTTTGGTTTTGCGGACTAACGGGTTACGTATGCTGGCGTTGCGCACCGTTTGGGTCATAAGTACTGCCCTACCCAAGAATTCTGCCGGCGCTTCGGCCGTTTTTTTGATTATTTTATGTGGCAGCGTTTTGGGGTCCATTGTGTTTCGCTAAAAACCCCAGGCGGGGCCGTAGTAATACCAAAAATGATTGAGAATAAGTGCGGCAATGACCAAAAACCACAGGACGATGATATCGAGGTGATGTTTTTGGGCGAACGACGCCAGGGCCGCAGGCGCTTTGATATACTCGTTTTTTAGGTTATATAACAGTACATACCAGAATGACGCAATGGTAACCACCCAAACGACTATGCAATATGGGCAGAGCGCGCCAATACGGTAGACGCTTTGGAAAAACAACCAATGCACAAAACCAAGGCCAAATATAGTCCCCAGCTGCAGGCCAATCCAATACCATCGTTTTAGTTGTGCGCCGGCAAGTATGGCAGCTCCAGTAACAATGAGTACTGGAAAGGCCGCGAGTCCGATAATGGGGTTTGGGAACCCAAAGGCATGCGATTGCTCGGACTGCATCACCGACCCGCAGCTGACAACCGGGTTAAGGTCGCATATAAATGTTTTATTGGGGTTTTCTAACAGCTCAACCTTATCAATCATGATGATTGCTGCGGCAAGCAGACCAACGGCACCGCACAAAATGAGCAACCACGGCAATACTTTTTCGAGACGCCAATGTCGGAATGCGGTCATGTTATTAAGAAGTATACAAAATTATCTACTACTTTAATATGGCTATGTTATTGCGCGCAAACGCCGGTTGATACTGACTCAACACGAGTTTTGGCTTGGTTAAATTCCTGAATCACTTGATCCATGGTTAGCGCATAACCAACGTCGGGGTACGAAGTTGACTCGGCAAACACTACACCAATAACCTTACCATCGGCGGAAAGCAGTGGCCCGCCCGAGTTGCCTTGGCGAATCTGGGCTTTTACCGAATGGACGCGTCGTTGGGTACTGTCGCGGTTGTAAATGTCACGACCTGTAGCCAAAAACGTATCTAGCACAGCGGCTGGACTGGCCGTAAAGCCATCGCCACCCGGGTAGCCTAATACGACGCTCTTTGTGCCGGATGCTACATCATTACCGTTGAGCCCTAAAGGTTTACTGGTGAGGTCGCGGGTCCGCAGTACCGCTAAATCAAGGCTGGTGTTAAACCAAACGACCTCAGTGCTGTGGTTGCCAATTGTATCGATTACTACTGGTTTGGGCACTCCCGCAATTACATGGGCGTTGGTAATTATCAGGTTGTCGTCTGCCACAAAGCCCGTCCCTTCGACAATGCCGCCACAACCCTCGCCCGCGACTTTTACTACCGATTTTCGGGCGTGTTCTACAGCAGTGCGTAGTTCGCCAAGTTCGGGTAATGGCGCGTCAGTTTGCAGGCGGGGCTCAAGGCCGGTAAAGACCCGCGGGAAATCGTTGGGGTTGATGTAATGCCCAATTTGGGCGATGACTGCCGGCGCCGAAGGCAATTTGCTATTTAAAAATGTTACGATTCGCGACCCATGAATTTGTTGCTGAATCCCTTGCGCCGGCACGTTGTTAAAAATAGCCGAGCCAAACCACACGCCGGCCAAAATACTAACTAGCGCAAGCGCGCACCCAAACCCCTGGTCGACTTTTTTAGCTAACCTAATCCGTTCGAGTTTGTTTTTGAGCCGCAAGCCAATAAACTCACCAAGCGTCATAAACAAGATTGCACTCGTAAGAATGACCATTAACGCTAGTAATGACTTTGACTGTGCCGAATGGGCTAGACCGATCAAATACCCCTGTATCCAAGCGCCAAATACGATACCTACTACCACACCGAGTGTCGAGAAAAATTGCTGTACAAACCCAGCCTGCATGCCGCGAAAAAAAGCAGCGACCAACAGGAGGGCAATAATCAGGTCGAGCCAATTCATCCTGTATTTTTATGGTACCATGGGCATTTTGGTACGAACAATGACAATCTGGTTAGATTGAGCAAAGCATCAAACCTATACCGTATAATGTAAAAAATGAGAGCAAACCATAGCCGCCAAGGCGGCTTTACCTTACTCGAACTGGTAGTTGTCGGCGGTGTGCTGTTAGCCTGCATCGGCATAATGCTAGTTATGATCCGCCCGGCCGATTACGACTACGAGCGCCGGAACGCTTCGCGTCGGCTTGATTTAGCATTACTTTTGCTTGCAATAACCGACTATGAAACCCGCGAAGGCAAACTACCGCCAAGCATTACAGCCGAAGAAACGCCTATTGCTACTAACGAAGAGGGCAAGCAGAACCTTTGCAACGATCTGGTGCCTACCTATCTCGATGATGTGCCTCACGACCCCCTTCTAAACGTTAAGGCCGTAGCTGATAAAACCTGCGCCGACCCAGATCAATATTTTATGAGCGGCTACACCGTCAGCAAAGACGACAACGGATGGGTGACTTTGTCGGCACCAGGTACCGAAAAAGACCCGACGATTATTGTTAAGCGTTGGTTTTCGATTCTATAAGCGCAGATCTGTTGCTTAGTGCCGTCACCATTCTAAGCTCGTCAAATATTTTAAGCATATCTGGGTTGGCGCCTTCAGGAAGCGCAAGAAAACCGCCAACCTGCACAAACTCAGGGTGTTAGTTCTAGCTTGGCAGCCCGATCAAGGTCAAACCCTACTTTGCCCCCGGAATCCCACTGGTAGCCCTTTAATGCTTCACGTATCGGTTCTGTAAATGATGAAATGTTAATGCCCGAGATATGTTTCATAAAACGACTATACCATAATTTGGTTTAACGTAAAAATTTAGTGATAATTTTCGCCTGGGTTAGTGACGAACAAATCGTGCGGGTGGCTTTCTTGCAAGCTGGCGGACGTAATTTGCATAAATTCGGCTGTGTCCCATAACTCCTGCAAGTTGCGCGCGCCAACGTAGTACATGCCGCTGGTCATGCCGCCGACTATTTGTGTAACCAGGCTTTGTACTTTACCGCTGCATGGCACTAAGCCTTCAACACCCTCGGCAATTAAGGTGTCGTTTTTGTAGCTTTTACCGTGGAATTCATCTTCGCTACTGATTTGCATGCCCTTTTTCATGGCGGCTACCGAACCCATGCCGCGGTATTCTTTAAACAGATATTTTTCGGAACCGTTAAGGATGCTTTTAAAGCGTGACGGTACTTCCCCAGCCTTGAGGTAATGCTTGACACCTGGCGCTTCCTCGGTGGCGGCAAACAAACGGCCCATCATAATAGCACTGGCACCAGCGGCGAGCGCTTTGAGCGCGTCACCTGAATAGTTTATCCCCCCATCGGCAATGACACTTACTTTGTGGCCTTTGGCCGCCGCCGCGGTTTCTAAAATGGCGGTAAGTTGCGGTACGCCCATACCGGAAATTATGCGGGTCGAGCAGATGGCCCCAGGCCCCATGCCCACGCGCAAACTATCGGCACCGGCAGCAATGAGCGCTTCGGCGCCTTCGCGGGTAGCGACGTTGCCGGCAATTACGTCAATATCATGCTGTTTTTTGATGTACTGCACGGCATCGATAACATATTTGGCAAAACCGTGTGCCGAATCAACAACAATGACATCTACACCAGCCTCAATAAGTGCGGCCACCCGTTTTTCGTAGCCTGGTTGGGAGCCTACAGCAGCACCGACCTGGTGGCCAGCCTTTTTAACTTTGCGGACTTCCCCGGCCTGAGCTTCGATAGTTAAGTTACGATGGATAATACCTAGACCGCCGGCTTCGGCTAAGGCGATGGCCAACTCGTGCTCAGTTACGGTGTCCATGGGCGCCGAGATAAGTGGCGTACGCAACAGTATGCGCGGTGTTAGTTGCGTTTCGAGTGTAATCTCGGAACGCAAAAACCCCGAGTACCGGGGCCTTAATAATACGTCGTCGAATGTGAGTGCTATTTTGAATTGTTCCATGTCTTATTATACTACGCCCGCAATACATGTGTAAAGTCAAGAACATCGATATATTTTTGTTAAGAACGTAAAAAATGGGCAATGACGGCCTCGTATTCACCGTTGTGGTCTCGGTCGATCTTCTCTTCGACTAGTACTTTTGTGAAATCATTTGCTTCCGCTTGTTGGCCTGTCCATGTGGCAAACGCTGCCTCGGTTTGGGCGGCTTCTGAATGGGGCTGAGGGTGCCTATCTCGTACAGTGTAGTATGTATTAAAGTTAATGCTTTCGTATCGTGACCACCAAAAACCGGTTAATTCATCCAGTGGTTTGCCTATTTGGTTTTCGTGGTATTTTATAGCGGCCATCAACAAACGCGCAGGCCAAAAAAGCGGATGCCTCATGTTGCTGTATGGCTTAATGGTATTGCGCACACTAAAGCCAAGGCTCGTTTTATTAATTTTAGTGAATCTTTTGCTGTAAAAGTGAGGAATATTATAAAAATCCTCAAAATCTGATCCGTTGTATAGAGATAATTCGGTAGAATCGCAATGAAGGGTAAACGATAATCGGTCTGTAGGTGTAACTTCTATGACACCGCTCTGTCGCCATATGCCAGGACCAAGCGAAACCCGACCCAGTGCTTCTGGTAGGAGCAAACCGACGGGTTTATCAGGGTTGGCCTGGCGAAGCGATTCAACGGCTTTCTCAAATGTAGGAGGATACATAGTATATAATGCAATACAAATTATTCTTTGTCATTTTTAAGATCGGCGTTTTATTCCCACTCGATGGTGCCAGGAGGTTTTGAGGTAATGTCGTAAACCACGCGGTTGATGCCTTTTACTTCGCTGACAATACGGCTCGAGATTTTGTCTAGCAGATCATGCGGCAAACGGGCCCAGTCGGCGGTCATGCCGTCGATGGACCCTACGGCGCGGATGGCAACGACTTGTTCATAGGTGCGGCCATCGCCCATAACACCGACGGACTTGATGGGCAGCAGAACGGCAAAAAATTGCCAAACATCTTTGCGCACGGCATGATTCTCGATTTCATAGCGTACAATTGCATCGGCTTGCTGTAGAATATCAATTCGCTGTGGTGTAATGTCGCCGATGATGCGAATGGCAAGGCCAGGCCCGGGGAATGGCTGCCGCTGGACGATTGTTTCGGGCAAGCCGAGTTTCTTCCCTATTTCGCGCACTTCGTCTTTAAATAGTTCGCGCAGCGGCTCGATCAGTTTTAGATGCATCTTTTCGGGCAACCCACCGACGTTGTGGTGGGATTTAATAGTCACTGACGGGCCGTTAACAGACACCGATTCGATGACGTCTGGGTACAGCGTTCCCTGCACCAAAAAGGTCACATTGTCAATTTTTTTAGCTTCTTGTTCGAAAATACGAATAAATTCGGCGCCAATGATCTTGCGTTTTTTCTCTGGATCTTCAACACCTGCTAGTTTGCCTAAAAAGTCCTTGGCTGCTCGGACGGGTTTGACCTGCAGACCAATGGCTTTGTAAGCAGCCAACACTTCGTCGTATTCGTCCTTGCGCAGCAAGCCGTGATCAACAAAAATGCACGTTTGTTGGCCGCCAATGGCATTGTTGACCAGGGTGGCAGCCACAGAGGAATCAACCCCGCCACTAAGCGCACAAACTACATGTTTGTCGCCAACCAGTTCGCGGATTGTAGCTAGTTGTTCGTCAATAATCGAGCCGGCCTGCCAGTCGCGGGCAAACCCACATAAACCAATAAAGTTTTCTAGTATTTGCCGTCCGTACTGGGTGTGCACCACCTCTGGATGGAACTGCAAACCGTAGATGCCGAGCTGTTTGTCCTCGACCGCCGTAACGATGTTGCCGCTTTTAGCTGTTACTGTAAAGCCATCTGGCGCTTTGGTTACGTGGTCACCGTGGCTCATCCAAATGGTAGAATTATCAAAATCGTCGTTAATGAGTTGGCTTTTGCTAGTTAGTGTAAGCGTAGCTTTGCCGTACTCGCGGGTAGTGCCTGGTTCGACCTTGCCGTCCAAGGCTTGGGCAAGCAGCTGTAGTCCATAACAAATGCCAAGCACTGGCACGCCAAGTTCTAAAATAGCCGGGTTTAGGCCGGGCGCATCCTTTTCGTACACCGAGTTTGGACCGCCAGATAGTATGATCCCTTTTGGATTGTATTGTTTAATGGTGGCCGGCCCAGTACGAAACGGCAAAATGATACTAAAAACGCCCAGTTCGCGGGCGCGACGGGCGATCAGTTGCGTGTACTGAGAGCCGTAATCTAAAATGACGAGGCTTTCTGTAGTCTTCATGGATCTATTTTAACAGATTATTTTTGAATCACAAGCGAGATATATGCTGCATTACCAACTCCAAAACTGGGTTTTCCAGACTTTCGGAATCCCGGAAGCAAAAACTACTACCCTGTCCTTCAGGGCTAGTAGTTTTTGCTGGAGGGCGGGCACACTAGTCTGGAAAACCCAGTTTTGGAGTTGGCCCGGGCAATCCTTCTACTTATATTATTGCAAGCTCTCGCGGGCAGAATCGGCAATATCGTTCAAAAACGGTACATGTCCAAGCAGACTCAATACCCATAGAAGCAGGGCAATTATAATCGTGCCGCCTAAAAAGACACCAAAACCGGTAGCAAGTCCCTTAAGGAACGAAAAAGTAAGCACCCGCCTCCAACTAGGGTGGCTGATTTCGTAGAAGTATTCGAGTTGTTTCGCAAACTCGATACGTTGTTTGTCGCTAAGTTGTTCTTTAAAAGCCATACTTACTAGTATACAAACGATGGGTAGGTTAAAAAACTAACTGTCCGTTTTTATGTAGGATATTACAGTAAAAAATGCCAATAAATGGCTAAGGAGGATAAGAGTATGAGCATAGCGTTAATAAAGGCCGATCAATTGCAAACATTTAATAATGACGAACCATCAACCAAGCGTTTGGACACGCCATTGCGCCAGGACGAAGATGACGAACAAGCACCAACGCCTAATAAAAATGATGATGATAGTCGGGAAGAAGAGTAAGACAGTATATGAACAAATACGGACCAAAAGCCCAAGAAAAAATTACCAAAACAATGGAGGAATTTTAAAAAGGTACGCTAAAAAGTGGCGGTTCTGGTAAGACGGTCAAAAGCCGCGACCAGGCGGTAGCGATTGGAATTTCTAAGGCTCGTAAAGCCGGCCAGAAGGTGCCGCCCAAAAAATAGATTGTTCATTGAAAGGAGGCTTTATGGAGAAGGCTACAAACGCAACACCAAAACGCCCACGTTTATATGAACACGCCAAAGAAAGCCCTCTAGGACTTATGACATTCTTGATTATATCTGGTATGGCCTTACGGTTAGCGGTCCAACGGGAGCGCAACCAGCAGCTTCGTGTTGTCCGTAAGCAGATGCTTTTAAATCGCTGGCGCCAATTAAGCGGCGACCTTCTGCGCTCACCCTTTGGGTCGCAAGTCACTTTATAGTAGACCTTCCAGCTTATCCTGGTAGATTACAAACCGGGCTTTGTCGTAATCTATATAGCCAGCGTCTTTGAGACGTTTGAGGCTGGTAGTGACGGTTTCGCGCGTTAGTCCAAGTAAGCTGCCGATATCTTGGTGAGTAATAGGCAGCGTCACTTCGCGCTCGTTGTCGTCGCCGTTAATATGCCCGAAGCGGTGTGACAAAAAATACAAGGTGTGGATGACTTTATCCTCGGCTTTGGGTTTCTCGGCGGCGTTGATGTGACGTATAGCATCAGAAAGCCGTATCGCTAATTTTTTGGTCATCTCAAACAAGGCTGAATGATTTGTTTGCAAGAAGTGCGAAAAAGCTCCACGTTCAATTTTATGCACCACTACATCGCTGAAGGCGCTAAAAAAATATTGCACATTTTGGCTGAGTGAAAAGGCCCACACCACTGGGAAAAAGTCGTCCTTTGCACCTAGCCACACCAGTTGCTCGGCCCCAGTATCGTCGATGTCATAGCCTTTTACAAAGCCGGATTTAATAGCGTACACGACCTCGGGCGTTTCGTGTTTTAGCAAAATCGTCGTGCCCTTTTCGAAGGTAGTTGTTGGAAATCTCTGGATGAAATCTTTGGTGATGTCCACCCTTCTATTGTACGCTTATATCTTTTACAAGGTAGTCATAAGAAGGTTTTGTCCAGATGTTTACCCTTACCTTTTGGTTCGATGCAAACAACGATATAATTCGGCACAAATAAAAGCCATTGTAGCGCCTAAGGTATTAGCAGTAAGATCCCACCAGGTGTCGTTTTGATGTACGGCCTTGACGATTATGCCAGTTTTATTTAACAAAAGCTCGAATAATTCGTTCGATACCCCCAGACCACAAACCAAAAAGTATAAGGCCAGTGGCTTTTGCCACCAACTGCCAAAGCGTAAGTGGTAGGCTTTGACTACAAAATAAAAGAGAATGCCCGCCGCAATGCCGCCCATCGTATGCATGCCAAATGTCTCTGTCTCGTTAATAATTGGAATAACAGGTAGCAGCACCCCTATTTCCCAGGCAATCGCCGCCGGCCAAAGATAGCGTGCACTTTGGCCGTATGTCATTTGTCGCGAAAATTTTGTAGTAAAGACATACCGTACGGCCAACCAAGGCACAAAAGTTAATAAAGTAGGCAAGATTATGCCATAAATCATATAGCGACTATAGCATAATGCCACCAGTATGTGGCCGCTTTTTAAAGGTCGTTTTTACCTGGTTTGGCTACATGCCCCGACATAGCAATTAAGACTGGTCCGCTTACAAGTGCGTAAAGTCCCAGGATCCACACAAATGTTAATCCGCCAACAACAGGTTGTGCTAGCACGAAGACGCCGATCACAACGCCAAGTACTCCTAAAATGGCGTCCATCATTTTAATTGCCGGTAGCCCATTACTAGTAAAGGCATGGGCAAAAGCAAAGACTCCGCGCACAATAAGTGCCAATCCTAAAATGAGCATAAAAGTAGCAAAGGCGATAATTGGGTTACGCACCAGGTACAACCCAATGCCCAGTTCGGCTAAGCCGAGCAAGAGGATCAGTGCTGCCCTGGCTAGATGCGAGAGCCGCATAAGCCCCCAAGCAAGTGCAATAACACCATCGGCCAGCAAAAATGCGGCAAATAGGTACACTAAGACCTCACTGGTTAAACCTGGCCAGAAAACGGCGGCAATACCGAATAGAATGGTGGCCATGCCTTGCAACAGCAAAGCAATATGCTCGGTGGCGCTAGCCCGCGACAGTTTTGCTTTCATACCAACCCCTTAATACAAGCATTAGTTCTCTTTCAACTATACGCTTGTGCTACAGCTAGACAAGCGGCTTATCGCACAAAGTAGGTAACAGTTACCCGGTAAGGTAAGGAATTTTCGCCAGGGTACAAATTAAGCTGCGGTTGAGTGGCGCTGTTGTCGGTGGGGGTAGTAATTTTGCTTTCGTACGGTACATACCCAAAACCAGAACCATCAGACACCGTCTTTACCCTGCCCAAGTGAAAACCAAGATTTTTGGCAGTAGCAATAGCCTTTGCTTTGGCATCGTTGACGGCGGCATCGCGCCCAGTTTTTTCTAGCTCTTTACGCTTGGATTCGCTAAACGTAGGTTGCGGCGATACGCTCCCAGTCGGGGCGGTAGTTAGCAAATAATTTTGCACTTTCTCTGCAAGTTCTTGTTCGGCTACCGTGATGGTAAGCTGCAGTGTGTAAGTGGTAACATCTTGCGTTTTGGTGGCGGCTGGTAAATCGTATCCGGTCGAACTGGTCTTGATTTTGTTTTCGGGAACACCCAGTGTTTTTAGTTGAGCTACGATTTCGCCACTTTTACTGCTAAGTGCCGTTAAAGCGGTAGACTTATTGCTGTTTTCGAACTGATACGTGGGATAAAACACAAACTCGTCCGGCGTGGCGGTGATGGTTGCATCACCGGTTACCTCAATAGTTCGCGTGTCCGACTGCGGCCCCAACCATGGCTGCCACAACATGATCATGATGGCTATGATCAAAAATAAAGCCGCTGCCACCCACCGGAAATCCAGAGTCAATTTATGTTGATGATTAGGTTCGGACATAACTCCTCGCTTTCGTTAAGCTTATGAATAAAGGATGATGCCAATAACTATACTCGCTTCCACCAAAATATACATTGAATACATAAAAATCAACGGTTTTAGCTTGCGTTTAATTGCGTAGGTCAGCCAAACGAAGTTGTCTACAAAAAAGAAACCCCAGGTAAATATCGAGACGCTTTCGGCATTGCGACTACTATGGATATCGTAAGCCTGTGGTAGTTCAAATAAAGGCGTGGCCACCATAAAGAAATACACGATGTAGTCAAAAGGCTCTCTGTGTTTAGCTTTGCGCACATGCCGTATATGGGGTTGAACCATAAGCGTATTGTAGCAAATAAAAAGAAGGGATCGCTCAAAGAACGACCCCTTCACGGCCTGGGTTAAACCGTTCACCTATTTAAAATATTGATAATTACCTGAATAACGTTGTTATTAGAATTATTAATATTTAGGTTGACGTTAGCAATAACAGAGGTATTGCCACCACCGTAACCATGGCCAATGTGGCCACCCTGATTATTGTGATTGTTTTGCCCGTTATGATGGCTATTGTTGTGGCCCGGCGGTTTATTGCCGTTGCCGTTATTGCCATTGTTGGGCGCAGCCCCGGCCATACCACTGACCGTGATAATGCCGGTGGCTAAGAATGCCGCGAGCCCGGCAATCAGCTTGTTCGGCGCTTTGCGCTTTAGGGGCGCAGGCCGATTCATTGTTATTTGCATAAGTAAGCCTTTCTAAAATTTATGCATGCGGTCTTTGATACTACTAGTATTGTTATCTATATCGCCTGCTGTATATGCGACCTCCTTCCTGTTTTACCTCGCGATTCAGGGTAATTACCCCGACAACCAGAAGCAAGAAAGTATAAATGGCCAGCGTGTGGCTGGTCGCCGCATCGCCATTAGTTGCCATCAGCCCGAACATGATCAAGATTGTGGCTAAGGCACCCATAAACGTGATGCGGCTGGGGATCCTGTAAATAAAAGCAAAAATGCCGTACCCAACAATCAAAACTTGTCCCAGCAAAGGGTTTTGGATGGCAAAACCAGCCAGCATACCGGCAATAACAATGAACGGCAATTGCAGGCGTTCTTTCCAGGTTTTTTTTATGTGGGGTTGCGACGAGTATTTTAGGGAAAATTGTTTTTGCGCGAAAGTCCGCGCCGCCCCAGGCCTTGCGGTGGGGTGGACGTTCAACCGCTGCGTATCACCTGTTGGGCTTGGGTTAGGCCGCGTTCCTATTACAATGCCATCGATTGAACGGCTCATTGAGTCTCCTTCCAAAAGGTGTTTTGGTACAGCGTTAATCGATCGTTATCCAGCATTTGTTCTATGCCGGGTTGAGTAACTATAAAATCGTACTGCTGATAATCCACTTCTTTGGCGAGCAGAATGTATTTGATGTTTTGGGCGGCCAAGTGTTCGGCCAAATTGGGCTGGGTTTTAGCCTCGTTGAGGATATTTTTGATAGTTGTTTCGCGCGGATCGGCATGGCTGCTGACGGCGCCGCCAAATTCGGGGTCGGTGCTGGCTATAATTTCTTTGTCAAAAAATGCGGGTGCCGGGTTAGCGATAATGCGGCCGGAAAAGTCGAAACTTAAGTATTGGTACCATGGCAAAAATAGTACGGCGCTGTTAGAGGTATCTTTGGCGAGCTGTTGGTTAAGAGTGGCCCATTCTGCCGGATAGTGCCGCGGCACTAATTGCCCATGGAACCCCCATAACATCACGCGCATAAATAGGAACGGCACAATAAGGATAGCAACAGCACCTATAATAAAGGCTGTTTCGGTTTTTTCGCGCAGCCAACGCAGCAACATGTCCACGCCGAACGCGGCAAATGCGGCATAGCCAAGCGCTACCACGGCAACCATTTTGTGCGGTTCACGTAAGCCCGGTGGCAACGGCGCAAGCCCCGCCGCCATGAGAATGGCAACTAACAGGCTCGTCCCAAAAAAGACAGCCAGCGGCTTGCTTTGCCGCCACAAAACCACCAGGCCCATAATGACCAAACCAAGAATGGCTAGTGTCAGTAATCCCCATAGTATTGTCACCTGTTGTGGTAGTAAAAATTGTGCAGTGCTTTCGCCCCAAAAACCTTGTAGGCGAAGGATGTGCAAAACGCGCACTGCAGGGTTACTGCCCCGGGTTTCAAACGCAGCAGTATCCGCGGCCGTAAAGCTGCCAATGGTTTGTGCCGTGGAGCTTTGGCCAAGCGCTAGTGGTACTACCCAGTAGCTACTGAGCACCAAAAATAACCCCAAAGCCACAGCACCATACTTTGCAAAAGCCTTTACCTTAGAGCGGTAGCGCCACAGTACAATTCCCAAAGCCGCCAGTGACAGCAGGGCTACCGCTGCCAGCATGTGTATCGAAATAATACCTATTAGTGTTGCCAGTCCGCCTAATTTGAGCGCGTCCTTAAGTCCCGGCCGATGCATGTATTGCAGGAGCAGCCGGGCAAACCACGGCAGCAGCGCGTACCCAAGCAGTACTATGTACTGCCCGGCCATAAAGCGTGAATACGTAAATGGATTAAGCATGAAGAAAATCGACGCAAAATAAATACCCCAGCTTGCTTGTTTGGGTTGTAACAGGCGTACCAACCGGTGCATGCCGACCCCAGCCAAGATAAAAATGCCAAATAACAATAGTTTTTGGATGATTTCACTCGGAAGTATGGCATTTAGTCCATACAACAAGGCGTGGAAGGGCCAACTGGCAGTCACGCTTTCTGGCATATGCAACGTTGGCGTAAACACCATATCGAGCGTCAAAATAAAGCCAGGCCGTAAAAGCGGTAGCATCACTGCCAGTGCTACTAACGCGTACATACCATAGGCTTGCCATTCAGTTTTGATATTTAACGCCATCGTCTCTGCTCCTTTGCTTTGGCTTTAGTGCGGTGAACGCTGTAAACCAACCAACCTGCAGCGGCGGCTACAACAGTGCCGCTAATGACAAGGCCGATGGTAAACCAGCGTTGGGGCTGATACTCGAGTACCAGTTCGTAATCTCCGGGGTTGTTGCGGATCTCCGCGGGCAGCGTGGCTGGGTCTATCCACCACGCATTCGCAAATCCGTTGGCAATCACATGTGTCTGTTTGTCCAGTTCGGTAATGGCTATTGAGGAATCGCCCGTTTTGCGTACCGATAGTCGCCAGTTAGGGTCAAAGGTTTCCGAAAAAACAAACAGTCGTGGCTGGGTTAAACCGTGCACCGCAAGGCGGTGGTGGCTGGCTTTTTGTTCTATAGTTTGCACTTCAACTGGGGGTAGTTCGGCTGGCGGAGTTCGCAAGTATGTTTCGGGCAAACTTGGCAATTTGTAGACCCGAAGATTGTCAAACAAAGCTTTGCTTTCCTGCTTTTTGGCTGTCGGCAGGTAAATGTTGACATACATTTCGTCTGAAAAATCGGCGGGTTGAATAATGGTTTGATAAGTCTGCCAAGTCCCAGATTGATCGATAGGTACAGCAACCTGGCGATTAAGCGGTTCCTGGGTGTAAGGGTACAGCCCCACGCGTGGCGCTGGCCCACTCAAATATTTGTAGTCAAAGGCCACAAGATAGTTGGCGTTTTTATCAAACTCCATGATCTTTTTAGAAAAACAAGCTGTGTGGCGCCGCGCAGTTACCTCTAAACTGTGTTGGCCTTCGGTAGGGTCATCGACCAAGCGGCCGGTAATGCCGTTGTGTTCTTTACTGGTGTTATCGGCGTTATTGCAGTCGCTGACGGTAAAAGCCTCGTTATACTCCAGGCCGCCGCTGGGGTATAGGTTTTTCAGATCTGGGTAAAAGTGCACTACTTGCTCGGTAGGGTCGGCATTTTTTATTAAGTCGAGCGTGCGCCCGCTGGCCATAGGGTTAGTTTGGTAGCGGTCGAACGATCCACCCGTTGGCGGTGTAAACGAGCTGGTGATTTCCTCGTCATTTACTTGCAGGTACTTTGCTTGGAACGGGTTTAGTTCGGTTTGCGTAGGTATTGCATCAAGTACTGCTTTGCCTGCCGATTGGGGTTGTTGGTCGCTAAAAAGGTAACCCGTTGTCCGGGCAATATCAATACCCGAAAAGATGTCTAGACTATCGGCGCGCACTATGTCGGTTGCCATATAAAATCGCGGTTTAGCGCCTGGGTTATTCCAGACAATGTTGCCATCGATATCGCGGCGTTCTGGCAGGCCGAGCCGGTCAACCACGGAAGCGTAGTGTTCGGCTGGCCGGGCATTGTAGTGGTAAAACACGGCATCGACCCCATAGCGTGGCACCACCACATGCCCTACGCCGGCAAAATTAAGGAGCGCGGGCGCATAGGGCTGGCCGAGGTAAGCCGTGGCATCAAAACCGGCAAAGCCGCGGCTCCAAAAACGTTCGCCCAAGTCGAGCGCATCCACGCTCGGCCGCTCGTTGGTGGCCACCGCAAATTTGGGCGTGCGCGAAACCCACAATGTGCGGCTGGGCTCGCCCCCCTGCACCGTTTGGTTGACGGCTTGCATCCCGGCGCTAATCGGCTCTTTTTTAAAAGATTTGACAAACAATCCCGCCACATAGGGCAAGGCTGGTAAGAGCAAGGCGGCAATAACCACGCTACCGCTCAAGCCAGCCCAGCCCCGACGGCCGCGCCGCGACAAGTCGGCAATAAGCAGGCCGATCATAGCGCTATAACAAAAGGCGGTTACAAAAAACAATTTGGTCGATTCCCTAAACATGCTCATAAGCGGCACTTTTTGGTACAAAAATTCGTAAGCGTGGGCAAACATCGAATTTTCTTGCAGCAGCAAAATGATTGACAAAATCGCCGCACCGCCAAAAAACAATAGCTCGCGCTTAAAGCGCATGCCCGGTAAGGCGAACGGCAAAAAAGCGATCATTGGCAAAAAGAGCATATAATACGGCACTGGCTGAAACACAAAATCGGTTACACCATATTGCGACCAAAATGGATGGTGCAGCGTCAGCGAATCGGCCTGCGACACCCAGTTAAGTGCGGTCTGGTTAAATACGTCACGGCTAAATGGTCCGGCTTCGGTAAGCAGTGCTGGCAAAATCCAAAAACTATTAATAAGTATGAGTACTACAAGGCCAAGGCTGATTTTTCTAAGCGCCACCCACAACTCGTGTTTGTTGCGTACGTTCCGCCACAGGGACATGACGATGGCGAATCCGCCCACAAGTAAGGTCATGCGTACATCGTACAAACCCATTACCGCCAACACGGTAAACAGCCAAAAGTACGTACGTGGGCCCTTTTTAAGCGCGAAATAATAGGCAAACGGAGCCAACGCGTACACCATGCTGAGGTGCATGTGCCCGCCTTGAATTACCAAAAAGTAAGTGTTAAGTGAGTAGACAAAGGCACCCACGATAGCTGCATTACGGTGGTTAGTCAGTTCGCGTACGGCCAAAAATGCGCCCAGCGGCGCCAGCACTGCAATTGGCAAAAAGAATAATAAGCGCGAAATAATCTCGAACCCAAAACCAATATGCGCTAGCCAACCATACAGCGAAAAAAACAACGTAAAGTTGCCTTGGGAAATGCCCCGCCCTAGCCCGTCGTATGGAATCCAAAGCGCATGGAACGGAAACCATTGCTGCAATTGCGCGGTGCTAAAAAACGGCCAGTCGCCAGAAATGAGCGGCGATAGTGTAAACAGCCAGTTACGGTGTATAAGCGCCAGCAACACGGCTAGCAGTCCAACCAACCACCAAAATGACTTGTTGCCAGTAGGGCGACGGAAAAGGTTCATAAGAGGGGTAATTGCTCCAGTTGTAAGGTTTTAAAAGGGTCAACGGTCTGTAACCCGAGGTCGCCAAGCAGCCCGGCAACCTTAGGTGAACGCGATAAAGCAAGGACGTCAGTGCCAATACCCGTCGCCATGATCAGCGGGTGCAGGCGCGACGAAATCACTTGCCGGGCGTTTTTAACATCGGCTAAAAATTCTTGTAGGTAGCGGTATTCTTTTAGCACTAGCTTTGGAAATTCTTTTTTAAGTTGCCTGCAAAGCCGGTAGTCACTGTTCCAATCGTCGGCTGTAACCGAGCTACCAACGATGACTTGGGCGTTTTGCTTGAGTAACTCTGTAATGATTTGTCGAAGGTTAGTCATGTATTCGTCGGTACGCTGGGGCGATGTGCAGATGGCAGCATTGGGTACGAGCAAATAGTGTTTTTTGGTACTCTTTAACGCCGGCGCGTAACGGGCCACGGCGGCATAGGCCAAATCTTTAATCCGTTTGATGCGCGTAGGGTCGTAGCTAAGGTTGAGCAAAGCCGTCTCGGAACGCGAATCACGTACCCAAATGCGGGCAAATCGCTTTACTGCCCAGCGGGCAAACCAGGCGTGTTTATACACCGGGCCGATGGAATGGCCGAAAAGTGTAATCCGGCGTGTTAGGCGGCTGACAAGAAGCGGCTCCAACACTGAATCGACAAAATGTGTTAAGCCATAATCTTGAGTTAGACTTTCCTGCCCTTTGGCATACACCTCTGCTTGCCGTAAAAAACGGTAGCTTTTGGCCGGCAAAAAAAGCCGCGGCAAAAAGGCCATACTTACCACGCGCAACAATTTAGTTATGCGGTTATGACCGGTAATGAGGGACGGATAAAATACGACGCCCAAAGAATGCAGCTCGGCAAATAGGTGTGGGTCCTCA
>Ga0075428_100003732_pt1 | contig 16706 bp, 18 predicted proteins | sample RhiMetdeltSRZDD2_FD_75291 | JGI IMG/M metagenome (GOLD analysis project Ga0075428, IMG submission 75291) | Populus rhizosphere microbial communities from Tennessee, USA - Rhizosphere MetaG P. deltoides SRZDD2 | ecosystem: Host-associated > Plants > Roots > Rhizosphere > Soil | place: USA... | reverse complement strand
CTTTTGGAAGGTTAGGATTGGTAGAATAGGCCATAGCAGGCCTCCTTTCTGTAATTGTTTAGTCGTAATTACAGTATACGGAGCCTGCTTTTTTGGTTGCAATGGTTTTGGGTTGGTACGCGGAAGTTGGCATAATGTGCAAATTGTGTTATAGTGCACGGGCGTCTCAACTATTCGAAAGGATGTGGTGAAGTGTCGTATGTCGGCATCGTTGCCATTGCGCTGGCTGCATTGGTTGTGCTGTGTATGCTCCTTGTTGTTTGGAGTGAACGGCGCCTTCGTGTGCGTCAAGAGGAAGCGGAGAGGCTTCGCCTTGAGCGCTGGGAAACGGGACATGCAGAGGCAAAAGATGGTCTCAAAGTCCTCATTGCGGAGGTTCGCAATGAGGATGGAGATGCGGTCCAGCGCCTACTGCAGATTACGTGTCGCATTGACGGTAAATTCAACTGGAATGGAACCGACCATGTGTTGAGTGCCGGCGACCCTTTGTTCGCAGAGCTCACGGCCGCAAGAAAAGATGCGGTGAATCTGGAGGCGTTCTCTAGGTTGTATCGTAAATTGTCGCCGGATCTCCTTTTCCCTGGGTGGAGTGACGATTTTCCGCTCGAGGAGCGTATCGTTGCACTGGATGAACTAATCCAGGCCATCTATAACATCACCCTCAACAGATACGCCATGAATCGGAGGCTGCAAGAGGCCGGTATCGGCCATACTTTTGCGGAGCTCGAGAAGCTTCGTGAGGATTTGGTCAGGTTGCGGTACGAGGAGCTGCTAGAAGCGGTGCAGGATGAGGTGGACGTGCGAGCATTGCATGCCTTCGTCGTGCAATGGCGCAACAAGGGTCGCATCGAACTCGCTTACTCTTCGAAATGGGTAGAAACGGTCGGTCGGCACGTTGCTGGTGTGCCGGAGCTATCGCTATACGGCAGTGCCAGGCGGACGCTTCAAGTGGGAGAGCTGCGCCAGATGGCGGCCGATGCCATTGTCGGCAAGGACACCGTTGCTGCGAAATTCGTCGTATCGTACTGCAACACACTGGACGCCTGCCGCAAAGAGGTCGGTGACTGCCTGCTAGGCGTGTTGGCAATTCTCATCGCGGCGGACCGCGCTGAGCGAAACTGAGATGCAAGGTAGTAGGGTTGGCCAAAAAACCAACCCTACTACCAAACAAAAACGACATTATTTAATCTGAAAATCAGGTATACTGAGCACATGAACGACGGAACGATTCTGATTGACAAACCCGCCGGCCTCACCAGTTTTGGCGTGGTGGCGCGCGTGCGGCGCGTGCTGACGCAGCGGGCTGGCAAGAAGGTGAAGGTGGGGCATACCGGTACGCTCGACCCCTTTGCGACTGGCCTCATGATATTGGTGACCGGCAAAGAATGCAAAAACGCCGGGCAGTACAGCAAGCTCGACAAAGTATACGAGGCAACGTTTCGACTGGGGCAAGTCAGTACCACGGGCGACCCCGAGGGTGAATTAACTGATGTATCGGATCGACAGCCCGCGCGTGAAGAAGTTGAAAGCGCACTGGGGCGGTTTCGCGGCGAAATCTCTCAGAAACCACCCATTTTTAGCGCGATTAAAATCGCCGGCCAGCGGGCGTACAAATTGGCGCGCGACGGCAAGGAGGTGGAAATTCCTTCACGGCAGGTGACGGTTTACAGCTTGGAGCTCATGGCTTACGCCTATCCCGAGCTTACAATTCGTACGCATGTCAGCAGCGGTACGTACATTCGCAGCCTGGCGGTCGACATTGGTGAAGCTCTGGGCACTGGCGCCTACTGCACGCAGCTGCGCCGTACCAAGATTGCAGATTGGCGAGTGGAAGACGCGCAAACATTGCAAGATTTAGGAATTACGTCCTAACCTGTTGATAACTCCGCCCAACTCTGGTACAATACGGTGGATGATTACAGCAGATAACAAAGCCAAGGCACTCGCTTTGACACAGACGCACAAGGAAGACGTTGGCAGCCCACAGGCTCAGGCGTCAGTTCTGACGACTCGTATCAAAGAGATTACCGCACATCTGCAGACCAACAAGCACGACCACATGGCGCGCCGCGGCCTGATACAGATGGTAGGGCGGCGTAAACGGCTGCTCAAGTATCTGGAATCGAAAGATTTCGACGGATACAAGGCAGTTGTCGCCAAACTCGGACTCCGCAAATAGTGCGGAGTTTTTGTTTTCATATATACAGATAACTATTTTTACCTAAAAGAGCGTCCTAGCTTGCCGCGAGATTATTGACGTTCAACACCGGCTGGTCGGTGTCTATATAATGCTGAATGTCGAGGGTTTGCAAAAAGGCCGGCATTATCTCGTGCTCGCCAGGCATCACAAACGCGACGTTTTTAATCTCCAGTTCGCCGTGCGACGCCGCGGCCAGGTCGATTGTTTCGTAGTCTTCGGGATTTTCGATGTGGTAGAAAAATTCGATGAATTCTTTGATATCGTCTTCGTACTGCTGTATGAAAAGCAGCTTGCCAATGCGGGGCGCGATGCCAGTTTCTTCTATCATTTCGCGTTGCAAGCCGTCCAGCAACGACTCGCCTAGGTCGAGCCCTCCACCTGGTGTACACCAATAATCTCGCTCGCGTCCTAGACTATCTGGCTTCAGCTGCTGTGCCAATAGCTGGCCATTTCTAAAAATAATACCTCGTACGGTGATGCGGCGTGTTTTCATATTTCGAGTATACCATAGGGTAATACTGGCAGATTGTGAGAGAATAAGGGCATGAATGCAATGGGAAGAGATGAGTTTACGAACCTGGTGAAGGCGGCGGGCGTCAAATTGCGACTGCAGCGCGAGTTGCGATATGTGCCAGAGGAAATAACAGATTGGCAGGATCGGGACTTTTTGGCGGTAACAAATCGTAGCGGCAATGAAGGTGTATTGGTGGCGCCACTCGACGGGCAGCACGTGGCGGTGTTTGGGCTGCAAAAGCGCACGGCGAATAGCACGGGTCGGGTCGAGGCGATTATTTGCGATCTGTGTGCCACCTGGCAGCGCGGGTCAAATTCGGCGGTGATGACGTTCGAGAAAGAGCGCAGTAGCGTGTCATTTTTAGTGTGCGCAGATTTGGCGTGCAGCGCGCATGTGCGTGGTAAAACGGCCGCGGCCACGTTGTCGCGGGCGCAACTACGTGAAGATATTTCGGTAGAAGGGCGGGTTGAGCGGCTGCGCGACAGGCTGACGCGCATAGTAGCCGAGGCCAAGATGTGAGATGAGCCCCGCGACGTTGCGGGGCTCGGTGGTACTATCTCAGGCCTTGGCCTTTGCCTTGGCGCGTGCTCGGGTTCGAGCGTTGCGGCGCTTCAGCGCACGACGCTCGTCCTCGCTCATTCCGCCCCACACGCCAGCATCCTGGCCGCTCTCGAGTGCCCAGGACAGGCAGTTGGAAGCAACGGGGCAGCGGTGGCAAACGGCCTTCGCCTCGGAGACCTGCATGATTGCCGGGCCGCTGGTTCCCACGGGGAAGAACAGCTCGGGGTCTTCGTCGCGGCAGGCCGACTTGTGTCGCCAGTCCATAATAGCCTCCTAAGAGAACGGATTGTACCTATATATTTTATATCACAAACAGTCTATAAAAGCAAACATAGACAAAAATACAATAATATGCTAATGTTAATATCATAAAGCTACCAACACTTCTTGCGAAATAAATGGAACGTCACTATGAGTCAGAACGAGTATCATTTCCCGAATAGCGACTATAGCCGGTTGCCGGAACGACGTTTTGGCGCCAGGGCTGCGATTGGCATTGCCGGTGTTGCACTGACGGCAGTCGGATTGGTTATGAGTCGTTTTATGCATGGGGAGGTGCCGGCGGCCGCCTCTGCGCCGAATGAGCTGCATATTGAAGGCGAAATTGATATGGATACAGTACACCTAAGTCCAGACTCAATCAAATCAACTAAGCTGGACGCTATCGGTGTCAAAGTTGTAGAAGTGGGTGAGTACGTGCCAGCCATTGGCCAGGCAGTATATGGCCAAGCTGAATTTGTGAATGTGAATACCTCACCATTTCCGCAGACAGAATTAAGCGAGAAAATTGATCGCATTATAGAAGCTAACGCGCCTATCCTTAACGCGCTCGCATGGGAGCGTAAAATCGGTGCTGTTCGATTTAATATGGCTATTGACCCGAACGAAGAAAAGTTACAGGATACCCCGGCTGGTGACATGCGTTTCTTGGCCGCCGGAACAGAAGGTGCCATGCCGTTGGCGGCGGTGATTGAGTATACGCTACCGTCTAAGGGAAGGGTGTCGATGGACACAATCGCAGGTATGGTTAGTCATGAGGCGACGCACATCAGACAACGTGAGCTAAGTATAGTTGATATGTTTAACTCTGAAGAAAAGAGGTTAAGGACGGTACCTGTCGATGCGAATGCTTATCGAGATGATATATCCGAACTTCGCGCTGCCACTATTGGTACAGCTGAACGTGACTCGGGTGTCATTGCTGCAGCTCGTGAGGTGATGACCGTTACGACCAATTCAAAGACGCGAGTCGCTCTAGAACAACGAAAGGTAGCTCAAAGCATTCTTGAGGGTACTTTCAATGAATTGCAGCCTACAGATAAAAGTCCCAGTATGGTTGCTGATTTTGCTGTTGACGAGGGTCGCATAGACAGACCCTCTTATGTCGTGGCTAAGGCAGGCCTCACTCCTGAGCAGTATGCAGAGTCAACGCCTGCACAAACTACCGCCGAGTTGGATTTGGAAAATGCTTTTGAGAGGGCTTTAAAGTCACCCGATTCTCCACTGTCCTTGTTTGACGAAAGTAGCTATGGCCATGCAGAGGAGGTCTATGGGCATCCAGAGTCCAATACGTCCGAGCTTATCTGCGGCGCAGAGAATGCGCTTCTATCCTACCCGCGGCAACTTTTGGCGAAGCTAGAACGTTTGCCTGAATCGGTTCAAAAAACGGCGCTACGGTTTATTAAAAGGGTGAATGCGGACACGCAACGAGCGAATGAGACAGGGTATGCTCATCGTAAAACGCAGGCTCTGCATAACCTGCTTAATCACAATGTGGAGTGGCTCGAAAAAGAACTCAACGGCTCGTAGTAGGATACTGCTTAGTTCGTGAGTCGAGGAAGACCCTTGCATACAAGCCCGCAACCCGTATAATCGGCGAGCAAAAGTCGGCCAAATAACCCCCGCGTGTTATAATAAAAACACCGTTCGCCACCCAGCGATGTAAGTGGTGGATACAGGAATTCCCGCGAAGGGAAAGTCTGCACCCGTTACTTATCGCTACCTAACCAGGCGAGCGCAAGGAGGACGCATGTCTATAATCAACCCTACTGGCAAAGAAATTATCTCTGTCACGACCGAACTGGCCGGCCGGCCACTGACGCTAGAGGTCAACCGCGTCGGCTTTCGCACCAGCGCCAGCGTGCTGGTAACCTACGGCGACACTGTGGTGCTGGGCACCACCATGGTGGGTAGTGCGCAACACAGCATGGATTATTTCCCGCTGAGCATCGACTACGAAGAAAAGTTTTATGCAGCCGGCAAAATAAGCGGCAGCCGATTTATTAAACGCGAAGGCCGCCCCAGCGACGAGGCAATCCTGATAGGCCGCCTGATAGACCGTCCGATTCGCCCGTTGTTTCCAAAAGGCTACCGCCAAGAAGTCCAGGTGGTCGCCAGCGTGTTGTCGCTCGACCCTAGTTTCCGCCCCGATTCCATCGCTATGATTGCTGCCAGCACCGCCCTGATGCTGGCCGGCGTGCCATTTGACGGCCCCGTGGCAGGCCTACGCGTGGCGCAAGTAAACGGCGAGTTCAAAGCTTTTGCCACACCCGAAGAGCGCGCCGCGAGCGACCTCGACCTGGTGGTTGCGGGCATTGCCAGCGGTATTACCATGGTAGAAGCCGGCGCCAACGAAGTCAGCGAAAGCCTGGTGGCTGACGCTTTAGCCTGGGCGCACGACGCCTTGCAGCCGGCGATTGCACTGCAGAAACAACTGGTCGAAAAGGTCGGTGTGCAGCCATTGGCATATGAACTGGTCTTGCCCGAAGAAAGCTTCCAGACGATAGTTGACGAATGGATGGAAGGCAAACTGGGTGAAGATTTGCGCCGCCCGTACCCAGAACGCAACGAAATTGTCGCCACGCTGCGCAGCGAATTCCACGACGCTATGGTAGAAAAATTCGGCGCCGAAGACTACAAGATCTTGCGCGACGAATACAACGAAGCTTTCACGATGGCGCTGCACAAAGACGTACGCAAGGGGATTGTGGAACACGGCCTGCGCCCAGACGGCCGCAAGCTCGACGAAATTCGCATGCTCAGCAGCGAAGTGGCAGTGTTGCCGCGCACCCATGGTAGCAGTATTTTCACCCGCGGGCTCACCCAAGGCATGAACATCGTCACCTTGGCGCCGCTCAGCTACGCCCAAATGGTCGACACTATGGAGGTTAACGATGGTGAACGCCGCTACATGCACCACTACAACGCACCTGGCTACACGGTGGGCGAAGTTCGCCGCCTAGGCAGCCCGGGCCGGCGCGAAATCGGCCATGGCTATTTGGCTGAACGCGCGGTACTACCGGTACTACCTAGCGAAGAAGATTTCCCGTACGCTATCCGCAGTGTCACTGAAATTATGAGCCAAAACGGCAGCACCAGCATGGCCGCGACCTGTAGTAGTGTATTGGCGCTGATGGACGCCGGCGTGCCTTTGAAGGCTCCCGTATCTGGCATCGCTATGGGCTTGATGATGGACGGCGACACTCCGTACGTGATGAGCGATATTGCTGACGCCGAAGATTTCGCGGGCGATATGGATTTCAAGGTAACGGGAACTGAAAAGGGTATTACCGCTATACAAATGGACATGAAAGTCCATGGCTTGCCGGTGGAAGTGCTGCGCCAAGCGTTGGAAAAATCGCAGCCTGGCCGGGCACACATATTGCAGCACATGCTGATGACGATCGCTCAGCCGCGCGCCGAACTTAGCCCGTATGCGCCACGAATCGAAAAGATAAAGATTAATCCTGAAAAGATTGGCGCGGTGATAGGCAAGGGCGGCGAGGTGATTAACAAGATTACCGCTGAAACTGGGACGGAAATTGACATCAAAGAAGACGGCCTCATTACGGTATCTGGCGTCGATCCGGAGAAGATGAAGAAGGCAATCGATTGGATCAAGAGCCTCACAGAAGAGCCGGAGGTTGGCCGTATTTACGAGGGTAAGGTTGTGAGCATTAAAGATTTCGGGGCGTTTGTGAACATTATGCCCGGCCTGGATGGCATGGTGCACATTAGCCAGCTATCAAACGAGCGCGTGGAAAAAGTGACCGACGTGCTAAAAGAAGGCCAGATGGTAAAAGTGAAACTGACCGGTATCGACGAGCGCGGACGGTTGAGTTTGAGTATCAAAGATGCACAAAACGAATAGGAAGTTTGGTGAGAGCGCCGAGTTGTCGGCACTCTCACCACGGACGTCTACTTAGGCACCGCTTTTTTTGCGACGATATTTTCCAGCACCGCCGCATTTCGTGCAATTGAGGTTGGAGCAACAGTTTACCCACTCGTATTCATCCATTGATATCGCCTCCTTTGGTAGACTCCGCATTCATAGTAGAGGACGGCTTGGGAAATAGCAAAGTTTAGCGCTTTGCCGGGCGCTTTTGTGTATGGCATAGAACATGAATCTATCTAGTTTTTGGAAGAGTTTTTAGACATCAAGAAGCCTTGTTTCTTTATTATTCAGCCGACTTCTTACATCCTTAATATTATCGGGCTCAACTTTCAAATCTTCAGGTAAGGTGCCGTCGATTCGCTCGATTGCTTCTCGTACTTCTTTCCCGACTTCATTATGTGTTGTCATTGCGGCAAGTTCACCCACGAGCTTACCTTCTTTTCGAAGCTTTTTTATTTTCTCGTTTGCTTGTGTAATGCGAAATTCGTTGGCAGCTAATTCAGTAACGCCTGCCCTATCCAATAGGCGGTCATTGCCAATACCTTTAGCTTTCTGAATCTCTTCCATCTTCATCCTGTACATACCCTGATAGCCGGCGTTATAGAAAGCCTTATGGTTTTTAACACCCATTAAAATAGCAGAATCTAGAAGTTCATTATTCTCTACGGCAACTCTATCACTAATGAGCAGTCGCTGTTCATCAGGAGACAATCCTCTGACCGTAGAAGATGCCAACCTTTCCTTGATAACATCCGTAGCCCATTTACGAAATTTTGTTGCAACTTTTGAGCTTACGCGATATCCCACAGAAATCACAACATCAAGATTGTAATGTTTTAATCTGTAATTCGGACGGTTGTCCACAACTCGTGCAATTTCTGCACTAGTGCTTTGTTCGTCCAGTTCCTTATCTGCATATATATTTCTAATATGGCGACTTACGCTTGTTCGATCAACTCCGAAAAGCTGTGCGATTTGATCCTGGGTTAACCAAAGAGTCTCCCCATCAAAAGTAAAGGGCATTAAGTCGGAGCCTTGACTATAGCTCACGATTTCATTCTTGTGCTCTTTGGTCATCTATTAAGACATTATAGCCCAATATAGATCACTTAGGTAGCCGACGCCACGAACAGTATAAGCATCTCCAGATTCAACACTTACATTAAACTTTACGAGGTCTTGCAGTCTTTAGTTCATGCCCAATGGCCTATAGCTAGTCGTCGTCTTTATTTCTAAGATGCTGCCTCAATCTATAGAAGGGGTTGATAACTTTGCCGAGTGCTCGAAAGACCAATACTTTATAGAAGGGAGCAATGTTGTGTCGGTACTCATTGCCAGCGGTATCGGTAGCAAAAACATACGCAACACCCTTCCAGGAGCCATTTTCTAATGCCGCAGAGCGTTCAAATAAACACACTACGTCATCACCCTCTTCAAGCCTTTTTGGTATTGGAGCTGGAGCTGTTATTACAGCTGACTGCCACGATTTCCAAAAGCTTCTATAACCTACAGCCATAATTTTTATAGGCCGTCTGCCTGTGTTAGTGATATTGATTGACATGTGAGGCTCAGTCTTTCCGCCACCTGCAATAAGTGCGGTCTTGAATACAATAACCTTGGCATTGGGCCTATCTCGTCTGTAAGTCATATAGGAAACTGTGAGCGAAACAGCCGATAGGACTGCTGCTGCAACTGAGACGTATATATCTTTCATACCTTAATAATAGGCTTTTGATTGCGCTAAGTATATAATCTTCTCCGAATACTTGGCGCAAAGATATCGTTACCTGGTTTTTATAGCCCACTCCGCCTGCTCGAACTGCACCACCCAGCCCGTCTGGCGGATGCTTTTGTACACAAAGTTTTGCAGGAAGTTACCCTCTGCGTCGAAGGTTTCGGGGAAGCCGCGGTATTGTTCGATTTTTTGCCGGTAGATGTCGCGGTAGTGTCGGGCGTCGGCTAGGTATGACGTGTCGAGCGGGCTGAGCTGCGCTAATAGTGTGATGTACTGCGCGCCCCAGTAGCTCCAGATTGCGTCGCCGCCATAATTTGGTACGAAGGTTTTGACTGCCCATGGCGCCTCGACGGCTTGGCCGCTGGCTTTGTATTTGATAGGGAAGGGTTTGTCGATGCCTTGTTGGCGAATGAAGGCGACGGAGCGCGTGAGGTAGGGTTGGTCGGCGGGGTCGTTGGGGTTTAAAAACCCGGTCGGCAGGGCGAGCAGCCAGTCCGACGAATAGTTGGTATGGGCGGGTTTGGCAGACAAGTCGTCGCGAAAATGGCCTTCGTGGTCGTCCCAATACAATTGAATTAATTTCGTGCGCATGGCAATAAGGTCTTGTTCGGCGATATCGCTGATGCCCAAATCGCGCGCCAGGCTGAGCGTTTTCCATAGTACTACATTGTCGTAAAATGCCCGGTCGCGTACCACGCCGTCGCGTGCACTGGCGAGGTCGAGGCCGGCGTGCACCAGGCCTGTTTGCGGGTCGCGAACTTGGGTGAGGTAGATGTCCAGCAGCTTGCGTAGGTCTGCCTGGCGCTCGGTCACGATGCGTTTGGTGGCGGCTACAGTCTGTAATTTATATGGTGTATCGCTACCGTAATGCGATGAATCTTGCAGGGCGGCCAACGCGTAAAACATACCGTACAGTGTGTCGGACGGCACCGACCCAGGGTGAACTTGGGTGAGTGCGACAGCGCGCGGGGCGACGGGCACGATGGTGGTGGTCAAATCACCAGCTGCCGAAAACGCATCCAACGCATACAGCGCCGACTGGAGATAAATGCGCTGTTTGTTTTCCCAGTCTACCTGGCTGTGCGCGGTACGCGGATCCAGCAGGGAATTGTAGAACACGCCCAAGTTGCGCGGGTACAACACGCTGAATTGGTCGCCAGATATAAGGTAGGGTTTGGACGGGTCGAATCGCAACTGGTGAATGTCGCGGATGATGCCGTCGGCGGTGGTAGACGGCGCTTTGTAGCTGCCAAAATACGCGTTTTGGACTATCAGGAAGCCGCTTTTGTAGTAGCCTAAACCACGAGCAATCGAACCATCTAGTGCTTGTAAGTCAAACTGTTTTTGCACAGTAACTTCGCCGTTTTCCACTGCGGTTTTGTACGGCTGCTGCACAATAGAAAAGTGTGCGTATGGGTTGGTGAAATGCAGCCAGGCATGGAAGGCGACAATGACGCCCGCCAGGCTTATGCCGGCAATTTTCAGCCGTCGTTTGGTGAAGATTCGTTTCATTTTTTCCGGCAAGCGCATGCCTTCAGTATACGGCACAGCTTGCCTAAACGCCAAAACTGTGCTAGTATAAAGACACATTCATGCGACAATCGCATTTCTTGAAACATCGTGGGTAAATACGAGCAGATACGAATATCTTTTTCTATTTGGCCAAGATTTCTTGATCAATCTTATATCATTTACAACCGCTATCTTGGCGGGAACTCTTCAAAAAGGAGAAACATGAAAACAACAAAAAACGACGCTGCGCGAACTGTGCGGCGCAAGCAAGACACGGCCGAGCGAATCGTTCGCCGACACCGAATAACCAGGGTAAAAACGCCACCGGCGACACCTGGAAAACTACGAATTACGCCGCTGGGCGGCCAAAACGACATCGGCGAAAAGAACATGATCGTGCTGGAATATGGCGACGACGCGCTGGTGCTGGACTGCGGATTTGAACTGGGAATTGATTTGCCCGGCATCAACTACGCTATTCCGGCGACCGACTATCTGCATAGCATTCGCCACAAATTGCGCGGCTATGTGATTAGCCACGGCCACCTGGATCACATCGGCGGGTTGGTGCACATTGTGCCCAGCAATCCCGCGCCTATTTATGGCAGCCGCTTTACTATAGGTATGGTGCAAGCGCAGTTCGAAAAGGCCACCGAAAATGGCCTTGATTTTGTGCCAGATTGCCGGGTGATGGACATGGACGCCCACGAACGCGTGCAGTTGGGCGGGCTAACTATCGAACTGGTGCGCGTCACACATGCCATCCCGGAATCATCGGCCATTGTGGTCGATACGTCGGCCGGCCGTGTGATAAACACCGGCGATTTTCGGCTAGACCCCGAACCATTGGACGCTATGCCGAGCGACATTGCCAGGCTAAAACAACTGGGTGATGAGGGTGTGTTGCTGCTGATGAGCGAGAGTACCAACCTGACGCGACTGGGACGCACGCCCACCGAACACACGCTGCAAGACAGCTTCCACGAACTCATATCGCAGGCAAAGGGTCGCGTGTTCGTGGCAGTCTTTTCCACCAACATGAACCGCGTGCAAATGATCGTAAACGCAGCGCACGCGCACGGCCGCAAAGTGGCACTGGAAGGCCGCAGCATGATGGCCGCCGCCGAACTGGCTGTACGCCTAGGCAATCTGAAAATACCAAAAGGCGTCTTGGTGACCATGCGCGACATCGCCGCGATTCCTGGCGGCCAAGTTGTTGTCATATGTACCGGCGGTCAGGGTGAACCGGGCGCTGCCATGAGCCGGATGGCGGCTGGTGAGCACCAGTATGTGACGCTGAAAAAAGGCGATAGCGTGGTGATTAGCAGCACGCCAATCCCCGGCAACGAAATAAGCTACCAGCGGGTCGGCAACGAGCTGGCGGGGCTGGGCGTAAAGCAATTTCGCCACCCCACGCACCAGCTAGATGGTTGTGGGCCGTTGCATGTGTCTGGGCATGCGTTCCGCGACGAATATGCCGAGATGATACGCCTGACGCAGCCACGGTATTTCATGCCTATTTACGGTGGCGCACTGAACCGGCAATACCACGCGGATGTGGCGGTGGGCGAGGGCATGAAGCCTGGCGACATCGTGATGGCCACCAACGGCGACGTGGTAGAGTTTGCCGGCGGAGTGCCACGAATAGCAGGCCGGGTGACCGCCGGTGCGCATTTGGTCGACCAAACCGGCGCGGTGGTGCCGGAAATAGTCACCAAAGACCGGCTGCTGCTGCAAAACGACGGCTTCCTGGTGGTCGCCATCACCTGCGATGGCCGCACTGGCCGGCTGCTTTCGAGCCCAGATATTATCACGCGCGGGCTGTTAGCGATTCGCGACAACGCCGAGCTGATGGATCGCCTGCGCCAAGACATCCGCAAACTGGCGGCCACGCGCCGCATATCGCGCAGCAGCCTAGATTTGTTCAAGCACGACCTGAAAACCATGGTCAGCAACACCGTTTTTGGCGCGACGCAGCAAACGCCGCTGGTGATACCGGTGGTAAATATAGTGGGGCGGGGTGGGAAGACCAATGTAGTGGCGCGGCCGGTGGCGGAGGTGTGCTAGGTTGGTGTGCTATACTTTTTATAGTGTGTAAAATAGGAGAACTATGATGGCGAACATTGCCGGCATAATCTGTTTAGTCAAAGACCTCGAAAAGACGGTGGTGTTTTACGAAGCACTTGGATTTGTCTTTAAAAAACGAGTTCCGGGTATATTCGCAACCGCGTACTTAGGTGAGTTTTGGATTGAGTTTTTACTTGAAAGTAAGGTTGTGACGGAGGAGTTCAAGAAAGACGCAGGCAAGCCTAAGGGTGCTGGCCAATACATACACATTGCTGTTGACGATGTCGATGCGTTTTATGAGGCTGTTTTAGAAAAAGGCCTCCGACCATCCGGTATGCCGAAAGACTTTCCGTGGGGACATCGAGAGTTTGTAGTACAAGACCCTGCGGGGTATAAATTGGTTTTCTTTGGTAAGCTGCTCCAGGTAAAATAGACAACTCCTCTGCAATAGAACGATGCAAATTTTACATCTCCCCAAAAATAAGGTATACTAACAAAACAAGTAAACAAAAGAGGTTTTCCATGCCCCAAAAGATGAACTCAACTCATTCTATTACCCTTAATTCTCAAGGAACCTCTTTTGTATATGAAATCTCTAAATCTAGGCATTCTCGCGCACGTCGACGCCGGGAAGACCAGCCTTACTGAACGCCTGCTTTTTGAAAGCGGCGTCATACCAGCTCTCGGTAGCGTCGACAAAGGCAACACCCACACAGATTCGCTAGCGCTCGAACGTCAGCGCGGCATCACTATCAAATCGGCAGTGGTGTCGTTTCGCGTGGGCGACCTCAAAATCAACCTGATAGATACGCCCGGCCACCCGGATTTATAGCCGAAGTCGAGCGGGCGCTGAGTGTGCTCGACGCCGTGGTGTTGGTCGTTTCTGCCGTGGAGGGCGTGCAACCGCAAACCCGCGTGCTGATGCGGGCGTTGAAAAAACTGCGCATTCCGACGCTGCTATTTGTCAATAAAATCGACCGGATGGGCGCGCGGGATTCGGAACTGGTGGCGGATATACAAACCAAGCTGTTTTCGGATGTGATGGTGATGAATTCGGTGACGAATCTTGGTGGTCGGGACGCGACTGTTACTGATGTGAAGCACGCAAGTATCGACCGTGCGCGCGTGGCTGCCATGCAGGTGTGCCCGCTGTTTTTTGGCTCCGCACTGACGGGTGTGGGAGTGCAGGAATTGATGCGCGGACTGGAACAATACCTTGTGTCCGGCCGAAAAGAAACCTCGCTATCGGCTGTGGTATTCAAAATAGAACGCGGTCAGCGCGGCGAAAAAGTTGCGTATGTGCGCATGTATGGCGGCGAGTTGCACATGCGAAGTCAGCTGGAATTGCATCGTACGGATGTGAATGGCACCGCGATGTCCATCACCACTAAAGTAACTGCCATGCAACTTTTTCAAGAGGGCAAGACCGTCGAAACGCACACGGCCAGGGTAGGGGATATTGTGAAAGTTTGGGGCCTGGGCGACTGTCTGATTGGTGATTACATGGGCGAACTACCAGCTGGAAGGATGTCAGCACAGTTTGCCCGGCCCAGCCTCGAAGCTGTCGTTGCGTCAGATAAAACAGACGACCGCGCGAAACTACATCGGGCACTTATGACGCTGAGCGAACAAGACCCGCTGATACAAGTCCGCCAGAATGAACAGGGCGTGCAGTCAGTGCAATTGTATGGCGAAGTGCAGCGCGAAATCATCAAAACGGTCCTGCGTGACGAACATGGGATTGATGCGCATTTCGAAAAAACGCAAACTATCGACATAGAAAAACCACACGGCGTGGGCGAAGCGTTTGCGAGTCTGCACGACAAAGGCAACTTTTTCATGGCGACGCTTGGTTTCAGAATTGAGCCAGGTGAACTAGATAGCGGCATTGTGTTTAGACCTGGTGTTGGGGTCGGTTCGCTGCCCGTGGCGTTTCTGAAAGCGGTTGAAGATACGGTGTATCGGACGCTTCGGCAAGGCCTGTACGGTTGGGAGGTGACTGATTGCGTGGTCGAACTGACGCATGTCGGCTATGACGCAGTCCTAAGTACGGGTGGCGATTTTCGCAATCTGACGCCACTGTTGGTGATGGAAGCGCTGCAAAAAGCAGGCACGGCCGTATTTGAACCGCTCAATCACTTCGATTTTGATGTGCCGGCGACGGTATTGGCTGCAACCTTACAAAGCCTCTCGACGGCCGAAGCCCGGATAGACTATATGCTCGCGCCGCAACACGGTATTGTTCATATCGAAGGCGCCATGCCCGTGCGTCGTACGGTCGACTTCGAACGCAGCGTGCCAGATTTGACTGGCGGCGAAGGTGTATTTGCCGCGGAGTTTGGCGGCTATGCAAAAGTAAATGGCGCGCCGCCTGTCCGGCCAAGAACCGATAATAATCCGCTGAATAGGGAAGAATACTTGCGGCGAACGTTGAAGCGGGGTTAGGCTGGGCTGTTGGCGTTGATGAACGCCGGTGGACGGCAAATGTTGGTAATATCGCAAAAATATGGTATTACAGACACAAGCGCGGGGAGCGTGGAAGCGTGAGGTGGTATGAACGAACTCACAGAAAGCGACATACGCACTCTCTTTGGCATTGCCATGGGGAAGTCCAGGTTACAAATTGCTAAAGATGAGGGGATTAGTGTTTTCGGCGTTAATCGACGACTCGAAGATATCTATAGCAAGCTAGGAGCCAATGATGTTGTGCATGCAGTCTCATTGGCTCATGCGGAAGGGATTTTTACGCCTGACAAATTGCAGAAGATTCGCAGCAGCAGTCGCAAAAAGCTTTGAATCTGAAAAGCGTCCCCGCGCTTTTTCCTAGAACGACAGTTTTTTGTTACAGTAGTACTATGTCAAACACGTCTTTCCTCCTCGCCATTACTGGTCCCGCTGGCTCCGGGAAGAGTACAGCTGCAGGCCAGCTTGCCAAGCAAATTGAACGTTGCGTCAATATTGATGCTGACGTCGTGAAGCATATGATAGTTAACAGCTTTGTTTATGATTTTTCTCCCGCGGGCACAGTGCAATGGGAGCTGCTTGGAACAAACATTGGCATGTTGGCCAAGAACTTTCAAACTGCCGGGTATAATGTCATTATCAACGGATACATCAACGAGCCGGCATGGGTGAATATCCAAAAGCACGTAACCTTGACCCATAAAATCTTACTTTTGCCACACCTAGACTCGGTTACTAAAAGAGACGTATCCAGGCATCCAGATGTTCAAATGGGTGCAGACGCAATCAAGCGGCATCACGCCTATTTTTCGAGTGCACAGTTTTATGATGATTTTGTGAAGTTAGATTCGACAGCCCATGGTGAAGCCGAAACCGTCAACGCGATATTGGAGATTATTCAAAAATGAATCTCATCATCACCAAACAACTCGCCAGCTACAAATGGGCGCGCAACAACACGCTGCAAATCTTGAAAGCCGCGCAAGCAGCAGGTGTCATGAACTTTACGCTTCATCCAAGCCAGCACACGGCGCTGTACCAGTTTCAATGCCTCGCAACCACCGACGATGCATATTACCGTAAACTTACCAATAATCCCGACAAACGGTTTGGGGTTTTGCTGCAACATAACGGCGCAGTTAAAAAAGCAGACGTTCCCGAAGCACAACTTTCCAAACTGCTGCGGCAAGATTTAAAGCGACTGGAAGCCTTGCTCGCCACCTTTACTGACGAGCAGTTTGCGATACATGCGCAAACTATCCAGTCCATTTTCAATCATGAATATTTACATCAAGGACAGCTGATCGTGGTGTTGCGGCAAGCTGGTGTGGAATTACCCGAACGATTTAGGAAGGCGTTTGATTTATGACCGACGACAAACAAGCCCAACTCGATCGCATAAAATCTGAAATTATCGAAAAAAACATCTGCCCCGACCTCGCTGCACAGGCGACCAACCTAGTGATGGGCGACGGCAACA
>Ga0075428_100003727_pt1 | contig 16713 bp, 15 predicted proteins | sample RhiMetdeltSRZDD2_FD_75291 | JGI IMG/M metagenome (GOLD analysis project Ga0075428, IMG submission 75291) | Populus rhizosphere microbial communities from Tennessee, USA - Rhizosphere MetaG P. deltoides SRZDD2 | ecosystem: Host-associated > Plants > Roots > Rhizosphere > Soil | place: USA... | reverse complement strand
GACCTTGCACGTCGATTCGGCCTGGGTGCCGGCCGGCACGCGCGTCGACGAGCTCGAGGCCGCCGTGCGCGCCGTCTGCGAGCCGATCTTCAACAAGCCGATCAAGGACATCTCGTTCGGTCTGGTGTTGATGCGCCTGTTCCATACCGCGCGCCAGTTCAACATGGAGATCCAGCCGCAGCTCATGCTGCTGCAAAAAACGCTGTTGCAGATCGAAGGCCTGGGCCGGCAGCTCTACCCGGATCTCGATCTGTGGAAGACGGCGAAGCCCGTGCTCGAGCAGTGGATGCGCGAGCGGCACGATCCGCGCACGCGCTTCAAGCAGCTCGTCGAGGCGTGGCCCGAAATTAGCGACGACCTCGCGATGCTGCCGCGCGTGCTGCATCGCGCGCTTCGACGCATCGACGCCGAGGACGCGGCTGCGCGTCGCCTGCGGCGCGCGCCGGTCGTCGTCGAGCGCCGTGGTGCGCGGATCGAGCAACTCGTCGTCGGCGCCTCGATCTTGATTGCCGGCGTGCTGTGGAGCGGCCTCGCTTCGCCGCCGTGGATCGGCTGGATCGGCGCCGGCCTCGGCCTGGCCGTCCTCTTGTTCGCGCCGCGCCGCGGCTGACGGCCTCTCGCCTAGAGGAAGTCTCTCACCTGAGGGATTTCGCTTCTGCTCGGCGGGCTTCCGCGTGTCAATGCGAAATCGTGATCGGACGCTTCATTCCCGGCATCGATCGTGGCGACGAGCCCCATCGCGAATCTCGCGATACGGCGCCACTCCGGCTCTCGCAGTAGATCGGCTAGTGAGGACGCGCGCAGCTGGCGAGACTCGATGAGCAGGCCGTACAGTCGAGCGAGATCCTTGATCTCGTTCTCCGTGAAGGCGGCCAAGAACTGCTGGTCCTTCGGATGAAACAGGTTATCGCAAAACCAGCTCACCAACTCGCGATGACTGTTTGCGAGCGGAGTGCTCGTCTCGTAGTCGAGCTGGCGTGACGGCTGCGAGAGCAGGTCGAGATATTCGAGCACGCGTTCTCTTACGTTCATGGCTCTAGAACCTCTGCCGCGCGGTCACGACGTAGCGCATGCTGCCGCCGGGTGTCACGGCCTCGAATGGATAGCAGGTCACGAGCACGACGATGCTCTCGTCGGCGTCGAGTCGAAGCTCCGCACGCTCGCTGTCGATGACGTCGAGGTTCGCGACCTCGTAGGTCAACACGGAGCCGTCGGGCCGCTCGAGCGTGAGCTTGTCGCCGACGGCGAGCGTCGCGAGCCTGCGGAAATGGGTGTCGCGGTGACCGGCGATCACGGTGACGCCGTGCACGCCGGGCGGCGCGCTCCCGTCGAGCAGCGCCGGCGCGAAGGCGAGGTTACGGCCCGACGCGCCAGCGAGAACGGTCAGCGGCTCGTCGCTGTCGGGCAGCATGAGACGCGCGACCGGATGCGTGTCGGCCCAAGGCCAGGGCTTCGCCATCGTGTCGCCGACGGTCGTGCGCTGCCAGGCGCGATTCAGGAGATGCTGCGCGAGCTCGGCTTTGGCAGGCAGCCAAAACCCGGCGGCGAGAAGTGCCACGGCGAGCGCGATCAGCGCGCCGACAGTCAGCCGGCGTAGCCGCCGCTGCCGCACGCGCGGCCTGCGCTCGAGGCCGACGGGCAACGTCAACGTCACGGGCATCGCACCATTCCAAGCTCTTCTCATGGGTGTCTCCGTGGCAGGTGGGTTGTGACGACGAACAGCGAGCCCGCGGCGATCAGGAAAAGGGCGCCGAGCCAGCGCAGCAGCGGCCCCGGCGTGGCCGTCTTGGGGAACGCTGCCTGCCACTGCGCGCCGGCCGGCATTGTGTTGTCGATGTTCCTGCGCTGGAGCGCGGCGCTGGCAGAGAGCGCCGGCGTCTTGTCGACCGCGACGAGGCTCGTGTACGGGCTCACGAGGTGGTACTCGAGCGCCGTCTTGATGACGAGCTTGCGGATCAGCGCTTCATCGACGCCCGCGACGCGGCTGTCGATCAAGTGCTCGATCTTGCGTCGCGCCCACAGCGTCGAGATGCCGGGCAGCTCGCTGGGGCTGCCGCCGACGGTCTGCTTCCATTGCGCGCCGGCGGCGAGGCCGTACGCCGTCGCGATGAGCGGTTTGTCCGGCGCGGCGGGGAAGCTCGCCGCGAGAACGAGCGGCTCGCCGGCGTAGACGTCGGGAATTTCGTTCGGATAGAGCTCGACAGCCTCGGGCCAGTCGACGACGACGTCGGAGAGTGCGACGCGCTCGAGCTTCGCGAACAGCGCCGTCATCTTCTCGTTGACGCTGGCCGTGTCGCCGATGTGCGTGTACGTTCCGCGCCCGAACTGCGCGGCCTTGCGCATGAAGTACGAGTTCGGCGCCGAGCCGATGCCGATTGTGAAGAGGCGCGTGTCGCGCAGGTTCCTCTTGATCTCGTCGAAGACGCTCGTCTCCGCACCGACGGCGCCGTCCGTCATGAAGATCGCCTGCCGCAGGTAGCCGGCCGTCGCCGGTTGCGCGAGCGCGACCGCGATCGCTTGGCCGATCTCGGTGCCGCCGTCCGCGACGAGCCCGTCGACGAACGCGAGCGCCTGGGCGTGCGTCGTGGGCGTGAACGCGCGCGGTGCCGGGTACAACGTATTCGTCGTCGAGTCGAAGTCGACGATGTTGAAGAGATCGCCGCCGCGCAGGCGGCCGAGCGCATCCTTCAACGCGGCCTTCGCTTGCAGCATCGACTCCCCGGCCATCGAGCCGGAGCTGTCGATGACGAAGATCTGCTCGCGCGGCTGCGCGGTGCTGAAATGAGCCGCGTCGGGCGGCAGGATCATCAGCAGCGCGTAGGTCGTGTCGCCGACGGTCTCCGTGAGCGCCGCGACCGCCGGCGCGACGCCGACTTGCGGCCGCCACGAGATCACGAGGTCGCGATCCATCGGCACGCGCGGCGCCACGGTGTCGAGCACGTAGAGGTCAGCCGGCGGCGGATGCTCGAACACGCCGTTGGCGACGGCGCCGTTCACCACTTTCGTTGCCGGGCGCGCCGCGCTCCAAGCGGGTCCCTGCTGGCGAACCGAAGTGAGCTCGTGCGTGCGGCTGCCGATCCACTCGAGTGGCATGCCGGGCGCGAGCACCGCGTGGACGAGAGCGTCGTTCCGCGGGGTGCTGCGCGCGCCGGCCGCCATTTCGGAGATCGTCGTCGAGTCGGGAAGCACCGCCGAGGTCACGGCGCTCAAGCCCTCGGGCGTATCCGGCGCGCCGTAGCGCGGCGTGAACGTCATCGGCATGCGCAGGCTGAACTCGCCCGCGTCATACCGCGCGGTCTGCAAGTACTCGATCGTGATGTCGATGTGCTCGCCCGGCGCGATGTTCGCGACGGCCGTCGTGAATAGGTTGGCGCTCGTTTGGCGCACGAGGCTCGCACGCTGCCCCGCGGCACGCGCTTCGCCGTAGATGCGCTCGGCCTGCTCACGCTCGTGGATCTCGCCCTCGATCACGCGCTCGCCGATTTTCATCGTGAGGCGGTCGACGGCCGCGTCGTCGGGCAGCGGTAGCACGTAGACGGCTTCGAGGTAGGTCGTGCCGGTATTGCGGAAGCGCTGCGCGACGCGCACGCGCGCGACGACGCCGGCGACGGATAGCCGCAGGTCCGTCTCGAGCGGCGCCGCGGTCGAGTACGAGCCGTTCGCGTCTTGGAACAACAGCGTCGGTGCGCCGACGTCGCTCGGGAACTCGGCGGCGCGCGCGGCCTGTGCCGTCAACGTCGCGTACAGCAGCAGCCCGGCGGCCAGCGCGAGCAGCACGGAGGTCCAAACCCCGAGCTCCTCGCAGGCGCTCGCCGGCAGCGGGTTACGCCACTCGAACTTTCGCTTGCGCATCGATGACCCTCCGAGGACTCCCTCTGAAGGTCATTCAGCGCTTCCATCGCGGACGTCGAAGCGGCGAATCGTGGCCGTTCGACGGCGAATTATGATGAATTCTGGCGCGCGCCTAAGCGCGTCAGAGCACGCGCGTCTCGCCGCCGAGCTTCGTCATCGCCGCGACGATTTCGTCGACGACTTTCGCGAGCAAGCCGCGATCGGTGCCGCGCGCCACGAGCGTCGCGCCGTAGCGGCCGTCGCGGTTGAACGGATAGCTGCCGATCTCGACCGTCGGATGACGATGCTGAATTTCCTCGAGCGCCTCGGCGAAATCGCTCTCGCGCAAGTAGGTATCGACGCTGCCGGACAGGATCGGCGAGGCGTGCACGAGCATCGGGATCGCGCTCGCGAACATGGCGCGCGCGATGCTCGGAATGCCCGCGAACACGAACACGTTCTCGATGCGAAAGCCCGGCGCGTTGCTGACGGGATTCTCGACGAGCTCGGCGCCGCGCGGAACGCGCGCCATCTTGAGGCGCGCCTCGTTGAGCGGGCGGCCGCCGCGCTTCAGTCGCTCGACAGCCTCGTCATTGAGCTCGAGCGGCACGCCGAACGCCTGCGCGACGCATTCCGCCGTGATGTCGTCGTGCGTGGGGCCGATGCCGCCCGTCGTGAACACGTAGGTGAACTCGCGGCGCACTTCGTTCAAGTGGCGCATGATCGCCGCCGGCTCGTCGCGCACGACGCGCGCTTCGGCGAGCCGAATGCCGAGCTTCGCGAGCTCGAACCCCAAGAACTGCAGGTTCGTGTCCTGCGTTTTGCCGGACAGGATCTCGTTGCCGATGATCAGCACGCACGCTGTCGGTTGGCCGCTCATCGTGGCTCCGGGTCGCGCAACGCGACCTCGACCACTGCGCCGAAATGGTCCGACTCGAAGTTCCGCAGCCGGCGGTGCGAGAGGATCGTGAAGCCGTCGTTCACGGCGACATGATCGATGGGGATGCCGACCCACCGCAACATCGTCGGCCAGCTCGTGGAGAGCGTGCGGCCGCGGCGCGAGTCCGTGAGCCCGGACGCTTCGAGCCAATCGGTGAAGTACGGCGAGTACGGCGTCGTGTTGAAGTCACCGGCGACGATCAGCGGTCCTTTGACAGCCGCGGCGCGGGCCGCGAGCTCGGTGAGCTGCTGATTGCGCGCCGCGGCGCGGCGCTGCGTCACGGGAGCGCTCAAATGCACGCCGATCAGCGTGAAGGTGCCCGACGGCGCGCGCACGTGCGCCTCGATCGCCGGTAGCCGACCGAGCGCGATCGTGTCCCCCGTCTCGAGCTCGTGCTTCGACCAAAGCCCGATGCCGTACGCGCCATCGGCTGGAAACTTACGGAAGTTCGGAAACTCCTTGTCGAGATCCGCCAACACGCGTTCCGCGTGCGGCGTCAGCTCCTGCAAGACGACGACGTCGGGATCCGCTTCGCGCACGCTCTCGAGCAGCCGCTTCGCCTGGAACTGGCGGTAGGAAACGTTCACGGTCAGCACTTTGATCGCCGGCGCGCCGGAGACTGCCGCGGCCTCCGTGCCGAACGAGCGCGGCACATACGGCAACAGTGGCGCGACGCTGATGGCGCCGGCCGCAGCGAGCAGGGCGACCATGCCCCAGCGCCCGCGCAGCGCGGCGAGCGCGAGCACGACTGCGGTCACAACGACGTACTGCGCGCGAAAATGCGTCGTCAGCTCGAGCATCCAGTAGAGCCTCGCGCCGAGCGGCACGACATTGACGATGACGACGAACGCGGCGCAGAAGACGAGCAACCGGTCGAGCCAGCGCATGCTAGGTTCGCAACGACCGCAGGAATACGGCTGGGTCGGCGCCGCGCTCGAGCACTTCGACGAGCGCCGAGCCGACGACGACGCCGTCGGCGTGCGCGCCGAGCAGCGCGACCTGGTCCGCGCGCCGCACGCCGAAGCCGGCGCAAACCGGTATCGGCGAAGCCGCCTTGACGGCCGACAGATACTCGGCCGTGTCGGACGGCAGCGCGGCATCGCCCGTCACGCCCGTGCGCGTCACCGCATAGACGAAGCCTTGGCTCGCGGCGCAAAGACGCCGCAGGCGCTCCGGCGGCGTGGCCGGTGTGACCATCTGCACGAGCGCGAGGCCCTGCGGCTCGAGCGCCGCGGCGAGCGGCGTGCGCTCCTCGTAAAGCAAATCGGGCACGATGAAGCCGGCGACGCCGACTTCCGCCGCGCGCCGTGCGAGCGCGTCGTAGCCGAACGCGAGCAGCGGATTCAGATAGCTCATCAGCAGCACGGGCGCCGTCAGCGCGAAGTCGCGCCGAGCGAGCTCGTCGAGAATCCACGTGAGGCTCACGCCTTTCGCGATCGCTCGTTCGCTCGCACGCTGAATCGTCACGCCGTCGGCCATCGGGTCGGAGAATGGCACGCCGATCTCGACGGCGTCCGAGGCGCTGCTCACGGACTTCAGTACCGTAAGGAACTCGCTAGGCTCCGGGAATCCGGCGGTGATGTAACTGACCAGCGCCGGGCGCCCGCCCTTACGGACGTCGCGGGCGAGCGCGTTCTTGAGTCGATCACGCGGCAGCATAGTGGCGGTTCGCGAGCGGGTACTTGGCGAGAATCGGCATGTCCTTGTCGCCGCGGCCGGAGAGACCGATGAGCACGCGTGCCCGCGGATTCTTCGCCGCCCAGCGTTTCGCTCCGGCGAGCGCGTGCGAGCTCTCGAGCGCGGGGAGGATTCCCTCGCAAGCCGTGAGCTCCTCGAGCGCCGCGAGCGTTTCGTCGTCGCTCGCCGTCGTGTACTCGACGCGCCCGATCGCCTGCAGCAACGCGTGCTCGGGTCCGACGCCCGGATAGTCGAGGCCCGCGGAGATCGAGTGCGTCTCCTGAATCTGCCCGTGCTTGTCGTAGAGCAGCATCGTGTGCGTGCCGTGCAGCACGCCGGGCTTGCCGTACGACAGCGTCGCCGAGTGGTCGCCGAGATTCGGCCCGCGGCCGCCGGCCTCGATGCCGAAGATGTTGACCGCACGGTCAGCGAGGAAGCCGTGGAAGATGCCGATCGCGTTCGAGCCGCCGCCGACGCACGCGAACACGGCGTCGGGCAGGCCGCCCGACTCGGCGAGGATTTGCGCGCGCGCTTCGCGGCCGATGACGGCCTGCAGTTGCCGCACGAGATACGGATACGGGTGCGGGCCGATCGCCGAGCCGAGCAGGTAATACGTGCCGACGGGGTCCGACACCCAGTCGCGAATCGCCTCGTCGATCGCGGCGCGCAGCGTGCGGTCGCCCGATTTGACGGCGACGACAGTCGCGCCGAAACGGCGCATGCGATCGACGTTCGGCGCTTGGCGCTCGACGTCGATCTCACCCATGTACACGGTGCACGGCAAGCCGACGCGCGCGCAGGCCGCCGCCGATGCGACGCCGTGCTGACCCGCGCCGGTCTCCGCGACGACACGCTTCGCGCCGAGCGCTTTGGCGAGCAGCGCTTGGCCGATGCCGTTGTTGATTTTGTGCGCGCCCGTGTGCGCCAAGTCCTCGCGCTTGAGCCACACCTCGGCGCCCCAGCGTTCGCTCAATCGCGGCACGGGCGTCAACGCTGTCGGCCGGCCGGCCCAGCTCTTGAGCTCGCGCGCGAGCGCGGCCTGGAACTCCGCGGACGGCAGAATGTGCTCGACGCCGTGCATCAGCCGCTCGATCGCCGGCATCAACGTTTCGGGCACGTAACGGCCGCCGAACGGGCCGAAGCGGCCGTTTTGGTCCGGCAGCTTTCCCTCGAGCAGCTGAGCGAGCAGCGCCTCTCGTTCCTTCGTCTCCATGGCTTATACCCCGATCGCCCGGACGCGGGCCACGAACTCACGAATCAAAACCGGATCCTTCTCCCCACGCGCGCGTTCGACGCCGCTCGAAACATCGACGCCCCAGGGTCGCACGAAGTTCACTGCATCCGCGACGTTTTTGGCGGTCAGCCCGCCCGCGAGAATGACCTCGGCGACGCGCGCGAGGCCGGCCGCCTCGTCCCAGTCGGCCACGCGACCGCTGCCGCTGTGCGTGCCTTCGAAGAGCAGCCGGTCCGGCAGGTCTGAGTCGGCCGGTGCGTTGCTGTCGCGATAGACGGGCAGCGCGACGCAGCTCGGCGGCAGCTTGATCCAGCGGAAATCCTCGGCGTCGCTCTGCAGCCAATCCGGCTCGAAGATCGAAAGGACGCGTTCCCACTGCTCTTTGTGCGGGTGCTTCATGACGGCGACGCGCTTCACGTTCGGCGGCACGGCGGCGCAGAGCGCCTTCGCCTGCTCGGGTGTGACCTCACGCGGCGACTCCGCGAACACGAAGCCGAGCGCATCGGCGCCTGCATCGAGGGCGGCCTCGACGGCCTCCGGGCTCTTGAGGCCGCAGATCTTCACGAACATGACTTGAGACTCCGAAGTGTGGCGGCGCGCCCGACCGCGAGCCACTCGTTAAGCGTTTGCGCCGCGTCCGCCGAGCGCATCAGGGCCGAGCCGATCAGCGCTAACCGATAGTTGGCCGCCGCGACGGCCTCGATGTCGGCGCCGCTGCCAACGCCGCTTTCGGCGACGGCCGGTAAGTGGCGCGGCAGAAACGGTGCGAGCTCCGCGAAGCGCTCGAAGCGTACCTGAAGGTCGCGCAAATCGCGGCAATTGACCCCCGCGAGAACCTGCGGGCCCACGGCTTGCGGCCGATCGTAGGATGCGAGGCGCTCGAGATCGGCGCGGTCGAACGCCTCGAGTAGCACGAACATGCCGCAGCGCCCCGCGCAGTCGACGAGCTCGTTCACCGTCGCGTCGTCGAGCATCGCCAAGATCACGAGCACACCGCCCGCGCCGGCCGCGCGAGCTTCGAGAACCTGGTACGCGTCGACGAGGAAGTCCTTGCGCATCGCCGGCCGCCGTACGCGTGCGAGCTCGGCGGCCGCAGCGGCGAGATGCGCGAGCTCGCCTTTGAACTCGGTCGGCTCGGTCAGCACCGACACGGCTGCCGCGCCGCCGCGCACGTAGCTCGTGAGCTGCGCGTGCGGATCGAAATCGCTGGCCGCGAGCGTGCCGGCGGCTGGTGAGCGCAGCTTGAGCTCGGCGATCACGTCGAAGGCGCTGAGCTCGAGTGCCGGCGCGGGCGGCTGTGCGAGCGCGCGGCGCTCGAGCGCGGCTTCGCTCTCTCGCGCGCGTGCAGAGCGCACGCGCTCGCGGCTCGCTTCGGCCATGCGCGCCAAGAACGTCATCGCGGTGGATCCTTCGACGCGTGGTCTTTCGCGAAGGCCGCGATGCGCTCGAGCAGCTGCGACCCGGCGCCGCTCGCGAGCGTCTTGCGGGCACGCGCGACCGCGCTGCGCGCATCGGGCTCCGCGCCCGTGACCTCGAGGGCCAGCGCGGCATTCAGCGCGAGCGCGTCGCGATGCGCGGCCGTGTCGCGGCCGGCGAGCGCCTCGCGCAGGCGCGCGGCGTTGCTCGCCGCGTCGCTGCCGCGCAAGTCGTCGAGCGCGCAACGCTCGATGCCGGCGTCGCGCGGATCGCGGATCGTGCGCTCCACGAGGCCCGGCCGCACGTCGTAAAGGACGAACGGGCCCGCCGGCGTCGCCTCGTCCCAACCGGCTTCGCCGTGGACGACGAACGCGCGCTGCAGCGGCAAACCCGCGAGCGTGTCGGCCATGCTCGCGGCGATCTTGTCGCTGAACGCGCCGATGACGTGAAACGGCGGCGCCGCGGGATTCGCGAGCGGCCCCAAGATGTTGAACACGGTTCGCACGCCCAACGCTTGGCGGACGGGGCCGATGCTCTTGGTCGCCGCGTGGTAGTGCGGCGCGAACAGGAACGTGAAGCCGCAGCGCTGAAGGCACTCGCCGGCAGCAGCTTCGTCGAGTGGAATCGGCAGGCCGAGCGCGGCGAGCACGTCGGCACTACCCGACTTGCTCGAAACCGAGCGGTTGCCGTGCTTGACGACGGGCAAGCCGCACGCGGCCGCGAGCAACGACGCGCCCGTCGACAAGTTCAAGCTGCCCGAACCGTCGCCGCCCGTGCCGACGATGTCGACGTAGGCGCCCGGCGCAATGCTCGGCCGCAGCGCGAGCTCGCGCATCGCACGCGCGAAGCCGCGAATCTCGTCGGCCGTCTCGCCTTTGGCGCGCAGCGCGACTAGCAGTGCGCCGGCGAGCGCCGGGGCGAGCTCGCCGCGCGCGAGCGTGCGGAGCAGCTCGCTCGCCGTCGCTTCGTCGAGGTGCTCGCCGCGCAGCAGGCGCTCGAGCAATTTCGGCGCCTCTGCGCTCATGGATAGAGGAAGTTCTTCAAAAGATGCGGCCCGTCGGGGGTCAGCACGCTCTCGGGATGAAACTGCACGCCTTCCACGGCGAGCTGGCGGTGCCGCACGCCCATGATTTCGCCGTCCGTCGTGCGCGCCGTGACGACGAGGTTCGGCGGCATCTTTTCGCGATTCGCGGCGAGCGAGTGATAACGACCCACCTCGAACGGGTTTGGCAAGCCGCGATAGAGCGTCGCGCCGTCGTGCTGCACGACCGACGTTTTGCCGTGCATCAGCGCCGCGGCGCCGATGATCTCGCCGCCGAAGTGCTGAACGATGCTCTGATGCCCCAAGCACACGCCGAGCACGGGGATCTTGCCCGCGAACGCGTCGATCATCGCGAGCGAGCTGCCCGCGTCATCGGGTCGGCCCGGGCCCGGCGAGATCACGAGATGCGTCGGCTTCAGCTTCTCCGCGTCGGCGACCGACAGCGCGTCGTTGCGATAGACGAGCACGTCGGCGTCGAGCACGAGAAACGCTTGCACAAGGTTGTACGTAAAGGAGTCGTAGTTGTCGATCAGCAAGAGGCGCACGCTCATAGTCCCTCCTCGGCGAGCTCGAGGGCTCGGCGCAGGATCGCGCTCTTCGCGAGCACTTCTTGATACTCCATCTCGGGCGAGCTGTCGGCGACGATGCCGCCGCCGGCTTGGAAGCTGTACTCGTCGCCGTCGAACACCATCGTGCGGATCGTGATCGCCTGGTCCATGTTGCCGTTCTTCGCGAAGTAGCCGACGGTGCCGCCGTAGAGGCCGCGGCCCGTGGGCTCGAGCTCTGCGATCAGCTGCATCGCGCGGACCTTCGGCGCGCCGACGAGCGTGCCGGCCGGAAACGCCGCCGCGAACAAATCGAACGCGTCGCGCTGCGGAGCAACGAGCCCTTGCACGCCGCTGACGATGTGCATGACGTGGCTGTAGCGCTCGATCTTGCGGTACGGATCGACGTGCACCGAGCCCGAGCTCGCGACTCGTCCCAAGTCGTTGCGCGCGAGGTCGACGAGCATGACGTGCTCGGCGTTCTCCTTCGGATCGGCGAGCAGCTCGCGCTCGAGCGCGAGATCGTGCTCGGGCGTCTCGCCGCGCGGCCGCGTACCGGCAATCGGCCGCAACGATGCCGTCCGGCCCGTGAGCCGCACGAGCGCCTCGGGCGAGGAGCCGGCGACGCGCAGCTTGCCGAGCTCGAGGAAGTACATGTACGGGGAGGGATTCAAGAGACGCAGGCCGCGATAGGTCTGGAACGGATCGAGATCGGTGCGGCCCGCGAACCGGACCGACAACACGATCTGATAGATGTCGCCGGCCTTGATGTGCGCTTTGCCTTTCGCCACCGCCGCCGCGTGCTCGCGCACCGTCATGCTCCCCTCGGCGGGCGAGAACTTGCCGGGCCGGTCCGGCGCATCGAGGCCGCCGCGGAGCGCTCTGACGACGTCCTTGCGCAGCGCTTGGCGCTCGCGCTCGTCGCCGGCGTGCAGCAGCGCGACGCGCCGTGTCAGGTGATCGAACACGATCAACGACTCGGGCGCGACGTAGGCCGCTTGCGGCAGGCCGGCGAGCTCGGCGCGATTCGCCGGCAGCCGCTCGAAGAAGCGCACGGTGTCGTAGCCGGCCGCGCCGACGAGCCCGCCATCGAACGGAATGCCCTCGATCTGCGGCTTCAAGAGCGGCGCGCGCTCGAGCACGCTGCGCATCATCGTCTGCCATTCATCGGCGTTGGTGGGCCGCGGCTCGGCCTTGCCGTTGACGCTGAGCCGGTCCGGATAGATCTCGAGCGTCACGGCTTCGCCCAATCCGATGAACGAGTAACGCGCGAGCCGCTCGCCGCTCTCGACGCTCTCGAGCAGAAAGCGCGGTTTGAACGGCCGGAGCTTCATGTACGCCGATACCGGGGTATCGAGATCGGCGGCGATGTCGAATGGTGACTCCATGATCTTCTGCCTAGTTCTTGCCTAGTTTTCTAAGGGGCCCAAAAACAAAAAACCCATCCTGCTACTCGCGAAGATGGGTCTGCATGGGTCGAGAGAGGACGAGAGTCTTCTACGCGCGCACTACCCGCTTCGCTGGTGAGACTCGCCACCAGCGGCCGTTGCAGGCAGGATCAGTTGGCCGTCCGCTCATGGCCGGGCAGTATGTCCGGGGGCCTCCCTGCCGGTCAAGCCGGCCCGGCCGGTACGGTGTTAAGTTGAGTCGCGAGAGGGCAAGGCTCGCCTGCGGATGAATGAGCTCACACTTCGGTAGGCACGGGCCGCCCGCAACGAGCGGTGACAAGCGTTCTTCCCGCCAAGCGCTCGACGACTATTTGAGCTTCTGGCGGTACAGCCGGCGCGCGATCGCGCTCGTCTGGTCGACGCATCGAACGCTGACGATCGCGCTCGGCGTGCTGACGCTTGCAGCCGGCATCATGCCGGCCGGCGTCGCCTACATTGGCAAGCTCATCGTCGACGCCGTCGTCGCCGCGATCGACGCGAACCGCGCGGGCTTAGGTGTCGACCACGCGCGCACGCTCGAGCTCGTCGCGCTCGAGGGCGTGCTCGTCGCCGCATTGGCCGGCGTGCAGAGAGGTATCGGGTCCTGCCAGTCGTTGCTGCGCGTGCTGCTGTCGCAGCGCGTGAACCTACTGATTCTCGACAAGGCGCTGACGTTGACGCTCGCGCAATTCGAGGACTCGGAGCTCTACGACAAGCTGAATCGCGCGCGGCAAGAAGCGTCGAGTCGGCCGCTGTCGCTCGTGAATCGCACGTTCGCTCTCGCGCAGAACGGCGTCTCGCTCGCGAGCTACGCCGGCTTGCTGCTCGCGTTCTCGCCGTGGGCCGTCGCGATTCTCGTCGCCGCGGGATTGCCGGCGTTCATCGCAGAGACGCGTTTCTCGGGCGAACGTTTCCGCGCATTCCAATGGCGCAGCCAAGACCGCCGCATGCTGGGTTACTTGGAGATTGTCATTGCGCGCGAGGACCACGCGAAAGAGGTCAAGCTGTTCGACTTGGGCGAGCGGCTGCTCACGCGCTTCCGCGACATCTTCCGCCGCATCTATGCCGAGGAGAAACGGCTCACGGTCCGCCGCGATGTCTGGGGCTTCGCACTCGGCCTCGTCGCGAGCGCCGCATTCTACGGCGCATACGTATGGATCGCGCTCGCGACGATCGACGGCGCGATTTCGCTCGGCGACATGACGATGTACTTGATGCTGTTTCGGCAAGGGCAGTCCGCTGTCGCAGCGATGCTGAGCGCGATCGGCGGCATGTACGAGGACAACCTGTATCTGTCGAATCTCTACGACTACCTCGAGCAGCCGTCGGCGGGCGCAAACGGCACCGCGATGACGGGCATCGACTTGAGCGCAGGCATCGAGTTCGACGACGTGACGTTCGCGTATCCCGGCGCGGCGAACGCAGCGCTGCGCGACGTCACGTTGCACGTTCGGCCCGGCCAGAGCATTGCGCTCGTCGGCTCGAACGGCTCGGGCAAGACGACGCTCGTGAAGCTGCTCGCGGGCCTCTACACGCCGACGAAAGGCTCGGTGCGTTATCAGGGACGCGACTTACGCGACTGGGATCCCGTCGCGCTGCGCCAGCGCATCGGCGTGATCTTCCAAGACTTCAACCGCTACCAGCTCAAGGTCGGCGAAAACATCGGAGCAGGCGACGTTGCGGCGTTCGACGACCAGGGGCGTTGGGCCGAAGCCGCCGCGAAGGGCCAAGCAGCCGAGTTCATCGCGCAGCTACCGCAAGCCTACGAATCGCAGCTCGGGCGCTGGTTCTTCAGCGGCCAAGAGCTCTCGGGCGGTCAATGGCAGCGAATCGCGCTCGCCCGCGCATTCATGCGTAAGAGTGCCGAGATCCTCGTGCTCGACGAGCCAACGGCCGCGATGGATGCCGAAACCGAAGCGCAGATCTTCGAGCACTTCCGCTCGCTGACGCACGACCGGATCGCGATCCTGATCTCGCACCGCTTCTCGACTGTCCGCTACGCGGACCAGATCGTCGTGCTCGACGAAGGCCGCATCGTCGAGCACGGCACGCACGAAGAGCTGATCGCCCTCAACGGCCGCTACGCCCACCTCTTCAACCTACAAGCGCGCGCCTACCGCTGACCGGAAGCTGTGACCTGAAAAGGGGACGGACTTATTTTCCGCGCGTAGCTCCTCAGTCCTCAGGCAATGTCGGGAGGCGCGGAAAATAAGTCCGTCCCCTTTTCGTCGCTAGGTCGGGCGCGAGTAGGTGCCGATTAGGCGGTTCATGCCGAGGACTTGCGGCTCGATCTGCGCGAAGAGATCTTGCATCGAGAGGGCGGGCGCGAGCTTCGTGTCGGTGCGCAGCGCGAGCAGCCAGAAGTAGTAGTGATGGACGCCGTGCAGCTCGGGCGGCATCGGGCCGCCGTAGCCCGGCTTGCCGAAGCTGTTGGCGCCGCTCGTGTAGCTCTTTTCGCCTTCGCGCAGCTCGCTGACGTTGCCGGGAATGTTGTAGAGCACCCAGTGCGTGAAGCCGTAGGCTTGCGGCGTCACGAGCGGAGCGTCGGGGTCGTGGACGACGAGCGCGAATGCCTTCGTGCCGGGCGGCGCGTTGCGCCATGCGAGCGGCGGCGAGATGTCGGCGCCTTCGCCGGTGTATTGCTTCGGGATGCGCCCCATGGGCGCAAACGCCGTGCTCGTGAGCTGCATCGTCGATGGTGCGAAACCCATGGTCGTCGTCCTCGAGTGTCAGGGATCGAGCTCGACCGTGACGAAGCGCAGCGCGGCGTCGTCGTCACCGTCGGCGGCTCCCGCCTCGTCGTGCCAGCGCACTCGATATTCGACGCTCGTAAGCCCCGCGCCGCGCAATAGCTCCGCGACTTGCTCGGCGCGCCGCCGAGCCATCGCGGGCTGCTCCACGAGCGTCGTGCCATTGCTGAGCAGCACGCTGCCGCGGTTGCCAGTGATCGCCACGACGCGCGCGTTCCGCGCTTTGGCCGAGTCCAAGATCGACGTGAGCTCGCCCGCATGACGAAACACAATGAGCCCATCGAAATCGTACCGCAGCGCGAACGAGCGCGGCGGCTCCTTCGGTGGCGGCGGCGCGGGCGCGCCCGCAAACGCGAGTCGGCCCGCGCTTGGTCCGGGTGGCCGCGGCGGCTCGAACGTCAGGTTGTAGCGGTCCTCGGCCGGCAACACCGCGGTATTGCACGCCGCATCGAGCTCGGGCAGCACCGAGAGCACGACGGGCTCGAGCACGATGCCGCCGCAGATGCGCGGCTTGTTCGGCGCTGCGGTGCCTTCGACGAGCACGCGATGCCCGAGCCATGGCGGCGTCACGGGCGCGCTGACGTCGGTCTGCAGCGTCAGGAAATAGAGCTCGCCGTCGTACTCGGCGAGCCAGCACGGCACCGAAGCCGTATCGCGGATGATCGGGCACGACACGAAGTTGCGCCGCGCGGCGGACTCTTCGGCCGCGAGCGGCGCGGCGCCGAGCGCCACGAGTAGCCACGCAACGCGTGCGCCCTTCATAGCGCCCCCAAGAACGCGACGAGATCATGCTTCTCCTGCTCGGAGTAGCCGATCGAATAGCGCCGATCGTAGAAGTCGACGAGCTCGCGCAGCGTCGCGGCGGAGCCGTTCGAGAAATACGGTGCGCGTGCCGCGAGCCCGCGGAATTGCTGCATGACGATCGCGCCGACGTCGTTGCACTTGCCGGAGATCAGCGCGCGCCCCGGATCCTGTGTGTAGATGACGCGGCCCAAGAACGGATGCGGCGCGACGTCGGCGTTGCACGTGACCTTGAACAGCGGCAGCTGCGGCGCGTCCTTCGTCCACGGGTTCAGCGGCGCTTCGCGCGCCCACGGCAGGTTCGTCGTGCCGATATCCATCCAGCCGTTCGCGACGTCCATGCCCGTCATGTGCATGCCGTGACACGTCGAGCAGGTGCGCTTCACGGGATTGCCGAGGCCGACGCTGTTCAAGTGCATCGAATCGCGGATGAAGAACGTCCGGAACATGAAGACGTCGTGGCCGCGCGCGACCGCCGCGCGCGCCTCTTGCTGCGTGTCGCCACCGGTGCCGGCCGCTGCCTCACGCCACGAGTCGCCGACCGGAAAGACCCAGCGCGTCGTGTTGTTGCCGAGCACGCCGGCGGGCTCCGCGGCGAGATTCTTCGGCCCGAAGCCCGGGGCGTCGCGCGTCAAATCGCCGGCCGCCAGATCGCGCACCTGCGCCGAATAGATCTGCTCCTCGAACGCGACGAGTGCGCGCAGCGTGTCCGGCGCGAGGCCAGGGGGCTTGAGCTCGAGATGAGTGCGGGCCGCGTCCTGCGCTTGGACTTTCAGCGTCGTCGCGCGGGCGTCGGCCATCATGTTCATGCTCGTCGGCAAGCCGGTGTCCGGATCGCGCACCGCCGGCAAGCCGCTCTTCGCGATGAACGGTCCGACGCCGAAGTTGTTGTGGGTGAGGTACTTCGTGTTCGCGACGACTCTCGGCCGCCGGTACACGGACACCGTCGGTTGCGGAGATGTAAGGCCGTACTCTGCGCTCGTGTTGCAGCCCGTCGGGTCGCGGACGACCTCGAGCGTGTACTCGACGGGCAGCGGCGCGCCGGCGGCA
>Ga0075428_100003724_pt1 | contig 16716 bp, 12 predicted proteins | sample RhiMetdeltSRZDD2_FD_75291 | JGI IMG/M metagenome (GOLD analysis project Ga0075428, IMG submission 75291) | Populus rhizosphere microbial communities from Tennessee, USA - Rhizosphere MetaG P. deltoides SRZDD2 | ecosystem: Host-associated > Plants > Roots > Rhizosphere > Soil | place: USA... | reverse complement strand
GCGACCGAGTCCTGTTCGCCATGAATCAGAAGCGTCGGGATCGGAGGCACGCGCGGCAGGATGCTGTCCACCTGGTAATTGAGAAGACAGCTTTCGAGGGTCGAGGTGAGGGAGCGAAACGTGAACTTGTGGCTGTCGACGAGGACCGGCCACGGGAAGCGGAGCAGGTAGCGGAGCGTCAGCTCCAGGCCGCTGCGGCGCATCTGCGCCAGTGTCTCCTTGAGGGAGTGCTCGTTGAGGAGCCTCCTGTAATGGGGCGAGCCGCGCCAGAACAGGGCGTGCGCCATCGCGGCGTCCTGGTAGCGAGGCAGGCTCAGGATGGCAATGCAACGCACCTCGCCCGCGAACTTCGCCGCGTACTCGAGCGCGATGAGCCCGCCCAGCGAGTGCGCGACGATCGCCAGCGGCCGCCCCGACAGGCCCATCTCCTCGACGAGGCGCCGGACGCTGTCCCGGAACACGTCCATCTCGTAGGTGATGTGCGGCTTCGGAGACAGCCCGAAGCCGATGAGATCGGGGAGTATCAACCGGTACGGGCCGGCCAGGTGACGGACCCGCTTCAGCCAGTAGCGCCGCGACCCGGTGATGCCGTGCAGGAACAGCAGGGGAGGGGCGTCGCGCGGGCCGATCGCGACGTAGTGGAGCGCGTCGGAGGCTCTCATGTCGTGCGTCGCTTGCTCCCTCCCGGGGGCTCTTATATCATCGCGCCGTGAGCGAAAGTTCCCTGGGAGCGGCTCTGAGGCAGATCGATCCGGAGACGGCCGACGCCCTCGTCGCGGAGGCGCGCCGGCAGGACGAGACGCTCGTTCTGATCGCCAGCGAGAACTTCGCTTCGCGCGCCGTCCTGGAAGCGACCGGATCCGTCCTGACCAACAAGTACGCCGAGGGGTATCCTGGCCGGCGCTACTACGGCGGCTGTGAGCACGCCGATGCGGTCGAGCGGCTGGCGATCGCGCGGGCGCGGGCCCTGTTCGGCGCGGAACACGCCAACGTCCAGCCGCACTCCGGCGCGCAGGCCAACACGGCCGTCTACCTGGCGCTCCTGAAGCCCGGGGACACGCTGCTCGGCATGGACCTGGCGCACGGCGGGCACCTCACCCACGGCCACCCGCTCAACATCTCCGGCCGGTACTTCCACTGCATCGGTTACGGAGTGAGCCGCGAGACGGAGACCATCGATTACGACCAGGTGGCCCGCCTGGCGCGGGAGCACCGGCCCCGTCTGATCATCGGGGGCGCCAGCGCCTATTCCCGCATGGTCGACTACGCCCGCCTGCGCCAGATCGCCGACGAGGTGGGGGCGCTGCTGATGGCCGACGCAGCCCATGTCGCCGGCCTGATCGCAGCCGGAGTCCATCCCAATCCGCTGCCCCACGTCGACGTCATGACCACGACGACGCACAAGACGCTGCGCGGTCCACGGGGCGCCCTGATCCTCTGCCGCGAGCGGCTTGCCAAGGAGATCGACTCCGCCGTCTTCCCGGGCGTGCAGGGTGGCCCGCTGATGCACGCGATCGCTGCGAAGGCGGTCGCCTTCCGCGAGGCGGCGGGGGAGGACTTCCGCCGCGACCAGCGGCGCACTCTGGACAATGCCACCCTGCTGGCGGCTGAGCTGGCGAAGGGCGGCCTGCGGATCGTCTCGGGAGGGACCGAGACGCACATGTTCCTGGTCGACCTGCGGCCGCGGCGTCTGACCGGTCGCGCCGTCGAGCAGCACCTCGAGCGGATCGGCATCGCCCTCAACAAGAACACGATTCCATTCGATCCCGAGAAGCCGATGATCTGCAGCGGCGTGCGCATCGGCACCCCGGCCGTCACCACCCGGGGCATGGGGGAGGAGGAGATGCGCGCCGTCGCGGCCCTCATCCTCGAGGCCCTGCACGGCCAGGAGGACGCCCGGACACTGGAGGGGATCGCCGGACGGGTGCGCGCCCTCTGCCGCTCCTTCCCGATCTACTCCTGGCTCACGGCCGGCGCCGCCACCCGCGCCGCCTCCGCGCCGACCGCGGTCTGAGGTCCCTTCTGCACCGAACCGGCCGCCGACCGAGGGGGTGAGATCCCGCCATGGCCGACCGTCCCGATCCCGAGACGTCGCTGTTCCTGGTCGACGGGACGAACAACCTCTACCGTGCCTTCCACGCCATCCGGGATCTCACCAACAGCAAGGGGCAGCCGACCAACGCGATCTATGGGTTCACCGGCATGCTCCGCAAGCTGCTCAAGGAATTCTCACCCCGTTATCTGGTGGTCGCGTTCGATCGGCCGGAGCCCACCTTCCGCCACCAGGCGTATCCCCAGTACAAGGCGAACCGGCCCGAGACGCCCGAGAGCCTCGTGGCGCAGATCCCCTACGTCAAGCGGGTGTGCGAGGTCCTCAGGGTCCCGATGCTCGAGAGCCCCGGCTTCGAGGCGGACGACCTGATAGGCACACTGGCCGAGCGCGCCCGGGAGGCGGGGCTTCAGTCCGTCATCATCGCCACCGACAAGGACCTCCTGCAGCTCGTGCGCGAGGGCGTGCGGGTCTACGACCCCGTGAAGGAGGCGCTGCTCGACAGCGACGCCGTGGAGCGCATCTTCGGCGTGCGGCCGGAGCAGGTGCCCGACGTGCTGGCCCTCTGGGGGGACGAGACCGACAACATCCCCGGGGTGCCCGGGATCGGGAACAAGGGAGCCAAGGACCTGATCCGGCGCTACGGCGACCTCGACGCGCTCCTGCGCAGCGCGGAGGAGGTTTCCAACCGGCGCTACCGCGAGGCCCTGCTGCAGCACGCCGGGGACGCCCGCCTGAGCCGGGATCTGGCGACCGTGCGGCGCGACGTGCCGATCGAATTCGAGCTCGAGGCGCTGCGAACGCGGCCGCCCGACGCGGAGGCCGCCCGCCTGCTGTTCTCCGAGCTGGAGTTCAACGCCTTCCTCCGCGATCTGCCGTCGCCCGTGGCGAACGTCGAAACGGAGCACGTGGTGATCCTGACCCTCGAGGACCTCGAGCGAGCGGTGGCGCGGCTGCGCTCCTCCGGGGCCGTCGCGCTGAACCTCGAGCGCGACCGGACCGACCCGATGCGCGCCCGGCCGGTCGGCGTCACGCTGGCGGGACCGGACTCGCCGCCCGCCTACATCCCGCTCGGCCATCGGTCTCTGGGGTCGCCGGCGCAGCTGCGGATCGAGGACGTCTTCGACCGCCTGGGACCTCTGCTGACCGACCCGCGGGTGCGCCGCGTCGGGCACAACGTCAAAAGCGATCTTCTCATGCTCCGCCGGCTCGGGGCCGAGTTCGGCGCGTTCTCGTTCGACACCATGCTGGCCAGCTACCTCTCGAACCCGTCGCGACGCTCGCACGCGCTGGAGGTGGTCGCGCTGGAGGTCGGCGGGCTCGCCGTGCCGACCTACGCCTCGCTCCTCGGAGAAGGCGCGCGGGCCGCGTCGCTCGAGGACGCCGACCTCGGGCGGACGGCGGCTCTGGCCTGCGCCCGCGTGGCGGCGGTCTCGGCCATCGAAGGGCGCCTGAAGGCCTCGCTCGAGCAGGACGGCCTGCTGCCAATCCTCCTCGACCTCGAGCTGCCGCTGTCCTCCGTCCTGGCCGACGTGGAGCGAACCGGCGTGCGGATCGACGTGCCATTCCTGGCGCGCCTGTCGCAGGAGTGGGAACGGGAGCTGGCGCGCCTCACGAGCGAGATCCACCGGCTGGCTGGGTGCGAGTTCAACATCAACTCACCCCGCCGCCTCGGCGAGATCCTGTTCGAGACCCTGAAGCTGGCCCCCGGGCGGAAAACGCGTAAGACCGGCACCTGGTCGACGGATGTCGAGGTGCTCGAGGAGCTCGCCGAGTCGCACGAGCTGCCGCGCCGTCTGCTCGAGTACCGGAGCCTGCAGAAGCTGAAGGGGACTTACGTGGACACGCTGCCCGCCCTCGTCCATCCCGAGACCGGGCGGGTGCACACCTCCTTCAACCAGGCGGTCGCCGCGACCGGTCGGCTGAGCAGCAGCGATCCGAATCTGCAGAACATCCCCATCCGGACCGAGCAGGGCCGGCAGATCCGCCGGGCGTTCGTCCCCGCCGAGGGCTACCGCCTGCTGTCCGCCGACTATTCCCAGATCGAGCTCCGCGTGCTGGCCCACCTCAGCGCCGACCCGGCGATGGTCGACGCGTTCCGCAAGGGCGAGGACATCCACCGGCGCACCGCGGCGGAGCTGTTCGGCGTGATGCCGGGGCTGGTGACGGGTGACATGCGGCGGCGCGCCAAGGTGGTCAACTTCGGGATCGTCTACGGCATGGGACCCCAGCGGCTGGCCCGGGAGCAGGGGGTCTCCCTCAAGGAGGCGGACGCCTTCATCAAGGAATACTTCAAGCGCTTCCCCGGCGTGCGGGAGTACATCGATCGGACCATCGCAGCGGCCGAATCCGAGGGGGCCGTGCGGACGCTCCTCGGCCGCGTCCGTTACTTTCCTGAGATCCGCGCCGCCGATCGGAACGCCAAGCAGCAGGCCATCCGGGCGGCGGTCAACACGACGATCCAGGGCACCGCGGCCGACCTCATCAAGAAGGCCATGGTCGATCTGGGGCGGAGGCTGGCCGAGGCGGGCCTCGGGGGACGGATGATCCTCCAGGTGCACGACGAGCTGGTGCTGGAGGTGCCTCCGGGGGAGGAGGCGGAAACCGCCGACCTGGTGCGCTTGGTCATGGAGCGGGCTCACCCGCTCTCGGTGCCGCTGGTCGTCGACACGCGCACCGGCCCGAACTGGCTCGACATGGGCGGCCCGGACGGCCGCTCCAAGGATTGAGATCGCCCGGAGACGCCCGGCGCCGGCGCGCCGGATGCGGTTGACTCGCCATCCGGCCGACCTAAGATTGTATGCGGGTCGGTTGCTGGAAGTCGCCTAGCCGAGCGATTCGTCCCGGAGCGTCCCATGCCGAACGCGGCACGAATCCTGGTTGTCGACGACGATCCCGCCATCCGCGACGTGCTCGCCCAGTCCCTGGACGAGATCGGCTACCGGTGCGACACGGCCTCCGACGGGCTCGAAGCGCTGGAGAAGGCGCGGGCCGACTGCTTCGAGGTCCTGCTGAGCGATCTCGACATGCCCCTCATGGACGGCGTGCTCCTGCTCAAGGAGATCAAGGCGCTGCAGCCCGACACGGCCTTCATCATGCTCACGGGCGTCGTCGATCTGGAGACGGCGATCGGCGCCATGCGCATGGGAGCCAGCGACTACCTCACCAAGCCGTTCAACCTGGCGCAGGTGCGCATCACCGTCGAGCGGGCCCTCGAGAAGCGGCGGCTCATCCTGGAGAACCGCGAGTACCGGATGACCCTCGAAGCGAAGGTGGTGGAGCGGACCGCCGAGCTGACCCGCAAGACGCACCAGGTCGAGGACCTGTTCAGCCGCCTCGAGGAATCGTATCGTACCACCCTGGAGGCGCTGGCGACGGCCCTGGATGCGCGAGACGCCGAGACGCTGGGGCACTCGGTGCGGGTCGGCGCGTACACGGTGGCGGTGGCGCGCCGGATGGGAGTGGCCGAGCCCGAAATCACCGACATCTACAGGGGCGCGTTGTTGCATGACGTCGGGAAGATCGGCATCCCGGACGCCATCCTGCTCAAGCCGGGAAAGCTGACGCCCGCCGAGTGGCGCGAGATGCGCAAGCACCCGGAGATCGGCGCGCGCATGCTCCATGGGATCAACTTCCTGGAACGGGCGATCGCCATCGTCCTCTCCCACCAGGAGCGCTACGACGGCATGGGCTACCCGAAACGGCTCAAGGGGGAGCAGATCCCGCTCGGGGCGCGCATCTTCGCGGTCGTCGACACGCTCGATGCCATGACGTCGGACCGGCCCTACCGCAAGGCCATGAGCTACCAGCAGGCGAGGGAGGAGATCACGCGCTGCCGGGGAACGCAGTTCGACCCGCGGGTGGTCGACGTGTTCCTGCAGATCCCGGAATCGGAGTGGACCGCCATCCATCAGCGCGTGCTGGAGGAGGTCTCGGCGCGCGGCGCTTCGCGCTCCTAGGACCCGCCCCCGCCGCGCAGAGGACCGCTCCCCGGCGCGAACCGGCGGGCCGGCGCGCCGAGTTCGGCGCCGCTCAGCAGGCGCCGACGCATCCCGTCCCCCAGGAGCTGCGCCGCAAGGACCGTCAGGAAGATCGCGGCCCCCGGCGCGACCGCGAGACGCGGTGCGTCGAGCAGGTTCTGCGTCCCGTCGCGCAGCATGCCTCCCCAGCTGGCCGAGGGAGGAGGCACGCCGAGCCCCAGGAAGGAGAGCCCCGCCTCCGCCATCACGACACCGCCCAGTCCCAGGGCCGCCTGGACGGTGACCGGACCGACGAGGTGCGGCATCAGGTGGCGGAAGACGACCCGGCTGCCGGTGGCTCCAGAGGACCGCGCCGCCTCGAGGAACGGCTGCCGCTTCAGCCGCAGCGTCTCGCCGCGAGACACCAGGGCAAATCCGACCCAGCCGATGAGGCTCAACGCCACGACCAGGTTCGACATTCGTGGTCCGAGAACCGCCACCAGAGAGATGGCGAGGAGGATTCCCGGGAACGCGAGTAGCAGCTCGGCTACGGCGCTGATGGCGGCGTCCGTCCTGCCGCCGGCATAGCCGGCGGCCGCCCCGAGCAGCGTTCCGGCCAGGACGCTGATCGCCACCACCACAAGCCCCAGCGGCAACGACATCCGCGCCCCCCAGATGAGCCGCGACAGGACGTCCCGTCCCAGGTCGTCCCGGCCCAGAGGGTGCGAGGCGGTCGGCCCCTCGAGGCGCAGGGCGAGGTCCTGCGCCGCGGGCGGCTGGGAGGCCAGCCAGGGGGCGAAGGCGGCCGTCAGCAGCAGCAGGGCCAGGATCGACCCCCCGCAGGCGGCGCTCCCCGTGCCGGACCGCCGCATCAGGCGGCGACCCTGGGGTCGAGCGCGCCCCGCACGGCATCGCACAGGAGCTGCGTCCCGATGTAGAGCGCGGCGAAGAGCAGGACGCAGCCCTGGACCAGCGGGTAGTCGCGGTAGGAGATGGCGCGCACCAGCAGGCGGCCGAGACCGGGCCAGGCGAAGATCGTCTCCGTGAGGATGGCGCCGGTGAGCAGGGATCCGACCTGCAGCGCGACGGTGGTGACGACCGGGCCGCAGGCGTTGCGCAGGGCATGGCGCAGAGCGGCCGCAAGTCGCGACAGCCCGCGGGCCCGCGCCGAGCGCACGTAGAGGGAGCCCAGCTCCTCCGCGAGCGAAGTGCGCAGGAGCCGCGCCAGGAGGGCGCCGGTCGAGAAGGCCAGGGTCGCGGCCGGGAGGATGATCGACGACGGCCGGTCCGCTCCCGAGACCGGCAGCCAGTTCAGGCGGATCGAGAACAGGATGACGAGGAGCGGCCCGAGCCAGATGCTGGGGAGCGAGAGGGCCACGGCGGCGAGGACCGCAGTGGCCCGATCGGCGGCACCGGACGGACGCAGCGCGGCCATGACGCCCGCAGGGACGGCCAGCAGAAGCGCCATCGCCAGGGTGGCGGTGGCGAGCATTGCGGTCGCCGGCAGGCGCTCGAGGAGGAGCGACCCGACGGGATCCTGATAATGAATCGAGACGCCGAGGTCGCCCCTCAGGAGGGCGCCGAGGAAGGCGAGGAACTGGATTCCGAGCGGCCGATCGAGCCCCAGCCTCGCCTGCAGGGCCTGGATGTCGGCGGGCAGGGCTCCCGGCCCGAGCATGGCCTGGGCCGGATCGCCCGGGATCAGGTGGATCAGCAGGAAGACCACGCTGGCGGCGCCCAGAAGGAGCGGCGCCATCATCAGTCCCCGCCGCAGCAGGTAGCCTGTCACGTCTCGCCCTCCGGCGTCGGCGCCGGGGGACGGGCGGCCGCCTTGGGATCTGCAACCGGGAGAGGACGGGATCTCGGATCCGGCATGAGCGGCTGGATGATCCCCGCGCGGGAACGCTCTTGTCAACCGCCGAACGGCGCGGGATCCAGCCTTGACGATCGGATATGCGTCTGTTACATTTGCCGCGCTCGACCGTTCCTGGGGTCCCTCGCGATGCGAATCCTGCGACATATTCTCCTGGTGGCCGCTTGGCTGGCGATCCTCGCACCCGCGCCGGTGCGAGGGGAGGCGTCCGGGACGTCCCGCGCGACGGACGATGCCGCCGGGAGCGCGAAAAGCTCCGATCCGGTGCTCGCGGACATCCTGAAGGCCTGGGACCGGACGCAGCAGGAGACGACGACGCTCGTGGCCTCCTTCACGGAGCGGAAGGACCTCAAGCTGCTCGCCAAGCCGGTGCTGTCCAAGGGGGAGTTCTACTACCAGAGCCCGAACCGGGCCCGCTGGGAGTACTACGAGCCTGACAAGAAGGTGTTCGTGATCACCGAGGAACAGTACACCGCCTACTATCCGGCCCTGAAGCGCGCCGAGGAGGTGCCGATCAAGAAATTCGTCGGCAAGCGCCTCTTCCGCTTCCTGGGCGTGGGGCAGCGGATCGGCGATCTGGCCCGCTACTACGATTTCGAGCTCGCCCCGAAAAGCGACGTCCCGGGAACCCACCTGATCTTCCTGACCCCGCGGAAGAAGGCGGTGCGCGATCGGGTGGCCGAGATGAAGATCTGGGTGGACGAAACCACCTTCCTCCCCAGGCAGCTGCAGTACGTCGAGGCGGATGGAGACACGACGCTCCTGGCGTTCGAGAACGTGCGCGCCAACGTCGAGGTGAGCGAGGCGCGCTTCCGTATCGACCTGCCGGACGACGTGGCCGTGTCGCAGACCTTCAACGGCTTCTCGCTGGGACAGCAGAGCTTCTAGCCCGGCCGTCCTCCTGACTCCCCCCGGGCCATTCTCCCGAGGCCGGCCCGCGACCCTAAGGAAGAAGCCCCGCCACCGGGACGCGGAGTTGTGCTAGCCTACGCGCCTTCCGGAGCAGCAGAGTCGCGACGGTTGGCGCCGTGCGCCGAGAAGGGCACCTTCGGGCGACCGTGTCGCAGCGCAGGACCTGGGCGTGTCGCAGATCTTCCACAGGAGCACGAACACTCTCTCGCGGGTCACCATCTATGCGGCTGTGTTCCTCGCCGCAGGGCTGCTCTTCGTGGCGGCCGCTCTCGATCGCTCCCCCTACAACACCCGCCAGGACGTCGTGCTGAAGCAGCCTGTGCCCTTCAGCCACCGGCATCACGTGGCCGGCCTCGGTCTCGACTGCCGGTACTGCCACAGCAGCGTCGAGACCTCGGCGTTCGCGGGCATGCCGTCGACCACGACCTGCATGAATTGCCACAAGCAGATCTGGTCCGACAGCCCGATGCTCGAGCCGGTGCGCTCGAGCGCGCGCACGGGAACGCCGATCCGCTGGACCCGCGTGCACGATCTGCCCGACTTCGTCTACTTCAACCACAGCATCCACGTGGCGAAGGGGATCGGGTGCGTCTCCTGCCATGGCCGCGTGGACGAGATGCCGCTCATGCGGCAGGCTCAGCCGCTGCAGATGGAATGGTGCCTCGGGTGCCATCGGCATCCGGAAGAGCAGGTCCGCCCGCGTGACGCCGTCTTCAGCCAGACCTGGCAGGCGGGCGATCAGGCGTCTCTCGGTCCGATCCTGGTGCGCGAGCACCGGATCCGCGGGGCCCGGGATCTGACCAGCTGCTCGACCTGTCACCGATAGGACGATGAGCGACGATCCTCGCGACGAATCGAGTTCCGCCCGCCCGCACGGCCGGCAGTTCTGGCGCAGCCTCGCGGAGCTCGAGGGCTCTCCCGGAGTCGAGGAGGGGCGGGGCGACGAGTTCCCTCCGCAGGCGTCGGAGTGGCCCGACGGGCTCGACCGGCGCCGGTTCCTGCAACTGGCCGGCGCCTCGCTGGCGCTCGCCGGGCTGCAGGGCTGCACCCGCCAGCCGGTCGAATCGATCGTGCCGTACGTGAGGCAACCGGAGGAGATCGTTCCGGGGAGGCCGCTCTTCTACGCCACCGTCATGACCCTCGGCGGCTATGGGCACGGCCTCCTGGTCGAGAGCCACGAAGGGCGGCCGACGAAGATCGAGGGCAACCCGTCCCATCCCGCCAGCCTCGGGTCCACCGACGCATACGCCCAGGCGGCCATCCTGGGGCTCTACGATCCGGATCGGTCGCAGCTCCTCACGGAACTGCGCGGCGTGAGCATCTGGAAGGATTTCGTCGCGGCCTTGCAGGCGCGCCTGAAGGCTCAGGAGGCGCTGGACGGGGAGGGGATTCGGATCCTGACGGAGACCGTCACGTCCCCCACGCTCGTCGACCAGATCCGCGCCGTCCTGGACCGCTTTCCGAAGGCCCGCTGGCACCAATGGGAGCCGGTGACGCGCGACGCTGTCCGGCTGGCGTCCCGCGCCGCCTTCGGCCGGATCCTGGAGACGCGCTACGACCTCCGGTCCGCCGACGTCATCGTCGCGCTCGATGCGGATTTCGTGACCGCGGGGCCGGGCGCCGTGCGTCGGGCCCGCGATTTCGCCGATCGCCGTCGCGTGCGCGGCGACGGAAGCGGCATGTGCCGCCTGTACGCCATCGAGAGTGCTCCCACCGCGGCCGGGACGCTGGCCGACCATCGCCTGGCCGTGCGCGCCGGAGCCGTGCCGATTGTGGCGGCGGCCCTGGCCAGGGAGCTCGGCGTGCCCGGCGCGACCGGCGCGGCACTGGCCCTCGAGGGGTCGCAGGCGCGCTTCGTCCGCGCCGTCGCGGCCGATCTCCTGGCCCGCCCCGGGCGCTGTGTGGTGATCCCCGGCGAGTACGCGCCCGCGGCCGTGCACGTGCTGGCGCACGCCATCAACCACCGCCTTGACGCGTCCGGTGCGACGGTCGTCCAGACCGAGCCGGTGGAACCGGAGCCCATCGACCAGGCAAGTTCTCTCCGCGAGCTGGTCGAGGCGCTGCGGGCGGGACGGGTCGACCTCCTGGCGATCGTCGGAGGGAACCCGGTCCACACGGCGCCGGCCGATCTCCGGTTCGCGGAGGCCATGCTCAGGGCGCCGTTCCGCTTTCATCTGGCGACGGAGGAGGACGAGACCTCCGATTACTGCCAGTGGCACGTCCCCGAGGCGCACTTCCTGGAGGCCTGGAGCGATGCGCGGGCCTTCGACGGCACGGCCTCCATCGCCCAGCCGCTGATCGAGCCGCTCTACGGCGGCCGCTCGGCGCACGAGGTGCTGGCGGCGTTCCTCGAGGAGACACCGCGCCCGGGGCTCGCTATCGTGCAGGAGTCCTGGCGGTCTAGGCTGCCGGCCGCCGGGTTCGAGGCCTCCTGGCGGCGCTCCCTGCACGACGGGGTCATCGAGGGGACGGCCCTGCCGGCCCTGACGCCGGCTCACCGGGCCGACAGCGTGCGCGAGGCGGTCGGATCGATCCGCCCTCCGGGTGAAGAGGCCATCGAGCTGGTCCTCCGTCCCGACCCCTCGGTCTTCGACGGGCGCTTCGCCAACAACGGGTGGCTGCAGGAGCTGCCGCGCCCGCTCTCCAAGCTGACCTGGGACAACGTGGCCTACGTCTCTCCGGCGATGGCGCGACGCCTGGGCGTCGCAAGCGGCGACGTGGTCGAGGTCCAGGCGTCGGGCGCCGCCGCGCGCCTGCCGGTGTGGGTCCTCCCGGGCCACCCGGACGGATCGGTCACGGCGCACCTCGGCTACGGCCGGCGGCGCATCGGCCGCGTGGGGACCGGCGTCGGCGTCGATCTCTACCCGCTGCGCGACGCCGTCTCCCCGTGGCTGGTCGAGGCGGCGGTGACGAGGACCGGCGAGCGGACCGATCTGGCTTCGACGCAGGAACACTTCCTGATGGAAGGGCGTCATCCGGTGCGTCGCGGGACGCTGGCCGAGCTGCGGGCCAACCCGGGGTTCGTCGCGGAGATGGAGGAGCGGCCCGCCCGGGAGGAGTCCTTTTATCCCCCGCATTCCTATCCGGGGCGGGCCTGGGGGCTGGCCGTCGATCTGTCGGTGTGCACGGGATGCAACGCCTGCGTGATCGCGTGCCAGGCCGAGAACAACATCCCCGTGGTCGGCAAGGACCAGGTGCGCCGCGGGCGCGAGATGCACTGGCTGCGGATCGACCGCTACTACGAGGGCCCGGAGGAGGACCCGGCGGTGCACAACATGCCGGTGATGTGCATGCACTGCGAGCAGGCCCCCTGCGAGGTCGTCTGCCCGGTCGGCGCCACGAACCACAGCAGCGAGGGCCTCAACGACATGGTCTACAACCGCTGCGTGGGCACGCGCTATTGCTCGAACAACTGCCCCTACAAGGTGCGGCGCTTCAACTTCCTGCAGTACAGCGACGAGCGGACTCCGGTGCTGAAGCTGGGGCGCAATCCGGACGTCACCGTGCGATCGCGGGGCGTGATGGAGAAGTGCACCTACTGCGTGCAGCGCATCAACGGGGCGCGCATCGAAGCCGAGAAGGAGGGCCGGCCCGTGCGCGACGGCGAAGTCACGACCGCCTGCCAGCAGGCGTGCCCGACGCAGGCGATCGTCTTCGGCGACATCAACGATCGGCAGTCGAGGGTGGCGCTCTGGCGGTCCGAGCCGACGCACTACGGCCTGCTGGAGGAGCTGAACACCCGCCCGCGGACCACCTACCTCGCCAAGCTGTCCAACCCGAGCGACGATCTGGAGCGCGGCTGAGCCATGACGGAACGGACCCTCCCCGGGCGGCCCCCGATCATCGGTCCCGGGTACACCTCCGGGACCGTGACCGACAAGATCAGCGAGGTCGTGCTCAAGAGGACGCCGCGCTGGTGGTACGTCGGATTCGGCCTCAGCCTCATCCTGGTCCTGCTCTTCTTCTACGCCGTGGCGTACCTGTTCACCAAGGGGGTCGGGATCTGGGGCGTGAACGTCCCCGTCGGCTGGGGATGGGACATCACCAACTTCGTCTGGTGGATCGGGATCGGCCACGCCGGCACGCTCATCTCCGCCATCCTGCTGCTCCTGCGTCAGCCGTGGCGCAACTCGATCAACCGGTTCGCCGAGGCGATGACCCTGTTCGCCGTCGCCTGCGCCTCCACCTATCCGATCCTCCACCTCGGCCGCCCCTGGGTCTTCTACTGGCTGATGCCGTATCCGAACTCCCTGGGCATCTGGCCCCAGTTCAGGAGCCCCCTCGTCTGGGACGTCTTCGCGGTCTCCACCTACGCCACGATCTCGCTGCTCTTCTGGTTCGTCGGGCTCATCCCGGACCTCGCGACGCTCCGCGATCGGGCCGCCGGCAAGACGGCCAAGGTCGTCTACGGGATCCTGGCGATGGGGTGGCGGGGGTCGGCGCGTCACTGGCACAATTACGAGTCGGCCTACGTGATGCTCGCCGGGCTGGCCACATTCCTCGTCGTGTCCGTGCACAGCGTGGTCAGCTTCGACTTCGCGTCGGGCCTCCTGCCCGGCTGGCACACGACGGTGTTCCCGCCGTACTTCGTCGCCGGGGCCATCTACTCCGGGTTCGCCATGGTGCTGACGCTCGCGATCCCCCTCCGCGCGGCGTTCGGCCTGCAGGACTTCATCACGGCGCGCCACCTCCAGAACATGGCCAAGGTCATGCTGGCCACAGGGCTGATCGTGGGCTACGGCTACCTGATCGAGATCTTCCTGGCCTGGTACAGCAACGATCCGTACGAGAAGTACATGGTCGTCAACCGCGTCATGGGGCCGTACGCCTTCCAGTACTGGGCGCTCATCGCCTGCAACATCGTATCGCCCCAGTTCCTCTGGCTGCGGCGCGTCCGCAGCTCGACGGCGGCCCTCTTCGTGCTGTCGATCGTAGTCAACATCGGCATGTGGCTCGAGCGCTACGTGATCATCGTCACCAGCCTGCACCGGGACTTCCTCCCCTCCTCCTGGGGCACCTACTCCGGGACGATCTGGGACTACGCCACCTTCATCGGCACCATCGGCCTGTTCCTGGCGCTCATGTTCCTGTTCATCCGCTTCCTGCCGGCGATCTCCATCTTCGAGATGCGCACCATCCTCCCGGAGGCGCGGTCGGTCGAGGAGGGCGGCCCGTGAGGGGCGGGCCACGGCTGTGGGGGCTGATGGCCGAGTTCCGCACGCCCCAGGAGCTGGTGGATGCGGCGGCGCGGGCCCGTGCCGAGGGGTACCGGCGCATGGACGCCTATTCCCCGTTCCCGATGGAGGCGCTGTCGGAGGCCCTCGACCTGCCCGCGTCGAAGGTGCCGAGGCTCGTCCTCGTCGGCGGCACGCTCGGCGCCCTCGCTGGATTCGCGCTGCAGTACTGGGTGTCGGTGATTGCGTACCCCCTCGACGTGGGGGGGAAGCCGTACAACTCCTGGCCCGCCTTCATTCCGGTCGTGTTCGAGTGCACCATCCTGTGCGCCGGGCTGTTCGCCGTCCTCGGCATGCTGGCGCTCAACGGCCTGCCGATGCCGTACCACCCGGTCTTCAACGCGCCCCGTTTCGCCCTGGCGTCGCGCGACCGCTACTTCCTGTGCATTGAGGCACGCGACCGGAAGTTCGATCGCCAGGCGACGCGCCGGTTCCTCGAGGGCCTGCGCCCCAGCGAGGTGGCCGAAGTTGCGGCCTGATCGGCGCGGGCGAATCGCCGCGGCCGCTGTGGCCCTCCTCCTGGCCGCCGCCTGCCGGCAGGACATGTTCAACCAGCCGAAGACTAGGACCTATCGGGCGGGGGAGTTCTTTGATGACGGCGCGAGCGCGCGGGTCCCGGTCGCGGGGACGGTGGCTCGCGGCCAACTGCGCGCCGATCCCGTGCTCAACACGGGCGTCGGACCCGACGGACACTTCGTCGCGCGGCTGCCGCTGCCGGTCGATCGCGCCCTCCTCCTCCGGGGCCGCGAGCGCTACGAGATCTTCTGCAGCCCCTGCCACGGGCGGACGGGGGACGGGCGAGGGATGATCGTGCAGCGCGGCTTCAAGGAGCCGTCCTCGTTCCACGCGGACAGACTGCGCCAGCAGCCGATCGGCTACTTCTTCGATGTCATGACCAATGGATTCGGTCAGATGTCGGACTACGCCGCCCAGGTTCCCGTCCGCGACCGGTGGGCGATCGCGGCCTACCTCCGCGCGCTGCAGCTGTCGCAGCACGCGCCGATCGCCGAGGTGCCGCCCGGCGATCGCGAGCGGATCGAGAGGGCGGGCGGTCCCGCCGGGGCGGCGCGGTGAGCGCGCCGTCGGCAGGGCGGCCGGTCCAGGCGGGGGAGTACGCCCCGCCCGACGGGCTCGTGGCCATCCGCAACAAGGCCTTCCTGATCGGCGGGATCGCCTGCGCCGCAGCCATCGTCGGCGGACTCGGCGATCCGGCGCAGTTCGTGCGCTCCTATCTCATCGCCTTCCTCTACTGGCTGTCGATCGCGCTGGGCTGCTTCGCCATCGCCGCGCTGCACCATCTGTCGCACGGGGCCTGGGGCCTGCCGATCCGCAGGGTGCTCGAAGCGGCGGCCCGCACCATCCCGGCCCTGGCGCTGCTCTTCCTCCCGGTCCTCCTGGGCGTGAGGATGCTGTATCCCTGGGCCGGCCCTTCCGCCGCCTCGGACCCGCTCCTCCGCCACCAGGCCGTGTACCTGAACCTGCCCTTCTTCGCACTGCGTGCGGCGCTCTACTTCGCCGTCTGGACCGTCGCCTCCGTCGTCCTCGATCGCATGTCGCGGCGCCAGGACGGATCCGCCGACGCGCGGCTGATGAGACGGATGCAGATGGTGGCCGCCCCGGGCCTCATCCTCTACTGCCTGACGGCCACCTTCGCCTCCATCGACTGGATCATGGCTCTCAACGAGCACTGGCACTCGACCATCATCGGCTTCATGTTCATCGGCGGCCAGACGGTCGCCGCCATGGCGTTCGTGATCCTCGTCGCCCGGTTCCTGGCCGAGCGGCGCCCGATGTCGGGCGTGTTCCGGCCGCAGCATTTCCACGACTACGGCAACTTATTGCTCACCTTCGTCGTGCTCTGGGGGTACTTCCACGTCTCGCAGTTCATCATCTCGTGGCAGGCGAACCTCCCGAAGGAGGCGGCCTGGTACCATCCGCGCTCGGCCGGAGGCTGGCGGCTCGTGTCGCTGCTCCTGGTGGCCCTGCACTTCGCGCTGCCCTGCGCCGTGCTGCTGTCGCGTCCACTGAAGCGCAACGTCCCGCGCCTCGCCTCGATCGCTGCCCTCTTGCTCCTGATGCGGTGGTTCGATCTCTACTGGCTCGCGGCCCCGGCCTTCTCGTCCGAAGGGCCGGCCTTCCACTGGCTCGACGCGGCCCTGCCGATCGCCCTGGGCGGGCTCTGGATAGGCCTGTTCGCCGACCAGCTCCGGCGCCGGCCGCTCCTCCCGGTCAACGATCCCTTCCTGCCGGAGGCCTTGCATGGCTGAGAGCGGCGGGGCTCCGCATGGCCGTCCATCCGCCGGCAGGCGGCGGGAGCCCGGCGACTCTCTCGATCGCGAGCTCGATCTCCGCGGCATCTGGGGCTTCGCCGCCCTCGTGGCCGCGACGACCGCGCTCCTGCACCTGGTCGTCTGGGGCCTGATGGTCGGGTTCCGCGAAGCGGCCGAACGCCGCGATCCAGCCCCGTCTCCTCTGGCCGAGGCCAACGAGCGGCGCCTCCCGCCCGCTCCGCGCCTGCAGGACGCTCCCGAGCGCGACATGCAGGCGCTGCGCGCGGAGGAGGACGCGAGGCTCTCGAGCTATGGCTGGATCGATCGCACCGCCGGCATAGGCCGGATCCCGATCGATCGCGCCATCGACCTGATCCTGGAACGCGGCCTGCCGGAGGTGAGCGCTCCCCCCGTGGCT
>Ga0075428_100003721_pt1 | contig 16718 bp, 14 predicted proteins | sample RhiMetdeltSRZDD2_FD_75291 | JGI IMG/M metagenome (GOLD analysis project Ga0075428, IMG submission 75291) | Populus rhizosphere microbial communities from Tennessee, USA - Rhizosphere MetaG P. deltoides SRZDD2 | ecosystem: Host-associated > Plants > Roots > Rhizosphere > Soil | place: USA... | reverse complement strand
TGGACCGGCGCTCATGAATTGGTGATCCAGAAAGGGGATCGCGTCATGCCGGCCCACGAAAAGAAGGCCCAGCGGCTGCTGCAAGACTGGATGCAATGGATGGGCAAGGCCCCCGCCAGTCGTTTCGTCGCTGATCTAACGCCGCTGCCACCGTCAGTGAGCGAGAGCGATCCCGGCCCTGGCGCGCGCAGCAAACAGGCCAGCGGCGAGTGGAAAGTAAGCGGCAACCATCCGCTGGATCGCTATATGCGCGATGGGTGAAAATCTCCAACGCGAAGCTTTTGGACCGTTACAAACCCGCCCTGCGCACCGGTGCAATCACCCGCGACGCGCGCTGGGCACTTACATGTACGGCGTTCTTCGCCACGCGGGCATTGACGGGGAAGTCGATGGTCAGCGGCTCGCCCGTGTTGGGGTTCGGCTCGTAAAACGGCGCGCCGGTGCTCGCTACGGTGACGCGGATGCGATGGCCGCGGTTGAAGATCTGGCTCATCCAGCCTACGTGGAACGCGACCTTGTAAATCTCCCCCGGCTTCAGGAACGCTTCCTTCTCGAAGCCGTCGCGATAGCGGGCCCGGCGAACGTAGTCGGCAATCAGGATTGAGCGGCCGTCGGGATAGACGTCGCTGATCCGCACGATAAAGTCGGTATCTGGCGCGTCCGACGACACGAGCAGCTCCGCCTTCACGTCGCCGGTCCATTCCACGGGTTCGGTCAGCACGTCGGTCGTGAAGGTCCGCACCTCGGCCTGCTTCTCAAACTCTCGGGCGTCTTTGGCGCCGGGAAATGCCGTGCCGGGAATCGTCGCCGGATGGAGCGGATCGGACAGGAACGTGACCTTGTCATCCCCTGGCCCGGGACGCTTCTGGGACAGTGTCCTGTCGGCATGCAGAAAATACGACGTCGGGTCGGCCATCATGGGCCAGTCGTCGGCACTTCGCCACTCGTTTCCCGGAGCATCCTTCTCGCCCGTCGCCCCCATCACGTAATAGCGGACCGCCGGCCGGCGCTCGACGCCGTTGTCCTTTCCTTGGAGATAGTGATCGAACCACTTGAGCATCTGTTCTTCCAGACCGAACTTCGCATTCTCGGGGAATTCGAGGTCGCCGATCTTGTTGGCTTTGCTGCCGCCGTGCAGCCAGGGGCCGATCAGCAGCTTTTGCTTGCCGCGTGAATTCGGGCCGCCAAGGCGTTGCCGGCCGATGTAGCTCTCCACCGAGCCCTGGCACATGAAGTCGAACCAACTGCCGAGCGTAAAGCACGGCACGTTCATCTCGGCAAAGTGCAACGAGCAATCTTCGACCTTCCAGTAGTCGTCGTACGTCGGGTGGGCGAACCACTCCGCCAGCAGCGCCCGGTTGTGGGCCGGCACGCGGCAATTGGCGTCCATCGCCTTGAACCGCTCCGGCCGGGTCGCGCCGCCGATGCGATAACCTTCCTGAAACAGGCTCAGCCCCGTGTCGGTCATGAACTGCGCCACGAGGTGAGGCGGTTGCGTCACCGCCAGGAAGTTTTGGGCATAGCCGGCCTGCGAACCACCGAAGGTGCCGATTTTCCCGGTAGACCACTTATGGGCGGCGAGCCATTCGACCAGATCGTAGCCGTCTTTGAGTTCCCCCCAGCCCAGCGCCCGGTAGCCGACCCAGGTGCCCTCGGACTCCTGCGCCCCGCGGAAGTTGGCAATCGCCACGACATAGCCCCCCTTGGCCAGCCGGGCCAGTGATTGCCGAGTCGAGACGCCGCGAGGATTGGCGTATCGCTGCTCGAGCAGCACCGGCCATGGGCCTTCCCCCGGCGGGAAATAGAGATACGCGCTCAGCCGCACGCCGTCCCGCATGGGAATCATCTCGTGTTTCTCAGTGACGCCGCCCAGATCGAGGGGCGGCTCGTCGGCGCTGGCCAGTGGGGCGCAGGCGAGCGCAGCGATGGCGATTGCGAACAGGGTGCGAGGCACGGATTTCTCCTGACAGACCAGATCGGGCAAACAAACGATGGCCCGCACAGTTATTTGCGCTCATCGCATGTGGCGATCGCCAGCGCCGCCATCGCGGTGCCGGCGTGGCTGATGTAGTGCTTGCTGTCCTTATGCAGCGAGCGGGTGAACCACCGCCCGCTGTCGCGCTGGTTCGCCTTGAGCCAGTCGATCGCGCGGCCAATTCGCTCGTCGCTCGCGGGTGTGCCGCAGCGGCGAAGGATCACGACTGCCAGCCCTGTGGCATAGCCGTCGCTTGTCTTGACGTCCTGCGGCGAATCGTCGGCACGCTTCCAGTCACCGTAGGACGCCAGGCTAAAGCCGCCATCGGCATGTTGAAGCTGCGACAACTCGGCGAGCCATACCTTCTGCTGCTCGCGGGCAACGACCCCTTCCAGGTACGATCCGGCCCACAGCAGCATCAGCTTGTGGTGCAGCGTCGGCGGCGGATTGGCCGCGAGGTATTTTTTCAGCTTGTCGATCCCCGCCTGGGCCTCGGGCGTCTCCCGGTAGTTTTCGGGGGCAGCGCCGACGCCGATCAGGGCCATCGTCGCGCCGAAGTGATCGTCCGATTCCATCGGCGGCCAGTCGCACTTGAGCCACGCGAAACCGCCGTCCTCCTTTTGCACGGTCCACATTCGCTCAAGTGCCTTCTTCGTCGTGGTGTGCAGCTTTCCCGTCGTGGACGCGTCGTGCATGGCCAGCACGGCGGCACTCATGACCACTTCTGCGTCCCACCTCGGGCCTTCCATCTGCCACCGCTGCTCGACCAGTTCCTCGAGTTGCCGGCGAACATCCGCGTGGACCGGCGAAGCGTCCTTCAGCGCCGGGCGCACGAGCAGGTAGCTGTAGTTGGTATGGCAGGTGAAGCACTTGCGATTTTGCCCCCAGTCGGCGGCGGCTGCGTCGAGAAATGTCGCCGCGGCTGAGAGCGAAAACTCCTTGCGCAACGGCTCGTCGGCCGTGTTCGGACCGGGATACGCCGGCGCGGGGTCGGCAGCTCGCGCAACAGTTGCCAGGAGCAAGGACGCAGCGACGGCGGATGAAAGCAAGCGGATCATGTGATACTCCTGGATCGAAGGTTATTGACGCGTTGTATTGAACCAGCCCGGGGCAGTTTCGTCAAATTCGCTGGCGGGTCGTGAAATCAGAGACGACAGTCGACCCACCCTGGGCAGTTTTTTCGCGGCGCGGCACAATCAAGCTCCGCCCCGGAAATACCGCATGCGTGAAATCTGGTTGCACACCAATCGCCGCGCGATCCTGCTGGGGATGCTGCTCCCCGGCTCGATTGCCGTCAGCGGCGCGACGCTGGCCATCGTCTCATGGCAACTGGCAGCTGCCTGGTGGTGGATCGCCGTTGGCATCGTGTGTGTGCTTGGTGGCCTGTCAGCCATGGGGTCGCTTGCCTGGTGGCTGCTATTTCCGCGACTGGCCTACGAGCCGGGGGAACTGCTTGTCTTTGTCGATCGCCGGGAGCCGATCCGCGTGCCGATTGATATTGTGGAGTGCTTTTTTCTCGGGCAAGGACCCAGTTTTCTCCCCGAGCTGGCCGGCCGCGAGCCGGAAACGGCCAACGTGATCGTGCGGCTGGCCGAATCGGCCGCCGAGTGGAAACACCGCGACGTCAATCCGCGGATCGCCCACTGGTGCGAGGGCTACATCACGCTGCGCGGCGCGTGGTGCGAGCCGATCAAGCCCGACGGGCTGAGGCGGCTCAATCACCGCCTGGCGGAGGTCCACCGCCAGCGGACGGAACATGGACAGCGGGCAGAGACCTCGCAGCCAGGAGCGAGTCATCGATGACGGGACTACTGGTCAGCGTGCGTGACCCGGCCGAGGCCGAGGCTGCATTGGCGGGGGGCGCCGCGGTGATCGATATCAAGGAACCCGATCGCGGAGCGCTCGGCGCAGCCGATCCGGAAACGTGGCAAGCCGTGCACCGCACCGTCGGCGGTCGAGCGCCTGTCAGTGCGGCATTGGGAGAGCTGTTTGAGAAAGGCCGCGTTGGTGCGGCGCCCGCAAAGCTGGCTGTCCAAACCGCCGGGCTGGCGTTTACCAAGATCGGGCTCGCGGGCGCGGCGGCCTTCGGCGATTGGCCAAGGCAGTGGCGCGACGCGCTGGCCTGCCTGCCGCCGCCCGTGGCCCCGGTCGCGGTCGCCTATGCCGACTGGTCCGCGGCCGAGGCGCCGCGGCCGGAGGAGGTGATCGACGCGGGCGCGGAGCTCGGCTGTACGATGCTGCTCATGGATACGTTCTGCAAGACGCGAGGCCATTTGCTTTGTCATTTGCCTCTCGCCGCGCTGAGCGAACTGATGAAGCGCGCGGCGCGACGCGGGATGCGCGTGGTCCTGGCGGGTTCGCTGACGAAGCTGCTCGTTCGCGAAGTCCTGCTGCTGTCGCCGGCGCTGGTTGCAGTGCGCGGCGCAGCGTGCCGACCGAATCGGTGTGGCACGATCGACGCGGCGCTGGTCCGCGAGCTGGTGGCGATTCTCTCCGCGCGGTCCAAGGAAACCAAGTCGGCGTGAAACAAGGTCGGGGCGCTTGACTTGGCTCCGTCGCACTTCGATACTACGTCCGTCGTCGGCACCAAGGCGAACGGGAGGGACGGAGGCCGACGGACTTGTCTTGCGTAGGTCGGGCGAAATTCTCGCAGTCATTCGCACCAGGAGGTTCACCGTGCCGCGCTCCGTTCTTGATGCCATCAGGCAGGGGATCTGGAACTTTGAACCAGGGGACCAGGAAAAACCGGAAACGCCTCCGACGACGGCCTTGCCGGGTAGCCGCGAAAAGCTCGACATCCTCGCGGACCGCCTGCGGCAGGGATTGCCACTGTGGCATCCGTCCGACCGGCTCAGCTTTGACGACGCCGCCGATGAGTGACCGCCGCGCCCAGGGAGGGGACTGATGCCTGGATTTTCGACGCAGGTTCCGCACGGCTTGACGCGCCACGAAGCCGCGCTGAAGCTCAAAACGTTCATCGAGAACGTGCGCCGCGACCACGGGCACAAGGTCCGGGATCTGCGCGGCCAGTGGCGCGAGACGACACTGGAGTTCGCATTTACCGCCTACGGCATGGCCATCGAGGGGACGATGGTCGTCGAAGAGGCGGAGGTTCGCGTCGCTGGAACGCTGCCGCTGGCGGCTGCGCTGTTTCGCGGACAGATCGAACAGACCATCCGCGGTGAGCTGGTGCGCATCCTGGGGTCGCCCTCGTGAACGCCGAGCAAACGATCCACTACGGCATCGAGCCGGAGCTGACCCCGGCGGAGTTTATCGATGTTCTGGTCCGCTCGACCCTCAGCGAGCGGCGGCCCGTGAATGACGCCGAGACGATATCCGGCATGCTTGCCCGGGCGGATCTGATCGTCACAGTCCGGGCCGACGACGGACGGCTCATCGGCGTTTCCCGGGCGATCACTGATTTTTCGTATTGCACGTACCTCTCCGACCTGGCCGTGGACCAGCTCTGGCAGCGACGCGGCATTGGCCGGGAATTGGTGCGGCGGACGCACGAGGCGGCCGGGCTGCACACGACACTGGTGCTTTTGGCCGCGCCCGCCGCCCGCGAGTATTATGGCAAGATCGGCATGACCCGCCACGACGCGTGCTGGATCATCCGTCGGCAGCCTGGCAGGCAGAGTTAACCGACGGCTCTACTCCAGGATATCGCGGACCACGCTCCCCGCCACGTCCGTCAGCCGGAAGTCGCGTCCCTGGTAGCGGAACGTGAACCGCTCGTGATCGACGCCCAAAAGGTGCAGCAGTGTGGCGTGCAGGTCGTGAACGTGCGTGATGTTCTCGACCGAGTGATAGCCCAGCTCGTCAGTGGCGCCCCAGGTGAAGCCCGGCTTGATTCCGCCTCCGGCCAGCCACATCGAAAAGCCCTTCATGTGGTGGTCGCGGCCGAGCTGCTCCCCTTTGCCGTCCTGGGCCATCGGCGTGCGGCCAAATTCGCCTCCCCACAGGATCAACGTCTCGTCGAGCATCCCCCGCTGAGCAAGATCTTTCACCAGTGCCGCCGACGGCTTGTCGGTGGCGCCGGCGCAAATGCCGACGAATTTCTTCAGGTCGTTGTGGTGGTCCCAGTCGCGGTGATAGAGCTGGATGAAGCGGACGCCGCGCTCGGCCAGCCGGCGGGCCAAAAGGCAATTGCTGGCGAACGAGCCGTCGCCGGGGCTGGCGCCGTATAAGTCGAGGGCCGACTGCGGCTCGTCCGAAAAGTCCATCAGCTCCGGCACGCTGGTCTGCATCCGGAACGCCATCTCGTACTGGCTGATGCGGGCGGCAATCTCGCCGTCGAGGACGAGCGAATCCTGCTGCTGGTCGAGCAGCCGCACCGCCTCGACCACTTCCCGCTGCTGCGAAAGCGACACGCCGGCAGGCCGCGTCAGGTACTGCACCGGCGCGCCTTTGCCGTGAAACAGCACCCCCTGGTATTGCCCCGGCAAGAATCCGCTATGCCACATGCGGGTCGAGATCGGTTGCGGGCTGCGGCCGGCGAAGCTGGTCATCACCACGAAGCCGGGCAGGTTTTCGCTGTCGCTTCCCAGGCCGTAGGTGATCCACGAGCCCATGCTCGGCCGGCCAGAGAGCGTCGTGCCCGTGTTCATAAACGTATGAGCCGGGTCATGGTTGATGGCCTCGGTCACCATGCCGCGGAGGATGCAGATCGAGTCGGCGATTCCCCCGATGTGCGGCAGTGCGGTGCTGATTTCCGCGCCGGACTGGCCCCACTTCTGGAAGTCGAACAGCGGCCCCAGGATCTTGAGCTGGCTGCGCCCCTGGAGCTGGGCGATGGGCTGGCCGCTCGTCACGCTGTCGGGCATCTCCTGGCCGCTGCGTTTGGCCAGTTCCGGCTTGTAATCGAAAGTTTCCAGGTGGGAAGGCCCGCCCGACATGTACAGGAAGATGACCCGCTTGATGCGGGGAGGGTGGTGCAGCGGTCGCAGAAGGCCGCGGGACTGGTATGACGCCTCCCCCGCCTGAGCCGGATCGAGGAGCGACGCCAGGGCCAGTGAGCCCAGTCCCAATCCCGAGCGAGTAAGAAACGCTCGGCGAGCGGCCAGGCGGGCCAGGTGGGGATCGCGAATGGCGTGGAGCATGTCGCCGCACCCTCATTACGATGAGCAGGTCTGCATCCTTGACAATAACGCACTTCGCCGCCATTGCCAATTCGTTTTGAGCTGCCAGCAGCCGAACGTGAGAGCTAATTGCCGCTGGCGGCAGTGGCGGGCGCGGCCGCGGCGAGCTCACGCTGGAGGACGCTGATCAATTCCGGATCGAGATGCTTGTCTTGCAGCATGTTGCGGGCGTCGCCAAAGAGCTTGGCGATGCGCTGCCTGGTCAGCGCGTCATCCGAGTTTACCGCCTGCTGCTGGGCGTCGAGGTCGCGGATGAGATCGTCGCGCGTGTCTAGCGTGCGGAATTGTTCGAGCAGCTGTCTGGCCGTGTCGAACTTCTTTTCCTTGATTCGGGCGCGGATCTGAATGACCAGGATTTCGCGCTGTGCTACAAGGTCCATTGTCCGCCCCTGAAGCGCCAGCACGAAGCCTTCCGCCTGGAGGCGCGAATCGTCCTCGATAGTTTTGGCCACCAGTTCGCGCTCGAAACCGGGCGACATCGGCAGCCGGGCCAGGAGTTGTCCGCCGTTGCGCACGTAGAGCATTCGGAAATTGACGTCGGAGCGATCGATCTCCACGGCGCCATCCCAGTCGGTGACGCCTAGCAGAAAAGTTTCGTCTTTCCCCTGCCCTTTGACGAAGACTTCGTAGCCCGACAAACGTCGCTGCGGATCGCTGCGGGCGGTAAGAACGATTCGGGTTGAACCATGGCGGGGCTTGGCCAGGAACGCCAGCCGTTCCGTCCGCGCGCCGCCGCGCACCGGGATCGGAGTGCGGAATCCCGAATGGAGATTGCAGACAATCAAGGCATCGCTACGATCCTGCACGGAAAGCAAAGTCCAATCTAGCGGCTGGATGCCGTTCTTGGTGGGCTGCCCGCTTTTGTCGTTGCGGCGAATGACCGGTTTGAGGACCTGGCCGGGCTGAATCATTGCCGGCGAAGCGGAATCGGTCACGAGACCGCCGGCGCGGACGCGAAGCTGTACTTGTTTCTCCGCTACGCTCTCAACCTTGGCCAGCGGCGTGAAGCTCTCGACGATCGCGTCCCAAGCAACCAGCGGGATCGCCTCCCGCTGGCCGGCGGTGCGCTCGATAATTGGACCGGCCTGGCGCGTGCGCCCGTCGATTTCGCGAACGGCAACGCGGTATGCGCCGCCGGTAATTCGGGCTGCAACCACAAATAGCTTGTCCCGATCGAGTGCCGACGGGGCGGCCGCGCCGATCGAGTCGGGCGTTACGCTTTCCAGGCGTAAGAGTGCGTCCGCGGCGACGGCAGCCGGTGCGGTCGCGGCATCCAGCCGCCAGACAGACCCAAAGACCACTTCGGACCTCCCCACCAGGATGCCGCTCATCCGCTGCGCAAAGCCCCCTCCCAACTCCGGGCGGTCTTCCAGGGCGAGCCACACCTGGACCTGGTAGGGAGAAAACTCCCAGGCAGCCTGAGCGTGCGCTCGGGCCTCAGGCATTAGCAGCAGTGCAAAGACAACTGCCGCCAGGCGCAGCAGCGGCGGGCAGACGCGTAAGATCGATTGGTCCGTGGTCTCGTACATCAACGATTGTCTCAATTACCTGCCAGTCGCGGCGCGACTTTCCACTGATCGACAGTCTCGTACAGCGACGCCTGACCATCTCTCAGCCCCTGCACGCTTTGCCTCCAGGCGTAATAGTCAAACGTCTGCCACAGGGGAAGCACCGTCACGTCCTCATGCAGTTGGCGGTGGAGGTCGCGCAGCGCCCGGCGGGCGTCAATCCAGTCCTTAGCCGACTCGACGCGCCGCAGCATCAGGCTGACGTAGGTGTTATCGGCCGGGGAGAGCCCGCCCGGCGCCAGCAGCCGTCCCGCATCGACGATCGGCTCCCAGGTCGCAGCATGGGTGTAGACCAGATCGCATTCCTCCTTCTGATCGACGAAAATCCCGGGAGGGAATTCGACCGTCTTGGTCTCAATCCCAATCGCCTTCCATTGGCGGGCCAAGATTCGGCAGGCGATGCGGCTGATCTCGTCTGCCGGATGGCCGAGGGTTAACGGAGTCAGCACGGGAGCTTTTTTTTCCTGCTTCTCGTACTGACTCTTAAGCTCGTTGGCGGCCACTGCCTTGAGCACCAGCGCCAACCAGGGATTGAAGGTCCGCGGCGTTATCGCGTCGTCATAGCCATAGGCGGTCGAATCGCCGGCGCTGACTGGCGCCGGAAAGGGCGCACTGATCACACGATAGCCGGGAGGAGAGGCGGCATTGGCAGGTAATTTGAGGAGGCTTGTTCGCAGGATCGCCTCGCGATCGGAGCCGTAGGCCAGCGCACGGCGAAACGTGCGATTCGTCAGGTAGGGATGCCTTCGGGCGATCGTCAGGAAATGGATGGTGGGAATGGAATAGCGGCCAACGACGATGTCCCTATTTGCTTTGAGTTCGGGCACGTCGCCCGGGAATACTTCGTCCAGCACGTCCACTTCGCCGCGCTCCAGGGCCAGGATGCCGCGCTTGGAATCGTCGTAGAACCGCTCCATGATCTCTGCCGGTTGGCCGGAGGCGAACATGGCGTAGCGATCGTTGCGCGTGAAGCGCGCCACCTTCTCGTCTTTCAGGAGGACAAAATAGGGGCCGCTCCCATTGACGCCGGGCGCCCCCACGTTGGGCGTTGAATCGTAGCTCGTTTGCAGGAATGCCTGCGGCAAAACGTGCGGGACTTTTAGTTCGGCGACCACCTGGTCCACTTTGCGAACTTCCACGCGGTCCAGCAGACGCGCCAACTGCGGCTGATACTCGGGGCTGGCGGGATCCGCCAGCTCAAGTAGATGGCGGGCGACATCGAAACCAGTAACACCTCCATGCGATGCGGCAATCTGTGCTGACTTCATCTGAAAAGTAAGCTGTAGCTGATCGTCGCTGACGCTGAACGTCGCAAAGGGCGAGTTGTAGGTCCCACCCTCAGGGCCCAGGCCCGCAAACTCCATCAGCCGCCGCTCGATGAGCCGGCCCGTACGACGGGCGGCCGAATCGGCCAGGCTGCGGCCATCATGAGCTAAAGCCGGCTGTGCCACGCCCACGATCACGAGCGGGTAGCGGCGTGCGATCTCGGCCGCGAGCTCAGGGCCTCCTTCTACCTCTGGCCAGACGGCGATCATCGCCGCACATGCATCGTAGGCTTCCACGAAGCGTCCGTCCGCCAGGTGCCGACTCGCCTCGTCGCGGTGACGGGCAGCAATCTCTGACAGCTTTTGCCGCCAGGAGCGCGTAAAAGCGGCGTCCCTGCCGTACCGTGACTCCAGCCGCTTGAGAAGCGTCTTAGCGGAACGAAAATCGTCCTTCTTGACGTATACGTCGAGAATGTGGTCCGTGAGCTGGCCGATTTCGTCCATCAGCGGAGGCGAGCTAGAGGAGCCGTGGAAGTTTGGATTTCGCTGATAGAGCGCCTCGGCCACCGCGAGTGCCTCGTCATAGGCGTCGCGCTTGCGTGCGTCGGCAACGCACAGGTACAGGTAATTCTGGTGTGACGCGCCCAGACCTTTGGTGCGGGGATAGACATCCTGAAGATAATGGAAGTAGTCAAACGCGTCGTCGAGCTTGGCATCTCTGACAAGCTGATTGGCTTCCGCAAGCAGGATGTCCTCGTAAAGGTCGATGCGCTCGATATTGAACCACTGAATCTCCGATTGCTGGTCGTCGTTCAATCGCCGCACGATGAGCTTATCAGTCGGCTTTGGCATCGTGGGAACTTCACGATTGGTAAACGGAATCGGTTCGACCTGGTAAACCTCGTTGTTGAACGCCTTGGAGGTGGTAATCAAATCGTAGGGAACTCGCGCTCGGAGCTCGGCATAGGTAGGCGCACCGGAAGCCGGGGCTGGAGGTGCGGCGGCGGGCGCGGCAGACGGAGCCGCAGCAGCCGGCGGAGCTGTGGTCGGCGCCTGGGCCCAGGCGAGGGCGGTTAGCGCGATAGAAGCCGCCAGCGCAGCCGCCGCGTGCCGGCTGCCGGATGCGAGACTTCGCTGGAATCTGTCAATCATCGGCTCATTGCTCCTCACGGCTTTTTGGGCAGAGGCACGATGTACAACGTGCCGTCGGCGCCAGCAACGACGATCTTGTCGCCGACGATTGACGCGGCATTGCCGGCGGGTTGTCCGATCTGCGTGACCGCCAGTTCCTGGCCGCTGTCTTTCGCCAGGCGGCAAACGGCGCCGCTGCGGGTCACGACCAGCACGTCGCTGTCCGCCGCCAGCGGCGCCAGTGCCGGCAGGCCGTGTGCCAGCGGCTGAGACCACAGCGGCTTGCTGCCGGACTGGAAGGCGTGCAGCTGAGCCTCGTCGGCGATGAACACCAGCCCAGCGGCACTGACCGGCCCGAACTGGACTCGTCCCTTCAGAGGACTCTTGCCGGCGTTGGTCAGCTCGCTTCCCTGAAGGGCCACGACGAGATCGACCGCTGCCGATCGCACGACGGCAAATACGGTGTCGGCGCTGGCCGCCAGCGGAGCCACGACGTCGCTTTCGACGGGCACTTCGCCGAGCGACTCCAAATGTGGCTGCGGCTGTGGCCGGATCGTCAGTCGATAAATGGTTCGTTCACCGTCGGCGATGGCCAGGGCGGTTCCATCAGGAGGAATCGCCACGGGGCGAGTCCAGCCGATCCGCCGGCCCGCTTCCAGCGGCGGCTGATATGGCTGGGCCTTGTGCCCGGCGCTCACGGGATCCAGCAGCAGAACCTGGCCGCTAAGCTGCGGGACAACCAGGCCGCCTTGAAAGAATGTGGCGGCCGACGATGCCTGCCTGGTGTCCGTGGCGAACTTGATCTGCTGGGTGCGCCTTCCAGCGGCGGAAGGATCGTAAACCAGCGCGTGCTCGCTGGACTGTGGCCCGAGGATCGCCAGCTTTCCGCTTCCCAGTTCCACGACGTCCGTGAGCGACATCGATTCACTTCCCGGCAACGGAACATACGCCGGCTTGTCGATATTTCCTCCAGCCGTTGCGGCGATGGGAATTTCGTAGACGCGACCGCGGCTGGTCACCGCGGTCACTTCCTGGCGCCCCTGATCATACGACATCGCCGCTACAGGTGCGGCAATCTCCGTTTTCCAGATTGTTTTGCCGTCGCCCACCTGGCAGGCTTCCACGATCGTCGCCAGCGACGATTTGGGGCGGCGCACGTGGAATAGCACCTTTCCGATTACCTGCGGCGGCGCCACAAATGTGTCGCCAGCATGCAACTGCCAGGTGCTGACCAACTCCTGATTCGTAGCCTGTATCTCCAGGCAGGCCACTCCCTTGCCGCTGACAAACGCCTGGCCCGGAGCGATCGCGAAATAATTGTGCGCCTCGGCATTGCCGGTGGCTTTGTTCACTGCCAGCTGGCGCACCGGCTGGTCCTTGTTGTTTGGTTCCACCTGAAGTACCGCCACTTGCCCTTGGTCGGTCGCCGCGATTACGCGGTTGCGCTCAACCTGCAGCGGAACGACGACGCGTCCCTTGAGCCGAATCGGCTCTACCGCGCGTTTGAGCTTCTTGGTCTCGGCGTCCGGCGCTAAGGCGTGGACCAGCGAAAAGTCATCTCCCGGGCTCTCGACAACCAGAACATGGTCGAGCACCGCGACCGGGGGCACGAAAATCGCGCCCGCCTTGTGTCCCAGATAGAACGCTTCCGTGCAGGAGAGCCGCTCCGCGTCGAGCACAAAGAGCGTGGAATGTTGCCCAAGCTGGTAAAGACGCAATTTGCGCGAATCGAATGTCGGCGAAACCGAAGGCGCTTGCGGCAAGTGGACCTGACGCTGCGACTGGCCGCTGGCCAGGTTGATTTCCACGATGCGGCTGTCAGCCGTTGTGACGTAAACGTTCTCGGTTCCGACAATCGGCGGTGCGAAGGGCTGGCCGAGGTCCAGGCGCCAGACCAGTTGGCCGGTGGCCGCCTGAACCCGCATCAGCGCGTGTCGCTGGCCGTCGACCAGCAGCAAGTCCGCCCCTGATTCACTCGATACCGCCAGCGGCCAGGCTACGGTGTCGTAGCCGACATAACGCCGCCAGAGAAGCTTTCCGTCTTTGGCGTCGAAGCCGTAGACAGCACCTTGAACGAGTGTCGCGACGAACTGGTTTGTCAGCCCGCTGTCCCCGCCGCTGGGCTGAGACACAACAACCGTCGCTGATTCTGGAGCTGCGTCCTGCGTGGATGGGGTCAGGGCTTCTTCCTGAAGTTTGACCTGACTCTGTTCCATGGCCGAGACGAGGGACGTGGCTTCGATCAACTTTGCGTCGGCCTCGAGCGCCGGATACGTTCGCAACAGCTCTGTCCGCGTGCGGTACGCCTGGGCGGCATCCTTGGCTTCGATGGAACCATTCATCGCCGCGATCGCCTTAACCAAATCCTTGTCCTGGTCGATGCTGCGGCGAGCCGCCTTGAGAATATCGAGCGTCTGGTTGATCTGCGGCTGTACTTCCGCGCGCAGGGAGGAAGGCAGATAGGAGGCGTTTTCGACCAGCTTGAGCGCTTCCTCGGTTTGCACAACCAGCTCTTCCTTCTTTTCCGTAGTTTTGGCAGACTGCGCCGCCTTGGCGGACGCGTTGGCCATCGTTACCAGGATGGGTCGCAAATAAAGCCGGCTGTCATCGAACCGTTCTTCCTTGAGCAGTTCGGGCAGGATGCGATTGGCTGCGTCAATTCCCGCCTTGGGGTTGCGTCCTTCACCCGAGGCCTGACGAAAATCGATCATTCCCAGCCGCACGCGAGCCAGGCTGGCATCGGAACTTTTGGAATCGGCGCGGCTCAGGAATTGTTCATATTTTTCTTTCGCAGCACCGAGCGAACCCGCTTCATAGTCCTCACCGGCCCTAGCAAAAAGTTCCGCAACCGGTGTGCGGAACAGGGCAAAATAGAGCAGACCGAATACAATTACCAGGAAAAGGAAGAACCCACCTCCCAGGAGCAAATACGTCGGATTTTCCCACGGGCTTTTGGGCCTCTGCGGGACCGGCCTGGCCCTGGTCTTCTTGTCTTCGGACGTCAATAGATCGGCCGGAGCCTGGAGCGGATCTAGTGTATCCACCGCCTGTAGTGCCGCGGGAGCAACGGGGCGCAGCGGACTGGGCGCTGGCGGAGGCGGAGCGATTGGCTCCAGTGCCGCGGGCGCCTTGGACGCTGGGGGAGTTACGGGGACCAGCGGAGACGGCGCTGGCCTGGAGGGCGCCGGCCGCGCGGGAGCCATGTCCAGTGGCCGCGTTTCCGCCTGGGATCGCGAGGGCTTTTTGGCGGGAGGCGGCTTGGCGAGCGGCGGCTTGGCGACGGGTGCCGCGACCTGCATCTCCACGATGTCGTCGTGAGAGGAACTATCCGCCAGGCCCAATTCGGAATCCTGCGGCTTGGGCGCAGCAGGACGCGGCGCAGGCGCTGGTGGTTTTGCCGCAGGCACTACAGGCTCGGGTTCGCCTAAGGCCGTGCTGACCAGCTTGCGGGCCTGAAACGGCGTCAAATGTCCATGGTCCACCAGGATCTTGGCGATGGCCTCGGCGGTGACGACGAATTTCGATTCGGCGACCTGCTTACGCAGGTCGGCAACCACGGCGCCATCGAGCAGACCTTGTTTTTCCGCCAGGTCCAAAACCTTCGTCGCCGACATGCCGGGGTCCTTCTAGTGCGGAATGGGGAGTGCGGATTGCGGAGTGGAGTTTGTCGTCATTGGTTTGGCATAAGTGTTCGGCATTCGGCGCGCTCGCCTATTCCTCTTCGTCCACCGTTAGCACCTTGACTTCCTCAATGCCCACGTCAGTGCCAGCATCGATGGCGGTGACGACGCGCTCGTGGGTGCAGTCGCCGTGCGCTTTGACCAGCAACTTCGTTGGCATTTGTCCGCCGGTCCCCATGCGGGCTTGTTTGAGCTTGATGAGCAGCTCTTGCGGGCTGGGGGCTTCCTCCTCGTCCACTAACTCGCCGCCGCTGACGTAGTACGTGTTGGCCGCGTCGATGCGGACGATCACGAAGTCGGGGTCTTCTTCGGGCTGGACTGGAGCCGTCGCCGGCTGCGTCTGCTCTGGTTTGGGGAATTGCTGCGATTTGACGATGGTGAAGGCGGCAGTGAGCATGAAGAAAATCAGGAGCTGGAACACGACGTCCACCATGGGGGTCATGTCCATTTCCGCATCGACAAAGGCCCTCTGCGCCCTTTTTTTGACACTCGGTGTCGCTTCGTCGAGCACGGCGGCTGGTTGGGACGGCAGCGGTGGCGGAGTTGGTTCGGATTGCGTCGTCCAGCGCGGCGGCGGCGGTGGGGATGCACTCGTCGGCTGCATCTCGGCCGGTTGGACGACTGCTGCGGCGCTTTTTGGTGCTGTCGGTGGAGGCGGCCCTTCGCTCGCGGTGATCACCGCCTGGCAGATCGGACAGCGCATTTTCCGCCCGAGCGCCTGCTGGTGGATGGTCACCTCGGCGCCACAGGCGAGACAAACGATGCGAACGCTGCCGGAGGTCATTGCTCTTGCTGCTGCACGATCCCCATGTAGAGTTGCTCGACCGTCACGTCCTCGACGTACGCGGCCGCCTTGGCGATTCGAGCCACCTCGCGGTGCTTCACTCCCGCAGCCGCCTTGATGATCACGGCTTTCTTGTGGGGATTGGCACGAAGCTCTCGAATGACATATTCAGCCACCGCCCGTTCCTGATCCTCCGGTTTGCCAGTAACCAGCTTGGATTCGTCCGGGAGTTCGGATAGGTAAACCTTGGCAGCTCCGTCGTCCCCTTGTCCGATGACCACAATCACGCAGTTCTTTTCGACGGCCGGCGCTCCATGTTTGGCCGTCGGCAGCTCGAGCGCCTTGCTGGAATCCATCTTCGACGTCAGCACGAAGAAGATCAGCAAAAGAAACGTACAGTCGATCATCGGCGTGATGTCCATCTCCGCGTCTTCCCGCGGCGGTTTCTTCAGCTTGAAACCCATGGCCTACCTCTGCCGCGCGGATTGCTGTTTTTGGACGATGGCAAACACATCCAGGAATCGGTTAAGCCCGACCGTTATCATGCTCTCAAAATTCCGCAGGCTGATGCCGATCTTGGCGATCACCAGCAGGCAGGGAATACAGATGAATAAGCCGACCGCGGTGGTAATTAGCGCGAAGGCAATATCGTTGGCCAGCATCGCCGGCTCGACATTCTTGACCGACGCCAGCTTGCCGAAGGCCGCCATCATCCCCAGCACCGTCCCTAAGAGGCCCAGCATCGGCGCCGTCTTGATGACGTTGTTGATCCAATTGATCTTGTTCTCGATGTCGGTGAGGATGTCCCGCTGGAAGCGCTCCATGAGCAGATCCTGCACTTTGGAAATGTCGAACTGGATGTTGGCCAGCGCCAGGCGGCAGAGCTGCGGCAGCGCGCGGCGGTCCGATTCGCAAAGGGCTTCTGCCGATTGAATGTCTCCCTGGAGCAGCGACTTTTCGAGTTCGTCCAAAAACTCGTCCTGCTTTTGATCGTTGCGGAAGCCCTTTCGCGACAATTGCAGGAAGATGACCAGCACGCAGTAGGTGGCCCACAGTGCGTCGAGCGCCTGCATTCCGTAGACGCTGTTGCTAATTGCATTCCAGAGCCAGCTCGGAACACCCATCATGGCAGCGGTCTCTCTATATCTTGCCGAACGGCGCGCTCGGTCGAGCC
>Ga0075428_100003719_pt1 | contig 16719 bp, 17 predicted proteins | sample RhiMetdeltSRZDD2_FD_75291 | JGI IMG/M metagenome (GOLD analysis project Ga0075428, IMG submission 75291) | Populus rhizosphere microbial communities from Tennessee, USA - Rhizosphere MetaG P. deltoides SRZDD2 | ecosystem: Host-associated > Plants > Roots > Rhizosphere > Soil | place: USA... | reverse complement strand
CGCCATTTCGTTCATCGTTCACTGCTACGCATAGTTCGTTGGATCGGCAACCCCCGCCTCCTCGAACCCTTTCCTCCGCAGCAGGCACGAGTCGCAATGCCCACACGCTCGTCCGTCCCGAGTGGGGTCGTAGCAGGAGTGCGTGATCGCGTAGTCGACGCCGAGGGTCACGCCGCGGCGGATGATGTCGGCCTTGGTCATGTGCATGAGCGGCGCGACGAGGCGCGGCTCGTGATGTTCGACGCCGCTGCGCGTCCCTTTCCAGATCACCTGCTGAAAGGCGTCGATGAATTCGGGGCGGCAGTCAGGATAGCCGCTGTAGTCGAGCGCATTCACGCCGATCCAGATCTCCTTCGCGTCGCGCGCTTCCGCGTAGCCGAGGGCGACCGCGAGGAAGATCGTGTTGCGCGCGGGAACGTAGGTCACCGGAATCCCAGGCGCGCCGACCGAATCCTTCGGCACGTCGATGTCGCTGGTGAGCGCGCTCGCGCCGAACACGCGCAGATCGAGCGGCTCGATCACGTGCTCCGCGACGCCCATGGTCTGCGCGACGCGCTTCGCCGCCTCGAGCTCCACGCGATGGCGTTGCCCGTACACGATCGACAGCGCGAGACACTCGCGGCCTTCGTTTTTTGCGATCGCGAGCGCGGTGGCGGAGTCGAGACCGCCGGAGAGGAGGATCACCGCACGCATGGCGCGGAGTGTATCGGTTGCGAGTTGCGAGTGACGAGTCCCGTGGTCCGTGGCCCGTTGCCCGTGCGTGGTCGTGAGTCGGAGACTGTCTCGTGAGCCACAAAGGCTCGGGCAACGGGCCACTGACTACCGGCCACTTCCTCGCAACTCGCAACTCGCCACTCGCAACCGATACACTCCCCGCTATGGCTGAACACTCCGTCTACGACCTGCTCAACAAGAAGCGCCGCGGTGGTCCGCTCGAGGCGCGCGAGATCGAATTCTTCGTCGAGGGCTTCACGCGCGGCACCATTCCCGACTACCAGATGTCCGCGCTGCTGATGGCGATCGCGATCAACGGCATGACCGCCGAGGAGATGGCGACGCTGACGCAGTCGATGCTCAAGTCGGGCGAGCAGTGGCATCTGCGCGACAGCTACGACTTCATCGCCGACAAACACTCGACGGGAGGCGTCGGCGACAAGGTGTCGCTCGTGCTCTCGCCGTGGGTGGCCGCGTGCGGAGTGAAGATCGGCATGCTCTCCGGCCGCGGACTCGGTCACACCGGCGGCACGCTCGACAAGCTCGAAGCCATTCCGCGGTTCAACGCCCGCCTAACACGCGCCGAGTTCGAGCGCGCGATCGACGACGCGGGCTGCGTCATTTCGACCTCGACGGAAGGCATCGCGCCGGCGGACAAGAAGATCTACGCGCTGCGCGACGTGACCGGCACGGTCGAGTCGCTGCCGCTCATCACCGCGTCGATCATGTCGAAGAAGCTGGCCATGGGCGCGTCGGCGCTCATTCTCGATGTCAAAACCGGCAGCGGCGCATTCATGCGGCTCTACCAGGATTCGAAAGCGCTCGCGCAGAGTCTCATCGCCGCGGCCGCGGGATCGGGCACGCGCGTCGAGGCGATCATCACCGACATGGACCGCCCCCTCGGCGTCGCGGCCGGCAATGCGAACGAGATCGTCGAAACGTTCGAGTGCCTCAAGGGCAAAGGTCCGGAAGACGTGGTCGACGTGACGCGCGCGCAGGGCGAGCGCGTGCTGGTCATGTCGGGCCGCTTCGACGAGGCATCCGCGCGACGCGCGCTCGACGACGCGCTCACCTCCGGACGCGCGCTCGAACAGACGCGCACATGGATTGCGGCGCAAGGCGGCGACCCCGCCTGCGTCGACGACTATTCGCTCCTCCCTCAGCCGCGCGAAGTGCTCGAGGTCAAAGCGCCGCAAAGCGGCGTCATCACCCACATCGACACCTACCACGCCGGCATGTTCACCGTCGACCTCGGCGCCGGCCGCAAGAAAGCCGATGACGTCATCGACTACGCCGCCGGCGTCATGTTCGACCGGCGCACCGGCGACGAAGTGCGCGCGGGAGACGTGATCGCTCGGATTCAGTTAGGCCACGCGGCGCGTGATGCGGAAGCGCTGGTCACACGGTTCCTGTCGTTCGTGAAGTTTGGGGAGGACGCGCCGGCGCGGCCGCTGGTGCATGAGCATTTGAAGTGAAGGATGAAGGCGGAAGGATGAAGGATGAAGCGCCTATCGATCTGCGGCAACGGACTCGCGCATTTGCTGTGCGCGTGATGCGGCTTGGCGATTCGCTTCCGCGCACGCGATCGGGAAACGTCGTCGGTTCTCAGATCATCCGTTCCGGTTCCTCTGTCGGCGCGCATTATCGCGAGGGCACACGCAGCCGTTCCGACGCCGAGGTCATTAGCAAGTTCGAAACGGCTCTTCAGGAGCTCGATGAAACTGCATACTGGCTGGAGGTCATCGTCGAATCGGGAATGATGTCGGCCCGTAAAGTCGCTTCGTTGCAAAAAGAGACTGACGAGCTGATTGCGATCTTTGTCACGTGCGTCAAGAAAGTCAAAGCGCGTCGGCGACGCTGATTCTTCATCCTTCATCCTTCCGCCTTCATCCTTGCCCCCGCTATGATCGGAGTATGAAACCCCGCGCAATCGTCATCGTCTGTGACTCTCTCGGCGTAGGCGAGCTTCCCGACGCCAAAGATTTCGGCGACGAGGGTTCCAACACTCTCGGCCACGTTCTCGAGTCGCAGCACCCTCAACTTCCGACGCTCACGAAGTTAGGTCTTCTGCACACGTTGCCAACGCCTGCCACCACGGAAAACGCTGCGGCGGGGTATGGGCGCATGGCGGAGGTCAGTGCCGGCAAGGACACGACGACGGGGCATTGGGAGATGATGGGTCTCATCGTCGAGGATCCGTTCCGGACGTATCCGAACGGGTTTCCGCCGGAGATCATCGCCGAGTACGAGAAGCGCATCGGGCGGAAGACGCTGGGGAACAAGCCGGCCTCGGGCACGGTGATTCTCGACGAGCTGGGCGAGGAGCACATGCGCACCGGCGCGCCGATCGTGTACACGTCGGCGGACTCCGTGTTTCAGGTCGCCGCACACGAGGACGTGATTCCGATCGAGGAGCTGTGGCGGATTTGCGCGGTCGCGCGCGAGCTGATGCGCGGTGAGCACAACATCGGACGCATCATCGCCCGGCCGTTCGTCGGTCCGGCCGCGCGGCACTTCAAGCGTACCGCGAATCGCAAGGATTTTTCTGTTAGGCCGACGGGCGAGACAGTCGTCGAGCGCGCGCACAATGCCGGCCGGCAGGTGATCGGCCTCGGCAAGATCGCCGACATCTTCGATCGCGTCGGCATCGATGCCGAGATCCGCACGGAGTCGAACTCCGACGGCATGCGCAAGACGATGGACCTCGTGCGCGAGTCGAATGCCGATTTCATCTTCACGAACCTCGTCGACTTCGACTCGAAGTACGGCCATCGCAACGATCCGGTGGGCTACGCGAAAGCCTTGGAGACGTTCGACGGCGAGCTCGCCGCGCTGCTCGACTCGCTGCGCGAGGATGATCTCGTGTTCATCACCGCGGACCACGGATGCGATCCGTGCGACGTCTCGACCGACCACACACGCGAATACGTTCCGCTGATCGTCGCCGGTCCGCGCGTGCGCGGCGCGCGCCCCCTCGGCACGCGCTCGACGTTCGCCGATCTCGGCGCGACGATCTGCGAGCTCCTCGAGCTGCCGCGGAACGGAATCACCGGGACGAGCGTCCTATCGGAACTAGGGCCTGCCCTGAGCGGAGCCGAAGGGAGGGTGTGATGAAAGTGTTCCTGTCTACCGTTCTCGCGGCTGCGGTCGTCGCGAATCTCGAGGCCCAGACACCGAATCCGGCGCAGCGCGTCGGGAACGACGCGATGGTGATCGATCGCGTGGCCGAGGCGAGCAAAAAGGATTTGCCGCGGGACCTGCTGAAGCGGATCGTGAACGAAGACATCGATCTGCTGCGCGGAAAGCGCACCGACGGCTCGTTCGAGTACGCGACGTGGGAGCGCTTCGAAGCGGGGCGGCTCAACAACTCGTTCTCCATCCAGCCGCGCGAGGACAAGATGCAGACGGTCGAGGCGAAGGGCGCGTGGGTGTATCGCGTCGTGATCGACGTCCCCGAACGGCGTCTCGTCGTGCGCAAGAACCGGCCGGTCTGGATCGAGCGCGTCGACGCCGATTTCGTCGGCGAAGGATCGACGCAATCGCAGACGCAATCGTTCGAAGTGAAGGCGTGGCTGCAGCCGGGCGAGATCAAGCCGATCGATCTGCCGGTCGTCGCGCGCCAAGCGACGGTGAAGGTGATCGCCACCGCGGATCCGAAAGGCGGATACGGCAACGTCGACGTCGCGCTCGTGCAGGCGAAGATCGTCGACGAGCCGGACAGCCCGTACGCGGATGCGGTCTCGAGCGCAAAAGCGGTGCAGCGCGCGCTCGAGAACGGCGATATTGCGTCAATTCGGACGATGGCGCAGAGGCTGAGGGATTCGCTCGGTGTGCGTGCCGCACCGGTCGCTGCTGCGATTGCGACGCCGGCGCGCACATCGGTCGACGTGGTTGCGCCGGCGACGGATACCGCCACGCGCGTCGAATTACAGGCTGAGCTGCAGTTGATCGAAGACCTGCTTACGGGCTCGGAGACCGAGCGTCGCGACGGGATGGACCGGCTTCATCAGCTCGTCCGCCGGCTTCGCCCTTAATAACAATTTTTTTACAGAATCGCGCTCGAAAATTACAGCAGGCGAGGCCCGTTCGGTGCACGCCTGCCTTCTCGCGCCGACGCTTTGGTGGTTTGACGCCCCTTGACGCGTGACGTAGAATGCCCATCCCTCTTGACGTTTCCTTTAGCGCATTCCGAAAGGAGCTTCACCTTGTCGTCAGTCAAACTTAATTTTAAGGTCGGGGATAAGCTCGTTTATCCGAACCACGGTGTCACGGTCGTGGAGCATATCGGCGATTCGCCGATCATGCCTCAGGGGGACAGCTACTATCACCTCCGCCTTCTCGCGAACAACTCGCGGCTGGTGGTGCCGATCACGAACACGGACCGCGTGGGTCTGCGCCGTCTTTATCAGCAGAAGGAGATCAAAGGTCTCCTGGGCCTGCTGGAAGAGAAGACGGTAAAGAGCCAGACGGACTGGAAGGGCCGCTACCGCGAGAACCTCGAAAAGATGAAAACGGGGAAGCTCGAAGATGTGGCGGCAGTCCTCAAGAATCTCAACGAGGTTCAGAAACGGAAGAGCCTCTCGTTCCGCGAGAAAAAGATGTACGACCGCGCGAAGTATCTCCTCGTCTCCGAAGTGGCCATCGTGAAGAACATTCCGGAGCCCGAAGCCGAGAAGCTCATCCATAAGTGCCTGGAGAAGAGCCTGGTCGGACACTGACCGCGCTCGAAGCCAGTCGCATCAATGCCGCCCGCGGGCGGCATTTTTGTTTAGAGTTGCGAGTAGCGGGTTGCGCGGGACTCAGTGCCTGCGGCTCGAGCGATGATTCCCGCGCAACTCGCAACTCGCAACTATGACGACGACACGCCTTCCTCACTGGATCCGCGAGAAAAAACTCAACCTCGCGTCGCTTCGCGAAGTGAAAACGCTGCTGCGCGAGCGCGACCTGCACTCGGTGTGCGAGTCGCTGGCGTGTCCGAATCGCACCGAGTGTTTTTCGCGCGGTACGGCGACGTTCATGATCCTGGGCGACATCTGCACGCGCTCGTGCGGCTTCTGCAATGTCACGACGGGACGCCCGTACGCGCCGCCTTCGCCGGACGAGCCGCGCGCCGTCGCGGATGCGGCGAAGAAATTGGGTTTGAAGCATGTGGTCGTGACGTGTGTGACCCGCGACGATCTCGAAGACGGCGGTGCGCGCCAGTTTGCGGAGACGATTCGCGAGCTGCGCGCGGCGCTGCCCGATGCCGCGGTCGAAGTGCTGACATCGGACTTTCGCGGCAACGCCGAGTCGGTGCGCATCGTGGTCGAAGCGCGGCCCGATTACTTCAATCACAACGTCGAGACTGTGCCGCGGCTTTACGATTTTGTTAGGCCGGGCTCGCGCTTCGAGCGGTCTCTCACGGTTCTCATGCATGCGAAAACATTCGATCCCTCGATCACGACGAAGTCCGGTCTCATGCTCGGCCTCGGCGAGCGCCGCGAGGAAGTGATCGACGTGCTCGAGCGCTTGCTCGAGTCGGGAGTCGAGATCGTCACGATCGGCCAGTACCTCCAGCCGAAGCGCGAGAAGCTCGACGTCGTCGAGTACGTGCATCCGCGGGTGTTCGATGAGTATCGCGACATCGGCCTGGAGCTCGGATTTCGCGCGGTGTTTTCGGGGCCGTTCGTGCGGTCGTCGTATATGGCGGATGTCGTCGCGGAAGAGTCGGCCAGTCGCCCAGTCGCCCAGTCGCCGAGGTAAGCTTCTCGGCGACTAGGAGACTCGGCGACTCGGCGACTCCATGCCCAAGCACCCACGATCGATCGATCCTGAGAAACCCGAGAAATCGGCGTTCTTCCTCACCTATCTCCCGATCTTTCTCGACTATCTCGCGGTCGAGAAGGGTCTGGCGAAGAATTCGCTCGCGTCGTATGGGATCGATCTGCGGCATTTCGGTCATTGGCTGAACGATCAGACGATCGACGTCGACGCGGTCGAGCGCATTCACATCGTCAAGTACTTCCAGTCGCTGCGCGGCGCGGGCATCTCCGCGCGTTCGGTGGCGCGCGCGCTGGCGGCGATTCGCGGGCTGTTCCGGTTTCTCGTCGCGGAGCGGCATCTGAAAAAAGATCCGACGGAGAATCTCGAGAATCCGAAGCTGTGGTCGACGCTCCCGAAGTCGCTGCAGCCTTCGGATGTCGAGGCGCTGCTCGCCGCGCCTGACCGCACGACCGCGGACGGACTACGCGATGCGGCGATGCTCGAGCTGCTGTACGCGACCGGCTTGCGCGTGAGCGAGCTGATTCGCGTGCGGCTCGACGAGATCGTGATGGACGCGGGATTCCTCCGCACGATCGGCAAGGGATCGAAAGAGCGCATCGTGCCGTTCGGCGACGCCGCGAAGGGCGTCATTCTGGAGTACATGGAAAACGGACGTCCGGATCTGGACAAGTACGCCGATCCGCACCTCTTTCTCTCCCGCCGCGGGCGTCCGATGACGCGGCAGTCCTTCTGGATGAAGATCGTCCGCTACGCGCGCGAGGCGGAGATCAAGGCCCACATCTCGCCGCACGTCCTCCGCCACTCGTTCGCCACGCATCTGCTCGAGAACGGCGCGGACCTGCGCTCGGTGCAAATGATGCTGGGTCATTCGGATATCTCGACGACGCAGATCTATACGCACGTATCGCGGGCGCGGCTGCAGAAGCTGTATGAGAGGTTTCATCCGAGAGCCTGAGGAACTGGCGAGAAAGGTGTTGGGTGTTAGGTGCTGGGTGCTGGCGGTTTCGTCGCCGTAAGCCAATGCACCGCTAGCACCGCGCACTCTGCAGAAGCTGTATGAAGGTTTCATCCGAGAGCCTGAGGAACTGGCGAGAAAGGGTGTTGGGTGTTAGGTGCTGGGTGTTGGCGGTTTCGTCGCCGTAAGCCAGTGCACCGCTAGCACCCAACACCCAGCACCCAGCACCTTTTTTGGGCATAATCGTCGAATCAACGCGTTAACCACTCCGCAGATGAAAACCGCCCTGCTCGCGCTCGCTACGCTTTTCGCCGCCTCAACGGCGAGCGCGAGCATTGCGTTGTTCTCCGACGGGCGGAACATGAAGATCGAGACCTACCAGGTCGAGGAAGACACGATTCACCTGGTGATGCAGGGGGGCGGGAAGCTCTCGCTGCCGCTCACGCGCATCGAGCGCATCGTCGACGACGAGGTCTCCACGCCGGAAGTGGTCGAGGAAGTGAAGAAGATCGTCGAAGATGGCGTCTTCCCGCGGCGCTCGTGGAGATACGACGAGGCCAGCCGGCCGCTCTTCAAATCGAAATACAACGAGATCATCGTCGCGGCGGCGAAGCACTTCGACGTCGATGCGGCGCTCGTCTCCGCGGTCATCAAAGCGGAGTCGGACTACGACGCGCGCACCGTTTCGCACAAAGGCGCGCGCGGCCTGATGCAGCTCATGCCCGCGACCGCGGCGCGCTTCGGCGTCACGAATTCGTTCGATCCCACCGAGAACATTTACGCCGGAACGCGGTATCTGCGCTGGCTCCTGAAAACATTCGACGGCAACGCCGATCTGGCCGTCGCTGCGTACAACGCCGGCGAAGGGAACGTGTGGAAGTACGACGGCGTGCCTCCGTTCCGCGAAACGGTGAACTACATCAACCGCATCGCGCGACACATCCGCAAAGCGATCGAGTCGGAGCAGATCATCGCCGCCGGGCTCGACACACCCTGACACGAGTGTGTTAGGCGGTCGCTACCGCTGCGAGAGCCGCTTCCGGCTGCTCCTCGATCTCCAGCGTCTCGAACCGCACCACCATCACGGTGCGGTCATCGTCCGCCGGACGTGTGCCGGAGTGGCGCGCGACGGCGTCGAGGATCGCGTTGCGCACTTCGTCGGCCGCTTGCCCGGCGCGGCCGGAGAGGATCGTCTCGAGCTGATCGAAGCCGAGGGGCTCGCCTTGCTCGTCCTGGGCCTCGACGATTCCGTCGGAGAGATACACGAGCGCGTCGCCTTCGCACAGCTCGGATTCGGTGGTATGGACGGTGATGTCGGGGCGCACGCCTAACGGGAGCGACGGTCCTTCGATCGCGATCGGTTCGGCGTGGTTCTGCCGAAGAATGTACGGATAGATGTGCCCCGCATTCGTGTGGCGAATCACGCCGCGCTGGAGATCGAACACCGTGAACGCGAGCGTCATGAATGCGCGCCGTTCGGTCGAGCGATACACGAGCTGATTGAGACGACGGAAGAGCGACGTTTCGTCCGCGCCTTCTTCGATGAGCGTGGTCATCGCGGCTTTCACCATCGCCATCACCAGACCGGTCGACAGGCCGTGCCCCGACACGTCGCCGATCGCGACGGCGAGACGCGACTGCCCGAGGCGGAAGATGTCGTAGTAATCGCCCCCGATCGATGCCGTCGGCTCGAAGTGCGCGGAGAACGACACGCCTTTCAGATCGGGGCCGGAGGTCGGAAGAAGATTGCGTTGAATCTCGGCAGCGATCGCGATCTCGCTCTGCAGGCGCTCCTTCTCCGCGACCCCTGAGAGCAGCGACGCAATCGACTCGGTCATGTGATCGAACGACTGCGCCATCGCGCCGAGCTGATTGTTGCGGCGCATGCGGATGCGATAGGTGAAGTCGCCGCGCTCGACGGCGCGCGTCCCGCGCTCGATGCGATTCACCGCGCGCGAGATCGAGAAGATCAGCACCATCGCGAAGAGCGCAGCCACGCCGTACATCATCATGAGCAGCACGGCCAGGGCGAGGATGAACGTCGTGAGGATGTGGAAGTAGTCGTTGGCCGCGGCGCCGAAGTAGTACGAAAAGAGATTGCTCGGCGGGTTGACGATCAAGGTGAAGAGGCTGCGATCGGTGATCGTCTGGCCGGTGTTCCAGTCCGTGAGATTCGTGATGTCGCCCCAGACGATCTTGCGAAACACGTTGCTCGTGAACGTGCTCACGAGCTCGTCGTTGGGGTCGATGTTGATGTTGCGGTCGTTGCCGCGGCCTTTCTTTTCCTCGCGCGCGTTGCCGGTGCGGACGATCATGCCCCAGCGGTCGTAGAGCTGATCGGACCACGCTTCGTCGATCGGCTGCACGAACACGACCGTGCGCGGCGGTGCGTCGAAGCGGCGCGACGCGACGAGGAGTGGTTTGGCGTCGCGCGAGGCGATCCCGCTGTAGCTTCGCGTGCGAAGCCAGTCGGGGATCTGCACGCCGGTCGCGTTTGCGGTGTCGTAGATCTCGAGCGACGGCAGGCCACCCTTCGAGTATTTGCCGGTCGCGACGTATTCGAGCGCGCCGCTCTCGAGCTGTCCGAGGGTCGCCTGACGCTCGCCGCGCAGCGCGGCCTGGGTCATCACCGCCGCGAACATGTAGACGATCGCGCCCAGGAGGATCGTCATGAGGAAGAACGGCAGGAGCCCGACGAGAAGATAGCTGAGGAACAGGCGGCGTCCGACGGTCCAGAAGAGCTGCTTGAGAACCCAGCGCGCAAAGATCGCGAGGCCATAGAGCGTCAGGCCGATGACGAGAAGCCACGCGAGGAACCCGAAGAAGTCGACGATCGCGACGTTGCGCCCGGCGCTTTCGAAGAGATAGTCGAGGTACTCGAGACCGACGATCAGGGCGATGCCGACCAGCCAGATCGCGAGCGCCGGCGACATGCGCGGTTTCGGCTGCGGGCGTACGTCCATCGGATTCATGATGACACAGCGGCAATCGGTACTTACGTACCTCGGGGATCGGAGTTGCGCTCCGCGGAATACCTGTCGGTTTCGGCTTGTCTAACGGTCGATAGCAGCCTCTCCCTCGGGTTCAATCTTCATGATCAAACGACTCTCCTTCATCGCGTCGGTGCTCCTTCTGATCGTTGGAGCGAATACGGCTTCGGCCGCATGCGTCAATCGCTACGTGAGCCGCACCGAGCGTCCGCGGACGGTGCTAACGCTGCTCACCGGGAAGCTCACGTTCCAGGAAGCGCAGGCGCTGGCCGAAGCGATCAAGACGAAGCAGGCGCCGCCACTGGAGTGGGTGGATGAGAGCGGCAAGACGGTGGCGCGTCAGTCGGGCGATCTGAAAGTCGTGCGGCCGATGCCGGTCGCGTGCGATGGCAAGCCGTCGGGCGTGGTGATGGTCGCCGAATTTCTCACGGTGATCACCCCGCCGAAGAAGATCACGGTGAAGCTGAATCCGGACACGCCGGTCGTGTTCGAGCAGCAGGCTGAATAATCAGCCGTTCTTCCACTCCGGTTTTCTCTTCTCGATGAACGCGTGCAGTCCTTCGTTCGCGTCGCCGGTCTTCATCAACTCCTCGAGGTAGAGCCGCTCCACGCGCGCGAGGCGATCTTCGAAATCGGCCGCCTGCGCGAGGCGGAACGCTTTCTTCGCCATCCGCACCGAAGACGCGCTCTGTCGATATAAGCGTGCGAGCCATTCTTCCGCGCGCGCATCGAATTCGCTCGACGCGAACACCGCGTTCACGATGCCCAGTCGCTCCGCGGTCGCCGCATCGACCGGCTCTCCGGTGAGCAGAAGCTCGAGTCCCTTGCGCGGCGGGAGCTGTCGCGAGAGCTGATACGCCGCGACCGGAGGAAACACGCCGAGGTTGATCTCGGGCTGACCGAAGCGCGCGCGATCGGAGGCGAGCACGAAATCGCAGGCCAGCGCGAGCTCGCAGCCTCCGCCTAACGCGGCGCCGCGCACGAGTGCGACGGTGACCAGATCGAGACGCGCGAGCGCGCGGAAACAATCGTGGAACAGGGAGAGCATCGTCGCGACGCGATCGCCGAGATGATCCTGCACGCTCGCGCCGGCGGAGAACGCCTTCTCGCCGGCCGCGTCGAGGATCAGCGCGTGACGATCGTTCGACACGCGGGCGATCGCATCGCGCAGCTCGCCGAGCATGGCGACGTCGAGGATGTGCAGCGGCGGATCGTCGAGCGTGATGCGGTACGCGTTCGCGTCCGCGGAGAAGGTGATCTTGGGCATGAGGTGGAGTGTAACGTGGGGCGGGCCGCCGGCCCGCCGTTCCGCGGGCCGCTGGCCCGCGCGACGCGCCGGCTGGCAGCCGGCGTCACGGCCGGCCAGCGGCCGGCCCCACGGACCGGCGTTTCGCCGGGGATGGTGCCGGCGTCGTCGACCACAGCTCGAGCGAGTGTCCGGTCAGGAACAACAAACGTCCCGGTTGCACGGCGAACGATCGGATCGCGGAAGGGGATTCGCTCGAAGGCGCGCTGGCGAATGCCGGAAGGGAGTAGATCTCCGCGCTGTCTCCGCGTCCGGTGATGATTGCGCACTCGCCGCTCACGCGGATGCGCGTGGCGTCGTTAGGCGCGGCGGCGGTGAGGCTCTCGCCGTTCGCGGTGAGCGACTCGGTGAATCGATAGACCTTGTCGCCGAGGATGTAGACCTGTCCGGAACCGGCGGCGATCGAGCGTGCGGATGCGGGTCGTGCGGCGCTCGCAAGCTGCGACGGATGCAGCGGATCGGAGATGTCGAACACGCGCGCCTCGTCCGGCAGATCGGCGAGCGCATACGCGCGCGTCGACGTGGCGAAAAGATCATCGATGCCGCCGGTGAGCGTCGCGGTGACGGCGAGCGTCGACGGATCGAGAACGAGCGTTTTCTTCTCGCACGCGCCGCTGCTGCATCCCTTCGAGAGCGAGACCCACACCGCGTTGCCTGCGCCGAAGAGGTTCAGCGGCTGCGCGTCTTCGCCTTCGTTGAGTGTGATCTGCGCGAGCGCGGCGCCGGCGGTCGAATACGCGGTCACGGTGCCGTTGCCGGAGAGCGTGAAGAGCTTGTTGCTCGTCGCAGCGAGATCGATCACGCCGCCGGCGGCAATCTTCGCGAGAAAGCGCGGCGTGTCGCCGATCGACGTTGCGAACCCATCGATGCCGTTGCTGCCGAAGAGAAACGCGCGCGTGTCGGTCGCGGCGATCTTCGTGTAGAAGGTGCTCGCGTACGGGATGACCGCTTCCGGCAACGCGGCGAGGAACGACATCGCTGCGGTCCCTTCGACGGTCGCGAGCACGGCAGTCGTCGATGCACCGTCGATGGCCACGGCATCGGCGGGAAGGCGATGCGTGCGGACCAGCGTGCGCGCGTCGTCGTAGACGATAAGGCGCGTCGTGTCGAGCGCGAGCAGGTCGCCGCCTAACAGCGCGAGCTGCTGCGGAATGATCTTGTTCGAATCCGGAATCACCGTCACGTTGCCGGATGCCAGATCGATGACGTTGATGCCGGTGAACGTGAAGAGCGCCGCGCGATTTGCATCGAGAGCGATGCTGCCGACGACCGCGCCGTCGATCGTGAATCGCCGCGGCTCTGCGGCAAGGTCGCCGTTCGCGTAGTAGTGCAGGATCGTCTTGCGGGTGGTCTCGTTGACTTCGGCCAGCGCGATGGCGGATCCGCTTCGCGCGAGCAGCGCGATCGCCGGCACGTTGAGCTGGGTTGGCGTGAGCGACGTGGTGGTCGTGGTCCACACGGTGCCGTTCGCGAGCAGCGCGACCATGCCGCCGCCGCGAATCGCGGCGGCGGTGATCGCGTCGGCGAACGTGATCGGCGCCGCCGACGCAGGAGGATTCGTGCTGAGCGACCAGATGGTCGCGGTCGCGCCGCTCGTCGTCAGGAGATTGTTGTCGCGCACATCGCGGACGATCGAGCCCGCGCCCGCGCTCCAATTGCGCTCGTCGCTCAGCGACAGTCCGCTCGCGACGATCTTCTGCTCGGTGATTTTTCCGGTCGCATCGGAGAACCACGCTTTGTCGCCCGCGACGCGCACGGCGTTCGTCGCGCCGCTCGTGTAATTCGCGAGCGGAAACGGGCGCGCGATCGACGACACGTCGTAGACGACGAGACCGATGTCGCCCGCGGCGACGTAGAGCGTGTTGCCGGAGCGCTCGATGTCGTGGATCACGTTGTCGGTTCCGCCGGTCGGCGCGAGGCGATGCTCGTACAGCTCCGCGACGCGCGTGGGGATCGAGATGTCGATTGCGTGCAGCGTGCGATCGGGTCCGGCGACGAAGTGTCCCTGCGGCGAGGCTGCGAACGATGTTGCGCCGAACGGCATGCGCATGAGCCTCGTCGTGCCGGAGAAGAGATCGGTGTTGAGACCGAATGCGTCCGATGCGAGGACCAGTCCTTCCGCGGTCGTATGGACCGCGGTCGCGCGCACGGTCTCGATCGAGCCGGTGTTCTGCGGCAGTGAAGGAATGGCGATGGTGAACGTTTCGAGTGTGTTGTCGCCGTCGGCAGCGTAGAGCGTGTTGTTGTGGATCGCGAGTGAGGTGACGTTGGGCGCGCTCGTCGCCAGGAACGCGCTCGTTTTCACGGGACTGAGCGGATCGATGCGGTCGAAGTGATCGATGCCGTTCGACGTCGCGACGAAGAGATACGACGAGATCTCGATGTCGTTCACGACGCCCGACGCTTGAACCGAGCGCACGATGCTGAGCGCGCGCCCATCGCGCCTAACAACGTAGATCTTCGATCCGCTGCCCACGTACGCGATGCCGGTTCCATCGGCGCGCACGACGCGCGTCGATTCGGGGATTGCGATCGAGTCGACGATTCCGCCTTGCTCGAAGAGTTGGATGCCATACCCAGTCGCGAGCCAGACGAAGGGACCGTCGACGGAGACATCGAGCGCCGTCGTGCGGAACTGACCGCTGAATCGGGGCGTCCACGAGCATTGGGAGAAGGCGTCGAAGGAGAGGGAGAGGAGAGAGAGGAGAACCGCGATCACACGCCCGCACATTGCGGCTAGTTTACCTCGCAGGTAATTGATCGGCGGCGCGCGCGAACCGATTCTGATGCGCGGGAGGGACTCCAATGCAACACGGTCCATACGCGCGCATCGCCATTCTGCGACCTCACGACGGCGACACGGTCGATTTCGAAGCGGGCTACATCCGACATCTCGAATGGCATCGCCAGGCCAAAGATCCGTGGACCTGGTATGGCTGGACGATCTGGGCCGGCGAGCGACAGCGCTGCCTCGTTTACGCGACGTTTGGACATACGGCTGCGGATCTCGACAACCCGGTGCAGCCTGCCGAGGATGAGCGCGACAACATCCTCAACGTCATTCGACACGGCCACTTCGCGGGGCACGCGCTCTATGAATTCCTGCCCGGCCTTTCGAAAGGCACGGGCGTTCCGACGCCTGCTGCGCGCGTCGAGTTCATGACCGTCGATCTCGTCAGCGGAGCGGAGAATGCGTTCGAGACGGCGCTCCGCGCGACGCAATCGGGATTGCATGACGAAACTCTGTGGTACCGAATGATCGCCGGAGGAACCGCGCCGCGCTATGTCCGCATGCGTCCGCGTGCGAGTCTGTCGGCGCTTCTCCAGGATGCCGATGATTTTCCCGGCGGCGATGTCCGCGAGCGAATCGCGCGAACGACGATCGAGATTCTGAACCTGCGTCCCGCGATGTCGTACGGACTCGAGGTGCGGGCGTGAAGCGACTCGTCGTCGTGTCGCTGTTGTTCCTCGCCGCACCGCTCGGCGCGCAAACGGAGTCCGGGCCGTATGCGCGCATCGCGGTGCTGCGCCCGCACGACGGCGAGACGGTCGACTTCGAAGCCGGATACATCCGGCATCTGGAGTGGCATCGGCAGGCGCAGGACAAATCGATCTGGTACGGCTGGACGGTGTGGGCGGGCGAGCGCCAGCGATCGTTCGTCTATGCGACGTTCGGGCATTCCGCGGAGAGCCTGAGCAACCCCGTTGCACCGCACGAGGACGAGCGCGACAACATCGTGAACGTCGCGCCGCATGCACAGTTCACCGGCAACGCCGTTTACGAGTACCTGCCTTCACTCTCGCGAGGATCCGGCGTACCGACGCTGGGCAGCCGAGTCGAGATGACCACCATCGAGCTCGTCCCGGGCGCGGAAAGACTGTTCGAAGAAGTCCTCGCAACCGATCGATCGAGACTGCAGGACGAAACGCTCTGGTATCGAATGATCGCCGGCGGAGGTGCGCCTCGCTACGTGCGATTGCGCCCGCGCGCGAACCTGGCCGCGATTCTCGAGCAGCGAAGCGATCTCCCGTATCGCGTGAGTGTCGTGATCGCAAAGATCACGATCGAGATCCTCGCGCTGCGTCCGGCGATGAGCTACGGCGTTGCGCCGTGAGATGCGCTCATGCGTTGCGCGGCTTGCTCCGTCGCTTCGTCCGCCGGAAAGAACGCTTCGACCCGCAGCTCCTGCAGCGTGATGTCGTGCGGCGTGCCGAGGCTCGTGAGCGTCGAGAAGAACCGGAGGTGAAGATCATCCTTTTGAAAGTCGATCGCGAGAAATGGCGCGGTCGATACTTCGAGATCGAGCGTTCGCCAGCGCGGCGGCACGCCGGGATAGGTGAGCAACTCTTCCAGCAGGCGTCGAGTTTCCACTCCGCCGAGCCCGGCCAGCACATCGCGATGCAACCATTGAATCAGCGCCGCCGCCATCGCTTCCCAATTCACGATGTGCGGACGGAATCCGCGCGGATGAAACATCAGGCGCATCGCGTTTCCGCCCCACTCGCTTTCGGCGGACGGATCGGTGAACGCCTCGACCAGGCGCGCGGCGCCGCCGTTCGCCTTCAGAATCGTCCAGTTGCGATCGACGACGATGGCCGGATACGGCTCCTGCTGGCGCAGCATGAAATCGAGCGCGCGGCGCGCCTGCTCGAGCGCGGGTGCATCGAGATCGGTCGCGCGATACATCGCCGCGTAGCCGGCGGCCATCAAGAGCTCGTTGCGCTCGCGCAGCGGCACATCGAGCACGCGGGCGAGCATCAACACCATCTCGCGGCTCGGTTGCGCGCGTCCCGTCTCGATGAAGCTCACGTGACGCGACGACACGCCCGCCTCGACCGCGAGATCGAGCTGGCTCACGCGCCGGCGCGAGCGCCATTCGCGAAGCAGCAGGCCGACACTCATGGTCGCAATCTACACCGCACGCGCGACGCCCGGCCATTACCTCGGAGGGAATTGAACCCGGGAGAGCTTGTCATAAAGGCGCGCGCTC
>Ga0075428_100003718_pt1 | contig 16720 bp, 23 predicted proteins | sample RhiMetdeltSRZDD2_FD_75291 | JGI IMG/M metagenome (GOLD analysis project Ga0075428, IMG submission 75291) | Populus rhizosphere microbial communities from Tennessee, USA - Rhizosphere MetaG P. deltoides SRZDD2 | ecosystem: Host-associated > Plants > Roots > Rhizosphere > Soil | place: USA... | reverse complement strand
CGTCGTTGCTCATGCCCACTCTCGTAGCCGCCGGTACGCGTCGCTGTCAAGACATGGCCGACGGCCCGGTTCTTGATGCTCTCTACCGAGGGGCCTTCCCGCGCCCCGCTCAAGGAGGTTCTGATGCCACAGGGTTCGACGACCTTCCACGAGGCCGAGGCGCGCCTGTCGCCGCGCACGCGCGACCTGCATCGCGCCATCGTGAGCCTGCAGGAAGAGCTCGAAGCGATCGACTGGTACCAGCAGCGCGTGGACGCGACCGAGGACGCCGAGCTGCGCGAGATCCTCGCGCACAACCGTGAGGAAGAGGTCGAGCACGCGGCCATGGTGCTCGAGTGGATCCGGCGGCACGACGCGGACTTCGCCGCCAAGCTCAAGATCTACCTGTTCACTGAGGGCTCGATCATCGAGCGCGAGAACGTGGCCGAGGCCGCCAGCCTCGGCGCCGGCGAGACCAACGGCCGTGCCGCCCCGCGCGGCATCGGCTCGCTCCGCGGAGGCCGCTGATGGTGATGGATTATCTGCGTCGTCACACCGCGCCCGTGTCCGAACGCGTTTGGAAAGCACTTGACGAGGCCGTCGCGCAGGCCGCGCGTCACGTGCTTGCCGCCCGCCGCATCGCCACGTTCGATGGCCCCCACGGCTGGGATCACATCGCCGCCCGGCTCGGCACGATGACGCCCTGCGGGGGCGCGCCGGGCCGCGCCGTCGTCTGCATGCCCAACGTCGTGCTCCTTTCCGAGATCCGCGCCGAGTTCAGCGTGCCATGGTCGTCGATCGAGGTGTTCGAGCGCGGGGCACCGGTGTTCGACACGGACGCCGCCGAGGCCGCCGCGCGCGAGGCGGCGCTGGCCGAGGACCGCCTCGTGTTCTATGGCGATCCGGTCGGCAACGGGCTCCTGACCGCAAAAGACAGTCCACGCCTGCGCGCGCAGGACTGGACGCGCCCCGGGGCGATCGTCGCGGACCTGGTGCGCGCCGTGGAAATGCTGGACGAGCGCGGTATCCCCGGCCCGTACGAGGCCGTGCTGTCGACGCAGCGCTACTACGCGTACCTGCAGGCCGACGAAAACGGCTACCCCGCGGCGCGGCAACTGAAGGACGTGCTGGCGGCCGTGCATCGCTCGCCAGTGATCCTGGGCGCGGGCGCGGTGTTCTCGACGCGCGGTGACGACTTCGTGCTCACCGTCGGCGGCGATCTGGCCGCCGGCTACCGGCTGCACGACCGCGAAGCCGTGCACATGTTCTGCGTCGAGACTATTGCCGCCCAGACGGTCACCCCCGAGGCGGTCTGCGTGCTCGAGGGCTGATGCCCGACCGGCCCTGGCCCTCCGGCCAGGGCCGTGGTACTCTCGTTCGCGTTGGGGCTGAGTCGTTTCGCTCGTGCGTCCGTTGCGCTGGCAGTCCTGATTGCGATCGCTAGCGTTCTTGTCGCCGGTGTGGTGTCTCCGGGGGCCGAGCCCCCGACCAAGCCCAACCCGACCCACCACCTGGCCCGTGGCTTCCGCAACCTCGACGGAACGTACCGCTACTCGATGGGCGAGCGCGCTCAGCGCTTCATGCGCCGCGTGCTGTTCGAGGGCTGGCCCGAGCGGGGAGCCGTCCTGCCGGTGCTCGCGAATGACGGCGCAGCGCTCCGCGCCAACGGGACCGTGCCGACCGTCACGTGGGTGGGGCACTCGACGCTGCTCGTCCAGCTGCGTGGTGTGAACATCCTGACCGACCCCCATTGGGGCGACCGCGCGAGCCCGGTCGGTTTCGCCGGTCCGAAGCGCCTGATCGCGCCTGGCATGCGCTTCGACGATCTGCCGCCGATCCACGCCGTCGTGATCTCTCACGATCATTACGATCACCTCGACGTCGACACCGTCGTGCGCCTGAACCGCAAGTTCCATCCGCGCTTCTTCGTGCCGCTCGGCATCAAGGCGTGGATGGGTGATCTCGGCATCACCAACGTCGTCGAGATGGACTGGTGGGAGAGCCGCGAGTTCCGCGGCCTGACGTTCACGTGCACTCCGGCCCAGCACTCGTCGGGTCGCGGGCTGCGCGATCAAAATCTCAGGTTGTGGTCCTCGTGGGTCATTGCCGGCGGTGGCAAGCGCTTCTTCTTCGCGGGCGACACCGGCTACGCGAAGTCGTTGGCGGAGATCGGCAAGCGGCTCGGGCCGTTCGATCTCGCCGGCATTCCGATCGGCGGCTACAGCTCGTGGGAAGCCCGCCATCCCAACCACGTCAATCCCGAGGAAGCGGTGCAGCTCTTCCAGGACGTGGGCGGCAAGCTGTTCGTGCCGATTCACTTCGGCACGTTCGACATGAACCGCGAGCCGTTCGCCGAGCCGCCCGGGCGCCTGATGAAGGCCGCCGTCGCGGACGGCATCGAGGAGGAGATCGCGCTCCTCTCTCCGGGTCAGTCCGTCCACTGGTAGTCGCGCGCGCCGTCGCCTGACGGCACGTCCCTTGCCTCGGGTTTCGACTCTGATGCCCTGCCGCGCTCGTCGTATCGTGACCGACCCCGTCGAGTCGGCAGCCTGGGCATACGGCGGCAATCAGCCGGCGGTGCTACATGCACCCGGCGGTAATCGAAGCCTACATGGACGGCGTCACGCTGGACGCGTTCCGCCGGCGCGCGGAGCGCGCGATCACCCACGACCTCGCGGGACTCACGCGCACGGAGGCCGTGGTGCTCGGGCTGTTGTTGCAGCAGCGGCTCGCGCGCGCGGTCGAGCGGGCGGCCGCCTGAGCGTCAGTCGCTCGCGAGCTTGCCGTTGTAGCCCCAGTTGGACTTCTCGACGTCCTGGAAGACGATGTGCACCTGATCGGCCGTCGTCTTGCCGATCTTCACCACCGCCTCCGTGATGGCCCGCGTGAGCTCGCGCTTCTGCTGCTCGGTGCGTCCGGCGTACCACTGGATCGTAATGTTTGGCATACGGGGAGCCTATCACGCCCGCGCAAGTCGCTCGATCTCGCGGCGGCGAAAGCACCCCACCAGGTGGTCGTTCACCATGCCCGTCGCCTGCATGAAGGCGTAGCAGATCGTCGGGCCCACGAAGCGGAACCCGCGCGCCTTGAGCTCGCGGCTCAGCGTGTGCGCGACGTCCGTCACCGCCGGGACATCACCGGGCGCCCGCCAGCGGTTCTGGATCGGGCGGCCGCCGACGTGACGCCAGAGCCAGGCGTCGAATGTCCCCTCGACGCGCTGGACATCCAGAAACGCGCGAGCGTTGAGGACGGTGGCCGCGATCTTCGCGCGGTTGCGCACGATGCCGTCGTCACGCAGGAGCGCGCGCGTGCGGGCGGCGTTGAATCGCGCCACGGCGCGCGGATCGAAGCGGGCGAACGCGCGTCGGTAGGCATCCCGCTTGGCGAGAATCGTCGACCACGAGAGTCCGGCCTGCGCACCCTCGAGGATCAGCAGCTCGAAGAGCCGGCGGTCGTCGTGCAGGGGCACACCCCACTCACGATCGTGATAGTTCACCATCGCCGCGGAGCTGCCGGCCCACGCACAGCGTCGCGGCGTCACCGCGACCACGCCGCCCAGGCGAGCGTCGCCCACGCCGCGAGGAACGCCAGGCCGCCAAGCGGCGTGACCGCGCCGAGCCAGCGCTGTCCCGTGAGCGACATCGCGTAGAGGCTGCCGGAGAACAGCAAGGTGCCGAGGACGAAGAGCCAGCCGGACGTGGCGACGAGGCCGCCCGGCAGGCGTCCGGCGACCGCCCCCAGCGCCAGCAGCGCGAGCGCGTGATACATCTGGTAGCGCACGCCGATCTCGAACACGGACAGCATGTCGGGCACGATCCGGCTGCGCAGGCCGTGCGCGCCGAAAGCGCCGAGCGCGACCGCGACGAACGCGGAGACGCAGCCGAGCCCGAAGAAGAGGCGATCCATCGGACGCTGGACTCTACCTCAGGCGCCGAGCGCCCGCCACGCGATCCCGATGACGCCGCCCGCGGCGATGAGCCAGACCGAGTTCACACGCGTGGCCACGAGCAGCGCGGCGGCGGCGAGCGCCAGCACCGCGGTGAGCGGATCGACGATGGCCGCGCGGCCGAGCTGCCAGGCGACGGCGGCCATCAGGCCCAGCGCCGCGACGTTGACGCCGTCGAGGAACGCCGCTGCGCGGGGCGAGCCGCGCAGCCGCGGCAGCCAGCGCCGGCTCAGCGCGACGAACACGAACGACGGCAGGAAGATCGCGAGCGTCGCGAGCACCGCGCCGGGTACGCCCGCGAGTACGTAGCCGATGAACGTGGCGGTCGTGAACACGGGCCCGGGTGTCACCTGCCCCACCGCCACGGCATCGAGCAGCTGGCGATCGGTGAGCCAGCCGAGCCGCTCGACGAAGTCCGCACGCAGGAATGCGAGCAGCACGTACCCGCTGCCGTAGAGCACGGCGCCGATCTTCAGAAAGACCAGCGTCATCGTGCCGAGCGCGGCGCCACCGGCGACGGCGGTCGCGGCCAGCGCGCGCGCGGGCGCCGCCAACGCCGCAACAGTGAGCAGCGCCGCCATCGCGCGCGCCCGTGCGGCGACGAGCGCGGCGAGCACGCCCACGCCGAAGAGCACCAGCAGCTCGTGCACGCCCACCAGCGCGAGCACCGCGGCCGTCACGAACGCCGCCGCCAACCCGGGGCCGCGCACCGCGGTACGCGCGAGTCCCCACATCGCCTGCACGACGATCGCGATGATCACGGGCTTGACGCCGTAGAGCAGCGAGGTCGCCACGGGCAGCGCGCCCCAGCGCACGTAGGCCCATGCCAGCGCCAGCACGATGAGCATCGCGGGCACGATGAAGCAGACGCCGCCGGCGATCAGGCCCCACGGGCCGGCCCGTGTATAGCCGAGATGGATCGCCATCTCCGTGGAGTTGGGGCCGGGAATCAGATTGGTGATGCCGAGCAGGTCGAGGAACTGCTGATCGCTCACCCACCGCCGCCGGCGCACGAGATCCTCGCGCATCATCGCGATGTGGGCGGCCGGTCCACCGAACGCGACGACGCCCAGACGCAGAAAGTACGTTGCGACTTCTCGCAGCGGCGTCATCGCCGGCCGATGATAGCCCGAAGCGCTCGCGGCGTGTAACGCCGCGGTCCCGCGGCGTTACTCGGCGATGAACGCGGCGATGCCGCTGGCGTGCAGCGCGCGCACGGTGGAGGCGGCCGCCGCACGGTCGGCGAACGGCCCGACGAGCACGCGCGCGAGGCGGTCGCTGCCCGTCACGATCGTCACCGCGCGCCGCAAGCGCTGCACCAGCTTCGCCGCGGCGTCGACGGTGCGGAAGGCGCCGACCTGCACCCACACGTCGCCTCGCGTTTCGGCGGCGCCGGCGCCGGCGGGCGGTGCGACCGGCGTGTCGGCGGGCGTCAGCGCTCGCGAGCTCACAGCCGGCGCGACGGCGAGCGGCGACCCCACGACGGCAACCAGCGGCGCCGGCTCGGCAACCGGCGGCGCCGCAACCGACGGCGCTGTGAGCGAAGTCGCGGCGAGCGGCTGTGCAGTCACCGCCGGCGGCACCTCGGCGGGGACGACAGCCGTCGGATCGGGCGCCGCAGTGGCCACGAAGCTCGCCGCCGCCGCCTCGCGCGCGGTGAGGCTGGCGCGATCGCGCATGCGCTCGATGAGCGCCTCGTACGAGCCCGCCTGCACGACGCGCTCGATCTGGACGTGATAATTCGCGGCGAGGCTCATGCCGTCCACGACGACGTCGCGCACGCGCCAGTCATCGCCGCGGCGCACGAGCACGTAGTCGATCGGTACCTCGTCGCCCGAGCGCGTGAGCAGCGCGCTCGTGACGGTCGCCGTGTCGCCCTCGACCCGCTCGTCGACCCAGCGCACGCTGACCCCGCCCTCACCGAGCCGAGCCTTCGAACCGACCCAGGCCAGGTACCCGCGCTCGATGATGTCGGCGTAGAGGCGTGTGACGGTCGGCCGCGTCGCCGCCGGCAGCCCCTGCCAGTGCCGCCCGAGGGCCAGCGCCGCGGCGCCCTCGAAGTCGAAGACCTCGTTCACGAGCGCGCGCACCGCGTGGAGCCGCTGCTCGAACCCGTCTCCCGAGCCCGGTGCGACAATCACGCCGTTCGCACGTTCGAAGAATGTACGAAGACGCTCGGTAGGCTCGCCCGCCGTCGCGGGGGCCGCGCTCACGCTGACGAGGAGAATTCCGACCGCGGCGAGCACACATCGAGCCATCCATTCACGATAGCGGTCGGGGCTCGGATTCCGTACTTTTTTGGACGGCTCTGCTCAGAACACTCGTGCAGACGCACTGCGGCTCTAGGCGGCTTCGTCCAGACCGTGCCCGTCGCGCAGCGCGGAGTCGATAATCGTCCGGGCCAGGCCCGCCTCGCACGGCCGCGTCAGCACCGCCACGATACCGGGCCCCTGGAGCGGTGGCAGGGACGTCGAGGCACTCCGCAGCAGGACGATCGGCACGGTATCCATGCCCGGCAGCGAGCGAAAGAGCGTCAGGAGCAGCAGGCTTTCGTCGACGGGGTCGTCGAGGTCGTACAACAGGACGTCCGGCGTCTCGCCGTCCGTCAGCGCCTCCGGCTCGATCCGACCGTGGCGTACGTCGTCGATGTACACCCACGACACATCGAAACCCTGATTGCGCAGGCGGCTGCAGAGGACGACAGTCGCTTCATCGCAGCACAGCGCGGTGAGCGTCGCCATAACATCCCGCATGTGCACTCCCCATGCCTTGGACCGGCGGCCTACAATCGCTCATGCGCATGCCCAACGCTCTCGTCGTGGCCGCGCTGAGCTTGTTCGCGGCCGCGTGCACGACCAGCGCTCTCCCCGCGCCACCGCCACCGGGCGCGGGCGCCACGATGACGGACGTTCGCGGATCGTGGCGTGGCACGTGGGGCGGCGCACCGGCGGCGCTGCTCATCACCGATCAGCAGGTGTACGCGGGGCAGTCGGGCGTCTTCATCGGCAACTATCAAGTGCTCGGCCACGAGCGACCGGGCGTCTCCGGCATCCTGACGTCGGAAATCAACAAGGAGCAGACGTCCGTGCGCGCGTACGGATGGTTCGGCGGGCTCGACGGTCAGCCGACGCTGCAGATCCTGGCGGATCCACCGCGAGGTCAGCAGCGGCTGACGTTACGCCTCGACGGTGCGAACCGCCTCGTCGGGATGGGTCAATCGAGCTTCGCGTGGGGTCCTTCGGGCCCCATCGAGCTGACCCGCGTGAATCGGTAGGTCCGCGCTAGCCGCCCTCGAGCGGGCGCGTCATGTCGGCCGGACGCACCCAGCGATCGAACTGTTCGGCAGTGACGACGCCGAGCCGCAGCGCGGCCTCACGCAGCGACAGGTGCTCGCGATGCGCCGTCAGCGCGATGCGCGCCGCGGCTTCGTAGCCGATGTGCGGCACGAGCGCGGTCACCAGCATCAGCGACCGGTCGACGTGCTCCGCGATCACGTGCTCGTCGGGCGCCAGGCCGCGGGCGCAGCGCTCATCGAACGAGCGCACCGCCTCTCCCAGCAGCTCGATGGCGTCGATGACGTCGTACAGGATGATCGGCTTGTAGACATTGAGCTGGAAGTTGCCCTGCGAGCCGGCGAAAGCCACCGCGTGATCGTGGCCGAACACCTGCACCACGACCATCGTGAGCGCTTCCGCCTGGGTCGGATTGATCTTCCCCGGCATGATCGAGGAGCCGGGCTCGTTCTCGGGAATGGTCAGCTCGCCGAGCCCCGCGCGCGGCCCCGACGCGTACCAGCGCACGTCGTTGGCAATCTTCATGAGGGCGCCGGCGAGCGTGCGCAGCGCGCCGCTGGTCGCCACCATCGCGTCGTGGGCGGCCAGCGCCGCGAACGCGTTGGCCGCGGGCACGAACGGCTGTCCCGTCTGGCGCGCGATCTCCGCCGCGGCGCGCGCGCCGAACTCCGGATGCGCGTTGAGGCCGGTGCCGACGGCGGTGCCGCCGAGCGCCAGCGCATGCAGGCTGGGCAGCGTGGCGCGCACTCCAGCCGCGGTCTCGTCGAGCTGCGCCACCCAGCCCGAGATCATCTGTCCGAGCGTGAGCGGCGTCGCGTCTTGCAAGTGCGTGCGTCCGATCATGACGATGCCGGCGTACGCGCGCGCCTTGTCGCCCAGCGTGTCGCGTAGCGCGGCCACCGCGGGCAGCAGCGTTTCGGTCAGCGCGTCCACGGTCGCCACGTGCATGACGGTCGGGAAGACGTCGTTGGACGACTGGCCGCGGTTCACGTCGTCGTTGGGATGGATCGGCTTCTTGCTGCCGAGCTGGCCACCCGCCAGCTGGATGGCGCGGTTGGCGATGACCTCGTTGGCGTTCATGTTCGACTGGGTCCCCGAGCCGGTCTGGAACACGACGAGCGGAAATTCGTCGTCCCAGCGCCCCGCAATGACTTCATCGGCGGCGCGGGCGATGAGCTCCGCTTTCTCAGGCGGCAGCTGGCCGAGCGCTCGGTTGGCGAGCGCCGCGCACTTTTTCACGATGCCGAAGGCGCGGATGACGCGCCGGTCCCAGCGATAGCGTCCGCGCCCGATCGGGAAGTTGTCGACGGAGCGCTGCGTCTGCGCGCCCCACAGCCGCTCGGCCGGCACCTCGACGGCGCCGAGCGCGTCTTCCTCGGTCCGCGTCTTCGCCATGTCGTCTATCAGAATACGCCGCCGTGCTGAGACTTCGCCGCGCTCAGACTTCGTCGGCGGCTTCGGTGGCTAGCGCGTCGGCGCGCGCGTTGAAGAGCGCGAAGTCGTCGCGGCCGGCCCAGGCGGCGCTGTGGCCGCGCTGGTGGCGAAAGCTGAGCGTCAGGCGCCGGCGCGTGATGAGGTCACGGCACGCTGCGACGATCTCTGCGACGAGCGGGTCCTTCGCGCGCCAGCGGCCCTCGAGCCACGCGCCCACGCCTTCGTAGTCGTGCACGATGGTCGCCGGCGCGCCCTCGGGCAGCAGGCGCAGGGCCAGGTGCAGCCCCGCCAGCTCGGCGAGCACGTTGCGCAGGCGGTTGAGCGCGGCCGTGATCGCGGTGCGCGTCGACAGCGACGGCACGCCGGCGCCCGCGAACACCTGGTACACCGTGAGGCCCAGCGCTTCGACGACCTCGGGCTCGCCGCCCGGCGGCCGATCGACGATGACGACGCCGACGCCGCCGAGGTGATTGCCGTCCACGAACGCATAGCGCCCGGGCGGCAGCTCGGTCGCCTCGCCGCGCAGCATCGCCTCGGCCTGCGCGCGGCTGGCGACGGCCTGGTAACGCGCGCCGGAGACTCCCCTCACCGCGGCGGCGCAGTCGGGCCAGCTCTCGTATATGCCTCGGATGCGCTCGGGCTCGGTAACGACGTAGACCTTAGCCACGCCACCCGGCGACCGCCTTCACCGCTACCTTCACGTCGGTCGCGCCCGCGACCGTGCGGTAGAGCGGTCAGCGCTGCCGGTACGTCTCGACCAGCGACTCCGCCTGCGGCTGACTCACCCCGGCGAGCTCGAACGTCATCGTGACGCGGGCAAAGCGGTTCGGCTCCGCCGCCGTGCGCGTGCCCTCGATGACGACGTCCATGCCGGTCAGCGGCACGCCGGTCTCCTTGGCGTGCATCTCGATGAGCGTCACGCCGCACGACGACACGGCGGCGAGGAACGCCTCGCTGTTCGTCAATGCGTCGGCCTGTGGCCGTGACGACGAATCGAACGGCACCGTCACGCCGCGCGCGGTGTTGCGCGCGCGCCCCAGCACACCCGAGCTCGAGGAGCGGATCGTCTCGACCTTGTCCTGGCTCACGTGGGTCCTCCTCTCGGCCGATGATAACGCGCGGGTCTACGAATTGACCGTGCGCCGCCGGCGCCTCTAGAGGGCGCGCAATGCGAGGTGAGCGTGTGTGGTCGCGCGCGACGACAGCGACTGAGCGACCGCGCACTCGCGCGCCGGCCTCCCGAGCCACCGCCGCTCAGCGCTGAATCGTGCTCGTTCCCGGCGTCGTGCTGGGCGCCGTGCCGCCCTGCGGCCGCGGCGTCGTAATCGCGCCGGTCGATGCGCCGCCCGTGCCGATGCCCGATGGTGTGCTGCCGAGCGTCCCGGGGATCGACCCGGTGGGATTGTCGACGCCCGGCGCGGGCGTGGACTCGATGGGCCGCGGCGGCGCCGGCGACGCGGACGGGTCGGGTGACGGATTCGCCGGCGGGTTCGAGGGCGTCAGGCCGCCGCGCGATGTTCCCGGAAGCGTCCCCGGCGATGCGGGCGGCGTCCCGCTCACCTGCGCCAGCGCCGGTGTCGCGACGAACAATCCGAGCGCGGCGACCGCGAGAATCCCCTTCAACGAAGCCATGCGAACCTCCTCTCACGTCAGCTTCGGACGCGATCCCATACACGGGGCAACGGCCATGCCAGGGAGTTGGCCGGGCGGTGTACCATTCGGCCTGCCGATATCCCAGGGAAAGGCGGACCTCTCATGGCGTCACTGGACAGGATCGCGATCGTGACCGGCGCAGGATCGGGCATCGGACGGGCTTCGGCCGTCGCGCTGTCGCGCGAGGGCTGGTCGGTGAGTCTGGCCGGGCGCCGCAAAGACGCCCTCGAGGAGACCGCGTCTCAGTGCAAGGGGCGCACGCTCGTCGTGCCGACGGACGTCGGCGATCCCGCCTCGGTCCGCACCCTGTTCGCGAAGACGAAGGAGGCGTTCGGCCGACTCGACCTGTTGTTCAACAATGCGGGCTCGGGCGCGCCGCCGGTGATGCTCGAAGATCTCACGGTCGAGCAATGGAAGGCCGTCGTCGACGCGAACCTCAACGGCGTCTTCTACTGCACGCAGGAAGCGTTCAAGCTCATGAAGAGCCAGACGCCGCGCGGCGGGCGCATCATCAACAACGGCTCGATCTCCGCGCACGCGCCGCGACCGAACTCGGCGCCCTACACGTCGACCAAGCACGCCGTCACGGGGCTCACCAAGGCCGCCTCGCTCGACGGACGCAAGTACGACATCGCGGTCGGCCAGATCGATATCGGCAATGCCGAGACCCCGCTCGCGGCGCGCATGAAGAACGGCGTGCCGCAGGCCAATGGGCAGATCGTGCCGGAGCCGCTCATGGACGTCGAGCACACCGCGCGCGCAGTCGTGCACATGGCGTCGCTGCCGCCCGACGCCAACGTGCTGTTCATGACGGTGATGGCGACGAAGATGCCGTTCGTCGGCCGCGGCTGACACGCGCCGACGCGATGGCGTCCGCCACCGAGCGCGTCGCCGTGCGGGTCGCGGAGATCCGCGCGCGGCGCGGCATGACGCAGGAGTCCCTGGCCGCCAAGGCGCGGATCAATCGGGTGACGCTCGCGCGCCTGGAGCGCGCGCAGCACCCGCCGAATCTCGACACGCTCGAGCGCATCGCGCGCGCGCTCGGCGTCGGCGTCGTCGATCTGGTGAAGTAACGCGGGCTCAGGCGCGCGGCACGACGCGCACACCGTACTTGACCATCCGCGCCCGCGCCAGTAGGCTGCGCAACCGTTCGACTTCCGGCCGCGACAACAGGGGGGACACCATGCGGGGACACCGAGAAGTTCGCCGTACTCTGATCTTTGGTCTCGCGCTCGCGGTCGTGTGCGCCGTCGCCGGCGTGGCGCGCGCCGACGAGACGTGCAACTCGCCGTACATCAGCAAGCTCATCAAGGGCCAGGAAGATTACGTCTACGTCTGGACGCCTGGCGTGGACGGCGTCGGCGATGGCTCCGACAAGCTCGTCACGATCGACGTGAATCCGAAGTCGAAGACGTACGGCAAGGTCCTCAACTCGGTCTCGGTCGGCGGCCGTGGCGAGGCTCACCACATGGGCTTCACGGACGATCGCCGCTTCATCTGGGCCGGCGGGCTCGCCGAGCCGAAGATCCACGTGTTCGACATCGGCACCGATCCCGGCCGACCGAAGCTCGTGAAGACGATCGCCGACATGGCCGACAAGACGGGCTACCTGGGGCCGCACACGTATTACGCGCTGCCGGGCCGCATGCTCGTGCAGGCGCTGTCGAACACGAAGGACAAGGGCGGCCGGACCGGCATGGCGATCTACAACAATGCGGGCGAGTTCGTCGCGTCCTATCCGATGCCGACGGACGGCGGCGGCGACGGCTACGCCTACGATCTCGCGGTCAACCCGCGGAAGAACGTTCTGCTCACCTCCAGCTTCACCGGCTACGACAACTACATGCGGCCGCTCGGCGACCTCGTGAAGGACCCCGAAGCGATGAAGCGCTTCGGCAACACGATGGCTGTCTGGGATCTGAAGGCCATGAAACCCACGAAGATCTTCGCCGTCCCGGGCGCGCCGCTGGAGATCCGCTGGTCGCTCAAGCGCGGCGACGACTGGGCCATCACCGCCGCGGCGCTCACGTCCAAGCTCTGGCTGGTGAAGCAGGACAAGGGCCAGTGGCAGGCGAAGGAGGTCGCCACGATCGGCGAGCCCGCGAAGATTCCCCTGCCCGTCGACATCAGCATCACGCGCGACGGCAAGGGACTCTGGGTGAACACGTTCATGGATGGCACAACGCGGTACTTCGACCTGAGCAATCCGGAGGCGCCGAAGCAAACCTACGAGAAGGTCACCGGCAAGCAGGTCAACATGATCTCGCAGAGCTGGGACGGCAAGCGGCTGTACATCACGTCCTCGCTGCTCGCCAACTGGGACAAGGGCGGCGCGGACAACGAGCAGTTCCTGCGCGCTTTCCGATGGGACGGTAAAGAGCTGACGCCGGCTTTCGAGGTGGATTTCACTCGAGAGAAGCTCGGCCGCGCGCACCACATGAAGCTCGGTAGCAAGTCCCTGCGCTCGGGGCCGGCCCCGCAGTGACGCGTCACGCCCGCGGCCCGCGCACGCTCGCGCGGCGCTGCGTGAGCGTGCTGGCCGCAGGGCTCGCCGTCGGTGGATTCTTCTCGGGCGTTGCGCCGAGCGCGGCCGGCCCCGCCCACGAGGCGGGGCTGCCCGCGCTCGATTTCGAGCCGCCCGCCCCCGGAACCTACACGCTCCACCGGATCATGGCGGCGCCCGACGGCGAAGTGCTGGGGCTCGATGGGCACCCGCAGCGCCTGCGCCGGTTCACGCGCGAGCGCATCACCCTGCTCGGCTTCATCTACACGACCTGCGTGGATCCGGACGGCTGCCCGCGCGTGTATCGCGTCTTCGAGACGGTGCGGGAAACCGTCGCGGCGGAGCCGGCGCTGCGCGAGCGCGTGCGCCTCGTGACCCTATCGTTCGACCCCGCGCGCGACACGCCGGCGACGATGCGGCGCTACGCCGGCAGCCGGGCGCACGCCGGCGACGTGCCGTGGCTGTTTCTGACCACGCGCTCGGCGCGTGAGCTGATACCGCTGCTTGACGGCTTCGGACAGGACGTCCGCTACACGGCGAACGGCACGCGCCGAGAGCTCTCGCACGTCTTAAAGGTGTTTCTCATCGACCGGGCTGGATTTGTTCGCGAGATCTACTCGTCGGACTTTCTGCACCCCCGCACCCTTCGCAACGACGTCGAGACGCTGTTGCTCGAGGAGCGGGGGCGCTGAACGTCTAACCCGGCGCCGCGCCCTGGGTCCCGGTGTAGACCGCGTACAGCGACTGGCTGGCGGCCATGAAGAGCCGGTTGCGCTTGGGCCCGCCGAAACAGACGTTGCCGCAGATCTCGGGCAGCCGGATGCGCCCGATGAGCTTGCCCTCGGGATTCCACACGGTCACGCCGCTGTAACCGACGTTGCGTCCAGCGTTGCTCGAGCACCAGAGATTGCCGTCGACGTCGGCCCGCATGCCGTCCGGTCCGCACTTGACGCTGTCGACCATACAATCGGTGAACACCTTGCCGTTGGAGGCCTTGTTGTCGGCGCCGATGTCGAAGACGTGGATGTCGCCCTTGCCGCCGGGTCCGGTGTCGCCTGGCCCTTTGCCCGTGCTGGCGATGTAGAGCTTCTTGTAGTCGGGCGAGAAGCAGACGCCGTTCGGATTCGAGACTTGCTGCTCCGTGATGATGAGATCCATCTTGCCGTTGGGATCGACGCGGTACACGCCGTGCGGCAGCTCGCGCTTGTACTCACCCATGCCGAGCGCCTGGCCCAGGCGAGGCTTGAAGCGCCCGGCGCTGTTGCTCGGTCCGCCCGGCGCGTCGGGCGCGCCTTCGTAGAACTGGCCGCCATACGGTGGGTCCGTGAACCAGTACGAGCCGTCGGGATGCGGCACGACATCGTTGGGCGAATTGAGGCGCTTGCCGTTGTACATGTCGGCGATCAGCGTGACCGAACCGTCGTTTTCGTAGCGCACCACGCGGCGCGTGAGGTGCTCGCACGAGAGCTGGCGCCCCTGGAAATCGAACGTGTTGCCGTTGGAGTTGTTCGACGGCATCCGGAACACGCTCACGCGTCCGTCATCCTCGAGCCAGCGCATCTGCCGATTGTTCGGGATGTCGCTCCAGACGAGGTAGCGTCCCTGACTGTTCCACGCCGGGCCCTCCGACCAGAGTGCGCCCGTCCACAGTCGCTGGATCGGTGCGTTGGGCTGGCGGAGCCCGTTGAACGATGGATCGACCGTCAGAACGTCCGGATCCGTGAAGTAGACGTTCGGCGGCGCGTTGGGGCCGAAGTCGCGCGGCGGCGTGCTGATGACGCTCGGCGGCTCGGCCGGCTTGGGCGGTGCCTGCGCGACGGCGACGGCAGGCGACACCACGACGATGCCGGCCGCTTTGAGAAAGGTGCGGCGAGAGACGGTGGTCAACATCGACGTCCTCCGCGCGAGAGGCGCTGCACGAACCGCCGTCTCTTATATCACGTCGCGCTCAGCACCGCGTCCGGACCCTCACCTCCACCGGAACCAGACTCGGACGATCGCGCAGGCGGCGCACGAGCGCGACGCCGACGAGCGTCATGCCGCCGAGGAAGAACAGCGTCGTCGGCTCGGTGACTGCCGCCGGATCGAGCTCCGGATCGACCGCCGCCGAGGCCGTGTCGTCGATCACGATCACGCCGTCGATCGGCAGGCGGCCCCTACCGTCGGCCACGGTCGAGAAGACGGGCGGGACGTCAGTAGCGACCGGGACGGTGGTGGTGAAGCTGTTCTGGGTGGGGACAGGCGCGGCATCACACGCGACGAGCGGCAGGACAACGAATGCGCTGACGACGATTGCGATCAGGCCAGCGGCCACCATGACGACTCTCCGCGACTACGACGAGCGACGGGCGACGCGCCCTCGCCGCCGCGGCGCACCGCGGCGGCTGCCAGGGCGACCAACACGCAAGCGATAGGCCACGCCGAAAGCCGCGCATCTTGGCGAAGTCGCTAGCGTTCAGACCACGAGCGCTTCGGGAGACACGCGCAACATTTGCGGACGCGGAACAAGCTGCCGGCGCTTGCCGCCGGCGATCGGGGACGACGGGACCGTCAGTCCGTCGCGGCCAGTCGCGCGAAGTAGCGCTTCAGCGCGTTCACCCGCGCGAGATAGCGGGCGGGGTCGTGGTCCCCGCAGCGCTGTCCCGGGGTGAGACGGAATCCGCGGCGCGCGTACGCATCCCCTGGTCCGGCACCGCAGAGATGGATGATGGCGGCGAGATCCTGTTTCTGCGCGAGCGTGGCGCCCGCGACGCGTTGGCGGACCAGCGTTTGCGCCACGCCGCGATCCAGCAGCGCGGCCGTGAGCTCGACCGCGTGACTCGGCACGACCCGCGTGTAGAGCGCGTTGAACCAGCAGGAGTGCACGTCGTGCCAGGCGCCGTCCTCGACGACCACGTGATCGTGGATGCAAAAGCGTCGAGCCTCGCGGAAGGTCGCATTGGTGATCTGATACATGCCGACCGCGCTCGACGCCGGCTGGTAGACCTCGAGAGGATTCCAGCTGACCCGCCAGCGCCAATACGTTCGCGCGACCGGGTTGCCCGCGCCTTCGACCTGCGCGAGCGCGGCCAGTAATTCCGGCGTCATCACCGCCGTGGAATGGTGGCGAAACAGTGGTCCGTAGCGCCGCCAGGTCTGATCCGGTGTTTTGTTGAGCGCGTCACTCACCGGAAAGAACAGCTCTGTCGGCTTGCGCACGACGTGGTAAACCCAGTTCACTGCGGACCACACGGCGACCAGCGCCAGCGTCGCGACGATGAGGCGCAGCGCCAGCGGCGCCGCGAGCAGCGCGGCGAGCGCCCGCCGGCCGCCTCGGATGAGGGTCCGGACGGAGACTCCGCGGGCGCGGCGGCGGCCCCGTCGGCGACGAAGCGGCAGCCAGAGGGCACGTGAACGGGCCATAGCGGGATACATCGAGTATGGGACAGCCGCGCGGCCAGACGAAATATGATGGTGTATGCGCCGCCGGCCGTGGAAAGAGGACGAGTTATATCACTTTGACGTTGCCCGTTCGTCGGACGTACCAGCACGGCCGATAGCCGAAGTGCGGAAGCAGCGCTCGCGCGCAGATCTCGGTCTGCGGCCTGTCAGTGAAGATCTCGAGCTTGCCGCTCTTGAGGCGCGTGGCGACGTAGACGGTCAGTGTCTCCCGTCCGCCGCCGTGTGCGAGCCGATACCGGAGCACGACGGCGTCCGTCACGTAGACGATCGCGGGCAGCGCAACGAGCACGCTGAGCACGCCGACCACCAGGTGGCGCGCCGGCCACGTCATGTCAGCCCGATTCTATGCGCTAACTTTCGGCGATCGCTCTCGGCTACTCGACCACGCTCGGGCGCTGACCGCGACACCAATGCGCGAACAGACCAGCGCCGAGCCGGCGAGTCGAAGCGTCGTGCTGAAGCGTCACGATC
>Ga0075428_100003716_pt1 | contig 16723 bp, 12 predicted proteins | sample RhiMetdeltSRZDD2_FD_75291 | JGI IMG/M metagenome (GOLD analysis project Ga0075428, IMG submission 75291) | Populus rhizosphere microbial communities from Tennessee, USA - Rhizosphere MetaG P. deltoides SRZDD2 | ecosystem: Host-associated > Plants > Roots > Rhizosphere > Soil | place: USA... | reverse complement strand
GGCGCCACCAACGGTGTCTGCGTGAACGTGGTCGCCAGCGGTGCGGGCAGCTACACGGTGACCGACTACATTACTCGGGAGACCTGCCCGGGTAGCTGTTCGAAGACGGTCACGGTGAACGCCAACCCGACCTGCGCCATTGCTGGAGACGATCCGGTCTGCGCTGGATCAGCGGGACACACCTACACCTCGACGGTGTCACCGGTGGGGGGCACGGTGACCTACAGCTGGTCGATCTCGGGCAACGGATCCATCGTGGGTTCGACGACGGGCTCCTCGGTGAGTGTGACCGCGGGTGCCGCGGGCAGCTTCACCCTGCACCTCGATGTAACGCGGAATGGGTGTCCGGGAAGCTGTGAGAAGGTCGTGACGGTACCCAACCCGACCCCGTGCGCATTGACGCCCCCGGCTACCAATCCGACGTGCGGTTCCAGCAGCAACCAGTACTGCGGACCGGCGGGCTACGCCAACTACCAGTGGTCCTTCAGTTCTCCTGGCAACGACTGGGTGATAACCGGCGGGCAGGGAACTGAATGCATCACTTACACGGCTGGCGTCTCCGGTCCGGCGACCTTGCTTCTGGAGACAACCGACAACTTTGGCTGCCATTCGAGCTGCGAAGTATCTATTCCTTGTCAGTCTCTCTGTCCCGGAACGGTCGGTTCGATTGCGTCCAATTTCAATGGGACGGCCATCGCAGCCGGGCGCTACATCTGGTTCAACAGCATATTCAAAGTCAACAGCAGCCTACCTCCGAGCCCGGTAACCATCCAATTGACCAATTCCAGGATCGAGTTCACGGCCAATGGCATCACCTACAACTTGGCCGTGCCGGATGCGAACATTACCTTTGACCCAGGGGTCAATTGCGCCACCACGACCTTCAGCGGCGGCAAATGGGTCACCACCGTACCTTCCAGTATGTCCGGGAGTAACAGTTTCCTTAGCGGGTTGTCATATCTGGTGCCCGTCAATCTTCCCGGTGGCATCAATCCGGTGACCTGGTCGGGAACGTTCTCTTCCTCTTTGCCGGGTGTGTCCTTGGATTGGAAGTGGGCCGCGGCGGTTTATACCAGCTTCAGCACCAACTACAACGCGCTGGGAGTGAAGCCGATCGATGGAAGTGGCTCCTGTCTGTATGCGAATTCGGACCATGCCGGAACCCCGGAGAGCTTCAAGCCCTTTGTCATCGGAGGTGCTCGTGGGGGCGGCGGGTCCAACTTTACCGGCTCGCTTTCCGCCACCAAGCGGGTCGTAATCTGCCCACCTCTCGCCTCGGCCTTGCTGCAGCCAACCGAGGCGGTCGGAGATAATCTCCCGATGGAGTTTGCCCTCCACGGCAGCTATCCCAACCCGTTCCACGCTTCCACCCAGATAAACTTCGACCTGCCGCAAGCCGGCAACGTGCGGCTGGTGATTTACAACCTACTGGGGCAGGCCGTGCGCACCCTTTTGGACGGCGACCAGCCGGCCGGGGAACGCTCGGTCGTATGGAACGGCACCGACAGCAGTGGACGCGGTCTCAACTCCGGGATTTATTTCTACAGGATATCCTTCAGCGGACAGGTCAAAGTCGGCCGAATGATCCTCTTCAAATAACCCAGTCAAAGCCCCTACTACGAAAGCCCCCCGGGCAACCGGGGGGCTTTTTTCTGGGCTAGCCTACAGCGAGGTGTAGGTGTAACCGCCCCGGTTTTGCTGGGGATTGTCGATAAGCCGAGCGGAGGCCTGGGAGCCTACGCGGTCGTTGTTTCTGGAACGGTGGTTTACGTGGCGGATTACGCATGGGGTCTCGTGACCTTACGCACTCAGTGTGAGGGCCCCACCCCCGTTCGTCTCACATCGTTCACGGCTTCCCCCCGAGCGGATGGCATCCTCCTTGAGTGGGGTACGTCCAATGAAGTCGCATTCGCCGGCTTTCACGTGCAACGGTCCTTGCAGTCAGAAAAAGGGTACGAGCGAACCACGACGGAATTGATTTCCGCGGGGACGAAATATCGCTACGTCGATCACGAGGTCGACTCCGGAATCACTTACTATTACCGTCTCGAGGCACTCGACCGAATGGGGACTCGAGAGTTCTTCGGGCCGGTTTCGGCATTGATTGACCCCGCCGAAATACGGCCGGTGCTCGGCCAGGCCCTCCCGAACCCTTGTAGCGCCTCAAGCACGATTCCCTTCGCGATGGCAACGAGCGGGAATGTCCGGGTCCGCATTCTGGACCTCGCGGGCAGGGAAGTGCGTGGCCTTTTCGATGCGGTTGCGGACCCGGGTGAGCACTCGATTACCTGGAACGGCACCAATGAACGTGGCGAACGCGTGCCGGCCGGAATCTATCTCTGCCAGCTTCGAAGCAGGACCTTCGAAGCTACCCGCAAACTGGTTCGACTCCGCTAACCTATCGGACGGTTTTACGCAGCATCCACCCGTAGAGCAACACGATAAGCCCCGCGAATCCGAGCAGTCCGAGCCAGGGTGCGAGCCCGAAATTCTCGGGTACGAGCGCAATCGGCGCGTCTTTCGTGAGACCCACGATGAGCCCGGCGTTGAGAACTCCCCACAGGCTCTCGCCCACAATGAGCCCCGACGCCACCAGCGTACCTAAACGCTCGGCACGCTCACGGTCGGGCCGGAAACGCACTCGGTTGTTGTACCAATGGCCGATCACCGCTCCCACGACCACGGCGAACGTGGCCGACATCGGGAGATAAATCCCGATTCCCACCGCCAAGGGCGGAATCCGCAGCTTCTTCAATGCGCCAAGGGTCGCGTCCAACACGATGAGTCCCACCCCGACCCCTGCGCCGATCCCGAGCATTCTCCATTCTAGATGGCTGCCAATCACTCCTTGGGCGAGTGCGGAAATCAACGTCGCCTGCGGTGCAGGTAATGGATTGGGGGCGACGACGTTGAGGTTCGGAGCTCCGGCGAACCCGTAGGCCCTGGCAAGCAAGTTGAGTACCCACGGGATGACGGCCGCTCCGGCTACCACCCCCACGATCAACGCGATCTGCTGGCGCATCGGCGAGGCGCCGACGAGCTGACCGGTTTTCAAGTCCTGCAGGTTGTCGTTCGAGATCGTCGCGCAGGCGAACACGATCGCAGTGATAAAAAGCGCGAACGCAACGAGTGGTGCTTGCACATCCGGCGTGGGGGGTACAACGAGCACCAGCGTCGATGCACATATAACGATGGAGAGAATGCCCACCCCGGAGATGGGGCTGTTCGAGGCGCCGATCAGGCCCGCCATGTAGCCGCAAATTCCGGCAATCAAGAACCCGACCAGCAGCACGAAGGGAATGGTGAAGATCGTAAGGCCAAGCGCATGCCCTGCAAGCGGGGTGGAGCGGGCAAAGCTGAAAGCAAGCCAGGCGGATACGATCAAACACAGGGCGGTGAGAACCCCAATCCACCGTGGTGAAAGATCACGATCCCGATCATCCCGGATGCCCTTGGCGCGTGACGCAGCCAATGTGCTGACCAGTCCACCCACTACGGGTTTGGCCAACGTTGCGAGCGTATAGATTGCGGCGACAGCAATTGCGCCCGCGCCGATGAATCGCACCTGAGTGCGCCAGATCGTGAGGGTGTGGGTTGCGAGCTCCACGCCCGCCGCCGGCGGATGCATCGAGGTCAGAATCGGCACCGCGATGCCCCACGAGATCACGAGCCCCATCAACATCGCCATGCCGACGGAGAGTCCAACCAGGTGTCCGGCCCCGACGAGCGCGAGCGACCAGGCGACGTTGTATCCGCTCGAAGCGGTGCCCCCGAGAGGGAAGAATTTCGTTACTTCAGCCGCGGCAATACGGGTGGCAGTCACAATCGCTAATCCTGCTGACGCGACAGATCCCAGGATCACCGCCAGAAGCCCTTCGCGGGCTTCGCCCGTGTCGTCCTGAGTTTCACCGCGCGTGCCCGATCCAACCTTCAAAACTTCCGCCGCCGCGACCCCTTCGGGATAGGGAAGGTCGGAGGTGGTGACGAGAGCGCGTCGAAGAGGAATCGTGAACAGTACGCCGAGTACACCTCCGCTTACGCAAATCAAAAAGGAGTGCCAAAACGGAAACCCGGTCCACCAGCCGATGATCACCAGACCAGGAAGAACGAAAATAATTGCCGATAGCGTGCCTGCCGCGGAGGCAACGGTTTGGACAATGTTGTTTTCGAGGATCGAGGAGTCCTTGACCCGGCTCAGAATGGCCATGGAAATGACGGCGGCAGGGATCGAGGAGGCGAAGGTGAGTCCGACCTTCAACCCGAGATAGATGTTGGCCGCGGTGAACAGGGTGGTGATGACCGCACCAAGGATCAGGCCGCGAAGGGTCAGTTCTTTAGGTTTCACGAGTCCTCCTCGAAACCTTGCACAATGCGGAGCGTATTCATGCGGCCGGGATCATACATAATGTGGGCGATCCCATGAACGTCCTCTAATCCCACTCGGGCGGCTGATCTGGTATAAGTTGCCCCCATCATGGGCCCACCAAGCTCGACCCCCGCCACCGTCGCTACAGGTACGGACAAACATCCCAAGGGTCTGTACGTTCTTTTTGCCACCGAGATGTGGGAGCGATTCAGCTTCTACACCATGCTGGCCATGTTCACGCTCTATCTGCGGGACGGCACCGGCCAGGGCTTTGCATGGACCTCCGATCAAGCAACCCACCTTTACGCGAACTACCTGATGTTCGTGTATGCCAGCCCCCTGGTGGGTGGGTGGTTGGCCGACAAGAAGCTAGGCTACCGGCGGGCGGTCATGATCGGCGGGCTCTTTTTCATGGCCGGACATTTGCTGCTCTCGATCCGCTCCATTCCGGTCGTGTATGCCGCTCTCACTTGCCTGGTCATTGGAAACGGATTCTTCAAGCCCAACGTGTCGACGATGGTGGGAAATCTCTACCCGGAAGGAAGCCATCTCAAAGATCGCGCTTACAACATCTTCTACATGGGCATCAACGTCGGCGCCTTTCTGGCCCCGGTCATTGCTGAGATCGTGCACAACAAATTTGGATTTCATCCTGCGTTTGCGGTGGCCGCATTCGGGATGGCGATCTCGGTCGGCATTCTCTGGCGATTCAAGGCGCATATCGAGCAGGCTGATCGGCCCGTCTCAACCATGGCTCATGCCGACCGGCCGCAGCCCATCGATGCGGTTCCGGTAAGGCGGCGCATTGGCGCACTCATCGCGATTTATCTCATCATCATCGTGTTCTGGATGGTCTTTCATCAGAACGGTTCCACGATAACCTACTGGGCCAACGAGAACACGAACTGGAAGGTGAGCGGGATCATTTCGAACGCCACCAACCCGATGTGGGTCATTCTGCTTACCTTTCCCTTGGTCGCGTTCTGGCGCTGGCTCGATCGGCGTGGGCGTGAACCCTCCACTCCGCTGAAGATGGCGTTCGGTATGTTCTTCACCGCACTCGCATTTTTCATCTTCTTCCTGGCCGCCAAGGTGGGGGAATCGCAGACAAACGGTTCGGATATTTACGCCTACCGAGTCTCCCCGTTGTGGCTTTTGGGGGCGGTCGGTGTGCTGACGATCGGAGAGCTGATGCTCTCTCCCATGGGCTTGTCTCTGGTGTCCAAGGTGGCGCCCCGCCGCTATCGCGGCATCATGATGGGCGGATGGTTCGTGGCCACCGCCATCGGCAACAAATTGACGCAAATCGGAGAACTCTGGGACGACATACCGCATTCCACGTTCTGGATCATGCTCTCGTGCGCGGCGGCGCTGATGGGGGTCGTGCTGCTGTTTTTGCTAAGACCGCTCAAGAAAGCCATGCCGGGGATTTGACTATTGCCTCGGAGAGCGGCAACTTAAACTATTTTTCCCGCTGCGTGGATGTCTGATATATTCCTTGCCGAAATGAGCACCATCGATCACGCTTCGCTTTGCCGATTCAATAGCTGAATGTTACGGCTCGTTAAGGAGGTTTCAATGTTAGGTCGCACGGTCCGCATCGTCGCATTACTTTCGTTCTGTTTGGTTCCCCCTGCACTGGCTCAGGACACCACTGCCGCAGCACCGGACACCACGGCCCCAAAGCCGGAAGCCCCTGCCGCAGAGCCGGTAACCCCTCCCGCAGCTGCCGGCGAGAAGGACCACGCGGCGGCGGTGAAGCAGTCTCTCCAGGAAAGCATGGCCGCGCTCCGCCAGTATCAGTGGCTCGAGACCACGGTGGTCTCCATGAAGGGCGAAGAGAAGTCGCGGACGCAGAACAGCTGCGTCTATGGAGCCGACGGCAAGGTACAGAAGACCTCCCTCGTGGCTCCAGCTCCGGAAAAGAAGAAGAGAGGCGTGAGGGGGAAAGTCGTGGAGAACAAGAAGGAGGACATATCCGAGGCAACGAAAGAGGCGGTTGCCCTGGTGAAACAGTACGTGCCGCCCGATCCGGCTCGCATCCAGGCGGCCAAGGAGGCGGGACGGCTCGCCGTGACGCCGCCCGATGCGGCGGGGCAGGTCCGTCTGGTCATCAAGGATTATCTGAAAGCCGGAGACTCGCTCACCCTGGACGTGAACGCGGCTTCCGACCGGATCTCGGGCCTCACCGTGGCCACGTTCATCGATAAAGAGAAAGACCCGGTCGGGCTCAAGGTGACGTTTGGGGCCTTCCCGGACGGCATCGTCTATCCCGCCCAGGTGCAACTGGATGTCGCGTCCCAGAAGCTGGCCATCTCGATCGAGAACACCGGTTACAAGAAGCTGGGAAGCTGAGGAAGAATTTGGACGCCTTGACGGCTTAAACCAGCGCGGCCTCAATGGCTTTGAGCAAGATATCGCTCGATTCGACTTTGCTCACGAAGGCCTTGCAACCTGCACCGCTCGCCTCGTCACGTGTCTTTTGATCATCGTGGGCCGACACATAGACGATGGGAGTCGGTGAGCCCACCAACGCCAGGCGGCGAGCCAGCTCCAGCCCCGAAATGCCTGCCCCCAGAGCTATATCGAGAACCAAGCAGTCGAATCGAGGATGCTTGCGGTCGGCGAGAAACGCCTCGGCCGAGCTGTACGTGACGGGCTGGTAATCCACCGCGCGCAGCAACCGGGCCAGGGAGCGGGAGTAGCTCTCATCGTCATCCACCACGGCAACATAGATGGTCTGGGGAGGGGGTTTGGCAAACACGACCGACTGTAATCACGGGCAGAACCGGCTCGCCACTGCCTCTTAGGGCAGGAGGCCGGCGTCCTTGGCCAGGCGAGTCAGCTCGGCCACTGAGCGCAGGCCGAGCTTGTTCGTAATGGACGTGCGGTGAAGCTTTACCGTTCGCTCATGTATGCCCAGCTCGGCCGCGATTTGCTTGTTGAGCTTGCCCTCCACGACCTGGGCGAACACCTCCCGCTCCCGCTGGGTCAAGCCGCTCAATCGATGGTGCAGGTCCTGTTGCCGCTCGCGCTCCCGGCGCTCACGCGCATCCCGATCCAGAGCCCGCCGTACCGCGAGGAGCAAGTCTTCCTTGGGTGCCCGCTTGGTTAGGAAATCTTCCGCTCCTTGCTTCATCGCCCGCACCGTGGAGGGAACGTCTCCGTGCGCGCTCAAGAACACGACGGGTAACGGGTCCGGGGAGTCGGCCAGAGCAGTTTGCAAATCCAAACCGCTTTGCTCCGGCATCCGAAGATCGGCTACCACGCAGCCAGGTATGCCGAGCGGACGGAGAGACAGAAACTCGGACGCCGATCCGTATTTCTTTACCGAGAATCCCGCTGCTCCCAAAAATCGCGACAATGCCTTCAAGAATGAGGGATCGTCGTCCACGACGTGAATCAGCGGGATCGAATCGTTCATGAGTCGACAACCGGAATCGTGAAGCGGAAGGTAGCCCCTTTTCCGGAGTCGTCATCCGCCCACAGCCGTCCGCCCATCGTCTCGATGAGGGTCTGGGAGATGGGAAGACCCATGCCCATCCCATTCGCTTTCGTGGAGACGAAGGGATCGAAAATACCGGAAAGGCACTGGGCGGGAATGCCGGGGCCGGTATCGTGGACCGAACATTCGACGGTTCCATTGCTCTTGGCACGGGCGGAAATCGTCACCCGTCGCTCGCCGTTGGGGCTCGTATCGATGGCGTCCATGGCATTGGCAATGAGATTGATGAGAACTTGCTCGATGTGTACGCGATCACCCTTGAGGTGAGGGAGGCCGGAGGGCGTCTCGATCTCGAGCGAGATACCGCGGGCTTGGGAATCGGCGCGCACGATGTTCGCCGCTTCATGCGCCACCTCGTTCCAAACCAGATTCTGCACCGCGATCTCGCGGCGCCCGAGCATGGCATGCAACCGCTCGATAATTAGCCCCGCGCGCTCGCAATCGTTACGAACATCGGTCACGATGCTCTGTATCTCGACCAGGTCCGGAGGGTGGGCCTTGAGGAAAAGCTCCGCGGCATCGGTGTTGCGCTGTATCGCTCCCAGAGGCTGTCCCAGCTCATGAGCCAGTGAAGTGGTGAACTGGCTGAGCAGAGACAAACGGCTGGTGTGGCTGAGCTCGCGGCGGAGTTCTTGAGCTTCATGTATGGCTCGCTGCCTCGAGGTGATATCCATTGAGACACCGCTCAAAAGGAATGGCTTTCCCTCGCCGTTCTTTTGTGCGCGACCTCGAGTCGCGATCCAGCGTTCGCGGCCATCGGCGAGCACGATCTGGTGCTCCCCCTCGAAGTCAGCGCCTCCGGACAAGGCGCGCCGCATCTCGCGTTTAGCCGGCTCGCGATCCTTGGGCCGCAGTGTTTCGAGAAACCGCTCAAAACCCACCGGCTCAGTCTTACTCCAGCCGAACAGGTCACGTCCTTCATCAGTGATCCAGAGGCGATCTCGATCGAGGTCCAGCGTCCAGAAGCCCAGCCGCGCCGCGCGGGCCGCCAGGCGGATGTTCCCTTCATTCTTCAAGAGCTCGGCTCGCGTCGTGCGTAACTGCTGGCGGTTCTTCATGAGGAGAAGGATGAGACCGGCTTCAAAGGCGATCAAACCGACCAGGGCGGTGAGCTTCCAGCGATGCGCCTGCCATAGCGTCGGACGAGAAAAACGGACCTCGCTTCCCGCGGGAAGTTGAGACGAATGAATTCCCCAGCGGTTCAGCTCGTTGCCATCAAAAATGGGCTTAGCCGGCGCGACGGGAACGATCGCGATCGATTCGGCCGGCTCGCCGGCCAATATCCGAATCGCTACTTGGGCCGAAGTTGTTCCTACCCTCCGCACATCGATCATGCGCCCACCCACGATCCCATGACCCAGCTCGGGCTCAAAAAAGCCGAACATCGGAGCCGTTGCCGCGGCGGAGAGGGCATCTAGTGCCCCAGCTTGCTCGTACGGAACCTTCATCGCATCGACACCGATAAATCCGAATACGATGGCGGAATGGGCGGGCATCTTGGCAACTCGAGCCTGCATTCCGGCCAGGGACTGGTCATCGAGCCAGCTGAACTCGATCCGTTCCGTGAATCCTTGCCAAGCCTTGCGCATCTCCGCGGCCCAGTACTTCTCCAAGGGAGAGCTCCCGAGCGCGATGCTCACGTACGTGGTCCCAGGCAGGATGTGCAGGATATCTTCGACGAAACCGACTAGATCGAGCGAAAACGTGACCACTGCTGTACGGCTGCCGAGAAACGTACCCTTCAGATGACGTTCTTCGATGCCGGCGACCAGGATGGGAACGTTTGAAAAGATGTCTCCCTGGTGGCGTGCCGCAAAACGGAAGGCGGGGGCCCCGATTGGCACGATGAGATCCATCGGCTGTTTCGCGCAAAGCGCGCGAACGTAATCGGCCAGGGGCTGATCGACTTCCCCTTCCGCGAATCGCGCCGTTTCAAGTGAAACTTCGTAATATTCAATCGGACCTGGAGAGTGAAGCGATAGTTCGGTTCTGAACGTGGTGCCAATAGTGTGGAACGGCTCGAATTGCTGCCCGAACGAATGCAGCATGAACACGCGTCTGAGTGGGCGTGATGAATCGGCGTTGCAGATACCAGGCGCCGCTGCTAGGGCCAGGACCCCCAACAGTGCGGCAACCCATGCGTGGAATCGGGGCATGATCACCCCGCCCTTCTGGAGGCTTGAGCGGCCAAACGTTATGTCTCCCCGGAACTGGCAAAATTGTACTCCTCAGAGGCAATTACCGCCATGAACCCGATCGATCCCGCTGCCCCAAAGGGCAGTAGCGCTGGATCCGGTTCGGTGGCTACATTGTGGTCGGTTTGATGAGGGGAGGTATGACTGCGTGGACACAGTTCTGGACGCACTGAAGCGTGCCGTCGACGAACTTCTGGGGCGAGCGGGTGGTCCCATGCATCTTCGTCTCATCCTGCAGCCTTTGATGGCAACGATCTTTGCCGTTCGGGCCGGGTTGCGAGATGCCCGACAAGGACAGTCGCCATTCTTGTCGACCTTCATCAAGAATCCGGAATCACGCGGGCGGCTCATCGCATCGGCGTGGAAAGATGTAGGCAAGGTACTCATAATCGCCATTCTGCTGGACACCGTGTATCAGATCATTGCGTTACATCAATTCCGCATCTTGCAGACCCTGATTGTGGCGTTCGTCCTTGCCATCCTTCCTTACCTGCTCGTTCGAGGACCGGTGTCTCGCATTGCCCGGGGATCCCGTGAGAAGGGCGCCGTCCCCGCCAAGCCCAACTGAGAACGTCACTTTTCCTACTTGCAGGGGGCTTCCCCTAAGGGCAGTATCTCTCCCGCCTAAGCCTTGGCTAGGCTTCGCAAGTTCGGGTCATTTCATGGACACCATACGGGAAGTTCGCAAGTCGCCGGGACGGGCGAGTGACCGTGTGAGAAAGGTATCGGTGGTGACCATATGAAACGCTGGTTTTGTTTGTTGCTGGTGCTGTTCTTTCAACCGGGCAAGGTGTTGGCAGACGACTCCTCGAGTCTCGAAGTCTATGGCTTCGTGATGCTGGATTCCGGATACGACACCAAACGCGTTCATCCCGATTGGTTCGACACCATGCGTCCAACCAAACTTCCCTCCGTCGATGGCGAGTTTGGCCCGAATGGAAACGCGTTCTTTAGCGTGCGTCAGACACGCCTGGGTGTGAAGACCAATACCCCGACAGATCTTGGTACCCTGAAGACGCAATTCGAATTCGAAATGTTCGGAACGGGTGTCGATGCCGGCCAGACCACGATCCGGTTGCGTCATGCCTATGGCGAGCTGGGCAAGTTCGGCGCAGGCCAGTACTGGAGCCCCTTCATGGACATCGATGTCTTCCCGAATTCCATCGAGTACTGGGGTCCGAGCGGGATGGCCTTCTTCCGCAATGTGCAGGTCCGCTTCATGCCCCTTCAGGGCGAGTACTCACGCGCGACGATCGCCCTCGAGCGGCCGGGCGCGAGCGCCGACCAGGGCCCCTATGCGGATCGCATCGAGTTGCAGGGTGTAGCCCCGCATTTTCCCTTGCCCGATCTCTCCGCGGAATACCGCTTGGGTGGAAGCTGGGGATACATCGAGGGAGCCGGAATTGTGCGGCAGATCGAATGGAAGGATACCGATGCAGCTGATGCATTGGATCTGGACGGATCCGTAACCGGCTGGGGACTCAATCTAAGTTCCAATCTCAAGTTTTCGCAAAACGTAGCGCGGTTGTCGGTTCTCTACGGCGAGGGGGTCGAGAACTATATGAACGACGCCCCCGAAGATGTCGCCGTTAAGGCTCAGCCGGGGAACGCGGTGACGCCCTTCACAGGAGAAGCCCTTCCCGTGCTCGGCGTCGTGGTTTTCCTCGATCACAACTGGAACGAGAAGTTCAGCACTTCGATCGGTTATTCGATGATCGACATCGATAATTCCAGTGACCAGCTGGCCAACGCGTTCAACAAGGGTCACTACGCGCTCGGGAACCTGCTCTATTACCCGGTTCCCAACGTGATGGTCGGCGGCGAAGTGCAATATGGAAAACGCGAGAACTTCAACGACGGCTTTACTACCGATGACGTCAAGTTCCAGTTCTCGGCGCGTTACAACTTCTCGAAGGTTATGTAAGGACGTACGGGGTTGATGGGCTCCCTCGGGACAGGAAGACGATCATGAAAAAAAGAAACAGGATGGCCCGAGCGGCCATCCTCGCCATGGCTCTGACCGTCATAGCCACCGGTGCCGCATCCTTGGCGTTGGCCGCGGCTCCCAAAGGTAAGAAAGCCGCGACGCGCACTGAGCATGACCTGCTCGGTGAAAAGCAAATCCCGGCAGATGCTTACTACGGAGTACAGGCGGCGCGGGGGATGGAGAACTTTCAGCTTTCCGGGGTGTTGATCAACCACTATCCGGGATTCGTGGAGGCATGGGCCATCGTGAAGCTGGCCGCCGCTCGAGCCAACACAGAGGTGGGGGCCATGAAGCCGGAACGCCTGGCCGGCATTGAGAAGGCTTGCCAGGCGGTTCTGGATGGCAAATACCACGATCAATTTGTGGTCGACTGGTATCAGGGCGGCGCAGGCACGTCCACGAACATGAACGCGAACGAGGTCCTGGCCAACATCGGGCTCGAGATGATGGGTCATAAGAAGGGCGAGTATCAGTATCTCGAGCCGCACGATGACCTCAACATGTCGCAGTCCACGAATGATTCCTATCCCACCGCGATCAAGGTGGCCGTTCTGCTCCGGAATGACAAGCTCATCGAAGAGCTGCAGCAGCTCGTGGCCTCGTTCCGCGCGAAGGGGAACGAGTACCTTACCGTGGTCAAGATGGGCCGGACGGAAATGCAGGATGCGGTGCCCATGACGGTGGGTCAGGAATTCCACGCGTTCGCCGCCTCCCTGGAGAGCGAGATTGCCAATCTTCGCGACGCGGAGAAGTCGCTCTATGCCGAGAACATGGGGGCGACCGCGATCGGCACGGGAATCAACGCCCCCCAAGGGTACGCCGAGAAATGCGCGGCACAACTGGCCAAGCTGACCGGAAAACCCATCGTTCCGGCGGCCGACATGCTGGCCGCGACCTGGGATCAACAGGGGTTCGTGGTTTACTCGAGCGCGCTCAAAAGCACGGCGATCAAGCTCTCGAAGATCTCGAGCGATTTGATCTTGCTTGCTTCGGGACCGCGGGCGGGCCTCTTCGAGCTCAACCTACCCGCTCTCCAGCCCGGATCGTCGATCATGCCGGGTAAGGTGAACCCCGTCGTTCCCGAAGTCGTAGGTATCTGTGCCATGCGCGTCATGGCGAACGATTACGCCGTGACATTGGCGTCCCACAGCGGACAGCTCCAGCTCAACGCCTATGAGCCGCTGAACGGGCTGTCCCTCATCGAGTCCCAGGCCTTGCTCTTCAACGCCTCGAAGTTGTTCCGGACCAAGTGCGTGGACGGGATCACGGTCAACAAGGACATGCTGGCCCACTACCTGGACACCACGGTCGGGATCGTTACCGCGCTCAATCCCGTGCTCGGTTATGAGAAGGCGACCGAGCTCGCGGCGGAAGCCTACAAGAGCGGGAAGGGAATTCTCGAGGTCATCCGAGAAAAGAAGATCCTGACCGAGCAGCAGATTGCGGATCTTCTGGATCCGATAAAACTCACCAATCTGGACCCGAGTCAATACAAGAAGTAAGTCACCGCCAATCACGTGAAGAGGACCCTATGATGAAAACCCTTCGTTTTTCCGGAGTGATTGGCCTCATGGCCCTGATCGGCGTGACCGCCGCATGTGCTCAGAGTGCCTCCGAGGCCAAGTCTGGCAAGAAACCCAAGGTCGTGATCGTGGCCACCGGCGGCACGATCGCCGGGTCGGCGACGTCGCAGACCTCGGCCGGTTACCAGTCGGGCGCTGTGGGCGTGGACATCCTGATCAATGCCGTCCCCGAAATGAAAGAGCTTGCCGACGTTTCGGGAGAACAAATCGCCAGCATCGGCAGTCAGGACATGAACGATGAAGTGTGGCTAAAGCTTGGAAAGCGAGTGAATGAGATTCTCGCCCAACGCGATGTAAATGGCGTCGTGATTACGCATGGAACGGACACGATGGAGGAGACCTCCTACTTTCTGACCCTCGTCGTCAAAAGCGACAAGCCGGTCGTTCTGACCGGTTCCATGCGCCCTTCCACCGCCATGAGTGCCGATGGCCCGCTCAACATCTACAATGCGGTCGCCATTGCCGCCGATCCGGGAGCCAAAGGACGAGGCGTGCTGGTCACGGTCGATGACGACATTCACTCGGGGCATGACATCGTCAAAACTCATACGACCGATGTTGGCACGATGAGTTCGGGCGAAGTGGGTCTGGTGGGTGCGACACTCTTCGGAAAGAACACCTGGTACCGCACTCCGGTCCAGGTCAACACCACCAAGAGCGAATTCAGCATCGACCGCGTTACCACGTTGCCTCGGGTGGACATCATCTATGCCCATGCCAACATGTCCCCGGATTTGATTACCGCCGCGGTGCAGAACGGTGCCAAAGGTATCGTGATCGCCGGCGTGGGAGACGGGAACTTCACTGCTCCAACGCAGGACGCCATCAAAGCTGCCGTCGCCAAGGGCGTGGTGGTGGTGCGGTCATCCCGAGTGAATGGGGGCATCATCCGCCGCAATATCGAGGTCAACGACGACCAGCTGGGCACGGTGACGTCGATGGAGCTCAATCCGCCCAAAGCCCGCGTGCTTCTGCAGCTGGCCCTGTTGAAAACAACGGACCGTAATAAGATCCAGGATTACTACAACCGCTACTAACCGGGTCATGTTGCGTGCGGATGGGTGGCTCGGGGTTTGGATGCGGGCTCATCGCCAAGCGGTGAGCCCGCATCTACTTGATAGCCGATCAGATCTTTTCCGGAGATTGATTGCCATGAAACAGCACCCGAAACCGGCCTTCCTAGGTGGGATTGCTTCGGTAGCCTTATTGCTCCTGATGCTGCCCTGCGCCTCGTCGGCACAAGCCACTCTACCGGCGACCCTGGATACCACCATTGCCGCAGGCGAAGCCGATGCCCAAAAGCCGGTGAAGAGGGGACTGGCCAAGTACAACGAGTTCGATCTCGGCTTTACGACCCTTCGGTTGGGATACGGTTTTTTGATCGACTGGAATTCGTTCTCCCAGGACGATCAGGCGGAACAGCAAGTAAAGGCTCAGGACGACGTCGGCTTGCGCGATTTCCGTCTCTTGTTCAAGGGCAAGCTGGCCACCGAGCGTGCTATCACCTGGTCGGCGGGCATCATGTATGACGGAGCGGAGAAGGACTGGTTCTGGCGGCAAACAGGCTTCCTGATCGCGTTCCCCGAAATATCGAGTCACTTCTTCATTGGACGCACCAAGGAAGGCTACTCGCAGTACAAGGTCATGACCGGGTACGACATCTGGACCATCGAGCGTAGTCCGTTCAACGATGCGTTCATTCCCATCTTGGGCGATGGCATCAAATGGCTTGGGCACGCAAAGCAGCATCATCTCATCTGGAACCTTGGCTATTACGCGGATTTCCTTTCCGAGAAGGAGAAATTCTCCACATACGATCATCAGATCGTGGCCCGGCTGGCTTATCTGCCGATCATGAACGACAAGGATCTGCTTCACATTGCGGTCATGGGCCGGGATACAAAACCGGATGAGGGTGCGTTCCGGGCCAAATCGAAACCGGAAGCCTTCCTCGGTCCCAATTACGTCGACACAGGCAAATTCGCGTCCGATCATGCGAACACGTTCGGAATCGAAGCCTACTATCGCAAAGGCTCCTGGTTGGTCGGAGGCGAATACGGTTGGCAAGCGATGAGCGCCGATACCTCCGGAGATCCTGTATTCAGCGGGGGCAACCTGTCGATCGATTGGCTTGCCACTGGTGAAGTGCGGGGTTACAACACCGTAGGTGGTTACTTCAACGGTGTGTCGCCGAAGCGCACTGTATTCGAAGGCGGTCCCGGGGCGGTGGAGCTTGGCATTAACTATTCCTATATCGATCTCGACAGCGGCAACCTGCATGGGGGCAAGTTCTGGAGAATCACACCGGTAATCAAGTGGCACCTTATGGACTATTTGCGCGTGGAAATGGCCTATGGCTACGGCAGGCTTGATCGCTTCGGCGTTCAGGGCAACACGGAGTTCTTCCAGGGCCGAATTTTGACAGCGCTCTAAATCAGGCCGTCCTAACCGAGCCATTCCGGGTTCTCGGCCGTGCTGTCGTGCTCGATCGAGGTCTTGAACCGTTCGGATTTATTTCAAAAACGTGCCTCGTTCCAACTCTTCGAACGCTTCCCGCAATTCTTCTTGTGTGTTCATCACGATCGGACCGTACCAGGCCACCGGTTCGCGGAGCGGCTTTCCCGACACGAGGAGGAAGCGAATGCCGTCTTCACCTGCCTCGACCGTGATCTCGTCCCCGCGATCGAACAAGACCAGGAACCGGTTGGTGGCATCGGTCGGCGGGGTGGAATCCGCCCAGCCCGCCGGTTCGGAAGGCACCGACAAGGGCTCGGAGGCGTTGCAGAGCTTTCCGGACCCGGCGAACACGTAGGCAAACGCGTTCCGCGCCGCCTCCACGGCGATCGTCTTCTTCGTCCGCGGCGGCACCGATATATCCAAGTAAATGGGATCGGCGGCAATACCGTGCACCGGACCCGCCGTCTTCCGGTACTTACCGGAAACGATTCGCACCTCCGCCCCATCGTCGTCGTGAACCAGCGGGATATCCCCGGCCTTCACTTCCTGATAATGCGGCGCCGTCATCTTTAGCGATGCAGGCAGGTTGGCCCAGAGCTGGAACCCGTGCATGCGCCCCTCGTGGTCACC
>Ga0075428_100003710_pt1 | contig 16729 bp, 13 predicted proteins | sample RhiMetdeltSRZDD2_FD_75291 | JGI IMG/M metagenome (GOLD analysis project Ga0075428, IMG submission 75291) | Populus rhizosphere microbial communities from Tennessee, USA - Rhizosphere MetaG P. deltoides SRZDD2 | ecosystem: Host-associated > Plants > Roots > Rhizosphere > Soil | place: USA... | reverse complement strand
CCTCCGCGCGCAATTGCCTCGTGACGCTCGCCGCCGGCATGCCGTTCTCGGCGCTCGCGCTCGTCAGCCAGTCCGCCTTGCAGGGGATGGAAAAGGTGCTCTATCTCACCTGGACCACTTTCACCACGCGCGTGGCAAGCCTTGCGCTGCTGGTCGTCCTGCTGATGCAAGGCATGGGCGTCGAAGCCGCGTTCATTTCCCGCGTCCTCTTCCAGGCGGCCTCGGCCGCGCTCTTTGTCTGGATGATCCTGCGCGACGCTCCGCCACATGAAGATTCAGGTCGCCCGCACATCGACCTCCCGCGCGCCTTGCCGTTCGCTGTCAACCGCCTGGTCACGGAGATGACGACGCGCGCGCCGCTCCTCCTGCTACCCATCGTCTTCACGCTCGCCCAGATCGGCATATTCGACGCGGCCGACCGCATCCGGCTGACGCTCGGGATCATGGTCGCGGTCGCGACCACCGCAATCATGCCGGCGCTCTCGAGGAGCTTCGCATACGAGAGCGGCGAACGCCGGTCGCTCGTGTCCTTCAGCGTGAAGTACGTCTGCCTGATCCTCTCCTGTGCCGCGCTCCTGATCAGCATCTTCGCAGACGTGATCATCCACGTGCTCTACGGACCGAAGTTCGCGCAGTCCGCGCTGCTCCTGCAAGTGCTCGTGTGGACGCAGGTGCTGGTCGCGACGGACAGCGTCCTGAAGCAGGCGATGATCGCGAACGGGCGCGAGTACGCCGTCGCGGCGCGGGCGCTCGTCGGCATCGCCTGCCTGACGGCTCTCGTTATTGGACTTGCCCGGGCTTTCGGCCTTATTGGCGCCGCGGCCGCGGTCCTCGCTTCGGCGGCTATCACGATTTCCATGGACTCCGTTTTCGTCGCGCGTCAGGTGCTTCCTTTCGACGTGGCGCGTTTCCTGCTGAAGCCGCTCGGCTGCGCGCTGCTCGCCGGCAGCCTGCTCGTGGCGCTCGACGGTGCCAGCCTGTGGCTGCGCGTTGCGGCGGGTTTCGGCACGTACGGGGTTGCCGCCGCGGTGCTGCAACTCTTGCCGCGGGCCGAGCGCGACTTCCTCCTTGCTGCCGCGCGGCACGGCTTCAACAAGCGGTCAGTGAATGCGGCGCCCGCGGGCGACTGAGCCATGCGCGCTTTCCACGATTTGTTCTATGCCGCATGCCGCGCTGGAATCATCTCACACCGATGGTCCTGGCAGGCGCGCCGCAACCGGTAAGATCCGGGACATCATGACGCAGGCGATCATCCTGACCACGCAGCGCACCGGGTCAACCTTCCTTGTGACCTGCCTCGAGTCGCACCCGGACATCTGCTGCCTGGGCGAGCTCCTCGCGGGCAGCCGCCTGTTCCATGTGCCGGAGGTTGTGTACCGGTTTCGGTACGGGACGAAGGCTTACCGCTTCCTGCGCTCCGGCGCCTGGTATCCGACGCGCATGTTGCGCCGCTACCTGGACGAAGGCCGCCTCGGCAGCATGGAACTCGGCCTGCGACCGGTAATGGCCTTCAAGGCCATGTACAACCAGATCCGGCCACCCTGGACGATGAACTTCCTGCGCGGCCGGAAGGACCTCAGGATTTTGCACCTGCGCCGCGACAACCTGCTCAAGACCTACGTCTCGAACCAGTTGCTCACCGTCAAGCGCGACAAGGCCTGGAAACCGCACACGACGACGCCGGTGGCGGCCGTCAGCATGCAGATCGAGGCAGCCGGCGCGCTCGCCTTCATGCGCAAGGCCGTTGCGGAATACGAGGCGCACGAGCGCCTGTTCGAGGACCACGCACGGCTCGCGTTGAGTTACGAGACCATGATTGACGGCGTGGGACTCGAGGCCGGCGTCGCGCGCGACGTCTGCCGTTTTCTCGGCGTTGCCGAGCACCCGATGCAGTCGAAGCTGGTCAAGATGAATCCGGAGCGGCTTCAGGACATGGTGACGAATTACGACGAGCTTGCGAGCGCGGTCGCGCAGTCGGAGTTCGCCGCGATGCTCGACTAGCGCGCGCGCCACTCGAGCGGCCCGGCTGGTTGCCCGCGCCCGTCCACGAACTGGCGCATCCAGAGCTCCGTGCAGATGAGCGCCCAGAGCGTGTGCATGCGCTCCGCAGAGATCGCGCCGCCGGGGCCGCGCTCCGCCAGCGTCCATACGTAGTCGGCCGCGAGCAGCTTGCGGTTTGCGAGCGAGCGAGCGAGGTCGAGTTCTCTCGCGAGGCGGTCGAAGGCATCCGACAGCGCCGCGTCGTGCCTCAGGCGCTGGATCGTCTTGCGGCTCGTCAGCATCGCCTCCGGCATCAGCCCCTCGACCGCGGCGCGCAGCAGCCGCTTCTGCTCTCGCAGGCCGATGTGATAGCGACCTGGGCATCCGAGCGCGAACTCCGTGACCGCGGGATCGAGGAAGGGCATGGCGATTGCCGCACCCTGCTCCGCGAGGACCGGCTCGTCGTGCAGGAAGCCCGAAGACGGTGCGATGTGCTCCTCGAGGTAGCGCTCGAGGCTCTTGCAACCCGCGTCGGCGCCGATCGGCTGCGCCCCGGCAAGGCGCGGCGGCTCGGGCAGGTCGCCTCGGTAGGCTTTCTTCACGAGCTGCCGCCCGAGCCAGGAAGACGGCATGCGCTTGAAGCGCGTATAGGTGTACAGCTCGCAGAGCGCTCCACGCAGCGGCGGCGGCGCATGGTCGCGCAGCCATAGGACACGGTGGCGCGGCATTCCGCCGAATACAGCATCGGCACCGTGGCCTGCCAGCACGAGGCCCCCGGTGCCCGCGGCGGCTGCCGTGATTACCGGCTGCAGCACGGCCTCCTCGCGTCCGCTAAGGTCCTCGGTCAGCCAGACCATGCGCGGCAGGTCGGCGGCCAGGTCGCTCACCGAATAAATGTGCTCATGGTGCACTGTGCCGAAAAATGCCGCGACGCGACGGGCCCCCTGGATGTCGGCGTCTTCGGACCCGTGCCCGATCGTATACGTCGAAAGCGCGAGATCTGGCCGGACATGGCGCACCAGTGCGAGCAGCGCCGCCGAATCGAATCCGCCGCTCAGAAGCAGCGCCGCGCGCTCGTGCCCGGCCAGCGACGACGCGAACGCGGTCTCGAGAGTTGCCCGGAGGGCCTTCGCCGTTTCCCGGAAGCCGTGCGCCGGCTTGCGCCGAGCCGGTCTCCAGAACGCGTCGGGACTTGCACGCCCGTCGCGTATGCGAAGCAGCGCCGCCTGCGAAATGGAACGGACGTGCTTCAGGAGGCTGCGGCCCGGCGGGCAGCTGAACAGTACGAGATAGGTCTGGAGCACGTCGCGGTCGACGTCCGCCGGGCAATCCGGCAGTGCGAGCAACGCCTTGTAGTCCGACGCAAAAGCGATGCGGCCGGGCAACTCGACGTAATAGGTCGTCTTGAAGCCCTGGCGGTCGCTCGCGAGCGAGACTGTCTTCGAGTCCGCGTCCCAATGTGCGAGCGCGAAATGGCCGATAAGGTCGGTGAGCCCTGCGGAGCCGCGTTCGTTCAGTGCGCGCGCGAGCCGCGTCCGTTCCTCTGCGTCCACCACGGCCGCCGTCCGGGGGTCGTCCTGCGGTCGCCGGTACAGCGCGCCGTCGGCATCGAGGCAGAGGCCGAATGCGGAATCGGGGGCGCCGCGTTCGTGATGAAGTTCACCGAAGAGCACGCCGGGTGCGGGCTCCGCCGTGCGCAGATGCCGCCCGCGATAGGACATGCGGTCGGCCATGGCGCGCAGTTCGTCCAGGTTGCCATTACCGACGATCCCGACGATTCCTCCCACGCTGCAGCGCCCTCCTTCCTCAGTGCGACAGGAAACCCTGCTCCCGGTACCAGGCGGCCGTTTCGCGCGCGCCTTCGGCAAACGGGATCCGGGGCACGAATCCGAGGAGCTCCTCTGCTTTCTTCGTCGAGAACACGAACGTCTTGCGGAAGAAATCGAGTCGGCGCCGGTGAATCGGGGGCTGGATACCCAGCGGCTTGAAGGTGGCTTCGAAAACAGCTGCCGCCGCCACGAACGGCCAGAGCGGGAGCCGGAGTCTCGGCACCGGCTTGCCCAGTGCGCGGGCGACCGACGCGACCATTTCCATGGTCGTCATCACTTCTTGTCCGGGCATCACGAACACCTGGCCAACTGCGGCGGGATGCTGCGCGGCGACCAGCAAGCCGCGGATCAGGTCGTCGACGTGCATCGCCTGGCGCCGATTCTCGCCGTTTCCGATCATCATGAAGGCGCCCCGGTCGATTGCACGAAACAGCTTCAGGAGCCGGAAGTCGCCCGGACCATAGGTCTCCGAGATCCGCACGATGCAGGTCTCGAGCGAGCCGGCTTCCTGATGCACGAGCCGCTCGGCCGCGAGCTTCGTCTGCCCGTAGATGTTCTCCGGCCGCGTCGGGCTTTCCTCGTCGAGCTCGCCCGCTTCGGCTGATCCATACACGCCGATCGTGCTGCCGTAGACAAAGCGCTTCACGCCCGCCGCGCGACTCGCGTCGAGCAGGGCGCGCGTGCCGCCGACATTGACTGCCTCGAAGTAGGAATCCGGGACATTGGCCTCGTGCTGCGCCGCGGCAAGATGGATCACGAGGCCGCAGCCAGCGACGACTTGGCGGGAGAATGCGGCGTCCTGCAAGGGGCCGGTCTCGATCGAGATTCCAGCCCTCTTCATCTCGTCGACGCGCGCGCGCTCCGCGTCGTTGTTCACCTGTCCCGTCACCACGACATCTAGTTGCCGGCCACGGGCGGCTAGCGCGAGCCGCGAACCGATGAATCCGGAACCGCCGGTCAGCAGCACCCTCATTCCGCGGCCGCCATCGCCGCGCCGTGGCGGGCGAGCGTCGCCTCGGTCCCCGCGATCTCGGACCTCAGCCGGGACTCGTCCCAGCCCAGCAAGGTGCGCATGTGCTCCGCGACGGCGCGCACCGCCCCCGTGCCGGGGTGGCAGCCAGAGCCGAGGTCCGTCCGCCGCAGCACGACGTCCTCAAGCTTCACCGCCATTTCGCTGCGAACGGCGTGCGTGACCTCGGCCACGAGGGTGTCGGTTCCCTCGATACGCACGGCCTCGGCAGCGTCTGCGAGCGCTCGCGCCAGCACGTCGGCGTAGGCGGTCCCATGGTTGCGCACGAGCCCGTCCAGCGTCGCCTCGCCGATTTCGACGGGCCGTGAGCGCCGTGCCGATGCGTGGAACGCCTCGAAATCGTCGATCGCGCCGCCCGAAAGTGGCGTGCGGTCGGTCGGTGCGGTTGCCGGTGCCTGCGGAAGCTGCTCGAGCAGAATGTCGAGCGCGGTTGCGGCATCGCCGCGCGCAGTCGTGTAGCGGATTCCGATCAGCGTCACGAGTCCCTCGACGCCGTGCAGCCGGCGATGGTCGACATAGCGGGATTCCTTGCCGAAGCTGAGCTCCGCGGTTCCGGCTGTTCCGTCGCCGAAAGGCACCAGGCCGCAATTCCTGTACATGACGTCCTCGCGCGTGAGCCGGAAAGACGGGTAGCAATCATTGATCTCGTCAATCCAGGTCGCGAGCTCGCTTTCTTCCACGACCGTGCGATCCGGGTGGTCAGTGAAGAGACGGTGCCAGACGCCGATCAGCGTGAAATCACGCCAGGGCACCAGGAACATGTGGCGTGCCTCGCGGCCGATTAGCGAATCGCGGTCGCGACTGCGGCCCTGGATCGCCAGCGCGTACTCTGAGCGCGGCTTGCGCCGCACGACGAAGCAGGCATCGCGCGAGAACGGGCCGCGGCGCCATTGGCCGAAGCGAGGATCGCGCTCGAGGAGGTACTCCGCCCCCGGCCCGGCGGCATTGAGGACGAGCCTGGCGCGGATGTCGATCTCGGAGCCGTCTAGGCGGTCGCGGGCCTTCAGCCCGCGCACGCGATTGGCATGCCAGAGAAAGTCCACGGCCTCGACGTAGTTGCAGGTGGTCGCGCCCGCGCCAGCCGCGGATTTGACGAATGCGAGCACGAGGCGCGGCGGGCTGTACATCTGGCCGTCATCGAACACCGCGCCGCCGGTCATCGCGGGGTCGTCGATGTCGGGAAAGAGCGAAAGCACCTGGCTCCGGCCGAGGAAGCGCGTGCCGGGGATGTGCCGCGACGGGTCCGGGATGCCGGCGTTGCGGTCAAGTGTCAGGAAGTCGTACATGCGCATCCCGGCGCCGAGAAAGAGCTTGCCCTTGCGACCGCTGCCATAGGTCGGAATCACGATCGGCAGCGGCGCGACGAGGTGCGGGGCGATCCGGAGCATCGCGCTGCGCTCGCGGCATGAGGCGCGCAGGCGCGGTATATCCGCGTGCTGGAGATACCGGATCCCGCCGTGGACCATCTTGAAGCATTCGGCCGACGAGCCGCCGCCGAAGTCGTTGCGCTCGATCAGTACTGTGCGCAGTCCGCGCAACGAAGCGTCCCATGCAGCGGCCGCGCCGAAGGCGCCGCCGCCGACAATTGCAAGATCGAACTCGCATTCAGCGAGCGCGCGCGTATCACGCTGGATCGCCGTCACACCTGCAGTTTAGCGCAGTCGCCCGCGCTCGCAGAGCGCCTGTTGGGCAAGATTACGCTGGTCAAACGGCTGCAGGCGGAGGCGACTGCCATTACCTCGCGCACGAGGTGGGGCTCAGACCGCCTTGACGGCGACCGCCGCGATCTTCTTGCTGACGACCTTCACGTTCTTTCCGTACAGCTTGAACATCACCCGGAAGAACAGCTCGAACAGCCCCGTCACGGCGAGCCCGACGTAATTCAGGGGATTTTTCCAGAACACGTAGAGCCTTAGCGCAAACGGCCGAATCTGCGAGAAACCGCCGAGTTGCAGGAGCTGGGTGAGGCTGTGCTCGGTAACGTTATAGAAGTGGTCGATGTTGTGTGCGACGTTCTCCGAGCCGACGAGTGGGTTCGCGCCGTTCATTGCGTAGACGACGATGCGGCCGCCTGGCTTCAGCGCGCGCTGGCAGAGTCTCAGGAAATCGATCGTCTCGGCAATCGTCAGGTGGTTCAGCTCCTGCTCGGGGACGATTGCGTCGTAGCCGCCGGCGCTGTGTTCAAGGAACGGGAAGGCCTGCGCGGCCTCGCATTTCAGGCCGCGTTGCGTCGCGTGCGCAACCTTTTCCGGATCCGAATCGATTCCGTGCACATTCGTATAGCCGGCCTGTGCAAGCATGTTGACGAGGTAACCCGGCCCGCAGCTAATGACGAGGATCTTCGCGCCGCGCTCCTGCGGCAGGTGCGGCATATAGTTCGCGCGGTAGTACGCGAGGAAGGAGCTGTAGCCGCGCTCGACGTCCGCCGGCGCCTGCCAGTACGAGTCAAAGGGCTCGAGCCGCGCGTTCAGAACGCGCTCTCCGGCGGCGGATGATGGCGGAGGCTGCGGCAAAGCGCTGAGGCTCATCGGCCCGTTACATTCTGTGTCATGCGCTCAATTCTAATGCGCACCGCCTTCCGGGTCACATCCTTTCGTCCAATCGATACATAAGCTTGGGATAGACTGGCAGCGGCGTGAAAATACTGTTCTGCAACTTCGAGTATCCGCCGCTCGGGGGCGGTGGCGGCGTGGTCATGGCAGCGCTCGCGCGCGAGCTCGCGAAGCGCCACGAGGTCACCGTACTGACGTCACGGGCCGCCGGCCTGCCCGCCGAGTCGGAAGATTCCGGCGTGCGCGTCATTCGTGTCCCCGTATTCTTTCGGAGAACGCTCGACACCGCGAATTTTCCGTCCATGCTCGCTTACCTGCCCTCTGCGGCCTGGCGCACGCCGTCGCTGGCACGGGAGCGGCCGTTTGACGTCGTCAATACGCACTTCGTCGTGCCGACCGGGCCAGTCGGCCAGTGGATCGCCCATCGCTGCCGCGTGCCAAACGTGCTGTCGGTGCACGGCGGCGACCTGTACGACCCGAGCAAGAAGATGTCGCCACACCGGCACAGTTGGCTGCGCCGGCCGATCCGGCGGATGCTGCGCAGCGCGGATGTGGTCGTCGCTCAGTCGAACGACACGCGGGACAAAGTGCGGCGCATCTATGGGGTCGCGCGCGAGGTCGAACTGATCCCGCTCGGCATCGACCGGCCGCCACCCATGGATTGCGTAGGGGGGAGCGCCTTCGAGCTGCCGCCGGGCGCGTTCAAAGTCGTCACGATAGGGCGCCTCGTCCCGCGCAAGCAGACGGCGCAGCTCGTCGCGGCAATCGCAGCGAGCGGCATCGCGCATGCGCACCTGCTCGTCGTCGGCAGCGGGCCGGATGAGGAACCGGTCCGCCGTGCCGCGGCCGACCATGGGATCGCGGATCGCGTGCATCTGCTCGGCCGCCTGGCCGAGGGCGACAAGTACCGGGCGCTCGCGGCAGCCGATCTCTTTGCTTCGACGAGCCAGCACGAAGGCTTCGGGCTCGTATTTCTCGAGGCAATGGCGTGCGGCCTGCCGATCATCTGCTATGACCACGGCGGGCAGGTCGATTACCTCGAGACCGGCCGTACAGGCCACGTCTTGAGGCTGAACGACGTCCAAGGCTTCGCCCGGGCCCTCCGGGAGATCGCGGAACTGCCGGACCGAGGCAGGGCCATAGGGGCAGAGAACCGGCGCCTCGTGGAGGCCCACTTCATCGATCGCTGCGCGGCGCGGTACGAGAGGGTGTTCGAGCGAGCCCTGGCCGACCGGCATAAGTAAAGTGGGATGCGAAACTGAGGCGCAGGCCACAAGCACCGGACGAAAATTCGATTATAATTAAAGACTTGAACACGAAACCAGAACTCTCCGTCATCGTTCCCTTCTTCAACGAGGAAGCGAACATCGAGCGCATGCACGCCGCCATCGTCGACGCCGTCGAGCCCCTCGGCGAGGCGTTCGAAATGGTTTTCGTGGACGATGGCAGCCACGACCACACGCTCGAGCGTGCTGTGGATATCGCACGCCGGGACAACCGCGTTCGCGTCGTGAAATTCCGCCGCAACTACGGCCAAACGCCCGCCATGGCGGCCGGCATCCAGCAGGCATGCGGTCGAATCCTCATCACGATGGACGGGGACCTCCAGAACGACCCGTCGGACATCGCGAACTTCCTCGGGAAGATCGACGAGGGCTACGACATCGTCGTGGGTTGGCGCTTCGACCGCCAGGACAAGCTTTTCTCGCGCAAGATCCCGTCAAAGATCGCGAACTGGCTCATCGGCAAGGTCACCGGCGTGCCGATCCGCGACAATGGCTGCTCGCTGAAGGCCTACCGGGCCTCGCTCATCAAGGAAATCCCGCTGTATTCCGAGATGCACCGCTTCATACCTGCCATGGCCTCGATCGCCGGGCCGCGCATCGCCGAGATCAAGGTGCGGCATCATGCCCGCCGGTTCGGGAAGTCGAAGTACGGAATCTCGCGCGTGTACAAGGTCCTGCTGGATCTGATGGTGATCAAGACTGTAGCTTCATTCACCTCGCGGCCGCTCCTGTGGTTCAGCATCCTCGCCACCCCTTTCGCCCTGATCGGAGCGGCCGCCATCGTATATTCGCTGTGGCAGCTCGGCATGACCGCTGACGGCATTCCACTTCCGATCGCCGGCTCTGGAGTGTTGCTGCTGATGTCGGGCTTCATGCTGGTCTGCGGAGGTATCTTCGGCGAGCTGATCTATCGATTTGGCGACGTGCGGGACCTCGACTTCTCGCGGCTCACCGCCACGATAAGCGGGCCACCCGAGCGCCAACTCGCGCCGCAAGGGCCGGCGCGATGAGCAGGATTCCCGTGCCAGTCGCAGTATCGGTGATCATTCCGGTGGGGCAGCGGTATTCCGATCCCCGCGAGCTATGCGCTGATTATCGGGCTGGGCTGAGGGCGCTCGGCCGCCCTTTTGAGATCATCTTCGTGCTGGACGGACCGCGGCCGGTATTCGAGGCCGGGTTGCAGCAGATGGCCAGCCACGGCGAGCAATTCACGGTCGTCGCACTGACTCGCCCGTTTGGTGAGGCGACCGCAGTGATGGCCGCTTTCGAGCACGCTTCGGGCCAAGTCGTTCTTACGCTGCCCGCCTACGACCAGATCGACGGCAGCGAGCTCCCAAAGCTCGTCGCCGCGCTTGGCGACTGCGACATGGCGATTGCACGACGCTGGCCCCGCACTAGCGGATCTTTCGAGAAGTTCCGGCGCAATGCCTTTCACGGCCTGCTGGCGTGGGTGACCGGCCTGAGGTTCAGCGATCTGGGCTGCGGAGCCCGCGCGTTCGACCGGCGGGTGCTCGAAGAAATACAGCTCTACGGCGACCAGCACCGCTTTCTCCCGGTCCTGGCCGATCGCAAGGGGTTCCGGGTCCGGGAAGTTGCGGTCCGACAGTCGCCGAAGGACCGGTTCGAGGGCTTCTACGAGCCAAGGGTCTATGCGCGCGCGTTCCTCGACATTTTCACCGTCTTCTTCCTGGTCCGGTTCACCAAGAAGCCGCTGCGCTTCTTCGGGATGATCGGCGTCTGCCTGTTCGCGGTCGGAGCGCTGCTTGTCGCCTGGCTCGTCGCCGAACGCCTGTTTTTCGGCCAGGAGTTGACGCAGCGGCCTGCGCTGCTGCTGTCGACGCTGATGGTCGTCCTTGGTCTGCAGTTGTTTGCACTTGGCCTCCTCGGCGAGCTCATCATTTTCACGCACGCCAAGCAGATCCGTGACTATCAGATCGACAGGGTCATTGCCTTCGAAAAAGACGACTCGATACCTTCAGTTCGGAGCGGCTCATGAAAGCGGATTCAACGACGTTCTCGGATTACCTGCGGGTCCTCAAAAGGCGCCTCCGGCCGGCGCTGCTTGCCGCCTTCGGCGTGCTGATCGCCATGAGCGCATATGTCTTTCTCTCACCCGCCGTGTACGAGTCGTCCGCGAAGATGCTCATCGAGCAGATGGACTTGCCCGTGGAGCTCACGGGCGGCATCGGCGCCCAGGAATACGTCGAGCAACGGCTGCAGAGAACCCGGCAGCGCGTGCTCACGGACAGCAATGCCAAGGCGATGATCGAGCGCCACCACCTTTACGAGTCAACCTTCGGCGAGGGACTGCTCGAGGAGAAGCTCGATGAATTCAATGCGAACGTCCTGATCACGCCACAAGTGACCGGCGTCATCGACCCGAAGTCGATGCGTGCGGCCGATCTGACCTACGCCTTCGATGTCGCCTTTCGCGATTCCGATCCCGAGACTTCCCAGAAGGTCGCGGCCGAGCTCGCGGGCCTTTTCGTCTCCTCGAGCGCGGCCCAGGCCAAGGAAGAGGCCCAGCGCGAGATTGCGTTCGCGCGCGCAGAGTCGGACCGCACCGCCACGGAACTGCGCGAGCGCGAAGGCCGGCTTGCCAAGTTCCGGCAACAGCATCCCTCCGGCCTGCCGGACGATCGCATCCGGAACCAGGAGCGCGCGATGGCCTTCGAGCGTGAGCTCGCGACGGTGGACAGCGACCTCCGGGCGGCGCGGGCCCGCCAGGAGCTCTATACGGCCCAGCTGCGCGATACGCCGCGCGACAGCCCTGTGCTGGATGAAACGGGCCAGGTCGTGCTGCGCGGGCAGGACCGGCTCGCTGTCGCACAGCAGGAGTTGATGGCCGCGCGCTCGAAATACAGCGAAAACCACCCGGACGTCCGTCGCCTCAAGCGGGAGATCGCGTCGCTGACGGCCGAGGCTAACGCGAGCTCGACGTCCGCCCCGACGAATCCGGCGTTCATCCAGCTGCAGTCGCAGGTGAATGCCGCGGCCATCGAGGTCCGGGAGCTTTCAGGCAGGCGGTCGCAGCTGGGCAGCGCGCTGTCCGAGATCGAAAGTGCCATTTCGGTTTCTCCGCAGATCGAGGAGCAGTACGCGGACCTCGTGCGCGACTATGAGGTGATCAAGACCCAGTACGAGCAATTGCGCTCGCAACAGGCGAACGCCGAACTGAAGCTGAAGGCGGCCGACTCTGCCGCGGAGACCTACGTCCTGATCAACCCGGCGCGGGTTCCGGAGGACCCGGTGGAGCCGGATCGCGTGGCGCTGATGTTCCTCGGAATCGTGCTGGCGATCGCTGCCGGACTCGGGACTGCCTTCCTGCTGAATGCCGCGGATCCTACGGTGCGCGGCAGGCTGGACATCATCGAGCTCGCCGGCGCGGAGCCATTCGCGCAGATTCCGACGATCAGGACGCAGTTCGAGATACGCAAGCGCAAGGTCGGCAATCTCGCGCTTGCCACGGGCATGGCTGCGCTCGCGTTCGTGCTGCTGCTCATGGTCGTTTAAGCCGAAACCGACACGCCTGCCAACCGGCGCCGCCCGCACGTGAACGTGACCTCGTGGTTGCGGCGCTCGATCCGCCGCTTTCGATACGACCCGCTCCGGGCTCAATTTCACTTCATCCACATCCCGAAGAACGCCGGCGAGTCGGTCCGGGACGCCCTCTTGCTGCAGCAGGACGTGTCCCTGAGCGAGCCATATCACTACCGCTACGTGGACATCGCCGACCGGGTGGGCCGCCACCTGAAGTTCTTCGCGGTCATCCGCAATCCATGGAGCAGAACGGCATCGCGATACCATTTCGCGCGTCAAAACGCCGCACACTGGCCCACGAACGATCCCAGGCGGCTGTTCATCGCCGGCGCCTCTTTCGAAGACTATGTGCGCCAGCGGCCGATCCTGCCGATCCCGGAGCATCCTGGCCAGCCCTGGATGGGCCCGCTCAGCTCCTGGTTCAACCAGCTCGATTGGATCAGGGACGAGCGCGGGAGCGTCGCGTGCGATTGTCTGCGTATGGAGATGATCGAATCCGACCTCGACGCCTACCTCGGAAGGTCGCTCAGCCTGAGGCGCCGAAACGTGACGCAGGAACGCTACGACTATCGCTCGATGTACACGGACGAGCTCGCCGAAATCGTCGCCCGCCTGTTCCGGGACGACATTGAACATTTCGGTTTTGAGTTCGAGAGTCCGGCGGCGCGCAATACCTTCTGTGCCAGATGAAGATGTCGGTCCGGATGCGACACTGATGCACTCCAACGACCGCTGAACATGTTCTCGCCCTTCGAGTTCATCAAGCGCGCGAACGAAGCCCGCTCCCGGCCCGGCAGCCTCGGTGCCGCCCTCGTGAAGGGCGCCGTCGGAACCGCGGCGATCAAGGTCGCGAGCGCCGGCATTGCGTTTGCGACTTCCATCGTCCTCGCCAAGTCGCTGGGGCCGGCCGGCTACGGCATCTTTTCCTACGTTGTCGCGCTCGTGGCTCTACTCGCGATCCCGTCCGAGCTAGGGATCCCGAGCCTGGCCGTGCGGGAAATCGCTGTCGCGAATGCACATAAAGACTGGGGGCGCATGCGCGGCTTCATCGCATGGTCCCACCGCACGGTCGCGGTCACGAGCGGGACACTCGTCCTGGCGGGCGCGATCGCGCTGTCACTCTGGGGTGACCGCTTCGGGGATGCGGAGCGGACCTGCATGTGGCTCGCATTGCTGCTGGTACCGCTGGTCTCGCTGGGTGCGTTGCGCGATGCGATGCTTCGCGGCCTCCGAAAGGTACTGCTGGGGCAGCTTTCCCAGCCCTTCATCCGGCCGCTGATCCTGCTGCTCGTACTGCTCACCCTGCTGCAGCTTGGCGTCGACCTCACGTCGCCCGTGCGCATCATGACCCTGCACATCCTGTCGGTGGCGACAGCATTCCTCGTCGGGCTGTGCCTGTTTCTCGCCAACCGGCCGGCCGCGCTCGGCCGCGAGCCTGCCAGCTTCGATTCGGCGAAGTGGCTGAGAAGCAGCATTCCATTCGGCATGACGGCGGCACTTCAGCTGGTGAACGGCAGGACGGACATCCTGGCCCTCGGCATTTTCCAGCCCGACGCGCAGGTCGGAATCTACCGGGTCGCTTCCCAGCTGGCCGCGGTGGTGATTTTCGGGATGCAGGCCGTGGCGGCCATCCAGGGACCGCACATCGCGAACCTGTTCGCGAATGGGGACATGCAGAAGCTGCAGCACATGATCACGCGCAGCACGCAGGCCATCCTGATGATCGCCGTCCCCGTGGTTGTTATTATCACGCTGTTCGGAACGGTCATCATCCGGACCATCTATGGCGCCGCCTATGAAGCGGCGTACGTCCCGCTGGTGATCCTGTGCTTCGGCCAGCTGTTCAATGCTTCCATGGGCTCGGTCGCTTCGCTGCTCAACATGACGGGTCATGAGCGAGACACGACCAAGAGCGTCCTGGTGGGCGCCGTCGTCAACATCACCCTGAACGCCACGCTCGTTCCGATCTGGGGGATGACCGGAGCAGCAATCGCGACGGCCACCACGCTGATCGTCTGGAACGTGATCATGTGGCACCGCGCGCGCACTCGCCTCGGAATCGAGACTTCTCCGCTGCTAAGGCGCAGGCGATGAGCGAGGCTGGCGATACCACAATAATTGCATTCGTCCTGTCGGACATGCGGTCCGGATCGACGCTGCTCGACCAATTGCTGGGGACCCACCCGGCCATCCTGTCCGTCGGCGAGATTCACTGGCTCGCTGCCTATGCGACACAGGACCGGAGCGAATTTGACCCGGAATACGAACTGGTGTGCACCTGCGGGCAGGCTGTGACCGAATGTACTTTCTGGACTGCTGTAACCCGACGTCTCGGAAAACCGCTCGAAGCGCTGAAATTGAGACCGGCGTTTTCTGCGGCAGGCAAACGCATCGCGGAGCGCCTGCCCGGTCTGTTCCGCTTTCCGGCAGCGCAACGCGCTTTTGCCGGACCCGACATGGTGCGCGACAGCCTCGCGCTCGCAGACAGCCTGGCTGAGGTTTCCGGCTGCCGTCTGGTAGTGGATTCTTCCAAGTCCGAGTTCCGGTTCCGCGCCATTTACGAGGCGCGGCCGTCGCGCGTCCGCGCGATCGTGCTGACCCGCGACTACCGCGCCGTCGTGCACTCCAAGATGAAGCGCGGGCACACGCTCGAAGACGCGGCGATCGGCTGGCGCGGCAAGATGTGGCGCATCGCCGCGCTCACCGACGACCTCCCGGGCGACACCCTGCACCGCGTGGCCTACGAGGACCTGTGCCAAGACCCGGCCACAGTGCTTGCGCGAGTCTGCGCTTTCCTCGGGGTCCCGTTCAGTCCCGCGATGCTGGAGCGCCCGACTTCCGGGCTCCATCACATCGGCGGAAGCCCGTCCAAGTTCGACCCGGCCCGCACGAGGGTTGTGCTGGATTCCGGCTATCAACAGGCCTTTACGCCGACTCAGCTCGCGCGGCTCCGCCGCCTGGTCGGCGACGTTCCCAGGCGCTGGGGGTACTGACTTGCTGCCGAACACATTCATTGCGGGCGTGCAGAAGTGCGGGACAACGGCCCTGCACCACTTGCTGGGCCAGCATCCCGACGTTTTCTTTCCGCGGGCGCCGCAGGAAATCCACTTCTTCGACGTCGAGAAGAATTTCAGGAAAGGTCTCGGCTGGTACGAGAGCCTGTTCAGCGATTGGAGCGGCCAGCGAGTCGTCGCTCAGACGTCCCCTTTGTACCTTTTCGAGCCACAGGTCCCCGGAAGAATCCATGCGGTGGTGCCGCACGCACGGTTCATCGTGATCCTCCGCAATCCCGTCGACCGTGCCTATTCGCACTACTGGCACGAGGTGAAGCACGGCACAGAAAAGCTGTCGTTCGAGGATGCGCTCGAACGCGAACAGGACAGGATCCGGCAGGGATTCGAGGAGCGCCGGCACTTTTCCTATGTCAGCCGCGGTGAATATGCGTCCCAGCTGTCGAGATACCTCGAATACTTTCCGCGTGAGCGCATCCTGACGCTGCGTTTCGAGGACTTGGCGCAAAACGTCGATGAACTGCTGCGCCGGTGCGCCGATTTCCTGGAAGTGGACGTGGGCGGCTTCACTGAGGCGAGGCGGCAGCACGGCGTGCGCAACACGGCGAGGATGCCGCGGAGTCCGCTTGCGCACTCGCTGGGCCGAAAGCTTGGCCGCCGCTTTCCGCGCCTGGGATACGCGATAGCGCACTGGAACCTCAAGCCGACGAAATACGAGGCAATGAAGGACGACACGCGAAAGGCGCTCGAGCGGCGATTCGAGGACGACATTCGCCGGACCGCTTCGCTGACCGGAATGGAGCTTGGCGCCTGGCTTCCGTGACTTCTCGCCGGGCGCGGCTGCCGCGCTAGCGCAAGGACTTTTTCTGCCGAAGTGCGCCGAGCACGCGCCGTGTCAGGTACGAAAAGCGGTTCGATTTGTGCATGTCCGAGGCCGTGCTGAAGGAGTCGAACAGACGCCGCACGTCGTCCTGAGCCTCCCACCAGCGTAGCCGCCACGCGGGAGGATCATCGTCCCCTTCGACGTAATTTGGCGGATAGCCGCACGCAGCCAGCTGCCGCCCGGCGACGCACTCGAGCCGTCGCAGCTCTTTCGGGCTGAAGTAATGTTCGGCACGCCGTTCATTGCGCGCAATGGATCTCTCGGAAGATCCGGTCATCTGCGGCCTGACGCGGGCCGGGTTCAGGATCGACGGCTCGAATGGCACGCCCAGATAGCCGCAAAGGTCGCGAAGGCATTGTTCGGGCATCGCCGTCAGCCGCTCGTAGCGGACTTCGCAATACCGGTTACCGAGGCTCGCGCCCTGCAGGCGTCCGGCGGCAACCGCGCGCTTCCAGCGGAATATCGTGCGGATTGCGTTGAAGCGCCATCGGCGGTGGAACGATGCGGCACAGTCGCGGCCGTCCCGGATGATGTGCACGAACCGGGCATCCGGGAACGCGTTTGCGAGCGTCCGGAGGTGGTGAACGTACATCGGCGTCTTCTCGCACCATATGTCTT
>Ga0075428_100003707_pt1 | contig 16733 bp, 16 predicted proteins | sample RhiMetdeltSRZDD2_FD_75291 | JGI IMG/M metagenome (GOLD analysis project Ga0075428, IMG submission 75291) | Populus rhizosphere microbial communities from Tennessee, USA - Rhizosphere MetaG P. deltoides SRZDD2 | ecosystem: Host-associated > Plants > Roots > Rhizosphere > Soil | place: USA... | reverse complement strand
TGGACCTCTCCCGTCTTCTTGTTCTTGACGCGGATCCGCGTGCCGGGGGCGGAGTACACCGGCTCCGAGTAGAGGTAGTAGCCGTTGGGCAGGGCCTCCTCGTACCACTCCTTGAAGGGACGAAGGAGGTTCAGCGGGTCGTCGCCGGCTCCGTAATAGAAGTTGCTGTAGTCGTAATCCGAGAATGTCGTTTTCCCCGCCGGCTTTTTGTTGGCCGCCTCCATTGCTTCAACCTCTCTTGTGCGCTGGCCCCGTACGGCGCTTGACGATGGCCCCCGGGATGAAGGCGCCATGGTAACAGCTTACGGCCTCGAGGAAAAGCCGTTTTCCATCAGCCGCTTTTCCGGGGTCGGAAGAGCCGGGCCGCCACGCCCCGCACCATCGCCCGCGGGAGGAACCGCTGCACCCCCGCGAACGCGCGGTTCTGGAAGCCGGGGACGACGCGCAGGGGACGGCCGCGGTCCAGGGCCCGCAGGGAGGTCTCCACCACCGACTCCGCGGACATCATCTTCGTCTTCGTGAAGGGGACGCGAACCGTGCCCGACGTCTCGTGGAACTCGCTCTCCGTGAGACCGGGGCACAGGGCCTGGACCCGGACGCCGGTCCCCTGGAGCTCCGTGGCCAGGCCCTCCGTGAAGGACAGCACGAAGACCTTGCTGGCCGCGTAGACGTTCAGGAAGGGGACCGGCTGGAAGGCCGAGGTGGAGACCACGTTCACAATGCTCCCGCGCCCTCTCTCGATCATGCCGGGCAGGAGGGCGCGGGTCAGCGATACGAGCGCATTCACGTTGAGGTCGATGATCTGCCGGACAGACTCCTCGGCCTGGTCGACGAAAGGCCCGGTCCAGCCCACGCCGGCGTTGTTGACGAGGAGATCGACGGTGATGCCCCTGTCTCTCAGGAAGGTCATGAGACGGGGGACGGCGTCGGGAAGCGATAGATCGAGCGGGAGGACAGCCACGTCCGGCTCGCCACCGAGCTGGCTGGAGAGCTCGGACAAACGGACCGCACGCCGCGCGACGAGCACGAGCTTCGCGCGGCGCGCGTGCAATGCCCGGGCATAGGCGGCCCCGATCCCGCTCGAAGCGCCGGTGACGAGGGCCCGGTAGTCGGGTCCGGACAAGGCCGCCGGCCTCAGCCGACCAGCGCGCGGTCCGGCGGGGCGCCGGGTGCCGCCGCCGCCGCCGCCTTGGCCGCGGCCGCCCGCGCCCGTGGCACGACCGCCGAGAGCGGCACCTGCGGCGAGCGCCAGTTGTCGACCAGGCCCACCCACTGCACGCAGTTGATCGTGCAGTACGGCGCGCAGATCTTGGGGGTGGCGTACTCGCGGTCGATGTCCGCCGCGGCGTACTCCTCCAGCGGGATCCCCGGGCGGCCGCGCTGCTGGGAGCAGTAGTGGACGAGCCCGTTTTCGTCCACGTAGAGGTAGCGCGCCCCGGCCCGGCAGCTCCACGTGTTGGCCCGGCCCTCGGCCAGGTTGTCCTGGAAGAGCGAAGCCAGCCGGAGAGGCCCGCTGCGACGCCGCTTCAGCTCGCGGTAGACGGCCATCTCCCGCTCGCCCAGCGGCTTGAGCTGCCCGCGACCGTCGTGGATGACGCCCAGATGGGTGATGAAGCCCAGCTCCCGCGCGCGGCGCGCCACCTGGAGGGCATCCTCGGGGTTCTTGATGCCGCCGCCCACCACCGAGTTGATGGACACGCTGAACTCCGCGTGCTCGGCCAGCCAGCGGAGCTTGGGCTCGAGCAGCCGCAGGCTCTTCATGGAGACGTCGTCGGGCTCCACGTTGTCGATGCTGATCTCCAGGTGGTCCAGGCCCGCGCGGTTCAGCCGCTCGATCCGTTCCGGCGAGAGGTGGTACCCGTTGGTGATCATGGTGACTACCATGCCGCGGCTGCGGATGCGGGCCACGACGGCGTCCAGGTCGGGGTGCATCAAGGGCTCTCCCCCGCTGATGGTGATGGCGGAGGTGCCCAGGCCGGCCAGGAGGTCCACCCGGCGGAGCATCTCGGGGAGCGGAACCGGAGCGGAGACCCCGTCGTACTCATTGCAGTAGCGGCACGCCAGATTGCAGCGCCGCATGGGGATGAGGTGCACGAGCACCGGATGGTGCTCGTCCAGCAGCGCCCACGCGATCTTGACGGCCAGGCGCGCCATGCGGCGCGCGCGGGTGATGAATCTCATCTCGGGGGGACCGCGGCGCCGCAACGTCGCTCGGTGCCGATACTTCGATCATATAGCACAAGCTCCGGAGCCCCGGCCGCGGCGCGCCCCTTTTGGCGGCGGCCGGCCCGGCGCCGTGAGCCTAGCGGGCGGGCCCGCCTCGCCGGAGATTGGCCAGGATGCCCGCGTGCATGTCCCGGGTGTCCCGGGCGCTGCGGCGGGCCGCCTTGATCTCCTCGTACATCGAGATGTCGGTGGCCGCGCCGCGCGCCTCGAGCACGTAGGAGCCGCACTGCCTCTGGATGTGGCCCGTGCCTGCCACCTTCTGGTACGAGACCACGATCTTGAGGGGATCAGACTCGGTCCCCTCGACCAGGGTGTATCCCCAGGCCTCCGTCCACGCGACCTTCACCTTGACCAGCAGCACACGCAGGGTGACCACGACGTCCACGAGGTCGAACTGGAGGAAGCCGGGCCGCTCGAGGACCTTCGTGGTGAGCGTGGTCTTCTTCATGTCCTTCACGTTGCGGTGATCGAGCACCTGGGCGTAGACGGAGCGGATGGACATCGGGAGGACCGTGCGGGTGGCGGCCCAGTCGACGCCGTTCTCGTAGGTCCCGTGCGCGCTGTTGTCGCGGCCCTCCACCAATGGAATGGGCGGGCGCAGCGGCTCCACTATGGGCCGGCTGAAGTCGAAGCAGGCGCTCCCGGCCTCGCTGGGCGAACCGGTGAGCAAGGAAAGGGCAAGGCCAAACGCCAGGTTCACCGGTCAGAAGGATAGCGCACCGGGCCGCGGAGGCGGTGCCGGTTGACGGCGGAACTCGTGGGCGGTTATCGTATCCGGCTCGAACATGGCCAACCTTCCCGCAGCGAACGTGATGCACCGCAAGACGCGGACGGCGGTGTCGGTCCTGGCCGTGGCCATGGAGGTGGCCATGGTCATGATCATGGTGGGGCTGGCCAACGGCACCCTGGGGGACATCGCGGAGAGGCTGCAGAACGTGGGGGCGGACGTGCTCTTCCAGCCCCCCGACGCCTCGCTGATCCTGGGGGCCACCAGCGCGGTCATGCCCCTGAAATACATCGACATCATGAAGCAGGTGGACGGGGTCAAGGAGGTGGCGCCGGTCCTGAACTGGCTGGTGGCCAAGATCAAGGGCGAGTCGCGCGCCGTGAACCTCTGGGCGGTGGACTACCCCAGCTACAAGGCCATTTCCGGCGGGCTGAACATCGTCGAGGGACGGGCCCTCGAGCAGTCCGGCGACCTCGTGATGGACACCATCCTGGCCTCGGCCACCGGCATGCGCGTGGGCGACACCCTGCCCATGCTGAACCGCCAGTTCCGGCTGGCCGGGATCTGCCGCGCGGGCGCCGGCGGCCGGCTCTACGCCCGCATCCAGGACGTGCAGGAGGCCATCGGGACGCCGGACAAGGCCTCGTTCTTCCTGGTGAAGGGCCGCTCGGCCTTCGAGGCCGAGAAGCTGGCCCAGGCGCTGCAGGCGAAGTTCAAGGGCCACAAGATCACGCCGGTGGCGCAGGTGTCGCAGGTCATGCAGGACAACGCCGTGGGCCTGAAGCAGTTCAAGCAGGCGCTGACGGGCATGGCCGTCGTCATCTCGTTCCTGGTCGTGCTGCTGGCCATGTACACGACCATCATCGAGCGCACGCGCGAGATCGGGATCCTGCGCGCGATCGGGGCCAGCCAGGCCAAGGTCGTCCAGCTCGTGATCGGTGAGAGCTTCCTCATCTGCCTGGCCGGTGTGGCGCTGGGGATGGTGCTGGCGGTGGCGAGCCGGTGGCTCCTCCCCCACGCGTTCCCGACGCTGGTCGTGGAGCTCAGCCGGCAGTGGGCGGCCATCGCGGCCACGCTGGGTCTCACCGGCGGCCTGCTGGGCTCGCTGTACCCGGCGCTCCGCGCGGCACGAATGGACCCCATCCAGGCCTTGAACTTCGAGTGACGGCGTTGCGTACCCTATGTGTTAGCGTAGAATGTCCAGCTTGAATGGCACCCTTGAGGCATTGAAGGTCCTCCTTGAGTCATAGATCCCTCTTGTCGAGCAGCGGTGAGATAGGCTCCCTGGTCCTTCCCGCGCCCTCCGGCGTGCGCCGCGAGGTCGAGGCGCGCAAGGCCCGCCGCCGCCTGTACCCGGTCTCGGTTCTCTACACAGCCTATTCGACGGCCATCCTCGGGATGGCGCTCTGGGGCTCGCACCCCTGGGCGGCCCTCGGGTTCTTCGGGCTGGGGATCGTGGCCTGGACGTGGCTCGAATACCTGGTCCATCGCTACATCCTGCACGGGCGCTTCCCCGACGGCCCTTCGCTCTGGAAGCACGCGCTGCACAGGTATTTCGACCACCTGCACATCGAGCACCACCAGCGTCCGTGGGACGGCAACCACGTAAACGGGACGATCCGCGACACGCTGCCCTTCGCCATCGCGCTGGCCGCGGTGTGCTTCCTGTTTCCGTTCCACACCGCGCCGGTCTTCCTGGCGGGGGTGCTCCAGGCCTACATCGCCGAGGAGTGGGTCCACCACTCCGTGCACTTCTGCCAGTTCAAGGGGCGGTACTTCCAGTACATCAAGCGCCACCACCTCTACCACCACAGCCCGAAGGGCCTCAGCGTCGGCTATGGCCTGAGCAGCGGAATCTGGGACGTGGTCTGGCAGACACGGATCCCGCAGGAGGAGCGCCGCCTCCTCTACGCCCGGTCCGCGAGCCGGCGCACCGGGGGCTCCTCCGCCGCGCCGGGGCCGCCGCCGCTCGCGTCCTGACCGGTCTTCCGTTGTGAACCTGTTCGCCAAGCTCGTGGAGAAGGTCTCGGACCATCCGGTCCTGTTCATCTTTTTCCGGAGCATCCTCGAGAACGACTTCAAGGCGATCCGGGCCGTGATCCGCCGGCACCTGAAGACCGGCAACGGCCTGCGGACCCTGGACCTGGGCTGCGGGCCCGGCGAGTTCGCGGACGAATTCAAGGGCGACGACTACGTGGGGGCGGACCTGAACGCGCGGTACATCGAGTACGCGAACCGCAAGAAGCCCGGCAGGTTCGTGGTCACGGACGCGCGCAAGGTCGACCTGCCCGACCGCCGCTTCGACCAGGTCCTGATCTTCGGCCTGCTGCACCACCTGCCGGACGACGACGTGCGCGCCGTGCTGGCCGAGGCGCGCCGGCTGCTCGTTCCCGGCGGCCGCATCCTGGCCGTGGAGGACATCCCGGCCATCTCCCGCCTGAACCTGATCGGTCACCTGATCCACAACGTCGAGAACGGCGAGCACATCCGGCCCCCCGCGGAGTACCGGAAGCTCTATGAGCAGGCGGCGCGGATCGAGACCGAAGAGGTGCTGCAGAGCGGGATCTGCGACTACTACGCGGCCGTGCTGGTGACGTAGGTCCGTGCGCGGCGGCGACCCCGGCCGATCCCGCCCCGCGTGGCTCGATGCCGCCGCCGTCATGGTCGCCGTCCTCTGCGCGTGGGGCGCTGCCCGGCTGGGCGTGGATTGGGCGCGGACCGCGCTCCTGGACTTCGGACCCAACGACGTCGGCCACGTGCAAGGCTTCCGGCCGGACTGGGAGCGCGACGGGCACACCCGATTCCGATGGACGGGCACCTCATCCACCGTCACGCTCCCCTTTCGTGTGGTCGGCGAAGGCCACCGCCTGCGGCTGCGTCTCCGCCGCCATTTGGTTGAGCCAGCTAGAGTTACGCTAAAGATCGAAGGCCGTTCGGTGGCCGTCTTCGAGATCCAGGCGGACACCAGGGTGCCGTACCGCATCGTGGATGTCCCGCTTCCCCGCCTCGAGGGCCGGCATCCATTCGTGCTCGCGATCGAGGCCCCGTCCGACAACCCGCGCCCCCTCGGCCTGGCGATGGACTGGATGGAGATCACACGCACGAGCAGCCCGGCGCGGTTCCTGCCCCCAGCATCGCTGCTCGCGCGTGCGACGTTGATCGGTCTCATTGCCTTCCTTGTCCCCCGACTGGCCGGCGCTCCGGTCGTGTTCTCATTCGTCCACTCGTTGCTTCTTTCTCTCGCCCTCTGTCTCGGATGTCTCCGCGATCCAATGGCCGCGGAGCGGATCCTTCGTGAAGGGTCTCCGGTCTACGCGGTGGTGTCGTTCGTTGTGGTTCTTCTCTTGCGTTGGCGCCGTTGCCGCGCGGTGCTTGGCGTGGAATCGCAAAGCCTTTCCGGTTCCCTCGCCACCCTGACCCTCGTTGCCCTCGCCATTCGCCTGACCCTCCTGCTCCACCCGCAGTTCTATTACCCCGACGTGAAGGTCCACGCCCTGTTCGCGTGGGAGCTCGCGCGGCACGGGCCCGTGGCCTTCCTGCGGGACTTCACGGCGAACCAGTACCGCTACAGCCTCGGCCTGCAGATGGAGAACGGGCACTGGTACGCGTTCCCCTATCCGCCGCTCTTCTACGCGCTGTGCTGGCCCGTGGTGTCGCTCGCCGGCTACCGTCCGGAGGTCGCGGTGGCGGTGGTGGCGGCCGCCATCAACAGCCTCGAATTGCTGGTGATCTTCGGGATCGCCCGCGCCCTGAAGGGAACAGCGATTCTTGCCGTCTTCGCCGCCGGCGCGGCTGTGTTGCTGCCCATCTTCCTCGCGCGGCTGACGCTGGCCTATTTCCCCGCCCTCGTCGGGCACGCGGTGGACGCGGTGGTGATCCTGTACCTCATCTCGAGGCTCGGAAGTCTGGACCGGCGTGGAGTGGTCTGGAGACTGGGCGGACTGATGGGACTGGCGTTCCTGACGTACACGCAATCGCTATTGAATTTCGCCGTTCTAATGGGACTCTTCGTGACTTTGCAGGTCGGCTTTGACCGGAGCCGAGCGGGACTGCGCGCCGTGACCGGCTTGGCGCTCGCGAGCGCGCTGGGACTGGCGCTCGCGAGCGGATTCTACGGTCGTTATGTTCCCATCTTCCTCGACATGCGCCGCGGCGTGCCAATGCCGGAGGAACAGATCCTCCTCGACAAGATCGCGCAGCAGCAGAAGTCCGCCGCCGCGCAGGATGCCGCGCCTGCCGATGCCACCCCGGACGATCCGTACGCGGGGCCCGGCGTCGACCTCGTCCGCGGTTTCCGCAAGGCGGGATGGCGGCTCTGGATCTTCTACGGCCTGTTCGCGCCGGTGGTCGTGGCCGGCATCGTGCTCCTCTACGCTCGATCGGAAGGGGCCTGGGCGCGATTCATCGCGGCCTGGGCACTGACCTACCTGGTCCTGAACCTCGCGTCGGGAGGGCTGCCGGGACCCAACCTCGTCCGCTACAACAAGGACATGGAGGTTGTGGCGCCGTTGTGCTGCATCGCGCTGGCGACCGCCGGTCTATGGCTCTGGTCGCGCGTTCGGCCGTTGGGAATCGCGTACGGGCTGTCGTACGTGGGCTTCGGCGCCTTCCGCGCGTGGCGCTATCTCACCGAGAAGTTCGGACTCGAGAGATGAGGAAGCCCAAGTAGAGCTTGAACCAACTTGTTCCGGAACAAGTTGGCTCAGGTGTTACTTGAGAGCCGCTTTCAGGCCCCTTCCTTCATGAGCTCTTCGATGGCCGCCTGCAGCGCGCCCACGATTTCCTCGCGAGGGACCTGGCTCCGGCGGAATTGCACCGTGAGGGTGAAGGTCTTCTCCGGCGGCTGGAACCGGAAGACGTAGCTCTTTGGACGGGCCTTGGTTCGCCCCTTCGTCTCGCGGGCGATGCGCCGCGCGTCGCGGCGCGTCATGCCCTCCTGTTGGAGCCGCTCGATGAACGAGACCATCTTCGGGTGTGACGGCTGCCTCACGACTTGCAGCAGCAACGACTTGGACTGGATGTCGGCCAGCCGACATATCTGCCGCACGTCCTCCGGCATCGCGGTGAGCGAGAGCGTCTCCGTGATGGAGCTGCGGCTCTTTCCCAGCTTCTCCGCCATCGCGTCGTGCGTGTAGCCGTAGTGGTCCTTGAGCGTGAGCAGGCCGTCCGCTTCCTCGAAGGCGGTCAGGTCCTTGCGCTGCAGGTTCTCGATGAGGGCCAGCTCCATCATCTCGGCGTCGGGGGCCTCCCGAACGATGCACGGGATCTCCGCCAGTCCGGCCTCGCCCGCGGAGCGGAACCGCCGCTCGCCGGCGATGATCTGGAACCGGTTGCCGCGTGGCCGAACCAGGATCGGCTCGAGGATGCCCTTCTCGCGGATCGACGCGATCAGCTCCGACAGGTCGCCCATCGCGTGGCGCGGCTGGTTCGGGTTGGGATCGATGTCCTCGATGGGGATGAGCCGGCCAACGGGCGCGCCGCCCGGCCGGCCGAGCTGGTCCACGAAGTGCGTGTCGTGCCGCATCCGCATCGCATCCGGCAAGCCGACCCGTCGCAGGTTAGACACGCTCGATCACCTCCTCGCAGAGCCGGTAGTACTCGTAGGCGCCCGTGGACTGCGGCGCGAAGGTGAAGATCGACTCCTTGTGGGCGGGGCTCTCCTCCAGGCGGATGCTCTTGCTGATCATGGTCTGGAAGACGCGGTCCCCGAAGACCTCGGCGATGGCCTTCTGCACGTCGCGCGACAGCGTTGTGCGCTTGTCGTGGAGCGTGATGACCGCGCCGAGCAGCTTGAGGTTGGGGTTGGGGCGCGAGCGGATCTTCTCCACGGTCTCCAGCAGGTCGTCGGTTCCCTCCAGCGCGAAGTAGCTCGACTGCACCGGGATCAGCAGGTGCGTCGCCGCCACCAGCGCGTTCACCGTGATGAGGCCGAGGGCGGGCGGCGTGTCGATGATGACGAACTCGTAGCGGTCGCTCAGGGCCTGCAGCCTGTCCTTCAGGCGGAAGTGGCCGTCGATCTCCCCCACCAGCTTGGCCTCCAGCTTGGCCAGGCCGATGCGCGCCGGCGCGATGTCGAGGTGCTCGACGCTCGACCGCACGACCACCTCGTCGAGCATGATCCCGTCGGACAACACGTCGTACATGGAGCGCTGCAGCGAGCGCACGTCGAGGAAGGTCAGCGACGAGTTGGCCTGCGGGTCGAGGTCCACCAGCAGCGTCGGGCGCCCCCGCATGGCCAGGGCGGCGGCCAGGTTGATGGCCGTCGTCGTCTTTCCGACTCCACCCTTCTGGTTGGCGATCGCGATGACGATCATCTGAGGCCTCCGCGCCGCCCCTGTGGCAGGAACGAACGCAAGCATCCTATGGGGACGTGACGCGTGGGGTCAAGAAGAAAAACTATTTGTTGGGGGTTACGAGGGCCGGGACGGCTACATCTTGTATTTTCCGAGCTCGTCCTCGGACAGGCCCTCGAGCCACTTCTGGAGCCGCCCCACGTCCATCGACTCCTTGCCACCGCTTTCCACGCTGCGGGCGCTCTGGATGACGGCCTCTTCGACGAAGATCGGCGACGAGGTGCGCAGGGCCAGGGCGATGGCGTCGGAGGGCCGGGCATCCACCGCGATCGTGCCGCCGCGGGCGACGCGCAGGTGGATGGTGGCGTAGAAGGTGTTCTCCTTGAGCGCGCACACCACGATCCGATCCACGTGGGCCTCGAGGTGATCGATCATGCTCTTCAGGAGGTCGTGGGTCATGGGCCGCGGGGTCTGGACGTTCTCGATCTGCAGCGCGATCGCATTGGCCTCGAACACGCCCACCCAGATCGGCAGCAGGCGCTGGCCTTCCTGGTCTCGGAGGATGATGATCGGCATGTTCGTGATCGGGTCGATCATGAGGCCCTTGATCGTCATCTCGATCTCCATGCCCGCCTCCGAGGTCCTGCCGCCGGTCACACTATAGCGCCACAGCCCCGGCCGACGAAAGATCCGGCAAGGACCTTCCCAGGAGCGCGTTCGGGCCCGCCCCCACGATCTCGACCTCCAGCATCCGGCCCAGGAGATCGCCGGGCCCGTCGAGATGGACGATCTGGAAGTGCGGCGTGCGGCCCGAGACGCGCCCGTCGTCGCTGACCCTGTCGACGAGCACCTCCTCGCGGGTGCCGACGCGGGCGGCGTTGCGGGCCCGCTGCCGCGCCTGCTGCGCGTCGTTGAGCACGCGGAAGCGGCGCAGCTTCTCCTCCTCCGCGACGTCGTCCGCCAGGCGCAGCGCGCCGGTGCCCGGGCGGGGCGAGTAGAGGAACACGAAGATGCCGTCGAACCCCACCTCGTCCACGAGGTCGGCGGTAGCCATGAAGTCGGCCTCGGTCTCGCCGGGATAGCCCACGATGAGGTCGCTCGTCAGCGCGAGGTCCGGACGGCGGTCGCGGAGCAGCGCGGCCTTCTCACGGTACTCGGCGCGCGTGTAGCCCCGGCGCATCGACTCCAGGATGCGGTCCGAGCCCGACTGCACCGGGAGGTGGAGGTAGGGGCACAGCTTCGGCAGGTCGCGAAAGGCGTCGGCCATCCGCGCGTCCACGTGCTCCGGGTGCGACGTCGTGAAGCGCAGGCGGCGGAGGCCGGTGATCGCGTGCACGCGCTCGAGCAGGTCGGCGAAGCCCACACCCTCGTGCCGGTAGGCGTTGATCGTCTGGCCCAGGAGCATCACCTCGGGATAGCCGCGGTCCACGAGCGAGCGGACCTCGCCGACGATGTTGTCGGCCGGCCGACACTGCTCGGCACCGCGCGTGCGCGGCACCACGCAGAAGCTGCAGACGTGGTTGCAGCCCTCGATGGCGGTGACGTACGCGCGCACGGCGCTCGTGTGCGCGATCGCCGCGTCGGGCACGGTGAACGAGTCGGCCTTGCGGTCCAGGTCCACGCATCCGGAGAAGCCGGCGCGCGCGCGGCGCACCAGCTCGGGGACGCGCGCCACGTTGTGCGTGCCCACGAGGACGTCCACGTACGGCGCTCGGTCCAGGATGCCCGTCCCCTGGAGCTGTGCCACGCAGCCCCCCACTCCGATGACGAGATCGGGCCGGTTGGCCTTCAGGCGCTTCAGGCGGCCCAGCGCGTGGAACAGCTTCTCCGCCGCCTTCTCGCGCACGGCGCAGGTGTTGATGAAGACGAAGTCGGCGTCCGCCGCCGCCTCGGCTCGCTCGTAGCCGTCGGCGAGCAGCAGCCCCGCCACCTTCTCGGAGTCGTTCACGTTCATCTGGCAGCCGAAGGTCTCGATGAAGAAACGGCTGGCGGGCTTCGTGGTCATGTCCTCAAGCTCTGCTTCACCATCTCCCGCGCATGGCGCCGCGCGGTCTCGGTGACGGTCTCGCCTCCCAGCATACGCGCGACTTCCTCGACGCGCTCGTCCGTGCCCAGGGCCTTCACCTCGGTCACCGTCCGGCCGCGCTCCACGCGCTTGCGCACCGCGTAGTGCCGGTCCGCGAACGACGCGACCTGCGGCAGGTGCGTGACGCAGAGGACCTGGTGCCGCGCCGCGATGGCCTTGAGCTTCCGGCCCAGGACCTCGGCCACTCCCCCGCCGATGCCGGAGTCCACCTCGTCGAAGACGAGCGTCTTGCCCGCCTCGTCCAGGCTCGCCACGGAGTTCAGGGCCAGCAGGATGCGCGACAGCTCGCCGCCCGAGGCGATCTTCGCCAGCGGTTTGAGGTCCTCGCCGGGGTTGGGAGACAGCAGCAGCTCCGCGCTCTCGATCCCGCGCTCGGTCCATGTCGAGGGATCGCTCGCATCCGCGGGCGGAATGTCCGGATCGAACTGGACCTTGAAGCGGGTCCGCTGCATGGCGAGATCCACAAGCGCCGCGGTGACGCGTTTTTCGAGATCTTTCGCGGCCGCGCGGCGCTTGCTCGAGAGTGTCTTTGCCGCGGCGAAGTATTCCCGCGCCGCGGTTGTCCTTTTCGCTTCCAGTTCCGCCTGTCGTTCTGCCGGCGAGGACAAGTCCCCCAGCTCCTCCCGGCAGCGTTTTCCAAACGACAGGATTTCCTCGACGGTCTCGCCGTACTTGCCTTTCAGCCGGTCGATCAAGGCCAGTCTCGTCTCGATCGCGTCCAACCGCCCAGGGCTGACGTTGATCCCCTCCCGATAGTCCCGCAACGCCAACGCCAGATCCTCGACCTGGGCCATGAGCGCGCGCCGGGACTCCAGGTAGGGGCTGAACCGCGGATCGATCGAGGCCAGCTCCTCCACCTTCCGATACGCCTGGCCCAGCCGCGCGGTCACCGCGCCCTCGTCCTCGTAGAGCAGCGCGTAGGCCTCGGACGTCAGCGAGGCCAGCCGGTCCGCGTTGGCCTGGATCGTCTTCTCCTGGCGCAGGCCCTCCTCTTCTCCCGGCGAGAGGCGGGCCTTCTCGATCTCCGCGGCCTGGTACTCGAGCATCTCGCGCCGGCGCTCGCCTTCCTGCCGTCCACGGCGCAAGGCCTCGAGCGCCGTCTCTATCTCCCGCAACGCGCGGTGGAGGGACGCGACTCGCTCCGAGTCGGAGACCAGGCCCGCGTGCCGGTCGAGGAGGTTCAGGTGGGTCTCGGGATCGAGGAGACCCTGTGGCTCGTGTTGTCCGTGGATCCGCGCGATCCGCGGGGAGAGCTCGCGCAGCACCGACACCGGCACGAGGGCGCCGTTGATGGTCGCGCGGCCCTTTCCCTCGGCCTGGATCTCCCGCCGGAGGATGGCCTCACCGTCCTCGACCGGCAGCCCGCGCTCCTCCAGGAACGGGCCCAGCTCCCGCCCTTCGAAGATGCCCTCCACGACCGCGCGCTCTTCGCCGCTGCGGATCAGCTCCGCCGACGCGCGGTTGCCGAGCAGGAGGCCGAGGGCGTCGATGAGGATGGACTTGCCGGCACCCGTTTCCCCCGTCAGAAGGGTCAAACCCTCCTCGAACTCGACCTCGAGCGACGGAACTAACGCGATGTTATTGATTCTGAGCAACTTAATCATGCCACGCGACCCGCGGCGAGGATAGCACAGCGCCGCAACACGGTGCAATCAAGGAGATTAGGACCAAACGGTGCCGTAGAGCGTCCTAATTGGGGCAGGGTGGCCGTTCTCCATTGACATACCCCAATGTATTGTGGCATTTTCGCTCGTCGGCCCAATCTAGCGAGGTGTGCGTGTCTCCAGCGGCCGTCTTCGTGCTCCTCCAGGCGACCGCCTTCACCGGAGGCATTGGCGACCTCCTCCGCCACACCGGCATCGTCGTCAAGGTCGTGCTGGTCATCCTGGCGCTCTTCTCGTTCGTGTCGTGGGCGATCATCCTCTATAAGGGCGTTTCGCTGCGGCGCGCGTACTCGCAGTCCGTCACCTTCCTCGACGTCTTCCGCCGCAGCAGCAAGTTCTCGGAGGTCAACTCCGTCTGTGTGCAGCTCAAGAGCAGCCCGCTCGTGGGCGTCTTCCAGGCGGGATACACCGAGGTCAACCAGCAGGTGCGCGGCCCGGGCATGAACCCCACGCCCACCGGGCAGCGGCCCACGGTGAAGAGCCTCGATTCGCTCTCCCGCGCGCTGGTCCGCGCAGCCACCGTGGAAGGCACGCGGCTCGAGCGGCGGGTGACGTTCCTGGCCACCACCGCGAGCGTCACGCCCTTCGTCGGCCTCTTCGGGACCGTCTGGGGGATCATGAACGCCTTCGCCGACATCGGGCGCATGGGATCGGCGAACCTGGCGGTCGTGGCGCCCGGGATCTCCGAGGCCCTGATCACCACCGCGATGGGCCTGGCCGCGGCCATTCCCGCCGCGGTCTTCTACAACTTCTACAACAGCCGCATCAAGGTCCTTTCCTCGATGATGGACGACTTCGCGCTGGAATTCCTGAACATCGTCGAGCGTAACTTCACCTAGGCATGCAGGCGGGCGGGAACGGCGAAGGCGCGGCCGGCCATGCGGCCGCCACCTACCGCGGGATGCGGTCGCGCAGGGGCACCGCCGCCCTCGGCGAGATCAACGTCACGCCGCTGGTGGACGTGGTGCTGGTGCTGCTGCTCGTCTTCATGGTGACGGCGCCCATGATGAGCCGCGGCATCGACGTCTCGCTGCCCGCGGCGAACCAGCCGCAGATCGAGCCCGAGACCCGTACGGAGGTCACCATCAACGCCCGGGAGCAGGTCTTCGTGGACAGCCGGCCGGTCAACATCGTGCTCCTCGAGGAGCAGTTGCGCGGCATGATGGAGGGCAGGTCGTCGAAGGTCGTCTACCTGCGCGCCGACGAGGGCCTGCGCTACGGGAAGGTCATCGAGGTGGTGGACAAGATCAAGAAGGCGGGCGTGGAGCAGATCGGCTTCGTGTACGTCCTGCCCCAGGAGAAGGCGGCCCGGTGAACGACGCGGTGGACCGGGTCATCATCGAGCGCGCCGACCTGGAGCGCGGCTTCCCCGGCGGACTCATCTTCTCCGGGGCGGCCCACCTGCTGATCCTGGCCTCGGCCTTCGTCCTCCCGATGATCCTGCCGAAGGAGCCGCCGCTCAAGGTGCTCGACGGGTTCGCGGTGCCCCTGCCGGCCGGCGGCGCCGGCCCGCTGAACCCCGAGCCGCCCGCTCCCGCGCCGGCAGCCCCCCAGCCCGCGCCGCAGACGATGCCGCCGGCGCCCGAGCCGCAGCCGGAGCCGCCGCCGAAGGTCCTGAAGCCGCCCACCGAGGCTCCGCCGAAGAACAGGCTGCCCGAGCTGGACGCCAAGCCGACGCGCAAGAAGCCGCCCACCCCGGAGCCGCGTCCGCAGCTCAGCGCCGCGGAGCAGGCCTACACCCGCGGCGCAGCCACAGGCGGCGCGCCGCGCGGCACGGGACGGTCCAGCGTGACGCCCGGGCTCGAGTTCGGCCCGCCCGGCGCCGGCGTTCCGGGCGGGACGGATCCCTTCGGCGACTGGTACCTGGCCGGCGTGCAGCGGAAGATCTGGACGATCTGGGCCCAGCAGGTCAAGGGCGATTTCCGCCAGCCCATCGCCGTGCTGTTCACGATCCTGGCCGACGGATCCGTGACGGGGGTGCAGGTGATCCAAGGCAGCGGCGTGCCGCTGCTCGACCTTGCCGCCCAGCGAGCCGTCGTCTCCGCGGGGCCCTTCGGCCCTCTACCCAGGAACTATGGAACCAACCGGTACACGATCCAGGCGATTTTCAAGCCGACCTCTTAGCGCCGCCTTCCTGGGCGCGCTGCTGCCGGCCTGGCTGCTGGTTCCCGGCCCTTCGCAGCAGCCGCCGGGGCCGACGGCGGGACAGCCCACCATCTACATCGAGGGCGGCGCGCAGCGCTTCGCCGTGCCCGCGTGCATCCCGCGCGCGGGAGACGAGGCAAGCCGCGAGGCCTGCCGGACCATCACGCAGGTCCTCCGCAAGGACCTGGAGTTCGAGGGCATCTTCCGCTTCGTGCCGGAGAGCCTGATGGCCGCGATCCCGGCGTTCAACCCGGACGCGCCGAACTTCACCGACTGGAAGGGCGTGGGCGCCAACGTGCTGGTCCTGACGCGCGCCCAGGTCACGGGCGGAAAGCTGGCAGCCGAAGTCCAGGTCTATTCCGTGGATGCGGGACAAAGCATGCTGGCCAAGCGCTACGACTGGGCCGCGGACAAATCGCGCTCTGTCGCCCACAAAGCCTCCGACGACATCATGACGCTCACGCAGTACAAGGGCGTGGCCCAGACCAGGATCGCCTTCGTATCGGACCGCGACTCGTCCCGGAAGAAAGTCACGAAGGAGATCTATCTCGTCGATTACGACGGCTTCAACCCGACGCGGGTGACCGTTAACAACGACATCAATATTCTTCCGACCTGGAACCCCGATGGCCGGTCCCTGGCGTATGTCTCATACCGGCGGGGATCGCCCGATATTTTCGTCGCGCACATCTTCGAAGGTCGCAACTCCAACGTCACGTCGGGGAAGGGCGCGCAGGCCTTCGCGCCCGCTTGGAGTCCCGATGGCAAGCGCATCGCCTACTGTAGCAATCGGTCTGGGAACATGGACATCTGGGTGGCCAACGCGGACGGCACCGGGGCGCGCCGCATCACCAACACCGCCGCCTCCGAGACAGCGCCCTTCTGGAGCCCCACCGGACAGGAGATCGCGTTCACGTCGGACCGCGGCGGCGGTCCTCAGGTCTATTTAATGGACAGCGAGGGGCTGAACGTCCGGCGGCTGACCACGGTGGGCAGTTGGAACGACGCGCCGGCCTGGAACCCGTCGAAGCAGTACAGCGAGATCGCCTATACCTCCCGACTGGAGGGCGCCGGCTTCGAGATAGCGGTGGTGGACCTGGCCACGCGCCAGGTCCGGCAGATCACCCAGGGCCGCGGGAGCTGCGAGTACCCGACTTGGGCGCCCAACGGCCGCCATCTGGTGTTCTCCTGCAAGCGAGGTGGGACCTGGCAGCTCACGGTGTCTGATCGTGTAGGAGGCGTCGTACAGACGTTGGTCACGGGGTCTGGCAACAACGTGCAACCGGACTGGGGACCGTGACGGTCCGGAAGGAGGCAGTTGCATGAAACTCAAATCCCTGACGGTGGCGCTGCTCGTCATCATGATCGCGCCGCTGCTGCTGCTCTCCGCTTGCGGCAAGAAGCGGCCGCCGGTCGTCACCACCAAGCCCACGACACGCGCCACGCCCACTCCCCCGCCCGAGGTCACCGAGACCGGGCCCGACGTCCGTCCCGTGGACGAGGGGCAGCCGACGGGCGAGGACTTCTCGGTCTCCGATCCGTCCGGCGAGGGCGGGCCGCTGGCCGACATCCACTTCGACTACGACCAGTCG
>Ga0075428_100003705_pt1 | contig 16737 bp, 12 predicted proteins | sample RhiMetdeltSRZDD2_FD_75291 | JGI IMG/M metagenome (GOLD analysis project Ga0075428, IMG submission 75291) | Populus rhizosphere microbial communities from Tennessee, USA - Rhizosphere MetaG P. deltoides SRZDD2 | ecosystem: Host-associated > Plants > Roots > Rhizosphere > Soil | place: USA... | reverse complement strand
GCCAGGGGGGAATCAATCGAGCGGAACTGTCAGGCACGAACTGCCTGGGCAGCGACCGCCGCCGGGCACCCGGCACGCATACGCTGTTGTATTGCCGCGTGCCGGGTCGCTTGGGACCACTCTATTATGCCGGATATTTCGGAGGGTGGAAGGGGAATCTGCGGAAAAGCGCACCGGACCGTCGGCGCTGTGCGTCGAGCATCCGTCACGATGGATCGCCCTGGCAGGCATCCGGGTCCGATTGCAAGCGTGACAGCGATTGCTCAAGGGGCTGCGGAAGCAGCCGCTCCTTTGCCAGCCCTAAACGTGGGTCGCCAACCGCAGGATGCAAAAGCCGCTGTCCAGCCGCTCCACGACCGTCGCTCCGCGGCGGATGTAGAAGTCGGGATTATCGGTCCCCAAATACATCTGGCGCTCGCCGATGCGGCCGGCCTGCTCCTGCAAGCTGCGAATCAGCAGCGAGCCGATCCCCTGCGGGCGATAGGGGGGCAGAACCAAGAGAGCTGCCAGCCACGGGCGGAGATGCGCACGGCGCTCGTCGTCGATCTCGATGAGATTCACGGTCCCACCGGCGTCTGGCCGCAGAGCGCCAAGAGCGACAGCGGAATGGCGCCCACGTCTTGAGCTTCCTTCAGTCGCACTTCGAGCGACGCGGGCGAATGCCGCCCCTGGCCGGACCAGAACTCGTCGTAGATCCAGCCGGCCACCGCGGCCCGATGCTCGGGAAACTCAAAGAGGTGGACGACGCGGATATCCATCGAACGGTTTTCCGTGCACGTTCCTCGTTGACGGCGTGAGGCTGTTTTCACCGCCAAAAATCGTGCTTCTCGTCAGTTGAGCCGCACGTAATCCACCAATGCCGACGTCAAGTGCGCGAGCATCGGCTCGAGTGATTTCCAGGCGGCTGCCGATTCCTGCATCCGCCCTTCGGTTCCCAAGGTCTCCAGCTGCTGGGCCGCGTTGTAGGCCGCCGCTGCACCAAAGTGGCTGATCGCCCCCTTGAGCGTGTGGGCCGCGTTCCTCAGCCTCGTGGAATCACCGGCAGTCAGCGCAGCTCGGATTTCGGCCAGCCACGCGGGACTGGACTCCAGGAACACTACGATGACCTCCTTGACCAGTTCGGCGTCGCCGCCGAAGTGGGCCAGCATCGCCTGCGGGTCAAACAGGGGCGCTTCCGGTAGCGACGCGGACTCGACTGAGCTGGCGCCGCCGCGCCCGGCACTTTCCACTGCCGCGTAAAGCGTCTCGGCTTGGAGCGGCTTGGCGACATAGCCGTCCATTCCGGCCTCCAGGCAACGCTCGCGGTCCCCCTTCATGGCATGGGCGGTCATGGCGATGATCGGCATGTGAGTGCCGCTGGCCTGCTCGAAAGCGCGAATGACGGCAGTGGCTTCGAAACCGTCCATCTCGGGCATCTGCACGTCCATCAGCACGGCGTCAAAGGACTGCTGCTTCAGGGCTTCTACTGCGTCCTTTCCTGTGCCGACGACAAAGACCTGGTGACCGCGCTTCTCCAGCAGCCGCACCGCCACCTTCTGATTGACTGCATTGTCTTCGGCCAAGAGGAGCCGCAAGCGGTGCTGCGCAAGGCTCGGCGCGGGCGCCGGAGCCGGGCGCTTTGCCTCCCGACTGTGGAGCTTTGTGTGGACCATTGTGACAATCGCGTCGAGCAGATCGGACTGCCGCACGGGCTTGACGAGATATGCTGAGACTCCAAGGTTCCGGCAGCGCACGGCATCCTCCTTGCGATCGGCCGAGGAGAGCATCATCAGCGCAGCGCCGACCAGCTCCGGCTGCTTTTGAATCCGCTCGGCCAGCGAGAAGCCATCCATGTTGGGCATCATGCCGTCCAGCAGCACGAGCGAGAACGGCTGTCCCGACTGTACGCCCCTCTCCAAGGCGGTCAGGGCCTCGCTGCCGCTGGCGACCACGGTGGGTCTCATCCCCCAGTTCGACAACATCTGCTGAAGGATGCGACGGTTGGTGGCGTGGTCATCGACCACCAGGACGGGCAGCCCCCGCAGCGATACGGCATCGACTGGGATTTCGGGGGGCGGATTCTTGGAGCGGGCGAAATTAGCCGTGAAGTGGAACGTGCTGCCCCGGCCGACCGCGCTCTCCACCCAAGTGCGTCCCCCCATAAGCTGCACCAGTTGCGTGGAAATCGCCAGCCCCAGCCCGGTGCCGCCGTATTTGCGCGTGGTGGAGCTGTCTACCTGCGAGAACGCCTGAAACAGCAGCCCCAGCTTGTCGGCCGGAATGCCGATGCCCGTGTCGCTGACGGAAAAATGAAGCGTGACGTTGTTGTCGGTTTGCAACTGAGTCTCGACCGTCACCACGATCTCGCCCTGCTCGGTGAACTTGACGGCATTTCCGATCAGATTGACGAGAATCTGCCGCAAGCGCGAGGGATCGCCGACGAGGGCGTCGGGGACGTCGGAATGCACGTGGCAGGCCAGTTCGAGCCCCTTTTTGTGAGCGCGGAGGGCCAGCGTCGCGGCCGTGTCGTCCACGCAGTCGCGGAGCAGAAAATCGATCTGCTCGAGATCGAGCTTCCCTGCCTCGATCTTGGAGAAATCGAGAATGTCGTTGATCACCGTCAGCAGATAGTCGGCCGACGACTTGACCATCTCCAGATACTCGCGCTGCTCGGTCGTCAGGTCGGTGTCGAGCGCCAACTCGGTCATGCCCAGGATGCCATTCATCGGCGTGCGGATTTCGTGGCTCATGTTGGCCAGAAACTCGCTTTTGGCGCGGCTGGCGGCTTCGGCGGCAGCGCGGGCCTGGCGAAGCTCATTTTCGGTGTGCTTGAGCTCGGTGATGTCTTCAGAGATTCCCACCAGGTGCCGCGGCGTGCCGTCCTCATCGAGGATCGGGATTTTCTTGGTGTGCAGAATCCGCTCGCCATGCCTGGTAAGGATCACTTCCTCGGGGATATCCACCATCTTCTTTTCCCGCAGGACTTCGCGGTCCTTGGCGATGAAGTGGGCGGCCTCTTCGGGCGGGAACAAGTCGTAGTCGCTCTTGCCGACGAGTTCGTCGAGCCGATACCCAGTCAGCTCCTCTCCCGCCTTGTTGAACCGCTCGATCTTGAGCGTCTCCGCCTCCTTGGCAAACAGCATGATGGGTAGGTTCTCGACGATCGAATCCAGGTACTTGCTCGTCTTGCGCAGCTCGTCTTCCGTCCGCTTTCGATCGGCGATTTCCTGGGTCAGGTTGTCGTTGGCCCGCCGAAGCTCGTCGGTCCGCTGATGAACGCGGTCTTCAAGTTCCTCCGTGCTGGCGCGGAGCTTGCCGATGACTAATCCAAGTGCCACAGTTCCAACCAAAGCAAAAAGGCCGAGCAAGAGAAACGTCCCACGCAGCCCGGCCTGCGTCTGGGCAACGACCGCATCGAGCGGCCGGATGATTTCCAGGACGCCGCGCACGTCCCCCTCTTCCCAGTTCTTCTTCGGGCTGTCGGGGTGGTCGTTGTGGCAATCGACGCACTGCTTTCGCATGACGTCCGCCATCGCGTACCTTAGAACCGGGCGTCCCTGATACTGCTCCATCCGGACGACGGCGGGCCGCGGCCGGTTCCCCTTGCCCTTTTGCAATTCGGCCAGCGCTTGCTGCTCGAAGTCGTCCAGCGGCGGCCGGTCTTTCCGCCAGGGGAACGGATAATCGCTATAGAGGCGGATTTGCTGCCCGGATTTGCCGGCACTAATTCGCTCGCTGAGGTCGATGGTAAACGTCGCCGGGAGCGGGATCGCGGCGGGGGAGTTTTGATAGTCGTGGGACGCCTTGATGCCGTGCCCGCGGACGCGCTCCACCACCTCGGACGTGTAATACGCACGCATGGCCGAGAGCATTTCGGCCTGGAGCTCGGTCCCCTGCCTGGCACCCGATTCGACCAGCCGCTGCTGCACGTAATAGACGTGCGCCAGCGTAGCGGCGACGACGATCACAAACAGGATGCAGACGATCAGCACGGTCCAGTGATAGAGCCAATGCCGTAGCCCGGACCAGGCTTGAGCGAGCGGCCCGGCCGCCTGGCCGGCCCCGCCGCGATGGGAGGCATTCATGATGAATCCCCGGGTGAAAGGCTCAGCAGCCGCGCCCCCGATTCACGAACCCCCTCAATGATCCGTCGCCCCAATATACTGCCGCCAGAACTCCCCAACTTGCTGACGCGTCTCGTCAGGCGTGCCGCTATTGTCGATGACGTAGCCGCTCCTGTGCCGTTTTTCGTCCAGCGGCAACTGAACCGCCTCGCGGGAAATCAGGTCGGCTTCGCTCCAGCCGCGGGACTTCGCCCGCGTCAGACGAATCTCCCGCGGCACGGAAACAAAGATCACGACGTCGCACAGCTTTTCCCAGCCGCCGTCGAAGAGGAGTGCCGCGTCCAGAACGACGGCCGGCACGTTGGCCGCCGTGCGGGCGGCGTCGATGGCGGCGCGAAACTTCGCCGCGATCCGCGGATGGGAGATGCTTTCCAGAAACCGCAGCTCATCCTGGCCGCTGTGGGCGAACACGATCTGGGCCACCGCCCGCCGATTGACCGACCCGTCGGCATTCAGAAACCCGTCGCCCCAGCGGCGGCGAAGCTGAGCGATCACAGCCGGTTCGGTGAGCACTTCGTGCCCGGCTTTGTCGCCGTCAAGCACAAGCGCTCCCAGATCGCGAAAGCAACCAGCGACAAGGCTCTTGCCGCAGGCCACGCCGCCGACGAGACCGAAAACTTTCATGAGACGAGTCCAAGGTCCAAAGTCCAAGGTCCAAAGTCCATCGCAGCCAGCAAGCGACTTTGGACTTTGGACTCAGGACTTTGGACTACACTGGTTCGCACTCCGCCCAATTCTTTCCCGTTTTCACGTCGATCTTGAGCGGCACAGCCAGGTCGGCAGCGCCGGACATTTCCTCGACCACCAGCCTCGCCAGCCGGTCTTTCTCCTCCGGCGGATATTCAAATACCAGCTCGTCGTGGATCTGGAGCAGCATCCGGGACTTCAGTCCTTCCCGCCTAAGCCGCCGATGGACGCTGATCATCGCCTGCTTGATGATATCCGCCGCGCTCCCCTGAATCACTGTGTTAATGGCGATCCGCTCCGGAAGCGTCCGCTGCCTCTGGTCTTTGAGCGTGGCCGGATTGCGGACCCCCTGCACTGGTCGGCGGCGGCCCGAGATCGTGCTGACGTAGCCCTTCTGCCGGCAATCGACCAGTGTCTGTCGCATGAATTCGTCCACTCCCGGGTACTGGGCGAAATAGGCGTCGATGAACCGGGCCGCATCGACCTGATCGATGTCGAGCGCCTTGGATAGGCCGAACGGACTCTGGCCATAGATCACGCCGAAGTTGATCGCCTTGGCGCTGCGACGCATGTCCCTGGTCACTTGCGCAAGCGGCACGCTGTAGACCTGAGCCGCGACCTGCGTATGAATGTCGCGATCTTCGGCAAAGGCCTGCTTGAGCGCCTCGTCGCCGGAAAAATGCGCCAGCACGCGGAGTTCGATCTGCGAATAGTCCGCGGTCATCAATTCCCAGCCTTCCGCGGGAAGAAATGCCGAGCGAATCGCCCGCCCCTGCTCCGTGCGCACAGGGATGTTTTGCAAATTCGGGTCCTGTGAGCTGAGCCGTCCGGTCGCCGCCACGTCTTGTTTGAACGACGTGTGGACTCGCCCCGTGACCGGGTGGATCAAATCCTGGAGCGCGACAAGATATGTGCTCTGGAGTTTCGCCAGGTGCCGATACTCCAGAATCTTTGCCGGCAGCGTGTGTAGCCTGGCCAGGTCCTCAAGGACCTCCGCGTCCAGGCTCGGGCCGGTCTTTGTCCGCTTGAGGATCGGCAGCTTGAGAAAATCGAAGAAAATCTTGCCAAGCTGGTTTCGCGAGTCAATGTTGAATTCGCTGCCGGCCTCGGTGTAAATCTCCTGCACTAGCTCGCCGATCCGCTTGGCAAACTGCTCCTCCATTTCCTTCAGCCGCTGCCGATCGACGCGAATGCCGTTGTATTCCAGTTCGGCCAGCACCTCGATCAGCGGCATTTCCAAGTCGCGAAACAGCGGGGCGAGCCCTTGATTCTCCAGCCGCGGCTCGAGGATTTTTCGCAGCCGCAGCGGCACGTCGGCATCTTCGGCGGCGTACGGCGCGATCGCGGCCACCGGCACCTCGTCCATCCGTTTCTGATTCTTTCCGCTGCCAGTGAGCGACTCGATCGTGATGTTGGTGTGCGACAGATGCCGCCGCGCCAGATCGTCCAAATTATGGGACCGCTCGCCTGGGTCGAGCAGATAATCGGCAACCATGGTGTCGAACGAAGCTCCCGCCAGTTCGACGCCCACGGCACGCAGAACGATCGCGTCATACTTGATGTTCTGACCGACCTTTTCGATGGCGCGATCTTCAAGAACCGGTTTCAGGTGATCGCGAACCGCCGCCGCATCGAGTCGGGGCTCTCCCGGCGGCGCCATCACCGGCACGTAGTACGCCTCTCCCTCCTTCCAGCAAAATGAATAGCCGACGATCTCAGCCCACCGGGGAAGCACGCACGTCGTCTCCGTGTCGAGGACAACCTGCTTCTGCATTGCCATCTCTGCGACCAGCTGGCTCAGCTCGTCGAGCGACGTCACGGCGCGATAAGTCGCTTCCCAGGGCGCTTCATCGATCGGTGATTGCGGCGGCGCGGGCTGCAATGTCCGCTCCTCCAGCGTCGCCAGCCCTCCTTCGGGCGCGGGACACGGTTCGTCCCCTGAATTGCCCGTAATGACAACCGGCGCGGCCGATCCGCCGGTTTGTTCGACGACGGACAGCTTCTTCGCCAATGCCGAGAGCCGCACCGCCAATTGCCGAAAGCCCGCCTCGCGGCACAGTTCTCCCAGCACGTCCGCTCGCAACCGGCCGACTCGGGCGGCGCTCCAATCGACCGTCAGCGGCACCTGCGTATCGAGCCGCACCAGCTGCCGGCTCAGCAGCGCCTGCTGTCGGCCGTTCATCAAGTTCTCTTTCCGCTTCGCGCCGCTCACCTCGTGCGCGTGATTGAGCACGTTTTCCAGCGTGCCATATTTGGTGAGCAACTCCTGGGCGTTCTTGGGGCCAATCAGCGGCACTCCCGGCACGTTGTCGGTCGGGTCGCCGACCAGCGCCTGAAAATCGACCACCTGATCCGGCCGGATGCCCCACGTTTCCATGAGCTTTGCGGCGTCGAAGACCTCGTTCTTGCGGATGTTATAAATCTTTACTCGTTCGGTGATGAGTTGGCGGCAATCTTTATCTGCCGTGACGAGAAAGCACTCACCTCCAGCCGCTTCGACCTGGCGCGCCAGCGTCGCCAGGATATCGTCCGCCTCGTAGCCGGGGATCGACGCAATCGGGACGCCGAGCGCCTCCATGAACCGCTCAATCACCGGGATTTGAAGCTGCAAATCGGCCGGCATTTCGTCCCGATCAACCTTGTAGTCCTGGTAGAGCTGGTGGCGGAAGTTGTCGCCTGGTGCGTCGAATGCCGCCAGCAGGTAATCAGCGCCTTTGTTCTCGATCAGCTCGACCATGTCCCGCACGAAGCCGTGAACAGCGCCGACGGGCTGCCCCGCCGGGCCGCTCATTTCCGGCAGGGCGTGAAAGACCTGGTAGATCAGCGAGTGGGAATCGACAACGTAGACATTCTTGCCGGCAAGCGAGAAGAAATTGTCGACCGCCGTCGAGGTGGCCGGCGATGGATTGGCGCGTTCAGCAGCCGCATCGCTCGGCGGCGCTGCGTCATCAAAAGCGGCAAATGATTTTTGACGATTGGCGGCGGGCATGCGTCAATCGTAACGCGCCTGGCAAACCTGCGGCAGGGAGTGGCGCGCGTCTGCCTGTGCGAGCGGGGTCTGGAAAAAAACGACTACGAGAACCGCAGCGGCTCGCAGCGGTAGCTCAGATCGAGCAAATCCATGGGATGGACGATCTTCAGCGTCTCCCCTTCCATCCGCGCTTGCCGGGCAATCTGCAACAGGCAGCCGGCATTGGAGGTGATGACGACGCGGGCGCCGGTAGAGCGGATGTTCTCTAGCTTGCGGCGGCCGAGGCGCTCGGCCATCTCCGGCTCAGTGAGGTTGTACGTGCCGGCCGCGCCGCAGCAGAGCTCCGACTCGGGGAGCTCGACGAGTTTCAGGCCCGGAATCTTCTGGAGCAAATGTCGCGGCTGCTCGCGGACCTTCTGGGCGTGGGCCAGGTGGCAGGCGTCGTGATAGGTCGCGGTGATGTTGATTGGGCCGTGCGGCGTCACAAGCCCCAGCTCATCGAGAAACTCGCTCACGTCCTTGACCTTGGCGGCGAATTGCTCGCGCTGGTGCTGCCGCGCCGAGTTGCCGGCGTCAGCCCAGTGATGGCCATAGTCCTTGAGCATGCTGCCGCAGCCGGCGACGTTGACCAGGATCGCGTCTAGCCCTTCCGCCTGAAATGCGGCGACGTTTTGGTCGGCAAGTTGCAGGGCCGGCTCACTGGCGCCGGCGTGAAAGTGGATCGCTCCGCAGCAGGCTTGCGTCTGCGGCACAACCACGTCGCAGCCGTTTTCCTGGAGGACGCGAGCTGTGGCCCAGTTGGTGTGGCGGAACATCACGTCGCCGACGCAGCCGGCAAAGAGCGCCACGCGGGCGCGGCGCTTGCCCTTGGCGGGGAGGAAGTCAGGTAACGGCGGTAACGGCCTTTCCAGCTTGGGGAGCATGGTCACCAGCCGCCCCAGGCGCGAAGGCAAGAGCCGCCACAGACCCGTGTTCACGACCAGCTTGTCCAGCCACAGCATTTGGGCGATCCGCGCCAGGTGCATCTGCTGCGAAAGGAGCTTCGGATTGGTGAACAACCCGAAGAGGATGTACTTGTGGAACCAATCGCCGGTCTTGGTCTTCCCGGCATCACCAGCGACATGCTCCATATTGACGCGGAACGGCTCGATCAACTTGCCGTACTGCACGCCGCTGGGGCAGGCCGTTTCACACGCCCGGCAATCAAGGCACAGCTCCAAGTGCCGGCGGACTTCGTGATTGAGCGTCAGCTTGCCGTCAGTGACGGACCGCATGAGATAGATGCGGCCGCGCGGGCTGTCGTTTTCGTTCCCGGTTTCGACATAGGTCGGGCATGAGGCGGTACACAGGCCGCAGTGAACGCAGTCCAGGAACAGTTCGTAGTCGATGCCCTGACCAGGATTCGACAAGGTCGGCCGGACGACGGGCAACTCGACCGGCGCGCCATTGGACGACGGCAGTCCGGCGTCAATTGGAGTCGCTTCAGAGGGGGGCGAAAGCGTGGCGCTCATTCGGTGTATTGTGACGCGAAAATGCCACTTCGCGATAGGTCACGCGTAGACAAACCGGCCCGGATTGAGGATGTTTTTCGGGTCGAATTGCTGCTTGACCGCGCCCATCAATTTCAGCGGCGCATCGGTTGCCCCCCACACGCTCTGGTGGGTCATTTCGGCTCCCGAAGGATTCGAATAAATGACGATGTGTCCTTGATGTGCCGCGGCAACGTTTTGCAAGTTGCCGACGAGGGCGCGTGACAGGCCGCCGTCGGGGAATTTGCTCATCCGGGCGATGACGATGCCGCTGCCGGCGTGCGACTGGATTGAGCAGGCCGGATCGACTTTTTGGAAGGCGGCGACCATGGCAGTCACGCCGCTGCCGGCGACGCTCGCCTTGACGACCAGGGGCGAGTCTCCATCGGCCGGGAACTCGATCAGTTTCCGCCACAGGTCGGCGGCATCGCCAACGTTGATTTGAGCGGTAAGGCCCGAGTCGCGCCATTCACGATGGAGCTGGCTCGTCATCCAGGCGACTTCGGCCGTCGTCCCTTCCAGAGCCACGACGACATAGTAGCGCTGCGGTAGCGGCTCGGCGGCCAGCGACTTGAGCGTCGGCTCCTTGTCCCACCCCGGCCCGCAGAGCAATTCGACGGCGACCGGAGTCGTCTGCGAGCTGACAAGTGCCGCCAGAATGCGCTCCGCCTGATCGAGTTCGCCTACGACGCAGGCCATGAATGCCGACTGCTCCGGCAATGGCTTGAGCTTGAGCGTGACTTGCGTGATAACGCCGAGCGTTCCCAGCGAACCAGTCAGCAGCTTGCAGAAGTCGTAACCGGCAACGTTCTTCACCACGCGGCCGCCCCCCTTGAACGGCATTCCGCGACCGTCGATGGCGTGAATACCGATGACGTAGTCACGGACGGTCCCCAGGCCATAGCGCCGCGGGCCGCTGCAATTGGTGGCGATGACGCCGCCAATCGTGGCTTTCTCCGCCCGCGGCACATCAAGTGGGAGCATCTGCCGCTCTGTGGCGAGCAGCTTGTTCAGCTCCGCCATGGAGAGGCCGGCCTCGACAGTGACGGTCATGTCGCGGGCTGGGTAATCGACGACTTTCTTTAGTCCCGCCAGCGACAGTCCATGTCCCGTCTTCTTGGGCGGCAACCCTGAGCCCAAACTTGTGCCGCCGCCGATGGGGTAGATGGCCGTATCGCTTTCATGCGCCGCGCGGATTGCATCTGCCGCCGCCGCTTGATCGGCCGGAGAAAGGATATGCTTGATGGGAAGAATACCAGTAGCAGTCGCGGTGGAATTCATGCCGGTATCTCGCTGGTCAGTTCATCCCACCGTTTTATGCGCAGATTGAGCGAGCCAAACATTTCGGCAACCTGCTCGCGGACCCAGGCTCGGTCAAAATTCGCACCCTGCACTTTTAGGATTTGCTCGATATCCACGAGGTCTTGTTCGCGGAAGAACATCATCTTGAATACTGCAAGGCTCTCGGCATCAAGGACGGATACTTGATCATTTCCGAGGTATAGCCGCCGCCGCCGCGACTTGGCTTTGTCGGAAAATGAACTGCTCGAAGCGAACACATCGACCGGCCATGACGCAAATTGTACCGAACAAAAGCCATGCTCTCGCAGTGATTGCGACGCGCTAGTCGCTGACAAGTCGCAGCCAATTTCCTGCAACTCCCAGATTATCTCAGACGGCTTGTCCTTGGGCAGGAACAAGTTGAGATCAACATCCATCGTGCCTCTCGGTCGCCCCCAGAAACCGAGTGCGATCGCTCCGCCAATCGCGTACTCGGTACGCCGTTCGTCGAGCGCACGCGCAAGACACACGGCAACCGACGCCGGATCCCGAGGTTGCTCATTCTCGCTTGTCATTAGCCGCACACTTGCGCAGGAATTCCCAGGTTGACGCTGGCCAAGAACGGCGGATCGGCGGCGGCAGTCCTGACTTGCGGCGTCCTTCGAGGATCGTGGCAGCCGCGCGGCACACTGCAAGAATCTCCTCGCCCCGCTCGCGGTCCGTGAGCTTGCGAAGACGCTCGATTTCAGCAGCTTCCTGCAATCGCTCGCCGGCGGCGATGTCAATGGTAGATTCGTTGATTGTCATAACGGCCTAGTCTCGATGTCACTGATCACTCGTTTCTTCCGATTCGAATAAGGCACGCAATGCGGCCCACTTGAGGCGAAGCAATCGCTGGGATTCCTGAGTTAGCTGCGGGGCATTGATCGAGAGTAGCGGAGGCCAGTCCTCCGACCATTCCGTTTCGACAGCAAACTCACGGAGACGCTTAACAATCTCAGTTGGCAATCGGGTAATCAGCTCCGCGACGCCCTCAATTGGAATCGCCTCGACGGCAGCTGACTGCACTTCGCGGGCTGTGCAAACGCCACGATGGTAATTAGACACCAGTCGATCAATTCGACGACGCCAATGCTGGTCCACCATAATCCAATTATACCTTCCCCCTACAGCGCCGCCCTTCGCCCCGGATGCTTCTGCTCCATGCCGCAGCCGCCGGCGGTGGGGAGCATCTTGGCGGGGCTCAGGTTGCCTTTAGGGTTGAAGGCGTCGCGGAGGTGCTTCATCGCAGTCAGGTCGCCGTCGTCAAACATCTTGTTCATAAAGTGGATCTTCTCCACGCCGATGCCGTGCTCGCCTGTGACGCTTCCGCCGCACGCCAAGCACTCATCGAGAATCTCGTTGCTGGCCTGGAGGACCTGCTGCACTTGCTCTGGATGCCGCTCGTCGAACAGCAGAATCGGATGGATGTTCCCGTCGCCGGCATGGAACACGTTCACGATCCGAATGCCGTAGCGTTTGCCAATCTCAGTGATTTTCCGCAGGATGTGCGGTAGTTTCGTCCGTGGCACGACGCCGTCCTGAGTGCAATAGCTGGGACTCAGCCGGCCAATCGCGCCAAACGCCTGTTTGCGGCATTTCCAGAGCTTTTGCCGCTCTTTGGCGTCGGCTGCAAGGCGCACTTCGCGAGCGCCGCACCGCTTGCAGATGGCGACGATTTGTTCCTTCTGCTGGTCAAGCCCGGCTTCGAGGCCATCCACTTCGATCAGCAGGATCGCCTGCGCGTCGAGCGGAAAGCCGAACTGGAACGCGGCCTCGATGGCGACCAGAATTCCCTGGTCCATCATTTCCAGCGCCGCGGGGACGATGCCGGCGCCGATAATCTCGCTGATGGCGTTTGTCGCGTCGTCACACGATTCGAAGACTCCCAAGAGCGTGCGATAGCCCTGCGGGTTCTTGGTGAGGCGGACCCAGATTTTTGTGACGATGGCCAGCGTCCCTTCGCTGCCCACGATCGCGCCGACCAGGTCGAGCCCGCAGGGGTCTTCGGCCGACCCGCCAATCTGCACGACCTGGCCGTCGGCCAGCACCCCTTCCACGCCGAGGACGTGATTGACGGTGACGCCGTACTTGAGCGTGTGCGGCCCGCCCGAATTCGTGGCCACATTGCCGCCAATCGTGCAGGCTCCCTGGCTCGATGGATCGGGGGCAAAGTGGTAGCCGGTCCCCTTCAGGGCATTCGTCAGCCAGACGTTGACGACCCCGGGCTGCACGACGGCATACCGATCGCGGAGGTTGATCTCCAGGATCTGCTTCATCCGCGTGAGCACGATCATCACTCCGCCGCCGACCGGCAGGCAGCCGCCAGCCAGGCTCGTCCCAGCACCGCGCGGCAGGAACGGCACGCCGAACTCGTTGCATAGCCGGACGATTTCGACGACGTCCTGCGTGTTTCGCGGAAAAGCAACGATGTCCGGGCAGTTCTTTTCGATGACGAATCCGTCGCACTCGTAGACTAGCAGCTCCGAGTGAGCTCCAAGCACGTTCTCCGCTCCGATTGCCCGGCGCAGTCGATCGGCAAGGGCGGCAGTGGTGACGGGAGGGACCATCGAGAGGAGCAATTGGGACGGTGGGCCTATCGTCGATTATAGACCGCCAACTATGGACCGTAAGCGGGAGTGGCGCTTGGAGTGCGGCCCATTTCCTCCGCCAATCGCTCGACGACGAGCTGCCCGATATTCAGCGACGACGTCGCTGCCGGCGACGGAGCATTGAGCACATTGACCATCCGCCCGCTGGCTTCGATCAAAAAATCATCGATGATCGAACCGTCGGGCGCGACTGCCTGCGCCCGCACGCCGGTGCGGCCGGGAATCAGGTGCTCCTGGCGAATTGCCGGCATCAACCGTGACAGCGCTTTGACGAATGCCCGCTTCGACAGCGAACGCCACATCTCGCCGGCACCGGTCCGCCAATACCTGGCGGCCAGCCGCAGAAAACCGCCGTAAGTCAGTGTCTCCACCAGGTCGCGTAAGTTGATATCCGTCTTGCGATACCCTTCCCGGGCAAACGCCAGCACGGCATTCGGCCCGCACTCGACGCCCCCTTCGATCATCCGCGTGAAATGCACGCCGAGAAACGGAAAACTGGGATCTGGGACAGGGTAGATCAGGTTCCGGCAAAGATGATGAACCTCGGGCTTGAGCTCGTAGTATTCCCCACGAAACGGAACAATCTTGGCCTTGTTGTTGGCGCTGGTGAGGCGCGCTACGCGGTCGGAAAATAGCCCGGTGCAATTGACAACGTAATCGGCTTCAAATGGGCCAACCGTCGTCTCAATCACGATTAACCGTTCCTCGCGCCGAATGCCGGTGACGCGTGCCGCTGTCGTCACCGTGGCGTCACGCTGCTGCACAAGCTCCGCTAGTTTCTCCGCCACGCGGCGGAAATTGACGATCCCCGCTTCGGGGACATGAATCGCCTTGATTCCCGCGGCATTCGGTTCGAGTTCCGCCAGTCGCGCGGCGTTGATCATCTCACAGCGAACGCCGTTGGCCTGGCCACGCTCGAAAATGCGCTCTAGACCGGGTAACTCTGCCGCATCGACCGCCACGATCACTTTGCCGCAAATCTCATAAGGGACCCCATGCTCGGAGCAGAACCGTTCCATGGCCGCCTTTCCTACGCGACAATTGAGAGCCCGCAGCGAGCCGGGGCGATAGTAGATTCCCGAGTGCAGGACACCCGAATTGTGCCCCGTCTGGTGGACGCCGACCGACGACTCCTTCTCAATGACGTGGACCTTTAGTCCCGGCCAGCGCTGCGTGATCTGCCAGGCGGTCGCCAGGCCAACAATTCCTCCGCCCAAGATCGCGATGTGACTATGCATGGGCGAAGATTTTAGCGGAGCAGTACGTAGTAGGCACACTCCGTGTGCCGTTGCCCTCTGACAGCAGACGGAGTGTGCCTACTACACTAAAACTGATGCGAAAAATCCTCACCATTGAATCCACCTGCGATGAAACGGCCGCGGCCGTGATTGCGGAAGACCTGACCGTGCTCGGCAGCGTCGTCGCCTCGCAGGACGAGCTGCATCGCCGCTTTGCCGGCGTCGTGCCCGAGATCGCGGCCCGGGCGCACGTGGAACGGATCGTGCCAGTAATTGACGAGGCCCTACGTCGCACGAATGCAAAGTTGGCCGATCTCGAAGCGATTGCCGTCGCCACCACGCCGGGTTTGGCTGGGTCCCTACTCGTCGGCCTGTGTGCCGCCAAGGCCCTCTGCCTGGCGACGGACAAACCGCTGGTGGCGATCAATCACCTGCATGCCCACATTTATGCCTGCCGAATGGCAGCTGGCCGCGATGTTTTTCCCTGCCTGGGGCTGGTTGTCAGCGGCGGACACACGAGTTTCTACGATTGCCGCTCACCGACGGACTTCGTCCTCCTGGGGGGCACGATCGACGACGCGGCGGGCGAGGCGTTTGACAAGGTGGCGACCATGCTCGGCCTGTCATACCCCGGGGGGCCAGCGATCACCCAAGCGGCTGAATCCGGCAATCCGCGGGCCTACGATTTCCCGCGCGGTTACGGCGGGGAAAAGAACAGCTACCAGGTCAGCTTTAGCGGACTGAAGACGGCCGTCCGCTATGCGATTTGTGGTCCCGACAAGCCGCAATTTTCCTCAGCCCATCTCACGCGTCGGCAAGTTGCCGACATGGCCGCCAGCTTTCAGGAAGCGGTAGTGGAAACGCTCGTTGAGAAATCACGGTTCGCCCTACGGCAAACGGGCCACCAGTGCCTCTGCGTCGGCGGCGGTGTTGCGGCCAATCGTCGCCTGCGAAGCGAGCTGGCCGCACTGGCTACGGAGATCGGTGTCGAACTGTACATCGCGCCCCGCGAACTGTGCACCGATAACGCAGTGATGGGGGCCATGGCCTGGGAACACCTAGCGGCCGGTAAAATCGAGCCGCTGGATGCGGATATCATCCCCGGACTGATTCGCCCTCAAATTGCTCATTGACCATTGCCAAATCGTTGCAATGATACCTACCTCTGGTAGACTCAAAGTCCTGGTACTGGCCATGAAACCTCCCCTTCTATGGGAGCCGGGGGCATGCCGCTCAAGGTTGGTTGTCGGTGTGGAAAGTGGTTTGCTGCGCCCGATCATTTGGCGGGAACGACCGTTCCCTGTCCGTCGTGCGGCAATCCGATCGTGATTCCGGCCGCCGGGACGACTGCGGCAATGCAGCCGCGTCCACAGGTTGCTTCCCAGAACGCTGCCGCCGGCTTGGTCGTGTCCTGCGTCTGTGGCCAGTCCTATAAAGCCCCGGAATCGATCCGTGGGCAAAGATTGCCTTGTCCGAAATGCGGTCGATCGATTCAGGTTCCAGCCGCGGCGGGTGCGCCGGCGGCGTCCGCTCCATTTGGGCTGGGTCCGCTCGGCGCAAGCGACCCCCTTGCCGATCCGCTCATGTCGGCGACCTTGACCGGCACGCCTTTGGGGGGTGGTCCGCTGGCTTACGATCCACTGGGCAGGCCCATGGCATCAGCGCCGCTGGGGGCGCCCCTGGCGAGTCGGCAAGTGACAGTTCCGGCCGCCCAAGAAGGACCCAACCTGGTGCTGATCGGGGCAGTCGGCGGCGGCGTTGTCCTGGTACTGCTCGTGCTCGTGGGGGCCATTGTGGTCGCGAGCATGTCGAACAACAGCACGCCGATTGCCGCCAATTCGACGTCGCCCGACAGTACGGCGCCTGGTGCGACCGGCCCCGCCGCTCCAACGGCCGCTCCCGCAGGGGCAACCATCCCCGCAGCAGGAACTCCCAACCCCTCCAGCTCGCTTCCGTCCACTGCGACACCATCCACCGTCCCCGCTGCTACTCCGGTCGTGCCAAGCGCGAATCCAGGCGCCAATTCGCCAGCCACGCCGATCCCGGGCGCTGTAGCCGCAGGCACCCCCACACCGGGCGCTCTGCCGGCGGGAACTCCAACGCCGGGTGGTGTATCGCCCCGCGGCGCTCCCGCCTTCGGACCGGCTGGAGTCCCGACAACAGGACAACCCGTTGGACAACCATTCCCACCTAGAGCAGGCGGAATTCCCACCGGCCCTCAAGGCTCGGCTCCAACGGGCGGTTCAGCCGTCCCGCCCGGCGGAGGAATTGCGGGCG
>Ga0075428_100003702_pt1 | contig 16747 bp, 12 predicted proteins | sample RhiMetdeltSRZDD2_FD_75291 | JGI IMG/M metagenome (GOLD analysis project Ga0075428, IMG submission 75291) | Populus rhizosphere microbial communities from Tennessee, USA - Rhizosphere MetaG P. deltoides SRZDD2 | ecosystem: Host-associated > Plants > Roots > Rhizosphere > Soil | place: USA... | reverse complement strand
GCCAAGGGAAGCTTTGGCCTGGGAATCGACGGCAGCACGGTCGCCGCCGGGACAGGTTGGAAAGCACCGACGACCCTAGCTGCAGGTCAAACCGAGATCAAACTTCCGCTGACGGTCTCTCCCGAATGGCGGCCGGGACCTTACACGATCGTCGTCAGCCGCTGGTGGGCCGCGGACATTCGCGCCGGCCGCCCCGGTCCATGCACGCCGGCCATTAAGCTCACGATCCTGCCCCCCGACGCGGGCAAGTGACAATTCTGGAGGCTTTTCCGATGGCAACTGACAATTCTCCGATCCCCTTCGGCTCATCCGATCTGCGGTTGCCGGACGATTTGCGCAGCGGACTGCGAACGCACCTCGCCGAGCTGCGCCGACGTTATTTGGCCCGCGGCTGGGGAGGCCGAGTCGGATTTGGCAGCCGGCCGGCACTGCTGGTGATCGACTTGGCGAAGTATTGGACGCAGCCGCAGACGCAGATCGGCGCCGACCTGGAGTCGATCATCGCCAGCACGTGTCGGTTATTGGCGGCGGCTCGCGCGGCCGGCGTCCCTGTGTTCTTCACAACCTACGCCTACGACCCGGCCGATCCGCCGAGTCCCCAAAACAAGAAGTTGCGATTGAAGCTCAGCCCGCAGGATGAACCGCTATTCGAACTCGATCCGCGGCTAGGCCATAGGCCAGGCGAAAAAATCATCCGCAAGCGATATGCTTCCGCGTTCAAAGGTACGAACTTCCATGAACTGCTGACCTCTCTGGGGATCGACACGCTGATTGTGACCGGCGTCAGCACCAGCCACTGCGTCTATGCCACGTGCCGTGACGCGACGGACAGCTTCCGCGTGATTGTGCCGCGAGAAGCAGTGGGTGAGCGGTGCGAGCTTTTTCACGAGGTCAGCCTGCTGGATATCGACATGGACCTGGCGGACGTGATGCCGGAAGGGGAAGTCGCCGCGTACTTGAGCGCCATTAAGGCCGCGCGGCCGGAGTAACACCCCCTCGCCCCTGCTTCTGACTGACCAGAAACGTGACCAGATCGACAAATTGATCGTTCGTGAACTGCTGCGCCAGATTGTCGGGCATGGTGCTGTTGGCTTGCGGCTGCTGGGCCTCGATGTCGGATTTTTCCAGGGTGTGCTTCTCCCCTTTTTGATCGGCCAGCGTCAGCGTCCGCTCGCTTTCGGCAATCTTGATGCCACTGATCGTTCTGCCGTCGGCAAGCCGCACCAGCAGCGTCTGAAACCCTGGCGTGACCGTGCGACTGGGCTCCAGAATCGACTCGACGATGTGAATCCGCGAGAAGCGGTCGCCGAGGCCGGTCAGCTCGGGGCCGACTCGTTCCCCTTCACTTCCGATCCTGTGGCACCTGATGCACTGCGTCTTGGCGGCATCGAGGAATAGCTTCCGGCCGCGGTCGGCGTCGCCGCTGCGGGACAGTGCCGCCTGCGTGAGCTGCTCGAGCTGCGCCGTGGAGCTCTTGCGGCGGAAGCGGAGATGAAGCGCGGCATCGTCGCCGGCTGCTACGATTTGGACGACGACTCGATTTAGTCCTGCCACGAGCGCGCCGTCGAACCGGTCGGGCTCCTCAGCGAAGGCGCGCGACTTCCCCCGATGGTAGATTTCGCGGCCATTCAGCCAGACCTGAAGCATGCCGCCGGCTCCCCCCAGAAACTGCACCGGCATCGCTTCCGGCACGAGCACGTCGGCATACGCCAGCCACGTTTCATTGACCTTTGGCCCTGGCAATTCGACTCGGGCCTGTGCGCCGCGAGCAAAGGCGCTGCGCCAACTACCTGCGGGATTGGCAGGGTCCCTGTCAGCGCTTGGCGGCAAAAGCACTTCCCGGCGAACTGCCTCCAAGTCCTCTTCCGCGAGCGACCCACTAAGCCGCCAGCAAGCGAGCAGACCGCTGCTTCCATGCATCTGGCGTACTGACTCCAGCATCGCCAGCCGCTGCTGGGAAGAAAGTTCCGCGTGCTCGCTCCACCTTGCCAGAGCTGGCGCTGCCAGGCTCGCGACTTGCTCGGACGCATCTCGTCTTGCCAGTTCAATGAGCGCAGGGGCCTCGTCCGGGCCGCCCAACTCCGCCAGGCACTCCAGTGCCGCCATTTGCGTGGCCCCGTCGCCAAGTGCCGTCACGGCCAGCGGAACGGCGCGCCGGTTCTCCAGTTGTTTGAGCGACGTCAAGCTCGCGGCACGCACCTGCGAATCCGCATCGACGGCCAAGCGCAAGAGCGGCGCTGCGGATGAGGGGAGCTTGAGGCGACCGGCGGCATTCGCCGCGGCTTGTCGGACGGCTGGATCGGGGTCGGAAAGGAGCGCAACGATCCTCTCGCCATATTTCCCGTGGCCGATCCGAGCGACGGCGCTGACGGCCGCCGCCCGCACCCGCGCATCGGACGACGTGAGCTTGTTCGCCGCCAGCGACAGCCCTGCCACGTGATCGGGAGCCTCGGTCAGCAACTCGGCCAGCACCGGGCCATCCTCGATGGATCGAGCCAGGACCCACAGCTCTTTGACGTCGGTTTCCTTGAGGTCAGCGAAGTAGAGCACCAGCGCGCGGCGGCGGTTCACGGCGGCATGATCGCGACCGGCCACAATCTGCCCCAACACGTCACGACGTTGATCTGTGGGCTGTTTTTCAAGCGAAGCAAGAATCGCAGTCACCTCCTCGACCGAGGGTGTGTCCTTGACCCAGTTTGCCAGTGTCCCCAGCCGGGGCGAGACTTGCTCTCGCTGCATCTGCAACAACACCGCCAGCCGGACGCCGCGGTCGGTCGAGGCCAGCAAGCGGTCCAGTGCGGACTCGATGTCGGCGGTCTTTTCCCACTCGATCGTGCGCGGCGGCCGAGGCGGCGGGCGATAACCCCAGTACGTCCAAGGGCCAGGCTGCCGGCAGATGCGGGCCAGGGCGTCGGCGTACTCGATGCGGCGTTTGGAATCCTTTTCCTCCAGCCGCTCGATCAGGCCATCGGCAATCGCCGGGTGATGCTGCCCGGCAATCGCCCGCAGGGCGATCGGCCGGATCGGCGTGCTGCTGGGCAAATCGAGCAACAGCAGCACCAGCGGCCAATTCCCGCTACGGCGGAGGGTCTGCATGGCGGCATGGGCCAGGATTGGCTCCATGTCGCGTCGGCCATCAAGCGTCTTGCGCAGCCATTCCGGAGATTCCGCCCATCGCAGAAGGCCAATGGCAATCACGACTTCCAGCACGACGCGCGGGTCCTTGCCAACGGCTAACTTTGCCAGCCGCTCAGCAATCACGGGGTCGGCCGCGGGCGCCTGGAGCCGGTCACCGGCCAGAACTGGATCGTAAAGATCAGCCAAGGCGCGAACCGCCTGCACCTGTACGCGTGGATCGCCGTCGTACTCGGCCAACTCGAACAACTTTTCACGGGACGCATCGCCGCCGTCGCGGCCGAAAATCCAGACGGCATGCGTGCGAGCGTGAACGTTGAGGCGATTTTTTGCGTCGATAGCTTCTCGAACGGCCATTAGACCTTCCGGCCCGCGAGACGAGATCGCGTCCTGGGCTTCAACACGCTCGAAATAACTGTCCGAATCAAGTCGTGCAATGATTTCGTCGAGTGACCGCGGCGGTTGTTTCGGGACAGGTTGGAAACCTGTCCTACGAGAGGTGATCCGATAAATCCGTCCCCGGCCGCGTTTGGGGCGCTGGCCATCGCACCAGTCGGCCACGACGAGCGAGCCGTCGCGATCGACGATCAGATCGGTAGGCTTGAATCCGTAGGGGTCGCTGGCCGCGCCGGCCGCAAACTCTGATTCGGTCAACGGCGCAAAACCGCTCTCCTTCCGCTGCGGGCGATAGTTGACGACCGCCCGCCCCCATTCGCAAAAGAACAAGCTGCCGTGGTATTCGGCCGGAAACTGACGCTCGAGGTAGGCGGCGCCTCCGGCGGACGAGCCGAGTCCCAGGTCGGCCAGCGGCGGCAACGCTTCATCGGGCCGCTCGTAATAGAGATACGGATAGCCATGGTCCGCCCCGTGGAACGAGTAGCACACCCGGATCTTGTAGTCGCCGCCGTCGTTCTCGTTGTCGCGGACGAAGACGTTGAGATCCTCGTCGAGCGCGACGTCATAGATATTCCTCAGCCCGCTGGCGAAGAGATGCAGGTCGCGGCCGTCCGGCCGGCAGCGGAGAATGCCGCCGCCATGGTAGACAAGCCGATCACCTTCGGGCCGCGCCACGTCGCAGCCATGGTCCCCGAGCGCCAGGTAGAGCCAGCCGTCGTGCCCCATCACCACGCCGTTGGCGCAATGTAGCCGCACGTCGTTCTCCTCCGGACGCAGCCCGAGTCCTGTCAAGAGGTCGCGCCGCTCATCCGCCTTGCCGTCCCCGTCGGTATCCCGCAGCGACGTCAAAAGCGGTGAGTGCATGACGTAGACCCAGCCGTCGTGATACGTCAGTCCCATGATCGAGTTGAAGCCGTCGGCATAGACGGTCGCTTTGTCCGCGTAGCTGTCGCCATCGGTGTCCTCGACGAGTCGGATTTCGTCGCGGCGGATGATCTCGGTCCCCAGGCCGGTCATGTAATCGATCGCCACGAAAACCGAGCTCGGCTTGTCCTTGGGACCGACGGCGATCGCGGACGGATATTCGATCAGCGGATCGCAGGCAAAGAGCGTTGCTTGAAATCCCGCCGGCACAACCAGCGGTGGAAACCGCCTTTCCGTCTGCGGGCCTGTCTGCGGCGATTCAGCGCCGTTGGATGCGCCCATCGATTGCCAAAGAAGACTCGAAGCAACCAAGAGCAACCACAACCTGGTGGAAGATTGCCGATTCCGTACTTCAAAACGGTGTGCCATGGAATATGCGCGCAAAGAATGGAGGCGATTCCATCCAAGAGCGTAACGGACCGCCAACGTAGATGATAGCTCAGCGGGAGTACGAAAGATCAGGCTCACGCTTGCTCACAACGTTCCTCAAACAGCGCGATGCTGGCGGTAAACCCGTGGATGAAGTTCTGGCCGCCGACGGGCCCGATTTCTCCTTGGGCAAAGAAGCCGGCAAGCGGTATCTCGCCCAGCGTCTTGGCGATCAGGCCTGCATCGTGACTGGCCTCCTTGAACATCCGCGTGCCGCGGCCGTTGCAGGTAAAGAGCAGACCGCCGGCCGGGGCCGCATCCGGTATTTTCTTCACTGCCGCGAGCATTTGTTTCAGCTCCGCATCGGCCGATTCCTGATCGCGCACGTGGAACTGCACCGTCTGGCCGGCGCGGATGTAACCGCCGGTGGCGATGGCCCCGATCTGCGGGTCGATGCCAATGACGTTTTGCACCAGGAAATCTCCCTGCTCGAAGCGGTCTTTGTATTCCGTCATCGCCCGGCCGACGTGCAGGCCGCGCTGCACGAGCACCTGATCGCGCGTCGGCAGCTCGTCGAAAATCTGTTTGAGCTGAATTAGCGCCGGCTTTCCTCCGAGCTGATGGATGATATTCCGCTCCGCCTTCGTAACCACGAACGGCTGCCCGATCGGCCGGCACCCCTGTGAGACCACAGTCCGCAGCCGCACCGGGCCGTGCACCAGCGCGCCGACCGCGCCCTCGACATAGGAATTCCGTCCGAGGAGGAGCCGGTTCTCGCCAGGGCTGTGGCCACCGCTGGACATGCCTCCGATGGCGGGCAGGCCGGGTCGGTCTTCGTTCAATCGCTCGAGCAGGAAGTCGGCGGGGAACGAATAGGGATCGGCGAGCACGACGAGAAAACTATCGGCGGGCCAGTCCCCCGCCAGCTCATCAGGCCAGCCGGCGAAGACATCGCCTTCGCGAGTCCGCTCGAATTCCAGGTGGAATGGGCGAATGGAAACCTTGGGCCAGCGCGCCAGCCACAGGCTCGCCGCCGGCTGATCTTCGACTTCGCGGCCGGTGCCGACCAGCGATTCGGCCGTGCAACCCAAAAGCCGCTCCGTCCCGAGAAGATCGCAGGCTTTGCTCGCCAGGCGGTCGGCGGCCGCGGCGAAGTGATGCGATAGAAAGAGGATGGCCAGATCCGGAGTCTCTACCAGGTCGGCGCGCGCTGCGGCGCAAGCTTCTTCGACTGCCGCTGCTGGGTCACGATGTGTGGAAATCGCAGCGGCAAACTTCAGACCACGAGCGGTCGCAGGCATGGTCATGACGTGAACCCCAATTAGCATTCCGCGGGTTGCCACGCCGCGGAACGTTCCCCAAGGCACATCCGGTGTTCGCTGTCGAACACGCCGGCCGCCCATGCCTTCTCTGCCGCGGGGAATTCAGGACGGACGCAACTTGCCCGGCCGCCAAAACGGCGGAGCAGTTTTGCGCACGAAGGCCGCTGCGGATGGAGCGACCAGAAAACCCCAGGCGGACCGACAGGCGATATGATAGCGAGTGACCGTGTTTAGTGCTACCAAAACGTAGATTTTTCTCACATGTTTGAGAATCGGACCGCTGCTCTACTTGCAATAGCCCTGCTGCAAGTCGTTGCGTTGCTTCCTATCGGATTACTGGATCCGATGAAGTTTCCCGAAGTCGGGTGGTTTCAGCGAAGCCATGCCATTGCCGTTGTCCTTGGCTGCGGGTTTGCGGAGGCCAGCGTCGCCGCGGCATGGATGGCGCTGGGGCCGCTTTCCTTTCAACTTCGCGCGCCGTGTTCGGCAGCTTGGGTGCTGCTGGCGGCCGTACTGCTGGCTGTTAATATTGCGATGGCTAGTCGTGGCAGCGGCGAAGGGATCATCCTCGGAGGGTCGTTCGTTGGCGTCTGGATCTTCGTGCAAACGCCGTTGTGGATCGCTCGCGGCATCTTTCGCTTTCGCCTCTTGCCCTGGCGCGAATCCAACCCCTTTGCCATCGTCGGCGAGCATCAATTCGGCATTCGCCAGCTACTAATCGTCACGGCCGCTGCTGCAACCGCGATGGGATTCGGGCGTCTCATGATTTTTGGCTTGGGCGCAGGCGAACAGCGAATCTCGCTCGGGGGAGGTCCCTATGTGGAAATGATGGCCGTCGTGGGATTGTTCATTCTTTGCAATTCGTTGGTGGCCTTCACCGTCGTTACTGGGCCGCTATTGCCTCGACATTGGTTGTTTGCCGTGGCGCTAGGCTGCTGCGCGGCAGCAGCCATTACGCTCGTGGAATGGAGCGCGTTTTCGCTGCTTGTTGGCGGTCCGGATCGTTGGCAAGCGCTCATCATCATCAGCGGCATGAACGCGATCCAGTTCGGGTGGCTGCTGCTCAATCTGCTGGCACTACGGATCGCGGGCTATCGATTGTTAGTCATGGCATGACCACTGAAGGTGGCTGCTAGCGTCGTCCGCCCAACAAGCCTTCGCAGCCCGCAAATCCCGCCAGGATTTTCCTGCTTTGCTCAAAGTTGGGTCCGTCCCGGGCCGATACATAGCCTGACGATTGCACCGGTTTTGCCGGTGGCAGCGTTTTTTCCAGCGGGACGGCCCCGACGCGGGACTCAGCGGAGACTGGTGGACCATGAAGACGCTCTCGAAGTACTGGCTGCGAACCTCGCTGTGCGGTATGGCCTTGCTGGCTGCCATCAGCTCCACCGGCTGCCAGATCACCGAAGGAGGCCAGACGCTCCCCAGCCCGTGGTACCTGACCGACGACATTCAGTATTTCGCACCCGGCCCCGAGTTCAAACTCTCTCGCGAAGCGGCCGCTCAGAAGGCGTATCAGGCCGACCTGGAGGCGCAGCGGGCGGGGCGGTAGCGGGAATTTGCGATATACGACGGCAGACAACTTCAAGGTTCCAAGTTCCGAGTTCAAGGTTGTCCAGGACAGGCGACTTTGAACTTGGAACCTTGAACTCTTTTGTGCTCAAACGAGTAGATCGTAAACGACGTGCCCATGCACGTCCGTCAGCCGCCGCTGAATGCCGTTGTGGTAAAAAGTCAACTTCGTGTGGTCGATCCCGAGTAGGTGCAGAATCGTCGCGTGCAGGTCATAGACCGTCGTGATATTTTCGACCGGTTGATAGCCGACCTCGTCGGTCGCTCCGTAGCGGATGCCGCTCTTTACGCCGGCGCCCGCCAGCCAGACGGTGAAGCAGAGGTTGTGGTGGTCGCGCCCTTTCCCGTCGAGCCCTTCGGTGAAGGGCGTGCGGCCGAACTCGCTCGACCAGAAGACGAGCGTGTCCTCGAGTATGCCGGTCCGCTTGAGATCTTTGAGCAATGCGGCGACCGGCTGATCCAAGAGAACGCCTTGCTTGGCGTGGTTGTCCTTGACGTCCTCGTGGGCGTCCCAGTTGATTCGCGGCGAGCCGAGCGCCCCGCCGTTGTAAAGCTGCACAAATCGCACGCCGCGCTGAATCAGCCGCCGCGCCAAGAGACAGTTGCGGGCAAAGCCTGCCAGCAGCGGATTGTCGAGGCCGTACAACTTCTGCGTCTCCGCCGTTTCGTCGGCAAAGTCGATTGCCTCGGGGATGCTGGTTTGCATCTGTGCCGCCAACTCGTATGACTTGAGCCGCGCCGTTAGCGTGCTATCGAGCGGATGAGCGCCGGCAAACTGTCGATTCATTTTGGCCAGGAATTCCATGCTTGCCCGCCGCGTGAGTGGGGCAATTGCGGCCGGTGTGTTTAGGTTTGCGACTGGCTCCTTGGTGGTCGTGTCGAACGCCGTCCCTTGATGCTCCGCCGGCAGAAATCCATTTCCCCAGTTGCTTGAGCCGCCGTTGACGATGCCGCGCGGATCAGGAAGCACGACGAACGTCGGCAGCGATTCGTTTTCGCTTCCCAGGCCATACGACAGCCAAGCGCCGAGGCTGGGATATCCGTTCAGGGTGAACCCGGTGTTCATCTGGAAGCACGCCGGCGTGTGGGACGAACTCTTGGCGACGAGCGAATGGATAATTGCCAAATCATCAACGCAGGTGGCGATGTGGGGAAACAGATCGCTGACCCATGCCCCGCTTTGCCCATACTGTTTGAAGGGCCAGAGCGCCTTGCGCAGCACGCCGGGCTTGCCGAAAAACGTGTCGATCTTTCCCTTCCCCATCAGCTCTTTGCCGTCGAGCTTGTCCAGTTCTGGCTTGTAATCGAACGTATCGACGTGGCTCACGCCGCCGGGGGAGAAGATGTGAATGCAGCGATTGGCCTTCGCCAAATGGTGCAGACCGCCTGTGGCTCGATCGGCCGCCCGCGAGTCGCCCGCCAGGAGCCAGGCCAAGGCCATCGAGCCCAAACCGGTGGCCGAGTGTTGAAGAAATTGCCGGCGGTCGACCAGCGGCGGGGCGTGGGGCACGCTCGATGGCATGAGATGAGATGGCGGAGGAGGCGGATGCGGATGCGTTCAGTATACCAGCGCTCAAGCGCAAACGACCGACTGTGGGGAAGGGAGCTGACCGTGGATGTCGCGGCTCGAGGTCAAGCGGCAGCGCTGGCCGAGGAACTAACCTGTTCGACCAATGTGCCCAATAGCGCTGCCAGGGAGAGCAGCAAATCGCGTTGCAGGTACGGCTTGGCCAGGAAGGCGGTCCGCGGCATGGCAAGCAAATCGCGATGTTCGTCGGGGCGCGGAAAGTGACCCAGGACGAGCGCCGGCAGCGGCCCCAGCGAGGACCGCACTCGATTCAGATCTTCATCAGCCGCACCCAGATTGGCGGTTGCGTCCACCAATAGAACATCAACCGGTGATGGTGGGGTAATATTGTCGGGAAGCAGCCATTGGCAGTGGTTTGTTGTTAGACTGAGCGCGTTGCAGAGCGATTCAAAGTCAACTCTACGATCGGTGATGATGGCCACCCTTGCTGCAACCTTCGGAGGGCGCGCTTGCGCTTGCGAGCTCAGCAGCACATCGACTTCAGTCATCGTTCGCGGCGGTCGCACGGGGGTTGCGCCGTCGATTTCGTCCATCAACTCAGGCAGCCGCGTCTGCCACCGGTGCCAGTCGATGCGAGGTACTCCCGGCCAGGGGCGGCCGGAGCGCACCTCGCCTGCGCACCAGCTTCCCACCAGCGCCATGAGCCGGGCGAGCGGGAACGCGCGGTTGAGGGCATCGACTTGAGCGTGTGAAATTGAGCCGGGTCGAGCGGCGCAAAACACGACGGCGGCCGGCTCGTGAGCGCTTAGGCCCAAGCTGGCTCCGCGCGGCGTGCCCCGCGCAATAGCGTCGCGTGGGTCGCCAAATGACGTGCAAGTAGCCCGCTCGCGCAGCCACTCCACGGCCGGCGAAAACTCCGCGGCGTCAAAGTCGCCGATCAGCCACGCTCCGCTACCCATGCGTTACTCCAACTCCGCCTCGAATTGCTCGATCCACTCCCGGGCCTCCGCCTCGCTGCGCGACGCTCGCAGCGCAGACAAAAAGCCGTCTCGGCTGATGAGCCGGCTGAGTCGCGCCAGAACGCGTAGGTGGCCAGCGTCATCAATCGAGCAAATCAGGAAAAATATGTCGGTCAGTTGCCCGTGGCTTTCGCCGAAGGGGATTCCCTGGCTGGTGATCCCTAGCGCCAGCAGTGGCTCCGACAGAGTCTGAGCGAGTGGCCGTCGCGGGTGCAACAGCGCCACGCCGTTTTCCAGCGCCGTGGGATGCAGATTCTCGCGGGCTTTTACCGCCTCGATCATCTTGTTCCGATCCCACAGCAAGCCCGTCCTTTCCGCCAGTTCGACCACGGCGGCGATCACCGAGCTGCTGGTCCGAGCTGCCAGCGGAATGGCCATCGCACCGGTCGGGATCAACCGGCAGATGCGTATTGGCTCCGTACCCCCGGCCATTCGCAGCACACCTTCCACGTTGTCCAGGTCCTCGTCGTCCGCCACGCCGATCCGATTTTCCAGCCAGTGGTGCACTTCAGACGCCGCAAATCGCCACTGGCCCGCCACCTTGCGAGCCGGAAGCGTGCCGCGCTCCGCCATTTTCTGGGCCTGGGCGGGAGAGATGTGCAGGTAACTTGCAAGGCTCGCAACGTCAAAATCGTCGCTGGACATGGAGATCAATTCGAGAACTCGAGACACGGACCATTGTCCGTCGTCACGGGCGCCTGTGTCCAGAGCGATCGTTACGCTGTCAGCGGCGGCGGCTCGACCGCGAATGCCTGGTACAGCTCCCAAGCGCGTTTTCGCCAGTCCGCTTGAGGCAAAAACCAGCCGCAAACGCGAGCGCGGCGAATGACCCCCTTCTCCAGATGCTCCTGGAAGATTTGCACGGCAATGGTCAGCTTGCCTTCAGGTGCCGGTTTGATGGAGACTGCGTGGAAATCGCTGGGGTGAATCATCTCGACGTAGACGTGACCGCCGACGGCTGGTTCAAACGCCACAATTCCCTGTGCCCCTTCTTTGTCGCGCAGCGTGAACGGACGCGCAGCTGCAGACGATTGCGGCAGCCCCTCACGCGACCAGGTCGTGAGAGACAACGCGCCGGCCAACTCCGAGCCGACAGGCGTTTGCGGCTCGCTATAGAGCTGGCTCGTTTGCACGGAGACGATCAATTCGACGCCAAAGGCCGATTGCGACCGGTCTTCACGCAGGCGCCAGTAGATTTGGGGCTGAAGCGTGAAAGGGGGCAGCGGATGGTAAGTCGCGACGAGGTCGAAGCCGCGGACGTAGGTTTCCGCCAATTTCACATCGGCGGGTGCTGCAGGTGCCGGCAAGTGAATGCAATGCAGCGACGTACCCGTCCACGGCGTATTGCCGAGCTGAACCAAATGCAGTCCCAGATCAGGCCGTTCAAGACTTACCTGAGCGGCCAGCGGCCCTAGCGAAAACGAGGCGCTGTTCTCGGCAAGGTGCCACATGGATCGTGAGGCGGCATGAGAACAAGCCAATAAAAAACCCCGCCGCCTGCTGGGTAGCAAGTCGGCGGGGCCGGAACAGAGAAGAGGCCGTGGTTACCAACCAACCTAGGAATAAAGTGGATAAATGCTGTCAACCACCCCGATCCCTTCCTGGACCAAACTGCCTACATCATAACAACATCGACACTCGTGTCTATAGTTTGTGGCGGAAAAATATTGAGTGGTGAGTTCTAATCTGGATCCATTGGACGAATTCATCTGGGACCGTTCTCGTCGGCCAGGTTTCGGCCCAGCAAGAGGGGCGTTTATAATTCCCCTTGATTCATTACACCCACGGCAGTCTCAGAAGCCACAAAATGCCTGATTTTTTGGAGGTTTGTCGCCGCGCAGCCCTCGCTGGAGGCGAAGTTCTCCTGTCTTGGAGAGATCGATTCTCAACACGTGAAAAGGCGTCCCGAGATTTGGTGACCGACGCGGATCTGGCTTCGCAGGCGGCAATTCGTGAAATCCTGCTGACGGCATTTCCAGATCATGATTTTCTCGGGGAAGAGGTCGAGCCCCTCGAAAAGCGCGATTCAACTAAGCCGCCGGACAACGGGAAATTCCGCTGGATCGTCGATCCACTCGATGGAACTTCCAACTATGTCCATGGGTTGCAATCGTTTGCCGTCTCCATCGCGCTGGAGGCTCAGGGACAGATCATCCTGGGGGCAATATACGATCCGATTGTGCGGGAATTCTATCACGGGCAAGCCGGTAAAGGGGCATTTCTCAACGGCCGGCGATTAGCCACTAGTGGATGCCAGATTCCGGGAGACGCCCTGGTTGCCGTCAGCTTTCCCCCGCATGTGCGTCGCGATTCGGTCGAGATTCACCGCTTTATCGAAGCACTCTTCGCCTGCCAGTCGGTGCGTCGGCTGGGGTCCGCCGCACTGAATCTGGCATACCTGGCGGCCGGACGAATTGATGCATACTGGGCGACTAGCGTCCATAGCTGGGACGTAGCCGCTGGTGTTTTGCTCGTTCGTGAGGCAGGCGGCATTGTGACGGAAATACGCGGGGGTACGTTGGACCTGGACCAACCCGAGTTTCTGGCTTCAGCCAGCCCCCACCTACATGACAACATGCTGCGGGTTTTAGCATCCGCCGAGGCTCAATAAACGGGCACCCTTGCGCATCTAAACATCTGCCGGCATTGTTTTTGCGAATAAACAAGCCTAAACGCCCCCACGTCCGAAACCCGCCTGCTGGGGCAGCGTTCAATCATTCCGGTTAAAGGATGGTCTTTCTCTCCAAAGACATGGTTCGGAGTTTTGTTCTCCCTCGGCGAGCGGGAAGGATCTTGGGGTGCGCGCTAATTGCAGTTTCGAGTTTGACGACGAACCGCTGGACCATTGCCCAGGATGAAGGGAAGCAAACGGCCGCGGCCGCGAAGGCAAGCCCGGACGAAGTCTTCAGGAGCCGCGTTGCTCCATTGCTGAAAAAGCACTGCTTCGAATGTCACGGACCGGATGTACAGGAAGCGAACGTAGCGTTGGACAAATCAACGCGCGCTGAACAGGTTATCGCGGACCAGCAGACTTGGCAAACCGTGATTCAGATGCTGCGCTCGGGGGCAATGCCGCCCGAGGATCAGCCGCAGCCGTCGGTGGCCGAGAGGCAGCAGATCGTCAGAGCGATCGAATCCATCCTGTATGCCGTCGATTGCGATGGTCCTCCCGACCCGGGCCGCGTGACGATTCGGCGTCTCAATCGGGCCGAATACAACAACACGGTGCGCGATCTGCTGGGAATCGATTTCAAGCCAGCGGATGATTTTCCCTCGGATGATGTTGGCAGCGGGTTTGACAATATTGGCGACGTATTGTCACTGCCGCCGCTGCTCATGGAAAAGTATCTGACGGCAGCCGAGTCGATTGCCGAGCGCGTGATTGTCACCGATCCACTGGCCAAAGCCGCGACGCAGCGGCGCGAGCGAGGCGACCTTTCGGGCGAGGGGTCGGCGACGCGCGGCCGTGGGTCATGGGAGATCAACTCTGATGGCCTGGTGCGCGGGCAATTCGAGCTGCCGCGCGAAGGAGAATATGTTGTGCGGGCGATTGCCAGCGCGACTCAGGCGGGGGACGAACTGGCGGAGATGGAATTGCAACTTGATGATAAACCGGTGAAAGTGTTCGCTGTCATTGCCCGCCGCTTTGAGTCGCGACCATACGAGATCAGGATTCGCATTCCGGCCGGCAAGCACGCTTTGGTCGCGCGGTTTGCAAACGATTTTTACGATCCGGGTGCGGCCGATGAAAACCGGCGCGACCGAAATCTTTATGTTCGCGCGCTGGAGATTACGGGCCCGGTGGACGTGCGCCCGGAGGAATTTCCCGAGCCGCATCGGCGGTTGATGGTGGCTGCCCCGGCCAGCGGTGTCTCGGTCCAGTACGCCGCCCGAGCGTGTGTGGGGCCCCTGATCGAGCGGGCGTTTCGCCGGAAGTCCTCCGCGGACGAAGTAAACCGATTTGCGAAGCTAGTCGAAGAGGCCGTCGCCGCCGGCGACACATTCGAACAGGGGATGCAGACGGCTCTGACTGGCGTGCTCGTGTCGCCTCACTTTCTGTTTCGCGTGGAGCGCGACCCCAGCCCAGACGATCCGGTCGCCGTCCACGAGCTGGCTGATTACGAGCTGGCGTCGCGGCTGTCGTACTTTATATGGAGCAGCATGCCGGACGAGGAGTTGTTTGCTGTGGCAGCAGCGGGGAAGCTGCCCGAGGTGCAGCAGCTCGAAGGGCAGCTCCGCCGCATGCTCAAGGATCCCAAAGCCGATTCACTGGTCCACAACTTCGCCATGCAGTGGCTCAACCTGCGGCTGCTCGACGGGGTCACGCCGGATCCCAAGGTGTTTGGCGACATCGGCGACGACCTGAAGCGCGACATGCGCCGCGAGACCGAGATGTTCTGCCAGGCGATAATCCGGGAGGACCGCAGCGTCCTGGATTTCCTGGACGGCGATTTCACGTTCGTCAACGAGCGACTGGCCACGCATTATGGCATAGCTGACGTCCGCGGCAGCGAGTTTCGCCGCGTGTCGCTCGCCGGCACTCACCGCTTGGGAGTGCTCACTCAGGCCAGCATTCTGACGCTCACCAGCAATCCCGGTCGCACTTCGCCGGTCAAGCGCGGAAAGTGGATCCTGGAGAACATCCTGGGCTCGCCGCCGCCTGATCCGCCCCCGGAGGTGCCTGATCTTGAAGCAACGCAAAAGTCATCGCCCAATGCGTCGCTGCGACAGCAACTCGAAATCCACCGGCAAAACGCCATCTGCGCGTCGTGTCACAAGACGATGGACGCGCTGGGCTTTGGACTGGAGAATTACGACGCGATCGGCCGCTGGCGCGACAAGGACGGCCCATTCGACGTCGATGCGTCAGGCACCTTGCCTGGAGGAGCGAAATTCAATGGCGCCGCCGACCTCGCCCAGGTGCTCAAGCGGCGAAAGCGCGAATTTGGCCGCTGTCTGGCCGAAAAGATGCTCGTTTTCTCACTGGGGCGTCCACTGTCCCCTTATGATAAATGTGCAATCGACGGAATTGTCGATAAGTTGGAGCAAGGCAACTACCGGTTTTCGGCTCTGGTGGTTGAAATCGCCAAGAGCGACGCGTTCCGCAAGCGGCGCGGGGAAGGAGACAAGCCATGACGACAGCGATTGATCGGCGCACGGTGCTCAAGGGGCTTTCATGCGCGGTGGGTTTGCCGCTGCTCGAGGCCATGCTGCATGAGGGGACGATTGCTCAGGAACCCAGCAAGGCGCCGGTGCGGATGGCGTTTGTCTCGTTTCCCAACGGGGCGATCATGCCCGCCTGGCGTCCGCAGGGGACCGGCAGCGATTTTTCGTTTGGTCCCACGCTCGAGGCGCTGGATGTCGTAAAAAGTCACGTGACGATGATCACGGGGCTGGCGCAGGACAATGGCAATGCCAAGGGGGATGGACCGGGCGATCACGCCCGCTCGGCTTCCTCCTTCCTCACGGGTGCTCACCCGGTGAAGACATCCGGGGCCAATATCAAGTGCGGCGCCTCGATCGATCAGGTTGCGGCTGCCAAAATCGGCGGCCAAACGCGGCTGGCGTCACTGGAAATCGGGATCGAACGCGGCCGTGACGCGGGAGGCTGCGATTCGGGCTATGCCTGCACGTACAGCAACACGATCTCCTGGAAGAGCGATACCACGCCGATGGCCAAGGAGATTAATCCGCGGCTGGTGTTTGAGCGCATGTTCGGATCAGTGAAAGACGCCCAGTCGCAAGCGCGCAGGAACCGCGCGCGAAAGAGCGTGCTCGATCTGGTGGCGGAAGACGCCGCGCAGCTCAAGGAGCAGCTCGGACAGACCGATCGGCGAAAGCTGGACGAGTTCTTCACCAGCGTTCGCGAAATTGAACTGCGGATTGCCAAGGCCGAAGAGAATTCGCGACAGGAGCGGCCCGACTTTCAGGCCCCCGTCGGTGTTCCGGGCGATCTCGTCGAGCACATCCGCTTGATGTATGACCTTATGGCCCTCGCCTTTCGCACCGATACGACGCGAATCTGTACCTTCATGCTGGCCAACGAAGGAAGCAATCGCAGCTATCGGCATGTCGGCGTTAACGACGGACATCATGAACTTTCGCACCATCGTAACGAGCCAAACAAGATTGAGCAGATCGAGAAAATCGACCGCTTTCTGGCGGATGAGCTGGCCCGCTTTCTCAAAGGGTTGCAAGACACGCCGGAGGGCACTGGCTCGCTGCTCGACAACTGCATGATCCTTTATGGCAGCGGCCTGTCCGACGGCAATCGCCATCGTCACGACGACTTGCCGATCGTTCTGGCCGGGAGTGCCGGCGGCACGATCCAATCGGGCCGCCATCTCGAGCTGGGGCGAGAAATACCGCTCAACAACCTGTTCCTCTCGATGCTCGACCGGATAAATGCCGGCGTGCCGAGCCTTGGTGACAGCTCGGGGCGGCTGACCGCGCTGGATTCGTAGCGCTTGCACGATCGCCGA
>Ga0075428_100003701_pt1 | contig 16749 bp, 7 predicted proteins | sample RhiMetdeltSRZDD2_FD_75291 | JGI IMG/M metagenome (GOLD analysis project Ga0075428, IMG submission 75291) | Populus rhizosphere microbial communities from Tennessee, USA - Rhizosphere MetaG P. deltoides SRZDD2 | ecosystem: Host-associated > Plants > Roots > Rhizosphere > Soil | place: USA... | reverse complement strand
CCTGGCTGTAGAGCCTGCGGCAAAGGCGCGGTTGGTGGCGAAATTACCGAAGCCGCCTGGAATAGTGGCATAATCGGAATTGCGGGCGATGACGTTTCCTTCACCGCCGCCGATTACGCAGGCGAGGGTGTTGGTTCCGATCTCGTGGCCCCGGCCACCGGCGATAATGCTGGAACTGGAGTCGGCGAAGATGTCATTGCTGAAGCCACCGCCAATGACACAGAAACTACTGCGATCGTCGATGAATCCAGCGCGTCCACCGGCGATGACACTGGAATCGAGGTTGTCGCCAATGGTGTTGTTGTCGCCGCCACCGATGGCGTTGCGATTGGAGTTAGTGCCGACATTGTTGAAGAAACTCCCGGCGATGGTGTTGTAATCGGAATTCGATCCAATGTTGTTGTCATGACCGCCGCCAATCGTGTTCTCGGCGGAATTGGTGCCAACATCGTTGAAGTACCCACCACCGATTGAGCTGTAGGTTGAATTCCGGCCGATTCCGTTGTTGTTGCCACCGGCAATCGTAGCGTAGGGAGAAGCCGAACCGATGTCGTTCCCGCCGCCGCCGCCGATGGTGCTACTGGAGGAGTTGGTGCCAATTATGTTTGCCAACCCGCCGGCGATGGTACTTAAAAGGGCATTCGGCGCGATGTTGTTGTTGTTGCCGCCGCCAATCGCGCTGTAAGCGGAGTTGGTCCCGATGCGGTTGCCGCCACCGCCCGCAATCGTGCCGAAGCCGGAATCCGATCCAATATTGTTGTTGCTGCCGCCGCCAATCGCGCTGTCGGCGGAGTTGGTGCCGATGCCGTTGGCGGTACCGCCGGCAACCGTGCTGATGCCGGAATCCGACGCAATGCTGTTGGCGGCGCCGCCGCCAATGACGCTATAAGCGGAGTTGGTGCCGATGATGTTGCCGGAACCGCCGCCAATCGCGCTGTAGAGAGCGTTGGAGTTGATGAGGTTTCGATAGCCGCCAGCTATCGTGGCGAAGTCGCCATTGGTTCGAATTACGTTCGCGTCGCCTCCGCCTATGACGGCACGGAAGCTGGACTGCTGGATGAGATTGTTGAGGCCGCCGGCGATGGTTGCATGGTCCGCATTGGTTTCGATGACATTGTTCTGTCCTCCGCCGAGAGCGCTGATGAATCCGATGGCCGTGTTGCGAAGTCCTCCGGCGACGACGGTGTAGTGGCCCGCTGCGGCGTTGCTAAAGCCGCCCGAGACTGTGGAGGCGGGACCGCCGGCGGTGCGATTGAAGGCGCCCCCGCCAATCGTGCCATGGATTTCGTTCACGGTGTTGCTCTGTCCGCCACCGATGGTGCCGTAATCGGCCAGGATATTTTGGATCGAACCGCCGCCGATGACGCCTCCGACGCGGCCGGGAGTGATCACATTGCCTGCGCCGCCGCCGATGAGGTTGGGAGCGCCGCCGGGTTCCAGCCGCAAAGCGCGGAGGTTGTTCACGCGAAACTCCAGAGGTTGGTTGTCGGTCGTGCCCACGAAATGTGTTCCGGGCGTGGTACCGCTGTTACCGATGATTCTCCAGGCGTTGCTCAGGGCGGGCGCGGGAACAGTGCCGCTTGTCAGTTGCGCGGCATTGAGTGACGTGAGGCCGGCGCCGTTGCCGGCGATGATGTTGGCGGGGTTGGTGAGGCTGTTGGCGCGCGTGAAAAAATTCGTGCTGGTAAAGACCTGGTACGCGTTGCTCGGCGGCGGCGCGATCGTCAGCGTCGCTCCGGAGGAGTAACCGCTGCCTGCATTTTGGACGGTGAGGCCGGTCACCTGGCCGCCGGAGACGGTGGCCGTCACGACGGCACCGGAACCAGTGGTGTCGTTCACTGTTACGGTCGGCGGCGACGCGTAGCCCGAGCCGCCGCTGGTGACGCTCGCACCGGTGATGAATCCGCTGGTGACTTGTGGCGTGCCTGTGGCTTGCGCGGAAGTGTTGGGCACGTCCAACAACGCGACGTTCGGCGACAATTGAGTGTCCGCGATTGACCCGCTGAAATGCGCGGCGCGGATTGCGTAAGGCTGGGACGTGACCGGTTGGCGGGGATGGAGCGTGGTAAATGTCGTTATAGCCGGATCATTCGTGCGCACACTGATGTCCAACCAGCGCGCGTCACCTGAGAACGCCGCTGCGCCGAAGTCCAGTTGGACATGGAACAATCCATCGCTGACGGCGATAGGCCCGAGGATGATCGGTGCTCCTATCGGGCTGCTGTTCGTGACCGCATCGAAGAGCGCGAACTGCATCACGTAAAACCCGTTGACTGGGCCGGTGCCGTCCGCGAGCACGCCCTGATAGGTGAAGGCCGTGCCCTGGGGCGCTGCGCAGAGGATTGAAGCCGAACAAAAGAGACTAACGAGTGTTTGCGCGAATATGGATTTCATAAGCGGTGAGTGGGGACGGCCCATGCGTGACGCCAGCCCCAAAACTGGCGCACGGCTGCCATGAAAATGGCCGACGCACGGGACTTGTTGTTTGGCTCCTCACGCCACATCGAAAAGGCGCGGTGGTTGAAGAGTGCCTCAGGGCGTTTCTTACAGAAGTCCGAAAGTGGAGACAACTCGAAACTGAGTTGCGTTATTGCGGCAGTCGCGTCACGCGGTAGAAGGCCTGCCCCGCAGGCGGGTTTGGGTCGACAAGCGTCATGACTTGTCCGTTGCCGGCAACGCGAGGCGTGACTTCGGTCCATTGCTGCAAAGTTTCAGAGCGCTCCAACCCGTAAAGCCGATTGGTCATGGAACTGAATTCAACGCGCCATGCGTTGGTGATGAGTCCGTGCGAGATGATTTGAAACGGAGGGTCGGGCCGCGATGTCAGGACGAAGGAGAGGTTGTCGGCGCTTGCATCGTTCATGCCGGTGACGACGCGATTAGTGAGGACGAACTCGACGAAGCGCGTGCCAGTCGGCAGCGTGGCGTTGGTGCTCCGAAGCAGGAGGCCGGTAACGCCGCTCCGATCCGCGCTGGTGACGTTTCCAATAACATTGGAGCCGAGCACAGCAGCGCTTGAGTCGAGAAAACGCGCCGTAAGGGCCGAAGCATCACCTTGCGTGGTTGCGCCGCCAAACCAGCCCGACAATTCATAATCGACGCCAGGGTCGTCCACTTGCGCGGCGATGTCCGAGACGTCAATGCGTTGGAGAATTGAACTACTGGCCGTGCCGCCGAGGAAAAAATTTGCGCCACGATTGGTGGGACCGGGGCTGGAGGCGGAAGGAAAGTTCGCATGCGCTCCATAGACACCGATGCTGGTGCTCGTGATATCGAACCACCAGGCGATGCCGCGATCTGGCGTATAATTATTCGTGCCGGAATTGGATTCGGCATCGCCATTGAAGATGAGATTCGTTCCAAAGCGCGTCGTTCCAAGTGGCAGCCCTTCCACGCGCGCATCCAGGTTCCATTGCGGGTCGATGGGCACTCGCATGTGAGTGAGGACGGTGGCGCAGATATCCACGATGCTCGGCGAAGGCCAGATGACACCGCGCGCAGCGGACGGGCCGCTGTTTATGACCCAGGTGATGCGCGAGCGTTCGGGGTCAGGATGATCGTGTTCGCCGTGGTCGGTCGTGACGATCACGAGCCAATCTTCGTTCGTGTAAGAGACACGATTGGTGAGCGCACCAATGATCTGGCCGACGCGCCCGTCGGCGGTCTCGATGGCGCGAACGTAATTGCTCACGGTCGGCCCGAAGCCTGAAGAGTGTCCGGCGGAATCGACGTCCAGCAGCAACATCCAAAAGACGTCGGGATTTGAATTCGTCAAGCGACGGCATGTCTCCGTCGTGACCGCGGCGTCGCTGTCGAAGGAAAGCTTCACGTCGGCATCCGGGACAGCGGTGAGCATGGGAGCCCAGCGCGCGAAGGCGAGAGTGTTGAGGTTGCTGTTGGCCACTTCGAGATGGCGGTAGAAACTCGGATAATTGGTGAATTGATTTCCGGCGAAACTGTTGCCGGGATCGTTGACGCCATGTTTGTCGCCCCACACTCCGGTGAACATGCTCGACCACGAGGCCGCGCTGTGCGTCACGGGGTGCGATACGACTCGCGTCGAGTAACAGCCATTGGATTTCAGCGCGTCCAGATTCGGCGTGCGCGCCAGGGCCAGCGCGCTGGGCATGGTGCCGTCGATGCCAATGATCAATACCTTGTTCGTGAGCGCGCGGCTTTCGGTCAAAACAATCACGCAGAGTGTCCCGATCAGGAATAAAGCTTTCATCGACGCCGATTCGGCCATCTATTCTACCACAAACAAGGTGAACTCCGGGTACTCTATTTTCCAGGGCTGGCGGAGTCAGACTGGATGAGAGCTTTGGCTTCGCGCATTAAAGAGTGGGCGAGGATCCAGTCATTCCACTGATCGTCGAGGCTGCCTTCGCCGCCTTTAGGGAAGCGGGTGTCCGCGAGTTCGAGGCCGTTGGACAATGTTTCGCGCGCCTGACTGGTCTTGCCGAGTTGCTGCTGCGCCATGGCGAGCACCATTTGCGCCTGGACGGTGCGATACATGTCGGCCTTTACGGCCGCGACTTTCTCCATCCACCCGGCCGCGCTCTCGAACCTGCAGAGACGGTACTCCGCCAGGCCTTTGGCAAATTCGAAGTAAGGCATCGCCTTGTTCGCACTGGCGGCAATCGCGACGTCGACCATCTTCGAGAGGACCGGGAGATGGGCCGCAGGCGGCGGCAGAACGAGACAGTCCTTGGCCATGCGTTCAGCGGTGACAGGATCGGTGGTCTCGGCGAAGCGTCGCAGAATGGCCTCGCAGTGCCGCCGGTAAGCCTCCCGGTCGCCCATTTGAACGAGAATGGCGGCGATGAAGTGATACGCAGAGGGGTCGTTTGGGCGCATGGCCATGACTTTCGAATAATTGGTCAGCGCCTGCGGCCAGTGTTCACGGCCGGCGTGGACGGTGCCGAGAACGCTGTAGATTGAGGCCGCAGCGGGATGCACAGGCAATGCATTGACCTGCTTTTCGGCCTCGGCGAAGCGGCGCTGGCTGAGCAACAAACCTACCTCGCCGTATTTGCGCCCAACCTCCGCCTGTTCGCGCAGCCGCCCTTCGGCCTTCAGGCCGGCTTCAGCCAAGTGCCGCAAGCGGGCCTGTTCCCTTTCAGCCGCGACGGCCCGATGATGTGCCTCCCGCTCGCGCATAAACAAATACAGAGAGAGCCCAAGGCCAACGATGAGCGCAGCGGCCACCGCACCGAGCGCGGCGCAAGCCGTTTTGTTCCTTCGCACGAGTTTTTGAAACCGGTAAACGGTGGTCGGCGGGCGAGCCGTGACCGGCTCATTGGTGAGGTAGTGCTGGATGTCGCGGGCAAAATCGCTGGCGGTTTCATAGCGGCGCGTGCGGTCTTTCTCCATGGCCTTCATCACGATCCAATCCAGATCGCCGCGAATCAGGGTGCTCAGCTTATCGGGTGTCGCGCTGTGATGCTTTGCCACTGTCATCGCATCGGCCATGACCATCGTGCTCAAACGCGTCGAAGGGCGCGCGGGTTCCCGCTCGCGGATGGTGCGACGCATTTCATCGAGCCCCGCGCGCATCAATTCGGCGCTGTCGAATGGGGTCTGGCCGGTCAGCAACTCATAGAGGAGGACGCCGAGGCTGTAAATGTCGCTGCGCGTGTCGATGTCCAGGCCGCTCATCTCCGCCTGCTCAGGGCTCATATAGGCCGGCGTCCCGATAAACTGCTGAAACTGAGTATAGACCGTTTTGTCGCTCAGGTCGCCTTGAGTCGCCTTCGCAATGCCGAAATCGATCACCTTCGGCACCGGCACTCCGTCGTGCAATGTGACCAGGATGTTCGACGGCTTGAGATCGCGGTGAATGATTCCTTTTTGATGCGCGTGCTGGACGGCGTGGCAAACCTGAATGAAGAGATCGAGCCGTTGCCGAATGTCCAGCCGCGCCTGGTCACAGTACTCGGTCATCTTGATGCCGCGCACCAGTTCCATGACGAAGAACGGGCGGCCAGTGCTGGTGGTGCCTGCGTCGAACATGCGCGCGATGTTCGGATGGTCCATCATCGCCAGCGCCTGTCGCTCCGCCTCGAACCGCGCCACGACGGAGCGCGTGTCCATCCCGAGCTTGATCACTTTGAGAGCGACACGGCGGCGCACGGGCTCTTCCTGTTCGGCGACATAGACGACACCGCAGCCGCCTTCGCCGATTTTCTCGAGAAGTTTGTAGCGTCCGATCCGATCGCCGGGCCTCTCGATAATTGGAACCACCGCTGTTTCGCCCGGGCCTGATTCGCCAGCCTCCCCGAAAGCGCGCAGCAGGCCTTCAACGCGCTGGCGCAGCGCGGCGTTGTCGCCGCAGGCTTCGCGCAGGTAAGCGACACGCGCGGCGGGTGTCGGAAGCTTGAGGGCTTCAGCGAACAGCGCTTCTTCGGATCGCGTCTCGCTCATAAGGGCAGGCCGAGTTTGCCTCTAAAAAGGCCCGTTGGGCGAATCGAAAATTTTGTGAACCGCGTGCTTGAAACGGCAACGTGTCTTTGCGGACATAGCGATATGAAAACCAGGGCACGATTTAGCCCCATGGTGCTGCGCTGCGCCGTCGCGGCTGGGTTGGTTATCCAGACTACGCACAGTGCCGAACCGGAGCCGGTGGTTCCGGTCGCTGCGCAGCCGTTGGCCGCAAATGTGACGCGGTTGGTCGAGGCGCTCGATTTCATGGGGGCTGCGTTGCCAGCGGATGTGAAGAAGTCACTCGCTGATGCCCTGACAAAATCGGATGGCGACCGGTTGCAGCAGCTGCTTGATGAAAACGCTCTCTTCATCGTCGAACTGAATCCGGAATCGCGCGTCAAGGTGCGACGCGGTCCTGCAAGAGCGGTGCTGCAACAGAGCGGCTATACGCCGGTGATCGTCAAAGTCGTGAATCTCAGCACGGTCACGAAAGAGCTTCGTGTCACGAGTCCGCAGGGCGGGCAAGTGTATGCGGGCATGTCGTCGTTGAGCGCGAGGCGCATGCAACGCGAGCCCCTGCGGGAAATCGAAGTGAAGACGGCCAACACGAATCACTTCCTCGACGTAGAGATGTTCGCGCGCCCGCCGATGACGCCGCACTTGAGCGGGCTTGAAGTGGAATATGCTCTGGCTCTCATCCATAGCCGCGACGCGGGCAAACGCGAAGCCACGATCGCGTTTGACGTGGGCGGGAGCACGCAGGACCTCGGGTTCCGCGCCGAAGTGCCGGTGCTCTTCCAGATTCAACCGGCCGTGCCTGTGAAGTTACGCGTGCGCGATCACGATGGCGGGCCGGCGACGGCGAGTTTCATTTTCCGCGACGCCGCGGGACACGTGCATCCGCCACAGGCAAAGCGGCTCGCACCGGATTTTTATTTTCAGCCCCAGATTTATCGAGGTGACGGGGAGGTGGTGCTCCTCCCGCCTGGCAGGCTCAGCGTCGAGTTCACCCGCGGCCCCGAGTATCGACGGTTGCGGAGCGAGGTGGCGATTCCTCGTGCCGCGAAGGCCGAACTTTCCTTTGAACTCGAACGTTGGATTGAGCCCGCCGCGTCGGGATTCTACAGTGGCGATCATCACATCCATGGCGCGGGCTGCGCGCATTACACGAGCCCCACCGAAGGCGTGACACCGCAAGACATGTTCAAACAGGTGGAGGGCGAGGGACTGAACGTCGGGTGTGTGTTGACATGGGGGCCGTGCTTTACTTATCAGCGGCAATTCTTCGCGCCGGGAGTGAACCAGTTGAGCAAGCCGCTCACCGTGATGAAATACGATCTGGAAATCAGCGGTTTCGGATCAGAGGCGCTCGGTCATGTCTGCCTGCTCAATTTGAAGGAGCAAACTTATCCCGGATCGGAAGGAACGAAGATCAAGGGCTGGCCGTCGTGGACGCTGCCCGTGATGCAATGGACGAAAACGCAGGGCGGATTCACTGGTTACGCGCATTCGGCGAGCGGGCTGGAAATTCACACGCCATCCGCGGTGAAGCGGATTTTTCAAAAACACGACGCAGACAATGATGCGCGTCTCACCGGCGCGGAGACGATGGCCGCGTTGCTGCCGTTCGACTTTCCGCGAATGGATGACGACCGCGACGGCGTGCTGACGGAAGCCGAATTGGCCGCTGCCCACGAGCGAGCCGCCGGCGAGTTGCCGAACTTCGCTGTGCCCGCAATGAACGGCGTCGGCGCGATGGAGATTTGCGTGACGATTGCCCACGGTGCGTGCGACTTCATCAGCGCGATGGACACGCCGCGCACGGCCGAATGGAACATGTGGTATCACATTTTGAACTGCGGCTTCCCGCTGAAGGTCAGCGGTGAAACGGATTTTCCGTGCATGAGCGGCGAGCGCGTCGGCCAGGGCCGCGTGTATGTGCAACTCGGAAAACAAAAGCGCCTCGATTTTGCGACGTGGTGCGATGGCCTCGCGCGCGGGCGCTCGTACGTGAGTGATGGTTTCGCGCACGCGCTCGAATTCAAAGTGAACAAGATCGCACCCGGATTTGGCGAGGTGCGTCTCGGCGCGGGGGACGAAGTCACCATCGAAGCCCAAGTGACCTTCGCGCCGGAAACGCCGGCGCTTGTTGCACACGGTTTTGCGCTGCCGCCCGGCGGCGAGCGTTGGACTGGGGATACAGTGACCCTTCATGGCTTGCGCAGCGATGCGATGATACCCGGAGGCGAGCGCATCGTTGAAATCGTGGTCAATGGAAAGCCCGTCGCGTCCGAACGCGTGCCGGCTGATGGCAAAACTCACGCGCTGAGATTTCGTGTGCCGATTGCCCGCAGCAGTTGGGTTGCGTTGCGCCAGTTTCCCCAACTGCACACCAACCCGGTGAACGTGCTGGTGGGCGGTGCGCCGATTCGCGCTTCGCGTCGCAGCGCGCGCTGGTGCATCGAGACCATCGAACGCCTGCGCGAGCAGCGTCGTAACTCTATTCGCGAAAGCGAACGCGCCGCCGCGATGCAGGCTTACGATGAAGCCGTCGACAAGTTCCGCCGTGTCGCGGCGGAAGCGCCGGAGGGGAGTTAAATAGTTATCCCAGATTACCAACGGAAGAAGCGGTACGGATCATCCCACTCTTCGGGTTGATCGAGATAAAGACCGTCAAGCCATCGTTTTTCCGAGGCGCCCACCGGCGTATTGAACCGCGCGAGGATGGGCGACGCACTGGAGGCTCCGAGGTTGCACAGCAAGCGTGTGACGGCGAATGAGGCGCGCCGATACGTGCGTTTGAGGTTCGATTGCCTGTTTGGGTCGAATTGCCAGGGCATGAGTTGGCAGAACACAATGCTGTCATTCGTCGCCGTGGCAAGCACGCCATTGCCAATGGGCGTCGCACCCGAAGTGACCAAAGAAAGTTCGCGCGGGTCCCGATTGTGAACGTCCGCCGGGCCGACTCCCTTGAGAAGCGAATCGACACTCTTCGCATCAAAAAAAGCCGAGATATGCTCGGCGTTTTTGAATTGAACCTGCATGGGAAGCAATGCGTCTGCGTCCTGGTGGTCGAGCCCGATTGCGAGCAATCTTCCACCTGTTTTCAGCCAAGCGGCGATAGCGGCCTTGTTTGCCGCAAGCTGTCGGCCTCCACCAGGACCAACCACCAGCACGTGATTGGGGGACAGCGTGCCCTCCTCATAGCGTCCAACGACAAAGCCAACAGACTCGAGGTGATGACGGCCCGCCGCGTCGCCGGCGTAAATTGCGCTTGGAGTCGCCGTCGGTTTCCAATCCGAAACGTACTGAAGGAGATTTCGAGTCAACGTTTCGGCCACGGGATCACTCTCCGTGCGTCCGGTCACGTCCATTTGGCAGAAGAGAATCAGTCCGCGACCTTCGCGGTATTCCAGGAGCGGGGAGTACTGAAGGCCGTAGCCGCCGTCGATGATCGGGAGGAAATCGCCACGCGCAGGCTTCTCGATAAGCACCGAAGCAACGTTGCCCCGATTGCCGCAGCGCCACAGCCGTGGAACGGGAATGTCGCACCAACGGACCGTCGGCCCATAGCGGGGACGCAGGGTGTAATCCAGTCGTGGCGCGAGGATCGTCGCGTCGCCTCTCCAGTCCCGCCAATGTTCTGCATCGATTCCCGCGATGGCCGGATGATCGGGCACGCGCGGGAAGACCTGCCGCAATCCATACTCCGCCACGCGAAATCCAAAGCGCCTTTCAAGAACATCGGCGGTCTGTTCGAAGATCACAACCTTTAGCCCGTCGCGAACGCGGGCGATGTCGGGCGCCGCGCCGTTGGTCGTCAACGCGTTCTTGCCGACAATCAACGTGTCGAAGCCTGACAAATTGGCCGTTGCGTCGACGGCCTCGAAACGCACGCCGGCCTTCTCCAACAAATCGCTCGTTTCGCCTTTTGGGTCGAAGATCGCGACGCGGCCGGTCATCTGCGGCACCCGCGGACGCGGCAGAACGTGGACGGCAAAAGAATCGGTTTGCGTCTCGGCATTTCCAAATCGGACCGTGGCCTTCAAGTCATACTGGCCAGGCTGGAGTGTATCGGTCAGTGCGAACCGCAAAGGCACGCGCCCCCGCTCGCCCGTAGCGACTGTGAACCGTTTGCTGCCACGATTGGATTTAGGCAGATCCAATGACCAATCACCTTCACATTCCACGGTCTGCCTGGAGTTGTTGATGACAATGAGTTGCTTTTCCACGGTTTCGCCGGGGAAGAAAACGTGGTCTTTGCTCGTAAAGTGATCTGGTTTGCCGGCAATGTACGCTAGGAGCGGTCGATTGTTGCGCAGCAAGGCCTGGGCAGCGGCGGTGGGAACCCAGTCAGTGCGTTCGAAGGCCAAATCCATTCGTTCGTAGGTTTTGTCGATGTAATCAGGACTGAATCCCGGTCGCTGCAGGTTGTCCCAATCCACTTTGAACTCACGACGGCGCTTGTTCACGCCGTCGCGGAGCTTCCAGAAATGTTCGTGCTCCCAGGGCGAAATCCCGGATACACCCCAGGTGCGAAACGCCCGCCAGTTATCAGTGAGGTAGGTCGCGAATACGGGATAACGCTCCTCAAAAGCAGTCGAGCCAACCGAGTGGGGATAATCCAACCGATGCCAGAGTTTGCCGGCGCGAAATTGTTTTGCTTCCCACCGCAGGTTCGCGGCCTCGCTCGCGCTGATTTGAAAGGCGCGGTCGCCGAGAAATTGCGAATTCCATTCCGCCAGGCAGAATTCCCACGGCACGTTCGCGCTGCCCCATTCGCGTTGTCCTTTGTACCAACCGCGGTACATCGTCCAGTCCCACGTGAACGGAGCGCCGTACTCGCAAGTGAACACGGGCTTCACTCCCTTCGTCGCCCAATGCCCGAACCAGTCGGACAACTCCTGGACCGGCACAAAGTTCGGATAGAAGTTGATAACGTGCATGGAACCGAGATTGCCTGAGGCGTGATGATAAACGACGCGGCTGGAATCGAAGCGTTTCACGATCGCTTCCGCCCTCAAAGCAAGGTTCGCGTTGTTTTGTGACCAGCGATCGCGAGGGCCTTGAATCCCATCTATCATGTCCGGGTTCATGTCCTCCTCGTAACCGGTGGCATTGTGGCTCATGGCATACGCGACGACGGACGGATGATTCCGGGCCACCCGCACATAAAACGCGGCGTGGCGCGCATAGCCGTTGGTTTCGTCGGCATTCGCCGATTTCCAGTCATAATGACTGAAGTGCGGCTGCGACAATGCAACCAGCATCCCCACGTCGTCCGCGGCGCGAAGAATCTCATCGAAACTGAGATGCGCGCCCGGTTCACAACCGTAATTGTGGGTATAGACAAAGTTGATCCCGATGCTCTTGAGGCGCTCCAGGCTTTCCCGCGCGCCCTTGTAGGTCGCCAACGCGGCCCCGACCTGCGCGTTGTCGAGGGGGATCGCGCTGAGAAAGACGCGTGAGCCATTCAAATAGAAATCCCGGCCATCGATCCAGAACTCGCGGTATCCGAAGGGAACGCGATAGTGCGTGTCGAGTACGGTGTTCCGTGCGTCAACCAGGGAGAGCGTGACTTCGTATCGGTTGGTTGGCGTATGGATATCCCAAAGAGCATCAGGTTTCCACGCGCTGGAGAAAGCGACACGGCCCTCCTGTAAGTCGTCATCTGTGAACGAGCGACTCACGAACTCTCGAATCGTTTTACCGCCTTTGCTGATTTGCGCGCGAAGCAAGTAATGGCCGTTCGTAGCCAGTCCCCGAAGCTCAACCTCCAACGCAAGCTCCGATTTGCGAACCGATGTTTCGACCGTCACGTCATTGATCCGAGGGCCAGCCGGCGTGCTGATGAGAAAAACGTCGCCGCACAAGCCGCGTCTTTCGACCTTGCCCCTGATCTCGCGAGCCGAGTTGGAATCCGTGTACGAAAGCAGAACTCCCTTCAGTGGCATCGACACGACGAGGAGAGTGAGAACGTGCGTGTTGCCCGGCCGAACATGGGTCGTGAGATCGAGTTCGCCGCCGGGAAATCGAATTTCGCCGCATTTCGTCCCATCGATGAACACCGCTGCGTACGAGTTCAGATATTCCAGCGACAGCGCGAGGCGTCGCCCGGACCATTGCTGCGGCACTGAAACCGTCCGCTCGTACCACGCGGTCGTGAGTTCGCCCAACCGAATGTCTTTCCAACTCGGATGCAGGTGGACTGACTGGAAGTCCTTCTGCATGTAATCGGTAATGCCAGGCCAGGTTCCCGGCACTTTGAAGTAACCCCAGTTTGTCACAGGCGCCTGCTCCGTCAGACTTCCGGCGGGCTGCCAGCGCCAGAGCCCGTTGATGCAAATCTTTTCCCGTGTCGGTGTCGCTTCGCGATAAGCATTGTTAAAGTTCCAGACAGCTCTGACCCCTTCGGGCAAGGACATGGCAGGCTTTTCCTGGCAAGAACCCGAAATTGAGGTCGCAAGAAGAGCGATAATGAATCGTTGTGCAGTGAACGCATTCATCTCTTATCAAGTTGATTTCGCTGCCCGGCGCGCAGAGTGATCCTGGCACGCCGCGAGCATCGCCTTCCAATGAGAGCGAAGAAACGCGGGCTGATGGAGAGCCTCTCTCGCGTATTTACGTCCGGCCAGCGAAAGATCGAGGCTGGCGCAAATGAGCGCGTCATCGCGATTGTTTGCCAGCGCGAGCACTTGGGAGTCCGGCGCGACAATCTTGGAATCGCCCGCCGACCACAATTTGCCGCCCTGCGGGCCAACCGAGTTCGCAAAAACATAGAAGATCTGATTCTCGAATGCGCGCACAGCAATTCCATCGCGCCCACCGCGCTTTATTTTGGACACGTCGAGCGTATCCAGGCCGGCGTTCGGATGAAAAAGAATTTGCGCGCCCATCATCACTGGCAAACGGACCAATTCCGGATAGCGCCGCTCGTGGCAGATGATGGCGGTGCACAGTACACCGTCGACGCGAAAGAAGGCCACGGAATTCCCTGGCGTGAAGAACTGCGCGTCGCGGGGCGTGAGATGGATTTTGTGATAACGAAAGGTCTCATGTCCCCGGCGATCGAAGACGATCAACGAGTTGGACCGGCGCCCGCGGACGAACGTTGGTGAACCCACCAACACGTTGCAGCGGTGTGTCCTGGCAGCATTGGCAACCGCGTCGAGTCCACCTTCCATTTCGCTGCGGGCGAACCGGCGAAAGTCGACGTTGTAGCCCGTCAGCGCGCATTCAGGAAACAGGACCACGTCGCTGTCTCGATGCGCGGCCTGGGAAATGAACCGGCAAATGAGTTCGACATTCTCGGGCAGAGTTCGTCGAAACTTCATCTGCACCGCTGCGATTCGGAGAGTTTTTGCCTTCACGAGATTGCGATCACAACATGACGTCCCTTGACATCGCCACAAGCCAATTCCACGATGCGAACCATCACTTCATCTCACTAGGGTTGCGGCGCTTGCGTTTTCATCATTTATGAAGATTCGTTCCATCCGATGCGCTGGCTTGCGAGGCGCTACGCCCGAAGGCGGCTGGAGCAACGAGCTGAAGCCGGACGATTGTGTGCACACACTCGTAACCGTGCAGACCGACGAAGGCTTGACCGGTCTGGGCAGTGTGTTCACCAGCGATCATTTGGTGAGAGGTGCGTTGAAACTTCTTGAGCCAATGGTGATCGGTGAGGAGGCCCTCGAACCGGAGCGCGTAACGGAGAAGCTCCATCAGCACACCTTCTGGCAAGGGCGCGGCGGCTCGGTGACGCACGCAATCAGCGGGATCGACATCGCGCTGTGGGATCTGCTCGGCCAGGCGACTCGCCAGCCGGTGGGACGCTTGTTGGGCGGTCGTTATCGCGAACGCGTTCGTCCGTACGCCTCGGTGTTGATGGAAGAGCCCAAGGCTCTCGCGGAGCGGCTGCCCGCGATCAAGGCTAAGGGATTCCGCGCGTTCAAAATCGGTTGGGGACCTTTCGGGCGTCGCAGCGATGACCTCGACGAAGCAATCGTCCGCGCCGCGCGCGAAGCGATCGGATCGGAATCACTTCTCATGGTGGACGCTGGTGCCAGCGACGCCTTCTGGCCGCATGGATACAACTGGGCGCTGCGCACTTCGGAAATGCTGGCGGAGTATAATGTCGCGTGGTTCGAGGAACCGCTGTTGCCGGATGCGTTGCCGGACTACGTGCGGTTGCGCGAGCACAGCCGAGTGCCGATTGCCGGCGGCGAAGTGTTGACACGGCGACAATCGTTTCAGCCGTGGCTCGAATCGGGCGCGTTCGATATCGTGCAACCCGATGTCACCAAGGTCGGCGGCATCAGTGAAGAGCGGCGCATCGCCTGGATGGCGCGCGAGCACGGAGTGCGTTTTATTCCGCACGGCTGGAACACGGCGGTGGGGCTGGCGGCGGATCTGCAATTGGCTTCGGCTTTTCCAGACACGGACCTGGTCGAATACCTCGATGGCTCACCATTCATCGACGAGATTGCAGGAAATCCATGGCGCCTCGACGCGGACGGAATGTTGCAAATCCCGGACGCGCCTGGCCTCGGCCTGAAACTCAATCGTGATGCGATTGCCAAATACACTCACGGAGAGCGGCTATTCGATTGATGGATCGGGCTGCCCGCGTCGACTCGCAACCACGCGAGTGCGCCGAGGAGATAGATCGCGCCGAAGACGATGAAGGTGGCGTTCCATCCGTGGGCGATCGAAACTTTGGCGGCGACGAGCGGGCTGAGCATTCCGCCGACGCAACCCGCTGAGTTCATCCAGCCGCCGACCGTTCCAGCGAAACGACCGCCGATGTCTGTCGGCAACGACCACATCGAGGGCACGCCAAGGTCCTGAAACGCGAAGGCAACGACAATCAGCGCCATGACGGCTATGGCGGAGTGGAGTTGCGACACAAGGAAGGCGCAGAGGCCCGCCGCGGTCCAGCCGACGACGGGAATAAGGCTGCGCCCCCAGCGTTTGTTGCCCGTTTTGCGAATCGCGTAATCGGAGAGAAATCCGCCGGCGAGACAGGCAAACGCGCCGAGGAGCAATGGCAGACCAGTGATGAATTGCGATTGCGCGTAATCGACTTGAAACTGGTCCTTCAGATACTTGGGCAAAAAGGTGATGTAGAAGTAAAAGCAGAAGCTCACCGAGAAAGACGCTACGCAGAGCGCCAGAACGTTCGGCGAAAGCAAGGAAACCCAGCGAAACGAGGGTGCCGAAGCATCGTCGTAAATACTGCCGGCGACAGTTTCGCCAACACGAATCAGTTCGCGTTCGGCGCCGTTCACCTGTGGCTTCTCCTCGGGACGGTCGCGAAACCAAATGAAAAACAGAATCGCCCAAGCGATGCCGGCGATTCCGAGAATCCAGAATGCTCGTTGCCAATCGGCCAGAAGCATGAGGCCGCCAATAATGGCGGGCGCAAAGGCGCCGCCGAGGCGGCTGGAAAACCAGATGAAACTCTGCGCCGTGGCGCGTTCGCGCAACGGAAACCAGCGACCGAGCGCGCGAGCGATGTTCGGATAGGCGCCCGCTTCGCCGAGGCCGAACAGAAATCGGATCGCGATCATCACCATCAACCATTGCTCGGGACCCGGCCTCGATGAGAATAACCCCGTGATCCATTTCACTCCTCCCGTGGCGGCGGTGAACAGAGACCAGCACAGGACGATCCTGAAAATGACGGCGCGCGCTCCCCAGCGGTCGCCGAGCCAGCCGCCGGGAACTTCGAATAGCGCGTAGCCGGCAACGAATGCGGCGAACACCCAGCTCATGCGCTCCGTCGCGCGGTCCTTGCCCAGTTTGGCTCGTGCTTCCGCATCGCCCTCCAAACCACGTTCATGAAGTGATTGCTCATCCGCCTGGGTGAGTTGGGTAAAACCCAGGTCGCGCTCAATGTCACCCTGCACGCGCATGATGCAGATGCGGTCCAGGTAGGTCAGAAACGCGAGCGAACAAAGGACGGCGAGGACCCAGAAGCGATAACGCGTCGCGGCGGAGTCAGGCGTACTCATCGTAAGCGACTCTGATGGGCACTCTCGGAGGATTTTTTAAAAGATATTGAGAATTGATTATTGAACATTGGTCATTGGTAACCGGCGTGTTGGCGAAGCCCGCAGCGATTTTCCATTGGCCTTTGCTGTCGAGATTGATTTCCCCAGAATCCGACAAAGCTGATCACATTCGTCCAACAGTCTCTCGACACGCTGAGGGGAAAGAAGTTGAGCGGTCACAATGAATTTCAGCCATCCGCGGGTCTCTACCAACTCTTTCAGTGCGATGTTCACCTTATGAACGAAGTCAGCACGGCTTTCGCCCACGCGG